>Ga0307510_10009021_pt1 | contig 11874 bp, 9 predicted proteins | sample 12_EM_MG_FD_207224 | JGI IMG/M metagenome (GOLD analysis project Ga0307510, IMG submission 207224) | Populus trichocarpa ectomycorrhiza microbial communities from riparian zone in the Pacific Northwest, United States - 12_EM | ecosystem: Host-associated > Plants > Roots > Unclassified | place...
CTTATGAGATTCACTAACGAGTGTATCTACAACTACAGGGGCCAGTGTTGGCATTGTTGTCTACACAAATGCTGCATTATACTAAGGTTTTTAACTTTGTTCGCCAATCCTTTACTAGGGTTGATTTGTTGCTTGATTCTAAATAAAAGTGGCAAACCAATTGGACGGGCTTTCACCATAAGTATTTCTAAGTGTTTGCTCGAGCATGCGAACCATGACCTTCAGGGAACCCAACTCTTCTTGGAAGTGGGCATCATGGTAAGTGCGTTCTTCGTCTTCCATATTTCTTGTTAAAGTCGAGTGTTGTAAACTCTACGGATTTGAGCTTTTTTAAGGACCTGTATTTCAACCTGGAATGCACTCATTTAAACTCTAAGATATGAAAGTATGCATGCTTATGAATGCAAATATATGTACACATGTATCGGATATAGATTAACTTGTTCGAAGAGCTAATCCATGACTTTCTTATTAAGTACGAGCGAAATCCATAGTCTGATAGATTTGAAGAGATCTTTCCTAAGTCCTCGAATTGGTTGAACTCCATACACATTAGAAGGTACTATAAAATAGTGGGTTTAAACCCTTTTCATTCATAAAAAACAGGTAGTTCATACAAGGAGTTTACATTATGGAATAAGACTTTTATACATCTCTACTCATTCCCAAATGACACCCCTATATTGGCTACATTTTTTTAAAAAAGCTAAAACCTCACTCAAATACCCTTCATAGTTGCCAATATTATTACAGATCATGGAGGCCTTCACTCATAGCTCATTTTCCTTCAGAGCCACCATACCAATCAACTTGTTTATCTGCTCATTCTTGTAGTGGAACAAAGTGTTGTCTTGAAGCAATGCATTGTTGCTTGTAGCTAGTGACTCGTTGTTCTTATCCAATATTTGAATTATCCTATCTAGTTATTGAATTTGGTTCCTAGCCCTCTAAAGTTCTTCTTATTCAATGTTGAGCTCAGTTATCTTCATGTTTAGTTGTACATCGGAGTGACTGATGTGATCATACCAATCTTTGAATTTTTATCTCAACTCTTCTTCAGATTTTAGGTTTTGTTCTTTCAGTTTCTTCAACTCCTCCTCTTAAAACTCTAGCTTAGACTGGACTATAGAGACCCAATCTCTCAAAATATTTGCTCTATTTTGATATTCTCTTATGTTTGACTCGGCTACCTTTCTTGCTTCTCTCTCATCATCAGCTTGGGTCTTGTATTGAGCTCTTAAGCTTCTTTCTTCCTCAATACTGAGATTAGCCAATCTATTCTTTTCCTTTTCAGTCTCCAACCTCATTCTTTTGTGATCCATTTCTTTTTTCAAAAAAGTTATCAATCCTTTGTCAGATTGTCTCCTGTCCTCATAACCCTTTTATACAATTACTAGTTCCTTTTTCAACATCACATGCTTGATTACTAGATTATCATACTTGGTCACTCTTTTCTTCAATTGCTCTTGGATCTCATGCATAATTTTCTCAAACTTCATGGCCATCTCTTGATCGTTGTTTTCCCATTTTAATTTTTGCATTAATATAGCTATTCGTTCATCCTTCTCTCTTAACTACTAGTTTAAGAAGGCCTTCATCTTTTCTTCTTCAAACAACTGGTTTTCTAAGAATTTTTGCTGACTCATGTTATTACTTAGCTCAATTCTCAGCTTATCCAACTTATCTTGCAGCTTTTGTTCGTTGTTGACCCTTTTTCTCACCCTTTTTCTCTTGGGTTTTCTAGTGACAAATGATCTTGTTTTTTTTAACTACCATTTGGCTTTGCATTCCTGTGCTTCTAAGTACCTCGAATAATCCATCGCTTCTCCATACTAAGTAATTAGGGTTGACTAAGGATTCCCCTTCCTGTATGACTGAAAATGAGAGTTTGTATGTGAAGGAGAAGTTTATTTAGAATATTTTCTTTGCTAACAAGACTATACAGGGTTCTGATGGTGATCATTTGTTTTGGGTTGAAGGTGATTTATTGCCTTTAGAGGGTGTTCTTCATGTTACAGATTCAAGGATGAATCCTCTTATATTTAGAGGGATGATACGATCTATGCAAGAGTTGAACAATCATATTTGGATTTTAGAATAATGTTTTCTATTGTCTAGTTTTGAACTAACAAGCATACATCAAAATTTGATTGTTGAATCGAGTTGAAATTTTATCAAAAGTTTCAAGAGGTATTGTTCTATACTAAATTAAAATTTCAAGCCTATCAGATTTAAGAAAGACATCACGATATAGGTCATAATGTGTTGTATGAATTTTTTTATGTGTTGCCTTTTGACTTGTGGATTTCTTATTTGAAAATGATTTTTTTCCTAATAATACAAAGATATTTAGCATTTTATTTTTGGAAGTTTTCTAATTCTACAAGGATCTTTAATGAACAACAATATAGTTTTTAAATGTGGCAAAGATTCTTTATTTATCCTAGCTACTTAAGGAAATGAGAGCTGGAGTACTTTGTTTGTTTTAGACTATTTAAGCTTGTTTCATGAAGAACTATATTTATTATTAGGGTTTTGTATTATGTTCATTGTTGTGGACTTGTTTGACTTTACCTTTAATTTGGGTTCATGACAACCCAGTAGTCGTTACTTAGGGTTTATTAAGTGTTTTGAGCTTTAATTTTTTTGGATTTTGTTTTGGGCCTCAGATCAATTATCTATTAGGGTTATTTAGAAGGACTATATATGTTTTTCATGGTTGTCAAATTTTGACAGCCTTTTGTTATTGAATAATTCAGGTTTTTTCCAAGTGCAAAACATGTTTTTTATTTAGACAGAGATCAACAACTAACCTATCAATGTATAAATGACATCGTGGCGTCTTTGTATACTTTGGGTTCATGTTTTGTTATAACTAACGGGTTCAAGTTTTTTTAAAATACCTTGAATTCTTAGATACATGGCTATTTTTAGGTCCATGTTTCTTTTCAAACCTTAATTTTGAATTTCTTAATTTTGAATTTCTTGGATTGTTTATCAATTTTGTTGTGGATTTCTGAATATTTATATCCCACGGTTTCGCATCAATAGCTTCCTTCGTAACATTAATCTTGTGATTTCCTTCCTTCCGCTACAACCTGCACATAGCATCTGTACAAATGGTCGTACCTGTGAATTGGACTATTAGTATCAATACCACGGCAGTTGTGATCAAGAACATAAGAACGCTTCATATCTTTTCTCCATCGTGTGAGAATATATCGCGGCGGGATCTCCTCCAAGCCATTTTGGTTAAGAACATTTAATGCATGCCTACATAAATAAACAATCCACAAGCACAAAGAACATCCCTAGTCTCCCGCTTGCTTTCTTCAATTTCAACTTGTTCTTTGACAATATATGTCATCACCTGCCCATCAACATAAGCTTGTCTTGTTCTAAAACAGGAGAACATGCCCTCCACCTCCCTTACGAATCTCCTCAAGATTTTGTTTGTGTACAATTTTGACAGCTGCAGCTCCAAGTAACATCTTGGTTTTAGCATAAAACTTGAATTCCTCAAATCCATATCAGCCAAGGATTCAAGCCGATGATTTTCCTGCAGAGCTTTGATCATAATTGTCCCAAATTACTTTGAGAGAAGCATGGCTATCCAGATGTCCTTCAAGAAATTAAAGATGGCAGTCTCATTTTAGTGCAGCAGTAACATTCCTGCCAGTGTCTTTCGAATAAGCTGGAACCCCTTTTTTCCTGTCTTCGTGGATCCATCTATGATCCCTAATTCCATGACGCTGTGTCATCTCTTCCCAAGCAGCTTCAAATTCCTCAGGCTCGAGGAAGTAGTGAACTACTCTATTCAATGATACTTGAGTTGCTTCAAAATAAAACAATTCTCCCATAGTATCTGGAATTCCTTGCCTGATACGTGACAAAATAAAACAATGAGAAGCTCTTGGGAAACATCAGCAATAGCAGTTTGCGAGGTTCTACATTGGTCAGTGATGATAGCTTGCGGAGGACGTCCTAACATGCAAGTAAGCCATGCCCTCTACAGCCATGCATATGATTCAGTGGTTTCACCGGCAAGCAAACCGAAGCCCAAGTGGATGGCATGGTGGTTTTCTCCAATAAATGCAACCAGTGGTGCTTCAAATTTGTATGTCAAGCACACAGTGTCACTTGCAATTACATCACAGAAATAAGCAGATGCAACCCTAGACCTTGCATCAGTCCAAAACAAATTTCTCATGTATCCTTTCTCGTTAAGATCTACCACGTAAAAGAAGTTGGGATCTGTAACTGGAACAGAGGTTTGAAGAGTAGAGGAGTTCTTATTAAAATAAATCATTATTTCTTATGTATGTATGTATGTATGTATGTATGTATGGTAGTGAAATTAAAATAAAATAAATGAGGGGCCAATATGAAAATATTGTAAGGAGCAACTTAAGGTTGAAATAAAGAGAACCCTAATTCAGTCCCTAACTTGTATACACATTCTCAATTACATTCTAAACTCTTACATTCTTATCACTTAGGCCCCACATATCTCTTGTATTTCTCAATTGAGTCCTTTTGTTCGTTTCTGTTAATATTTTCAAACTAATGGGATTTTTTTTAACTACATCTAATGTACATATTCTATGCAATAGAACGGCATCATTTTAAATAACGATTGATAGGAAAATTAATGAATATTAATAGGTCTTGCTTGAGAGTTTTCTATAACAATTGGTACCTAATTGGTAAACATGATACATTTGTGATCCAATTTAGACGAGTACATAGGATGGGGACTAAATTGAGGTATTTCTACAATAAACCAAATAGAGTTACAACTAAAATAAGTGAAAATACAATGCCAAATTCACTTAAAATTAAATCAATAAAAAAGAGATTATGCATATAGTTCATTGTTTTAGATGTTGAATTAGTAAATGCATGAACGAAAATCTAAAGAAGTAGGAAAAGGGAAGAAAAAATAAAGTATAAAACATTAAGGAAAAAAATAAATGAGATTTCTTTGTTTAGTTTAGGTATTTTCCTCAAAAAAATAAAATAAAAAAGTGAAGGGAAAGTTTCCATTACTTGAGAATATATAGTATATAGATTGAAAAAAAAAACTAATTAAATCTCACTATTTTGCAACCATGCATAAGTCACATATAAATAAAATGTTATTTAGCTTATGATGTAAATACCTTACAGGTTGCTAGAGACTTTACTAGTTAGGTTGAAGCAAAGATGGGAGATGAAGAAATTGTGTATTTTACACTCTACAAAATAACAGGTACAAGCCAACCCTCAGCAAAATGGAGAGGGAGGAAAATCATAGAAGACTGAAATTATTTAATCAGCCATCACCTAGCTACCCTATGGTTCCAATGCAGTAAGGTAATGGCAACAAGAATTTGGAGACTCTGCTCCTCTTATTGTTTTTGTATAAAGAGATGCTCACCCAACTCAGAATCCCTAGTCTTGCAATTGCAAGACCAACAGTTCAATCTTGCCACCCTACCACAGCCCTACAAGACTGCAATTATATTTACAGAGAATTTGCAGCAGCTTCCTATGGCGGGATTATGCTTGCTTTTCTTCTACCTCACGAACCCTATTTTGCGACTCTTCAAAAGCTTCTAGTGCGACACTGTAATGTTCAAGAGAAATCACCCCTTCCTCCACAACTTGTAAAGCACTTCTATACAATTGATTAAACCATTGCATATGATCGGTAGAATCAACATCATTGGAACTATGGTCTGGAATATACAAGCGCTTGTAATCCTTTTTCCATCGTGGCAGTATATACTTACATGGGATCTCCTCTACTCCATTGAAGTTAAGCACACACAATGCATGGCGGCATAAGTACCCATAGAAGTTGAAGCAACTGCAGATGCAACGAACCTCTCCTGCACTTCTGTTGTATAAAACCTCAAAGTCTCTAATTTCCCTCCTATTACTCTCACCCAGAACACGCTCTTTGACCAAAAATATAATGATTGGCCCGTCAACGTGTATCTGTGTGGTGCTAAAACACGAATACATTTCTTCCACCTCAAATTGGAACTTCTTGAATATTTCCTTGCTGTACAACTTCGACAGCTGCAACTCAAATGAACATCTGGTTTTCAAAGCGGGGCCTACGCTTCTGGACTCAATATCTGCAATAGTTTCTTCCTTGTGCTTTTTTTGTAATGCTAGTTCATACTTGTCCAGAAATTCTTTTAAAGGAGTTTGTTTATGCACGTATCTCTCAAAAAATGGATTTAGGATCTCACCTGACCGTGAAGCGGACATTCCAGCAAAAACTGTGTCTTTTAAATAAACAGGAGCCCACCGAACACGATCTTCATATAATGACTGAAGCCATTCATGATCACCAACTCCAAATCGCTGGACCATAAATCCCCATGCTACTTCAAATTCAATCACTTTCAAAGTTTCATAAACTGCTTTCATAAACGCTTTTTTTATAGCATCATAGTGGCGCAATCCTCCCAGTTTTTCTGGTACTCTTTTCATGATATGCGACAATCCAAAACAATGATGAGCTCTTGGAAACGCCTCTGCTATTGCGGTTTGCAAAGTTCTACACCTGTCTGTAATAATAGTTTGTGGACTGCAACCTGACATACATGTAATCCATGCCTTGAACAACCAAATATAAGATTCAGTTGTCTCGCCTGCAAGTAGGCCGCAGCCCAGCAAAACAGACTGGCTATGGTGATTCGTTCCAACAAATGCCACCAGTGGGATCTCAAATTTACTTGACAAATACGTGTTGTCAATATAAACAACATCACCAAAGTAACCACAAGAAGCCCTTGACCTAGCATCAACCCAAAACACATTTCTCAGATGCCCCTCATCATTGAGATCCATCAAATAAAAGAAGTTTGGATTCGTCAACTGCATCCGACAAAAGTAGTTATAAATAGCCTGTGCATCACCCCTTTTAAGGTTCAGTTGATCAGGAAGTTCAGAAAAATTCATAACATCTCTTGCATTCAGACTTGAGTTCCCATTACCTTCTGAATCTATGACAAGTGCTCGATACAACTTAATGGTACGTCCCTCAGCATCTGAATTACTTGAAAGGGACTTCCTTTTGTTTCCAGTACTCACCTTCTTAACAGGTCTGTATATCTTAGCCCCTAACGAGTGGTTGTGTTCAAGCATGACCTCTAACACCCTCCACCTCTTGGAGTCCGCCAACCTCATCCTTACCATTGCAGGACAACCAGTTCTTGTTTCCTTTCTTAAACGATTGACATCTTTAATTCTTTTAAAACCCTGACTACTGCAACAAAGCACTGCACCATATTTCTCCCGACTATTCCGCTTGAACCACGAGTTCTTCACCCTAACACGAAATCCCACTTCCTTGGCATAACAGTTGTAATAATTGTAAGCATCATCATAAGACTCAAACTCCATCCCAACCGCAGGAGCAACAAATTCCTTCTTTTCTTCAGTCCCATCATCCAATTCTTTTTCCTTCTCATTCAATTCACCATTAGTCAATCGCTCATTACTACACCCTGCTTCAGCCATCTATTATATCACCAAAAATAACATGATGAAATATTTAGGCTCCAATCAATTACTTGTGGGAAAGTTTAAAATTTTTCCAAGAAACAGAAAACTAAAGAAAATGCATTTACTAACTAAAAATGAAAATGCATGTTTCTTGAAAATTCTCCATTTTTTTAGAAAATTGAAAAACACCATCCCTTGCTTCCTCTAATATTTTATGCTAAAGAGTCCCTTGTTTTTTTTTTAATTTAATAAAAATGTTTCCTTAGTTTTTACAAAAAAAAAAAAAAAAAAGAAATTCTGAGGGTAAACACGACCTAAATCATCGAATTTGTTAAATTTTGGTAAAATCCTAGGAACCGAAAGACTCAACCTAATCAAAAGTGAATTTCACCGAAACAAAGGAAATCTGTTTTTTTATTTGTTTAGAATATTTTTCTTTTGTGTGTGTGGATATATATCACACTTCCGGAACCGAAACAAAAGGGATCGGATATATTAAAACAAACCCTAATAGATGAAAGAATAAGCATAAATTGAAAGCAAAAGAGCTGGGGAATTATGAAAGCACTTACCGGCTGGGAACACGGGCTGATAATCCGGTGACCTGAGAAAATCGCAGAGGCGACTGTGACTGTGACTGTGATATGTAAAGGTTTTTGGTTGGTGAAAGCGAGAGAGCTGGACGGGTGACTTTAGAATTTCCGTATGTTAGATCGTTTCCGGCTGGTTTCTTCCGGGTGTTATCAAGTCAGCCGCTGCGGTTGCGCCACATCTCTGATAGCAAATAGGGAAGACGTCCCTTCTACCACACTATTGTTGACAGAAGACTTTTTTTTAATTATTATTATTATTATTATTATACAAGCTAGTCGGCCGCTGTGGTGTGCAGGATAAATTTATTAAATTTAATGACTTTACCTTTTAAAATCTTAGTAAATTTAGTCATTTTACATAAATTATATATAAAGCTAAAAAGCATTGTACTTTTATGATTACTGTACATTTTCTTTTAATTTATGGTGGATTGCAGCAATGTATTTTTAAAAGAAATTTACTTTAATTTTTTAATTTTTATTTTGTATGATTTAACCTTTTGGAGCTCACATTACCCTGGATTATATATTTTTTTAGAGGAGAGGATTGAATTGAAAGTTAAGGGATTGAAGTGAAAATCTCGGATAATATGGAGGGTGGGTTGAAAGTTTCGTTGAAACATTTATTTTAATCCCCTATATTTTTAGGTATAAGACGATCGGTCCCTTGAATTTCAAGACAATATATTTTGGTACCTAAATTTATTTTCCTCTTTTATTGGTCCTTTTTCTTTTGGGAGGAGAGGTAGGGAGTCGTTGGATTTCGGTCTAGAGAGAGAAAGTGGTCGTTGGAGAAGATTTCGGCTATCAAAATGGTTGATTTTTATGTTAAAAGGTTCCATATTATAAGAGGTTACGTTTATGTGTTTTTTTTACCTTGAAAACACCTAAAACAACATATCTAAGCTTAGGAAGAATTTTTATTCCGGGTAGATTTCGGGTTTTGGGGGGTTTAGCTTTTTTGTGGCCATGGATTGGTTTAACAAGATCTCTATGGTGTTTTCTAGGTGTTTTTGGTCAAAATGGATTGAAAATGGGATTTTTGGGTGAAAAATGACTTACCTCATTTTTCCGGCTACCATAATGGCCGGATTCTGGGTTGAAGCAGGCGACGCATCGTTTTTTTTTTAATATTTAGGGTGGATGACGAGCAATGCATTTTTTTAAAAATTTTCACTTTTGTAGCACGTATGCGGCGTCGCGGCGATCAATCAACTCTTAAGTATTGTGTCTATCTGACACATATGAGGAGACAAGGAATTCTTGTCTCTTATCAGTGGGAAAGGAAATAAAAGTCAACACCTAGTATTTTGGTCACTAAGAACTCTAACCGGTCTCAAAGAGCGGGTACGGGGACTGGTTGTGTAAAGAAAATGTATTAGCACCCCAAATACATCCTACCTAAGGTAAGCTGCATTGTTTAATTGTCTGATAGAAATCTAAGGTCTTGTTTGTATTTTCAATTGCTGGTCCATCTACAGTTTAAGAAAAGTTCTCTTCGGTAAGGAGATTCTTATCTTACTGGGTAAAACTTAACCGTTCTAAAGTCTATATATAAAAGAACTATATTTTTAATATCATGAATATGTCTTACGTGTAAGTTTGAAATCTTTAATATTAAAAGAAAATGAAATATATTTTTAAATTTTTTGAAATATTGGTCAAGTTGTCGTGACTTTAATAAACTAGTTATTAAAGTCAAAATGCATGCTAAAACATGTTTTTGAATTGTCTTTTTTTTTATGAAAATATGATATAAAAAAAATTTCTTTTGAAAGACTTGGCCGTATGCATGAAAACAAGATTTTTTTTTAATTTTTTTTTGTTTTAACATTTCGAAGAAAACTATATATTTTAATACCAGATTTGTATCTTTACGATATAAAATTACAAACCAGTATTATGCAAAATTGATAAAAATGCAAAAAATCATAAAATTTTTTAAAAGATTTTTGGAATTTTGAATTTGTTTTTTTTGTCAACATCGGCCCGATGAACAGTGGAGAGTGAATTAATTCACTCCACTATTCATGCAGAACAGTCGAGCAGCCAGGGATTGAAGAAGAAGAAGAAAAAAAAGAAAGGGAAAGGGATGAGGGCTGACCTGCGGTTGCTAGCGGTGCTGCAGATGGCGGTGGAGACGATCGGGCGTTGGTTCCAAGCAACGATGAAGCAACCAATCATTGTTGCTGTTTTTTCTTTTTGTGCAGAGGCATTGTTTTCTTCTTTATTCTTCAAGATTGTTGCAGCGCAACCAGCAAGGGGAAGAAGATGGCGAGAGGCGGATAATGAAGTTGTTGATGGTGCCTTGAGATGGCGGTGTTGCATCCAACGACGGAGAGAGAGACCAAAAGAGAAGGAGGTTATTGTTCTTCTCTTCTCCTCTGTTTTCTTGTTTTTCTGTTCTTTTCCTATGCTCAAATCTTCCCTTCTCTATTCTTTTCCTCTGCTCAGATATTCCTTTCTCTATTCTTTTTTGTTTTCAGCTCCTTTGGTTTCAAACAGACGTCCCCCTCTGTTTTTTTTTCCAACCGTGAAAATGCCCTTTGGTTCCCTCTGTTTTTTTTCCTCAACCTTTACTCTATTTTTCTTCTGTTTTCCGTTCTTTTCTCTCTTATTTTCCTCTATTTTGCCCCCACCAATTCCTCTCTTTCTATCGTATTTATAGGGAAAAAGTGGGGAGAGAGATCTATTATCCCTGTCCAATCATGGCACAAGGGTAAGAGGTGGTCGGGCGGCCACTAGGAAGCCGCCTCAAGGCCACTTGCAGGGCTTGTCCCCTCTGCATTTTTGTTTGGTGGCAGGTGAGGGGCATGGGTTTTGTCAGGGTTTGGGCAAGTGAGGAGAAAGAAAGAAAGCGAGAAAAAATACAGGGTAGCAAAGCTATTCTTCCCTTGCCTCTGCGTATACAGGGGAAGAAGGAGAACAGTGCCGTTCAAAATGGCACTATTGTAGTTTTTTTTTTAAGAAAAAGAAATTAATATGGGAATAACCCAAAAAAATGGGTTATGACAACTTTAATCCTCAAACTTTTATTTTGTGTGAGTTGACTCTTTGAAGCTCAAATTATCCCCTAATTGCATATTTTTTTAGAGGAGATGATTAAATTGAAAGCTAAGAGACTGAAGTGAAAATCTCAAGTAACACGGGAGGCAGGTTGAAAGTTTTGTTGAAACATTCATTTTAATCCCCCATATTTTTTAGGTATAAGACGACCGGTCCCTTGAATTTCAAGACAATATATTTTGGTACCTAACTTCATTTTTCTCTTTTTTCAGCCCTTTTCTGTTAGGAGGAGAGAGAGGGAGTCGTTGGATTCCAGCCTAGAGCGAGAAAGTTAGCATTAGGGAAAATTCTGGCCACCAAAACAATTGATTTTTGTGTCAAAAGGTTTAATATTATGAGGGGGATTACGTTTAAGTGTTTTTTTTTTTTTTTACCTTGAAAACACCTAAAACAACATATCTAAGCTTGAAAAGAATTTTTGTTCCGGTGGATTTCAGGGTTTTGGGCGGTTTTTTGGCTTTTTGATGGCCATGGATTGGTTTAACAAGATCTCTATAGTGTTTTCTGGGTATTTTGGGTCAAAAAAAGTTGAAAATGAGATTTTTGGGTGAAAAACGACGGACCCCGTTTTTCTAGCCACCACAGCGGCCGAATTCTGAGTTGAAACAGGCGACGCGTCATTTTTTTATATATTTGGGGCGGACAAAAACATTAAAAAAAAGCTTGTGCATGAGCCTGACGTTGCAAGCCCGAGCACGGGCCGTTGCTTCAT
>Ga0307510_10009022_pt1 | contig 11873 bp, 11 predicted proteins | sample 12_EM_MG_FD_207224 | JGI IMG/M metagenome (GOLD analysis project Ga0307510, IMG submission 207224) | Populus trichocarpa ectomycorrhiza microbial communities from riparian zone in the Pacific Northwest, United States - 12_EM | ecosystem: Host-associated > Plants > Roots > Unclassified | place...
TGTATTTACATTTTTCTAATTTTGTTTTGGTTTTCATGATAGTGGGGTTGGTGGGGGAGGCCGTTGTCATTGCCGAAGATTTTCGCCCGTTGATACCGCCGTTATTTTTGTCCCCCGACAATATATAGTGTTTGCCTAGAGTAGGCAACGTAAATTTTTCACCGTCTATCCACAAGAATCTAGGACTGTGGAAAATTGGTCAAACACTTTCGCGCCGTCTATTAGAAAACGCTCAAGACGCCACCGTCTAGTACGACCACTATTACAAATTTAATTTTCAGAAAGAGACAGACAGTTGAAGGTATGGAAATAAAACAGAATTGTTGCACATTTAGCTAATATACTGCCTAATATATAACTGAAAGCCCGTTTACCTAACTGACTTTCTTTGACGGTCGGCACTGTCTCTGGTTGCTAGACGGCCGTCTATAGGTAAACGGGCCCTTGGTCAACTATAGCTCTTTGTCCCAACCGACATCCCCATTTTCGGGTTTTAGCTTAATTTGTAGACAATTGCGAGAACCGATTTTCACTTTTTCTCACTTTGAGGGCCGAGTTTGTTTCCCCTACCACTAGTTCTACTCCCTATTCCTCATAAGCAGTTGGTATACCGGTGCCTTTATATTTCATTTGTTATGAGCTAGAGGGTACCTAGGTTCGGTAGCGGATGATAACCTTAGTTGCAATAAATGAATTTCCGCTCCACGGGTAGCTGACCCGTTGGGCCTGGTAAGCAGATGGCGGACCGCAGCCCCTCTCACTCACCCCACTATCGGAACATTTCTGTTTCCTCACCCCCTCCTGCATACAATTGTAAGATCCATCGCATACCCCAGAGCTTCGTCCAGACTTCGCGAGCAATTGCAAATCCGAGGGGCAAGGGGCATACGCATGAGGTTTAGCAATTCTCTCTTTAAACTCGAACTCAACCATCGTGAGCCTGCGTGTGCAGGAAGGTGCAATTGAGTTCTCACCCATATACGGGGGCATCAATTTGAGAGTACTCACACACGCGGGCTCTTACCTAGGCCCTAACGTGCGTACTTGCTCACCGTGGGGTTTTTTGCGCTGTCTTACAGGTGCCCTCCTACCTGCCCTAGTGCCTACCTTCATGACTCCACTTCGTCAGCCTCCCCTTCAGAAAGGTAAAAAAGGGCTCCTCCTCCCCCTCTCCTCGTCTTTCTCTTCCTCTCCTTCCTCCCTCACCAAACCTACTTTGTCTCAAGCACGCCATCCATTGGTAACGAAGTCAAACGTTCTTGACATTCCTTCCTTCGCGGGGGTGACTTTACTTTGAATCCTCAACCTCTTCATCAAATATCGGTTTTTTCTCATCGGATCCATCAAAAATGGTTGATTCTGAGACTTCACGGGCTCCAACATACCCGTTGCACACTGTCCCTTCTCAGGAGAGAAGGAGGCCCATGAGCCCTCCAATTTAAGGGGTCTGCTGGGCAGGGATACCGATTGTTGTAAGTTTGCCTCCTTTCGTTCCTTTTGCTCCTTTTGCTCCTTTCGTTCCTTTTTATTTCTCCTTTCTTCCTCCTTCATCAGTTCCTCGACACAGATTTAGAGTTTTGTCGGTTTTTTGAGTTGTTCTTGTACTGCTCATAGCTATCGCACTGTAAATTGTTTGCTAACTTGATAGCGCAGCCGCTCTATATTGGTGCCGCCGCCACTAAGGTTGATGATGAGACTGTTAGAATTGGCATCACAATTCATGACGGTGTTTACTCGGTTAACACCCGTATCAACCAACTCATCGCCCGCGATGGTTACAATATCCAACACCTCATTAAGGTAGATGTCAATAAGGCCATCAACTACGAGGCTCAACATTAGGCCAAATTTGTAGGTGCTGGGGTCACACTTGGTCTCGAGAAAATTTGCCCCGGAATTTGCGCCTTTCTTTGGAATCACTTAGACATAGTCTCTATGGCGCTGACCGTTAGAACAACTGCCTGTGATGGATTTGAAGACGCTAGGGCAATCCCTGTCGATGTTGACGAGCAGTCGGACTCTGCCGCACGAAAGTGTGTTATGCACTTTGGCCCTAACCATAACCCGGCTCTCGCAATAGCTTTCAGGAGCCAGGTGATGCCGGATGCCCAGGGTGCCATCAAATTGTTTGACTTGAGTGACTACCAAGCTACAGTATACCAGGGCACTTGGAACACCGTTCTTAAGTCTTATGAGTTAAGAGGGTATAAAGATGGCCAAACCGAGGGTGACCCTCAACGTCCGCCCACTAAAATAGGCTTTTTCTCAGCAACCCCCCAGGGTGGTGGTGTGGCATTGATGAGGCATGCTTTGGTTCGGTTTTGCGATCAATTGGGTGTTAGGTTGAATTGGTTTGTCTTCATCCCATCTATAGTGCGTAGACCTATTTACTGATATGTGAGACAGGTATATTCCTAAGCCTAATCCGAAGGCTTTCAGAATTACAAAGACAAATCACAACATCCTCCAAGGAGTGGCAGGTCCTGAAGAAAGATTTGACGAGGAGAAGCAGGCTTTACTTAATGAATGGATTGGGACAAATGCCAAGCGCTATTGGCTCTCACCAGGCGGCCCTCTCGCCCCTGGTGGGGCCGACGTCGTTATCATTGATGACCTTCAAATGCCTGCACTAATTCCGATAATCAAAAGACTTCGCCCGGAGGTCAAAATTATCTACCGTTCTCATATCGAAATCCGCAGCGATCTTGTAGACAGGCCTGGGAGCCCTCAAGAACAGGTCTGGAAATGGATATGGAGATTTGTTAAACAGGCGGATGTCTTCATCAGTCATCCAGTGGACAAGTTTGTTCCGCATGATGTTCCGTTGGAGATGGTTGGGTTGATGCCTGCTTGTACTGATTGGTTTGTTTCCCCCTTTTTGATTTTTCTTCCTTCCTGCGCTGATAAATATAGGCTTGATGGGCTCAATAAATATTTGGGTCAGTGGGATCTAAGGTTTTATCACCATGATCTACGCAATTCATGCATCGATCTGGGGATGTAAGTCAAACTCGCAAACAAATTCTATTCCTTTGAGAGAAAATTACTGATTCTGTTACTCTCTCCTAGGAACCAGCTTCTCTATCCTGCAAGGGAGTATATCACTCAAATCGCAAGATTCGACCCTAGCAAAGGCATCCCGGACGTCATTTAATCTTACAGAAAATTGTGTTCTCGTCTCGTCAGGGACATGCCCGAAAAGGTTCCTCCGCAATTGTTGCTGTGAGTTGACATCTATTTTGTCCCGAGCTACTCTTTGAATAATCTGACACTGACGGAATTCAGCTGCGGGCATGGCTCTATTGATCGATAGTTTTTACCAAGACTATGGAATTACTTGCGCAGCCGAGATATTCTGCCATTGCAAAAGATGTGCTGGTTATGAGAATTGGTCCAAGCGATCAAAGTAAGTTTCACCTCTGAGAGGATAGTTTGTGAATGCAAGACTGATGTTTATTCTAGTGTTGAATGCATTGATGACTGCTGCAAAGCTGGTGGTCCAGCTTTCGCTGCGCGAGGGATTCTAAGTCAAGGTGTCTGAGGCACTGCATCATGGAAAGCCTGTCGTTGCCACAAGAGCCGGTGGGATTCCATTGCAGATTCAACATGGAAATCTGGGCTCCTCGTATAGGTTGGCAATACTGAGGCTGTTGCAAATCATCTCTTCGATTTGTACACCGACAAATATCTTTACGCTAGATGAGCCGCTATGCGAAAGCTAGTGTGAGAGATGAAGTTGGAACGGTTGGTAATGCTACGTGTTGGCTTTACCTTGCGGCTAAACTTGCTCGAGGCCAAGTCCTCATGCCTAATGGAAGATGGATCACCGACATGGCGAGGGAGGAAGCCGGTCAGCCTCATGGGGTTGACGAACCGATACTCCGGCGCGGAGGAATCAATATTGAGGGCGAAAGCTAAATTGGTGGAGTTTTCAGGCTGGATTGGGTCCTAGTGGGAAACTAGTTAATAATCTTTTCAATTCCCCTCTCAGCTCCGTTTTACCCATTCTGCTTTCATTCATCTTTTCACTTTCTCTACGAATTATCTGTTGGGGATAATTTCGGATTGAAAAAATTCATGTATTGTTCATGCATAGAGGCTTGTTTTTAGAGATAGACCTATAGATTCATCTCAATAAAGGGTTTCCTCCAGAACGTGGATTGGGACTCCTTTGGCCACACTAAGAAGAAGCTCGTGAAAATAACTGGAGGTCGTGGCCATGATGACGGTGGTAATTCTGAAAACGATTCATCGTACTGGTGTTAGTATGCATGGATGTTTTTAAATGTTCCTTTAACGTTACTTTCACCGATAGTGATAGTTCTACTTCTGCCCTCAGAGGTTTGGGTCACTGTTTTCAGGTGTGTATCTGCGTCGGTATTGCAGAATCTATCACACTTTGTTTTATAGAGTATGGGGAGCAGAAATAGAGGACTAACAAATAGTTTCCAAGGATGTACTATAATATTTGCACCAGCCGAGGGCATCCAGATTCGTTGCCGCCGCTCCACCCTTCATAATGTTTGTCTGACGATCTTTACTTGAAACGGGCAGGTCTAAAGTCCTTGGTGTTCTGGGGTGTCAGGAAAAATTGTGGGGACTATTTCCGCTGACAGATACAGACCTCCATTTATGGAGAAACAATTACAGGCTTGTTTTCCCGATGTTTATGGACACACCTGAATGCAGCTAACAATACACTAGTACATAGATGACAATGTCATTAGCGGGTTTGATACTTCTCCACCTTTCCATGCTACTCATTGAGTATCCCTTCCTAATGGTTCGACAGTCAACCACAAGTACGTTCCGAGAGGAGGGGTTACCTCTTCCATGAACTAGGTTGCACCTAGCGATCCTCGTTTCTTTACTAAGGAGGGATTGGACTGCCTCCAAGTGAGGGTCCTCAACAAGCGCGCAGATTGCCTGATTCAAGGACCCGAGAAGGCCGGAGATAAGGGATCAAAAGAAAGGATATCCCCCCGCCCATGTATCGAACAAACATGGGATTAAGTTGTCTCGCCAATCTCCGTGTAAGTAGACGCAAGCAACCTTATCACCAGAAATCACTCGGGTTAATAGGTTTTGGTTTTGTTCGTATATGGTTTTCTGCTCCTCTCAAATATGGTTTCTTTCTCCTCTCAAAGGTTTCTTTCAGCCCTTTATGTTTTCATGCTCGTTACTGGTTGACTTGAAAGCCTATTGTGTATTCTTTCATTGTTTCTTTTGTTCCTCTCAGGATACTTCTTTGATAGTCTTTGTTTTTCCTTATTAAGGGAACGCGGTGGTAATGGCTGAACTCAATTGCTGTATTATATAGCGGAGCTATGTCTTTCTTATTATTGAATCAACAAGCGTTGTCACAATCAGAGATATTCACTACTTTCTATTATCCCTTCTTCGTCCGAGTTCCATTCACATATTCCGATCGCATATTATGATACAACAGGTTTTAATATATTTTAAATTGCTTCAGCGGTACAGGGCTGGATATTTCAATTTGCGATGCTGATTGGATATGTCTTTGCAGTTTTCCCCCGATTTTCCGTTCCCTTTTTGCTAATTCTTATATCAGTGAACTGCAACCAAAGCTGCGCCAGTAATGGAATCTAGGTTAATAGAAGAGCTACGAGATCCTCTCTAATGATTTTATTTCGCTCTTGTCAGACCGGACGCTTGAGAACACTCTCTCTTAGTCTTCAGTGCCTCTGACTGGGTTGGACTGCGCACCTATAGCTTGTTGCTTAAGGGCGTTTACTCTCACGACAAGTTAATCGTGGGATAGTTTTGAATGACACTAGATCGTCCAGAATTATTCCTGTGGGTAAGGGAGGAAACACGAAAATATTTCTGTTCAGCCCTCAATTGCGAGGAATGGAGGGCAGCGCACGGGATGTTACTGGGTGGGGGCAGCTCCGACGTGCTGCTCGGGTTCTTGGTTCTAGTTTTTATGGTATGATACCTGTATGACAAGGTATTTTTGTTGGAATCGTGGCAATTTAGGGACTGTGGATCAATGGGTTACTTTAGGCGAAAAGCGTGAGTGAGGGGGGTTTGTACACAAGCCCCGACTTGCCATAGCCTGGAGGAACGGTCATTAGCGAAGAAGGCCTGCCATCTGTAGCACATCCTGATCTCGAAACCGCTTTGGGGCAGTTTGTCAAAATACCCTATTCCGTTCTCGGCCGTAGAGAGAGTTTAAATTATTAAGTAATGGCTAAATGTGTGGAGAGCTCTCGGACGACATGCAGGGCTCAGAATATGTGCAGTATCAAGGTCTCTTTCTGAGCTCCTATAGCATCCCGAGTGATATTCAGTGCCCTAGTAATAATACATCCATCTCCAGGTAAAATGACCTACTCCTCACAGCTAATGCCACCTTACCTCGTATCCCAATTGGCCCCATCCCGCTAATCTAGCCCCTACTCCCCTCCTACCACTCCTACAGCCACCCAGGATGCGTCCAGTTAGCAATTGTGGGCCCCGAGTCCCAGACCCCACTCATCACCATAACCGCAATTTTTTCTTCCTCCCCAACTCCCGCAGCGGGGGGCACCCACAACCCAAGGAAAGACTAACCAATGGCGGAGAACTTGCCTCAGAAATATCCCGATGAGGCGCCAGAGTATCCCCCGGGGAGTAAATATTAACTACAGTCGCCTGCGCTGTGATCCGGAAGGGCGATCTTACGAGCTCGCAGATACCCAGCGGGAATTCTGATAGTGAGGAGAGGTCCAGGGGCACTTTTTAAGTGACCAATCGTACCGCCCACCAAGAGCCACCCATCGAGGTTGTTCACCCAATATTCGGTTAAAAGAGAAGTCACCTCCGTGGGCCCCGAGCGCCTGGAAAATCCGGTTCCAGTCGAAGTAAGTAGTAGTGCGTGTGGAGGTCTATCTTGTGCCGCGGATTGGGGAGATTACGGAATAGTGGTCTGCGCAGGAGGGTTTTTTGCACATATCAAGGGATCAAGTTGGGTATTTCCAGTAGTCAGGGAACCGAAGCGACTTTGTACATGTAGATGGACAAGTTAAACTCAACGCTCATGGTGTCTTTTTTATTTCCGTCACTGAATGTGGTGAATGCGGCTGGTGCGATGTAGGCAATTTCTGCCGGAGTTATGGTGAGTGAATAGGATGAGAAGTTTGGCGAGAGGTTTTCAAAGATTAGCGCTGTAGGGGCAGCTAGAGGTGATTTTTGGTGTGCTTTATGTAAGGCATGGATGTGTGTTGGTGGATCATGGTGAGCGTGAGAGATTTGTGGTGGTTGGGGTGAGGTCTTGATTTCTATTCCGCTTGTGATTTGCAGCAGGAGCGGGTGTGGGGGTGGGGCTGGCTGTCTTGGTTCGTCCTGATCGATTAAAAGTGTGGGGGTGGATTAGGGTTTCTAATCTTGGTATCTGCTTGTCTGGGTGTGGGCATAAATTCCGGTCTCCCTTCTGCTCTATATTTCGATCCATCCTTCGCTTTACCCTCTAATGGTTTCTGGCCAAGCATGCGAATCCATGTACTTGTATGTTCGTTCTTCTTCTTGATTGATAATGACTGACAAATGGAACTAGTAATTGTTGCTAGACGGATATGCTTAGGTTTGTTACGGGAGTGGGAAGGATAATTCAGGAGATAAGCAGACAGAACGGAAACAGAGAATGTTCTATAAAAGTCTTTATCCCCAATATTCTTCTCTTTGTGATCACGGGAGTGTACTGAGGAATAGGAAGGAACATGTGGCAAACACAGAGAGATAGGTGTGGTGATCCTTGGGAGGATCAGGAAGTCGTATTATGCTTTACTTATACACCTGTCTCTACCGATAGTTTGATTTTAGTTTAGAGGAGGGAAGAGCAGAGTTGGGAGCGAGAGCGAATGAACGAAGTATTACAGGCGGAAAACTTACGTTCCATATCCTTCCTCCAAAGTGCCTAAGTTCCAGGCGAGATCTCTTAGTCTATTGGCTACTTCCGTGCGACCCTCATTTCCCTACATTGACAGTAACAAAAGACTAACAAGATAGGAGAAGATACAAAGGAAACTCGCATTCGTGCGGAGTGACCACCCATAATTTTCAACATAGACAGTAACTCAGCAAATTGCTGCGGGGAAGGAAAATTACAGGGACAGTGCACCAGCGAGGCCAGGATATAGCAAGTCTATGTCTGGGGTATCCTTATAAATAAACATAGCTAATAAAATAATGGGAGGTGTAGGAGACTTGGGAGAGCCACTCACATTGCATCTTGCGATGCAAGATCGCTTGAAATTCAGCGGGCGAGCTCAGTTACCACTAGGAAACTGTAGTAGTGAAGGTACTTGTATCAGGTAGTGCCTATCCTGGAGGTTTATCATACAGTCTTTCATCAGGTCCTAGCGAATATCAGGGGATGACGAACAGGGGTATTCGGCTAGTATAAAGTCGAGTAGTAACAAGAGAGATGCCTGCTAATCTCTGTTCGTCACCCACTGATATTCGTCAAGACCTGATGAAAGACTGTACTAAGAAGCCTTGTTATCCCAGCGACGGTCGCTTATACGACAACTAACTCATAAAAGAAACCGCTGAATCAAATTTAATGGTCGTTTATTAGAATACCGGTATAGCTACAATGGGATACCCGATGTGGTGTCATTCCAGTACCGTACCTCACAACCAATCATCTGTAGTATCTGTGATAAAATCCTCCTCCGGCAACTAGGTTGCGCAAGTTTTCTCTAATAAAGAGTGTCTCAAGATTCGTGAGGACACTTAACGTGTTCATTCTGGTTCGCTGCAGGGAGACAGTGCATGAAATATGTCTCAGGCTTTCGGGCGCAGTGCGATTGCATTAACCAATCGAAAAAAGTGCATTTTCCCCCGGGGAGAAGTCAAAAACAAATGATTCCCCCCTTTGCCTTTTTCGAAGGCTCTGCTAGTTGCGCGCGATATTTTTGCACCCTTGGGACGTATTGCATAACTTCGACACGTGCAAGATTCTTCATGGATCACGTGTAGGTTTTTTTTTTTTTGGTTCCTAACATTCAAAGCACAGTCATCCTGCACGTACCGGTAACACGGTTGCTGCCGCACCGGTAAAGCCCGTGATTGGTGGAGCGAGTGCGTCCCTTGTCTCATTTGACAAGTTCGGGTACCCGGAACCGCTACCACCAATACTTGGCGCTCTGCCACTCTATCAGGAGGAGGATGGCTTTTTCTCCGTCAACGGATCGATGGACCTTACTCCTCGAACAGCACCCGCACCTGTTAACCATAATAACTACTCTATGATCTGCCCCTTGATTAGTGACATTCCCGGAACTCCCGGTGAAAACGCCCATATCGCTCCCGACCAGCATCAGCACTCCTTGAATGATGATGTCATTAGCAGGTTTGCTACCCCTCCACCTTCCTCCCACTTATTACGCATCCCTTCCTAACCTCCTGCAGCGAGCCACGAGCACGTTCTAAGAGAGAGGGTTACTTATGCCGCGAGCCAGGTTGCACCTGGCTATCCTCATTTCCAACTAAGCAGGCGTTGGACCGCCATCACGAAGTGAAGCACCTTAACAAGTGCGTGGATTGTCCCATTCCGGGGTGCGAGAGGGTTGGCGATAAGGGGATTAAGAGAAAGGACAACCTTCCGGCTCATATATTAAATAAGCATGGGATCAAGTTAGCTCGTCAGTCCCACCAAGATTAGGCTAAGGTATGGTCATCATGGGTCACTCGAGTTGATTGGTTTTGAGTTTAGATGTGTTTGATATTGTGTTGGTGGTTGGGGCAGGATGTCTGTGTCGGTTGATCGTTTTGATGGGATATGCTGTTGGATTTTTTCTTTGGATTTTTTCTGTTTTTGCGTATTGGTTAGCTTAGGTCTTCAACCAATTTTCCAAAGTCGAACAAGTGTATTAGGCGTAACTAAGTGTGACAGGAAAGGAAAAAACCCAGGAAAGCCAAAACAGAACAACGCCAGAAGAGAATGTTACCGTGCCTATATCCGGCCCACCAATTGCCTAGTTCCACTGCCGGAAGCATTGCTGTGGCTGCCGCTGCCCTTTCCCGGGGAGATCGTTACCGCCGATGTGTCCCGGTGTGGGAATGAGGGCGCAGGGGAGGTTTGCGGGGGGGGCGGGTGGTCAATAAAGAACACGAGAAATAAAGAACGCGAGCTGTAGGACGGATCGTGATCGCGAGGTCTGGGGAGCAGGAAGGAACTATTGCAATGAGGGTCCATGGACCGTGCGTCCTGGAGCTACGACCCCGCAATGGCCCAGCAACCAGCTATACCTTTTTCCACCGACCTCCGAGACACTTCTCTTTTCCCTCGGCTCAACTCTAAGTGCTTTGCCCAATTGGTAATGGGTTGTACCAACCCACCTCTTGACTCGATTGAGTGCCAGTACCCTACTTAGGCCGAGATGAAATATGGACTGTAGCCAAACATGCACCAACAGCCCCCCTCTGTCTATTTTATAGTATTTAGAGCCGGTGAGGGTGTGGGAGGCGCTCTTATCGGCTATTGTTTATCGGTATTTGATCCCACCTCTACCAAACACTATAATAACCGGGAATGAAACTAGCACGTCTGGAATTTCCCCCTTTGGGTGAGGGAAGGAAACACAGTGAAGGTATCCTCTTTAAGCCCTTAGTTGAGAAGAATAGAAAGAAACACACACCAGAGCCTACCGGGGAGGACTCCAACGTGCTAAAGGGGTTCTCGGTTCGGTTTTTTATGGCATGAGACCTGTGTGGCAAGCAATTTTTGTTGGAATCATGGGGTTCTAGGCAGCTGCGGAGCGAAGGTTGGTCCCAGATGGAAAGAGCAAGTAGTGGGGGTTGGTGCCCAACCCTCAACTTCCTATAGCCCGGAGGAGCGGCCATTTGTGCAGAGGGCTCGCCAGATGTGCCGCATGCCGATCTAGGGGTGGCTTTGCGGCAGTGTCAAAATATCTTATTCCGTTCCCAATCGTGGGGGAAGTTTAAAATATCAATTAATGGCTAGGTGTCTAGAAACCGCCTTACTGCGACGGTGGGTTCGGAATATGTACAATGCCACGGTCTCAATTTTTAAGATCTTGCAGACTCACTAGCGATATCGTATGCTTAGGTAATCATACATTCATCCCACCCGCAAAATAGACTACCCCTCGCACTTGAACCCACATCTGCATCACATTCAAATTGACCCCTGCTCCGCGGATCCAGCCCCTCCTCTGGTTTGGCGACTCCTATAGCCGCTCAGGACATATCCCACCGGCGATTGTGGGCAAAGAGTGCTAGGCCCATCCTCGCTGATGGCAACCGCGCCCCCACTCATCACCGTAACCACAATACACCCTTCGTCCCCAACTCCCCCGCAATGAAAAGCCCACGACCCGGGGAGTGATTGACTAATCGTGCAGAATTCGGCTTAGAAACATCCCGATGAGGCGCCGGCCTATCCCCCCTCTAAGTGAATATTGACTACGGCCACCCGCGCCGTGATCTCGGATAGGAAGCTTACGCGCTCGCAAAAATAACCTGCGGGAATTCGGGCAGCGAGGAGGAATCAACCGGTACTTTTTCGACGACTGACCGTATCGCCAGCTGAGAGTCTCTATGGAGGCTTTTCACCTAGCATTGGGTCAAAAGACAGGCTAGATCCATCGGGCCTGAGCGCCCGGAGGATCGGGTGGCAGGGAAACTGTGCGGCGGATAGGAGAGATCGCAGAATAGTAGCCTGTGCAGGAGGTATTTGTGCAGATGGAGGAATCAGTTGGGTATTACCAGTAACTGTACGGCACCGGGCAACGGGACAGAGCAGGGAAGCGGGACACTAGACAACAGCAGTTAAAAAATACAACAACTCAACCAATTCTTAACCAAATTGGACCAAACAAGATGATATCAATTGAGAAAGA
>Ga0307510_10009023_pt1 | contig 11873 bp, 12 predicted proteins | sample 12_EM_MG_FD_207224 | JGI IMG/M metagenome (GOLD analysis project Ga0307510, IMG submission 207224) | Populus trichocarpa ectomycorrhiza microbial communities from riparian zone in the Pacific Northwest, United States - 12_EM | ecosystem: Host-associated > Plants > Roots > Unclassified | place...
ATTGCCAGTGTGGAAGCTCTGATTACCCTACATGAGAACGCCTTCAGTGACCCTGATAGGATCTGTACCGCCGAACGAAATCTACAGGGTCTACATCAAAAGAACCGTAACTTTTCTGATTACCTAGCAGATTTCCAGAGATACGCCTCTGAAGTATCTTGGAATGATGCTGCTAAGCAAACCTCATTGTACAAAGGGTTGAGCGCTGAACTCAAGGATGCCCTAGTAACCCTGGATACCTCCGATTTACTTGATCAATACATCATACTGCTCAAGCGTGTGGATAATAAAATCCTTGCCGTGCAGCTGAACGCAAGGGGTCGGTATCTACCAGGAGATCGCCTACCACCACCACAACCATAGCACCAAAACCAGCTGCCCAGCCGGGAACCACCACGACTGCCACAGGTACCCAAGCAGGTCCAATGGACCTTTCAGCAGGACGACGTTGACTATCACAAGCACAATGTGAAGATCGTATCCGACGCGGCCAATACTTCTACTGGGGAGGAGCAAACAATCTGGCTCGGCAATGCCCGAACAGGCAAAGCCACTTCAGAGCCAACGCTACTGCTATTCGTGCACCCTGGCCAGTGGTTCCAGAAGACTCTTGTCCTAAGTCCGAAGGCTCAGAAAACTAATCGTCTCATGAATAGTCCAAGGTACTGTCATGAGACAAGAATCGCCTTTCTTGTTACATTCTTTATCCAGTTTATCTCTTGATGACATGGAGAATGGAGTCGAAGCTACTCATCTGGTCATAGCTAGTACAATTGTTGACAACCATAATGAGATCAGATCTCATGCTCTTATAGACTCAGGAGCGCCTGGATACGCATTCATCGACAAGGCCTTTGCTGAGGGCCATAACTTTCCTTTGTTTGAACTTAAAGAACCACGACCTTTAACGGGGATTGATGGATGGACGGTGAGTTCCTGAGCAATTACTCACATTACCAAGATTGGGTTGTCGATTAACAACCGACCACAAAATGATGCCTGCTTTGGTTACCACGCTTAGAGGATACTGTAAGAATCCTATTGTGGGACTTGTATGCAACAGGCAACGACACCCGTCTATTGCCTAAGCAAGCCTTCTTCTTTCTATATTATATGGTAGGAGAATACTATCTCTTCAGAGAGTACGGGACTGGCTTGCTTGTCTTGAGTAACCCGTCGAAGGATACTATCTCTTACGATCGTAAGAGGGGTGGATTGTCGTGCTTGATAGAACTATCACAATAGTTCTATGTTCGGGCGACCCGTCACTGAGGGTATCACAATAGCCTCCGGGTCCTTTCTTAGAGCATAGCCTCTCATAGAGGAGGGGTGTATGTAAAGGGAGAAAAGCGTAATCGTATTGCAATATCTTAAGTATAGAAAAGTACTTAGATGGTTGTGTGAAGATCCTATCTCTTGGTCGGTTTTTTCTTTTCTTTTTTTTCTTTTTTTGTAATCATGTATTATTTGTTTCTAGGTATAGAAAGCCTTATGCAGCGCAAGCTATGAAGAGAAAAAAAACTATAAAGCAAACCACAGCCCACTTCATCTTTTCATGGGAAAAATCAAACACCCTGAGTCTATAAGAGAAGTCTCCCCCGCCTAGCACCTAAGATAATATACCCCAGACACGGAAGGAAACAATACATAGAAACGCGCAGGTAGAAAGACCCAAACCCTTCTGCAGGCTCCCCAAAACAAAAGAAACCCCCTGGTCGAAGACCCGAAATGCGGCCCTGAGGGGGGTGGGTAAATGAACGCCGACGGGTGAAAACACGGGTACCGTGGGCCCACTATAACCGCTTACGCGGTCACGCAGGTCATTACATTGATCCAAGGCGTTGGACAATAGCCACAGAGGCGGTGCTATACCGCGACTAGGCGTAACTGAGGAAAGGTTAGACGATTGGAGGGGAGAGGTAGGCGAGCGGAGCGACCGGGCAGAGGGGATGCCAGCCAATGACCATGAGCAGTAGGGTGCCAGCCGACGGGTAGCAGTAAGGTGCCAGCCTACAAGGAGCAGTAGGGTGCCAGCCAGGGACTGGAGTGTAGCAGTACGGTGCAAGCGGACCGAACCAGGAGGAGTATGAAGGAAGGATCGTGAGCAAGCTAGCCGCAGCCGACAAATGGGCCATAGCAAGGGCTTTTGGGACGACGACGAAACCGGGACAAGACCGTCATGTTACTAACTCAAGCTTTCCCCACCAAGGGTACAAGCCCAGCAAGCCAAGGCCTACTTTGACTGAGAGTCCGGACGCCATAACGCCGACTGTGAACGAAGCGAGAAGCTTTCCGACAGTGCAAAATGCTAAGCGAGGTGCAAAGCAAGTGCGGGGTAAGGGGGAGAACCGAACTTAATAAGCCAGAGTCAACGAAGAACAGGAATGAGAACCCTAAGGAGGGGGGGCCGACAGGCCCCAGGAGTGGTGGGAAGATGGCTTAACATCAACTCCTAGGCAGTAGCCATCGTGGGAAAAGAGAGGTGGGTGGGGGAAGGTGACGATGATGTCTTGTGCTGTTGAGATTTCAATTGCTGGAGGTGTTATTGCAATGGTTCGTGTCCTATCTCTTAGTCAGAACCAAGCCCCTTATATTGGCATCTTCTCGCAACCCTAACCTTGGTGACTCATCACCTTGCGTAACATAACTTCAATGACTCATAATGAGTCAGAGCATGAAATGCATCCGATAACGCGTATGAGTCATGGCGCAACCTACCGTTAACCACTGGCAATCATAACCCATAAACCAAATCAGGTGCTCAAATGAGTCACCTGTGTGAAACCCGTGACTCGTGGTGTGAGTCATGTGCGAAACTCATTACATCCTCTCACGTCACAATTGTGAGTCATGTGAAATCTGCCTTGCTTAGTCACGATTTGTGACAAGTTGATAAACTAATATTAACCTGGAAAAAGATAGCATATTTACATGATTTTTAGAGTTGTTTTCATCCACAGTTAGGTCATCCGTCCGTGTCGGCCTCATGACTTTACATGAAGCAATTGATCCCAACCGGGATCAACTCACCTGGGTTATAAAAAGCCAGCAGGCACAGAAGTGGCTGCTTAGCAAAACTGGCATGTGATTGATAAATGGCAATTTCGGAGAGGCAAAGCATTCCTTCATAGCATTCCTGAAAACCTTCCTTGTGCAAAATGGGACAAGATTAGATATACCAGTTCTTCTCTTCTTTTGTGCAGACAAGGAGGGAAGCAGTTGTGATCCTACTACTCTCCTGCGTAGCCTGATCGCCCAATTAGCTTTTTTCTATGATTTTGACCTTTTAAGTAACCCAGAGTTATATGAACTTACTCTGACCAAACCTGGTAAGTTGTTTCTGATTTTTCGGGACCTTATCGCACAAATGCCACAAAAGACCTTGCTCTGGATAGTGATTGATGAAATCACATATATTGAACCCAAGTATGAGAATGAAACCATTCTTCTTGTTAAGGAACTTCTTGACATTGCCCAAGCCACGGCTCCGGTGGTTCAGCTATTGGTTATTACATCAAATAAGAGTTACTCAGTAGCTAAGATACTCCACCAGCAAGGTGGGGAGAGAGGGGTGATTGATGGAGGGAGGGGCTGGGAAATTTTAGATGTGCCAGTTCAAACTGGTACTTCAGAGCATTGGGATCATGGAGGATCACAGCATATTGGGCCAATTGTTAAGAAGAGATAAAGTAAGAGGCTTTCCGATCTGCCCAAAAGGGCAGGGGGATGGGGTGATAAAGGTGACGGGAGGGATTATGAAGGGCTATCAGCCAGGGAGAATCCTGGGAGAAGGAGGTGGATGTCAGACATTACAGCAGAATAGGTAAATGGCAACCATAACTATTTCCCATAATGAGTCATGAGCTAAGAGAGACAATAGGTCATAGAAATGAAAAACCTTGGGGAGGGTGTTCCATTAGGGCTACCCGGGGATGCCATCCTCTTAACATAGTTTTTTCAATCTCCTTTCAAAAAACTTGTCGTTTCTCTTTTCCTTTTCCTTTTTTTCTTCTCTTCCTGTTTTGCTCACTCAACACTCTTGCATTTTTGAGTTCTTATCTCACTTGCTAAATATTGCTAATATTAGATATCCTTTTTAAAAATATCATACCAGTACTATTCTCACTCAATTCTTCCCTATCCCCTCAACCTTATGTGGGACATGAGAGGGCGGAAACTCATACCTACCTCAGTTAAGTGACAGCAGAATGGCCAAAAAAGTAGATAGTTCTTGAATCTTCTAGAAAGGGCCAAGCTAAATAGTAGGCTGTTTTTAATAAAAACCATGAGTTGATTTCAAGCTAGTTTAGAAATTATGGCAAGAGGGGGGTAGTGTTTAAATAGGTCCGTAAAGTTGAGCAAATATAAAATTTATATATCATTGAAGCTCTTCTACATGATTATATAAACTTGATTTACTGGAGGCTTCTTGAAGCTCTCTGGACCAATACATCTTACCGGTACCAGATATGTGTATAGTTAACCACTATTCTACAGGTATCGATACCCCATGGTATTCTGCCCTCACCATACCAGTCCGGTATCGCACAGTTGACCCACCACAACAGCAGCTGTTTTTTCTACAATTAATTTAATTAATTGGCCTACGATCTCTAGTATTTTTTGCGCATAAAGCAAAATAGTTCTTGCATATATAAAGTGTTTGGTAGTGGGGGGATACGGTATTACACTAGCCTGGTGACTTTTTGTTTTCTTTTTCACCTCTCAGGAAACGGTCTGCTCCAGTAACAAACAGTGACTCATAATGGTAGTGACTCCTAACTTAAACAATAGTGACTTATAGCAATAGTGACACATAAATATAGTGACACATAATGACAGTGACTCATATTGCTCATATATAAGCTATGATTGGTACCGTGTCTACTTTTATAGAAAAAGCTCTTTATCGCTGGTCTCTCTTCCTTCCTACCTAGTCGTTGATTTTTGAACATCTCTCCCCAACTTGACTCTCATTTTTACAACACTTCTGCCATCTCCCATAGTTGATGATGAATACTACTCATACACTCTCCCCACTCCATCAGCCAAACCCTAGACTCAGTTTTTGCTCTGACCTTGATATCCTCGAACTTGAAGCCCATACTATGTCTCTTCAACCTGAAGACAAATTGGTATGTATTAATTGATTCTGGTAGAAAATCTGTTTTGCTGAAAGCTGAGTAATGTGGCCTCAGATCTAGGCATGGCTTGTAGCAGCCACTGCCGCTTTCCACTCAGCAAGGGTACTTTTAAGCTTTAATCATCTGGAAGCCGCCTATATGCAGTACCATCTTGCATTCACGATTATAAATGACTTGATTCCTGCATGTAGGGATTTTCATTGTTTCGTTGGCACTGCTGCTTGTCACCTGTATCAAGAGTTTAAAAGATTACAACAGGTGATTTAATTCTAAATATATTTTTCACTTCTGGAAAAGTTAACTGACGTTCATTATCTAGGAATTGAATGAGGTGGCACCTGACTTGCTTAAAGTCAGGAAGGAAGTTAAAATCCCTGGAGTAAAAAATGCCCAGCCTGGACTTGAAGAAGAGGAAGCACAATTATGTGGAGGATTGACCTATCATAGATTTAATAAGGTTGATGGTAGAATAGCACTCTGATTGGAGGGTGTAGCTCGAAATAAATGCCTCCCTCAAGCTTCAAACTCATCTCAGCCTCTTGTTGTGATACCTTGGTGGCCCACCAAGGGTATGCCAGAGGCGAAGGCCAATGTAACTTCTGCTCCGTTCGCGGCCATTGGACTTTTAGGTACTGGAACTACTGAGCTTGTTAATGCAGGCAATACATATTTTATGAATGCACTTTTTTTGTTGTGCATGAGTGAGATTATTCCCTTATCTAGGTACATCTTGGATGGAAGCTATAAAAGCTCAATCGGAAAGAGCATTTCCTCAAGTGTTCATAGAATATTGGTGACAACATTTGCAGATACCCTTCAGAATATATGGAGCCGCGACTACTCTTCCTTTAAGCCAGTAAAAATAAGTGTATATTTCATAGTTCCCTATTATGATGAGATATCAAAGCTCACTATTTACAGAATTTTCTTGCCGTACTGAACGGGATTTATAGCAACCATCATCAGCATGACGCTATGGACCTTCTTGAATATCTTTTGTCCAAACTACATGAAGAACTCAATTCCAGTTATTCTATTGAGACGCTCAGACACCAGAAGGGTTACCAGAAGAATGTGGATGCTGAAGCATCATCTATGCCAGCATGGAGAGCATATACTAATAAACACAGTTCAGTAATTGTGGATTTGTTTCATGGCCAATTAGGGAGTGCTCTCACATGTCTGGAATGTGGGAAAACATTGACTAGCATTTCTTCTTTTAGCCATCTTTCTTTGCCATTAGCCACTACAAAAACTAGACACCCTTTGCCTCTACTTTCCTGTATAGAGGAGTTTCTCCAGAGGGAAAGGCTGACAGATCATTGACGTTGTCCAATATGTAAAATTTATGTGGAATCGGAAAAGCACCTAACTATTTGCCAACTTCCACCCATTCTGATAATATAGCTCAAACGTCTCACTAGCCAAAATAGTCTGCTTGTTAGATTAAGCAAGAATGTTGACATTTCTCTCAAGTGTCACACATCGTGACTAAGCAAGGCAGATTTCACATGACTAATAATTATTAGTCATAAGGTATGTTGGGTTTTGCACTATGAAGTCATTTGACTTATAGCTTTCACATGACGGCGCACTTGTGAGTCATTGGTTGATTATGATTGGGTAATGGTTTCATGACGTCACGATTGTGACATCATACGATGTAATGAATTTCGCACATGACTCATATTACGAGTCATGGGTTTCATGCATGCGACTCATTCGAGCACATGATCGGGTTTATTGGCTTGGATCGATTAAAGAGGATGTGCGCAGTGTACTCGTACAAGTCAGCTGATGGATTTCGCACTATGACTCACTATGAGTCATAGGGGCTATGTTACGCGAGGTGATGAGTCACCAAGGTTAGGGTTGTGAGAAGATTCCTATAAAAGGAACTTGGTTCTGACCAAGAGATAGGCCACGAACCATCTCTTCTCCACCTCCGGCGATTGAAATCTCAACACCACGGGAAATCATCGTCACTTTCCCCCACCCGCCTCTCTTCCCCCATCATGGCTACCGCCTTGGGGTTGACGTTAAGCCATCTTCCCTCTTCTCCTGGGACACACATGCCTCCCCTGCTTGGGGTTCTTGTTCCTGTTCATCGTTGACACCCGCTCATGAAGTTCAGTTCTCCCCCTTACCCCGCACTTGCTTTGCACCTCGCTTAGGATTTTGCACAGTCGGAAAGCTTCTCACTTCGTTCACGGTCGGCGATACGGCGTCCGGACTCTCGGACGAAGTAAGGCTTCGGTTCTGCTGGCCTTGTACCTCTGATGGGGAAAGCTTCGGTTAGTAACATCACGGTCCCGCTCGGTTTCGCTTTCGCCCCAAAAGCCCTTGCTATGGCCCGTTAGTCGGTTGTGGCTAGCCCACTTGCGATCCTTCCTCTACCCCCCTCCCGGTTCCGTCCGCTGGCACCGTACTGCCCCATAAGCTGGCACCTTACTGCTAAAACTCCTGCACCGGCTGGCATCCTACTGCTCCCCTCTGGCTGGCACCCTACTGCTACTCACCAGCTGGCACCCTACTGCTCATGATCTTTGGCTGGCATCCCGGCTGCCCGGTGGCTCCGGTCGCCCACCCACCTCTCTCTCTCCTGCGATTTACTCTACGGTCTCAAACCTCGCTTAGGTTATGGTTGATCATGATATTGCACTGCCTCCTTGGTCTCTCCTAAACGCCAACGCGTCGCCATCTTCCGGTCAGTCCCGACCGTGAACCGGCCTGCCCCTTACGGCGACTAGCCGCGGCGCCTTTTGGTTAGGCATATTGGCAATAGTAGTTACACCTCGTTATTTCTTTGATTCTTTTCCTAGTGTTATCAGGGGGCCTGCTGAAGGGTTTGGGTCTCTGTCCTGTACGTTTCTATGAGTTGTTTCCCTACATGTCTGAGGTGTGAGTCTTAGGTGCTTGGCGGGGGAAGTTTCTTCTATGGTCTCGGGGGGTTTGATTTTTCCTATGATGAGGTGAAGCGGGCGGTTGTTATTGGGCTTATAGGTTTTTTTCTCTTCATAGCTAGCACTGCATAAGGCTTTTTGTACCTAAAACAAATAACGCATGATTACAAAAAAAATAAAAAAAATAACAATAAAAAAAATAAAAAATAAAATAAAATGACCAAGAGATAGGCACGAACCATCTCACCTCCACCTCCGGCGATTGAAATCTCAACACCACAAGAAATCATCGTCACTTTCCCCCACCCACCTCTCTTCTCCCACGATGGCTACTGCCTAGGAGTTGACGTTAAGCCAACCTTCCTCCTCTTCTGAGGCCTGTCGGCCTCCCATCCTTGGGGTTCTCGTTCTCGTTCGTCGTTGACTCGCTCATGATATTCAGTTCTCCCCCTTACCCCGCACTTCCTTTGCACCTGGCTTAGGATTTTGCACGGTCAGAAAGCTTCTCGCTTCGTTCACGGTCGGCGTTACGGTGTCGGACTCTCAGTCGAAGTAGGCCTCGGCTTGCTGCGCTTGTACCTCGGATGGGGAAAGCCTCGGCTAGTAACATCTCGGTCTCGCATCGGTTTTGTCGTCGTCCCAAAAGCCCTTGCTATGGCCTGTTTGTCGGTTGTGGCTAGTCCGTTCACGATCCTTCCTTTCTCCCCCTCCCAGTTCCGTCAGCTTGCATCGTTACTGCTACAGTAGCTGGCACCTTACTGCCCCATCGTCCTCTCTGATCGTCAGTCCTCTCCTCGGTGACGCCCAGTCGTGGTATTGCACTACTTCCGTGCCAGGTGTCCAACGCCTTGGATCGATGTAATTACCAGCGCGCCCGTACCTCTATGGTTACAAATGTCAGGCCACAAGTTCAGTGGTTTTCTCACATCTTGACCGTTACCGTGCCTCCATGCCACCGCGGTGGTTTTCATTTTTGTTTCTTTTGTTTTAGGGGAGCCTGCGGAAGGGTTTGGGTCTCTCTCCTGTACGTCTCTATGAATTGTTTCCTTACTTGTCTGGTGTATTATTTGTCTCAGGTGCTAGGCGAGGGGGATTTTTCTTATGGATTCGGGCTGTTTGATTTTTCCCATGAAGAGGTGAAGCGGGCCGTTGTTGGGATTAAGGTTTTGTTCACGCCATAGCTAGCGCTGCATGCGTGTTCTTGTACCTAACAAAGAATATATGAATTAAAAATAAAAAATAAATAAAAAAAAACTGACCAAGAGATAGGATCATGAACCATCTCTCCTCCACCTCCGGCGATTGAAATCTCAACACCATGGGAAACCATCGTCACTTTCTTCCACCCACCTCTCTTCCCCCATGATGGCTACTGCCTAGGGGTTGACGTTAAGCCATCTTCCCTCCGCTCCTGGGGCATGCCTGCCTCCCCTCCTCAGGGTTCTTGTTCCCGTTCATCGTTGACACCCACTTATGAAGTTCGGTTCTCCCCCTTACCCCGCACTCGCTTTGCACCTCGCTTAGGATTTTGCACCGTCAGAAAGCTTCTCACTTCGTTCACGGTCGGCGTTACGGTGTCGGACTCTCGGTCGAAGTAGGCCTCGGCTTGCTGGGCTTGTACCTCTTGTGGGGAAAGCTTCGGTTAGTAACATCACAGTCTCATCTCAGTCTCGTTGTCGTCCCAAAAGCCCTTGCTATGGCCCGTTTGTCGGTTGTGGCTAGCCCGTTCGCAATCCTTCCTTCTCCCCTCTCCCGGTTCCGTCCGCTGGCACCGTACTGCCCCCTTTAGCTGGCACCTTACTGCTTTTTCCCTCTCCCCGGCTAGCACCCTACTGCTACCCCCCGGCTGGCACCCTACTGCTGATCACCTACTGGCACCCTACTGCTGATCACCTACTGGCACCCTACTGCCCAGTGGCTCCGCTCGCCTCTCTACCCTCTCTGATCGTCGCGATCCTCCTCGGTTACGCCCGGCCGTGGTATTGCACTGCCTCCATGGCTGCCGCCAACGCCTTGGTCGAACGATGTAATTGCCGACGCGGCCGTTGTCTACGGTTCAAGTGTTGGCCCACTTTCCATTCGTTTTCAAAGAAAAGCACGGTTACTATCCTCTCCCTCAGGCCCGCGTTCCGAGGCCTTAGCGAAACTTTCTTTCGTTCGGGGTAGCCTGCCGAAGGGTTTGGGTCTCTCTACCTGTACGTTTCTATGAATTGCTTCCTTACGTGTCTCGGGCATTAGTATCTTAGGTGCTAGGCAAGGGGGGCTTTTTCTATGGTTTCAGGGTGTTTGATTTTTCCTATGAGAAGGTGAAGTGGGCGGTTGTTGTGACTTATTGGTTTTTTTCTCTTCATAGCTCACGCTGCATAAGGCTTTTTGTACCTAAAACAAATAACGCATGATTACAAAAAAAGAAAGAAACAAAAGAACCAAGAGATAGGATCTTCACGCAACCATCTAAGTACTTTTCTATACTCAAGATATTGCAATACGATTACGCTTTACTCTCTTTACGAAACACTCCTCCTGTATGAGAGCCTACGCTCTAAGAACCCGGAGACTATTGTGATAGTCTCGATGGGCTGCTCGAACATAGGACTATTGTGATAGTTCTATCCAGCACGACAATCCACCCATCTTACTATCTGAAGAGATAGTATCCTTCGACGGATCGCACAAGACACGCAAGCCAGTCCCGTACTACCTGAAGAGATAGTACTTTCCTACCCCCTGGTGCAAAAAAGCGAGACTCGCTTACGCAGGAGATGACTGTCGTTGCCTGTTGCATACCTGCCCAACAATAGAATTGTTACATCAAGTTAGACCTAACCACTTATGTCCATACACCCCATGGATTAACATCCGAGTCTGAGAGAAGCCCACTGTTCATCTATGATTTATATGATATTTGTGACAACCAGGGCGATTGGCGGAGTGGGCACTATACCGCTTCTGTTCGCAGCTTGCACAAGACAGGTTGGAATGAATTTAATGATAGGGAAGTAGCTCCGTTAGCTGAGCTTGAGACCCTGAACGCAATATTGGTATGACAAATTCATAATTCCTGCTTTATTTAATCTTTGTTGACTTTAGCCAGTATGCGAACGTATACCTAATGTTTTGGGTTTGTCGAAGTCAGATATGAAGGAACTCTGTTCCAATGTAGTAGTGGTTGTATAGGTTCTCGTGTTTTCTTTTTTTCTTCTGGGCTGGTTTTGTTGCTTTCTCTTCCTTTTCCCTTATTTTGATAGCAAATTTGCTTTATCTAGTTTGGCTTCAGTCTATTTTACACAAATTCTAAAGCACAAGCACAAAGTTACTTTTTATATCTGATCGCTCAGGATTGTACTGTTTAGCTAAATATTTGCAGCAAATACAGAAGTTTGCCCAATGGATAGAGCAGAGAAAGTAGTACATGTGCGTGACTTAGGAATGCTTTTGACCTTATCCAATATCACCAGAGTAGTGAGGGGCGCGATCATGATCTGATTGAGCGCTTCAATGATCGAATGCTCGAGGAAACTGGGGAACTCTGATTGAGTAATCGATCATAGCCACTGCTCGGGAATCACTTATTATAGTCCATTATCATTGACCATACTTGGGTATGATCGATTTTGTGCCCATCTAGGATTAAATATTCATTCAATATTGATTCTGAGTATTTATCACGGTCCCCTGATGATATACGCGTTGGGATAACTTTGGTGTTCTTTTCTTTGTTACACGGTTGCTATGAGGGATTTCCTTTGTAAGGGTTACGACAAATTGTATTGTTTCCTTGGTTACGCGGATATGCGACTCATACTGGGGTATGAGTCGGGCGGCA
>Ga0307510_10009024_pt1 | contig 11872 bp, 9 predicted proteins | sample 12_EM_MG_FD_207224 | JGI IMG/M metagenome (GOLD analysis project Ga0307510, IMG submission 207224) | Populus trichocarpa ectomycorrhiza microbial communities from riparian zone in the Pacific Northwest, United States - 12_EM | ecosystem: Host-associated > Plants > Roots > Unclassified | place...
CCTGCGCCACAACGTGCCGCATGCCAGCGTCTGCGGCGGCCGCGCCCGCTGCTCGACCTGCCGCATCCGCATCATCGGCGATCATGGCGCCCTGCCCGAGCCGTCGCAGCGCGAAGCCTTCGTGCTTGCCCGCGTCGGCACCGCCGATCCTTCGATCCGGCTCGCATGCCAGCTGCGGCCGGATGCCGACCTCTCCTTCTTCCAGCTCTTCACCCCCCACACACATGCGGCGGACGGGCAGGCCTCGACATCAGCCAGAATCGGCCAGGAGCGCTATCTCGTCAGCCTGTTCGTGGACATGCGCGGTTCGACCCAGCTTGCCGAGAAACGGCTGCCGTTCGACACCGTCTTCATCGTCAACCGCTTCCTTGGCGCGGTCTCGCAGGCCGTGATCGAGAACGGCGGCCAGCCGAACCAGTTTGTCGGCGACGGCATGCTGGCGCTGTTCGGGTTGTCGGCCGATCCGCAAGAAGCCTGCCGGCAGGCGCTGAAGGCGGCCGGCAGCATCGGCACGCATATCGACGAGCTCAACGAGCTCCTGAGCCACGATCTGCGCCAGCCGATCCGCTTCGGCATCGGCATTCACGGCGGCGAGGTCATCATCGGCGACATCGGCTATCGCGATCACATCGTCTTCACGGCGCTGGGCGATGCCGTCAACGTCGCTGCCCGGCTCCAGGACATGACCAAGACGCTGGCCTGCGAAGCCATCGTCTCGGAGGAGGTCCGCCGCACCGCCGGCCTTGCCGACGATGTGCTGCCGCAACAGGAAGTCGCGATCCGCGGCCGTGACGAGCCGATGGCGGTACGTGTGGTTGCGGACGCGAGGGAGCTGTCGGGTCTCGTTAACCGGAGCGAGCGCGTGGCGGCTTGATTTCTTCACCTCTCCCCGTAAGAACGGGGCGAGGGAGCGCACCTTCATCGCGGCTACGGCTCGGCTCAATCTCGTTACAAACGTAACACCGGCTTGCTGCAACGCAGCGGCATGGGCTTGCTGCGAAAGCACGAATTGACTTCGTGGCGTTCGTTGCGACAGATGAGCGCAGGATCGCGGTGATGACCGCTGTCCAACGAAAAGCTCCGGGAGGAGACCACATGTTCGATCGACGCGACCTGCTCAAAGGAGCGGGTCTTGCCGCACTTGCGGCCACACTGAATTCCACCAGGGCGCTGGCACTCGACACCGTGACGCTCCCGTTCGCCAACGGCGAACGGCCGCTGGTGAAATATCCGCAGAAGCGGCCGTTGATCGGCCTCACCAGCCGGCCGCCGCAGCTCGAAACGCCGTTTGCGGTGTTCAACGACGGCCCGATCACTGCGAATAACGCGTTCTTCGTGCGCTATCACCTCTCCGGCCTGCCCTACGATCTCGATCCCGACAAGTTCACGCTCGAGGTCAAGGGCAAGGTCGACAAGCCGCTCAAATTGTCGCTGAAGGACATCAGGAAGATGAAGGCGACCGAGATCGTCGCCGTCAACCAGTGCTCCGGCAACAGCCGCGGCTTCGTAGAGCCGCGCGTCGCCGGCGGCCAGCTCGCCAATGGCGCGATGGGCTGCGCGCGCTGGCGCGGCGTGCCGCTCAAGACGGTGCTGGAGATGGCCGGCGTGCAGGCCGGCGCCAGGCAGGTGACATTCGGCGGCATGGACGGCCCGGTCAGCGACAAGACGCCCGACTTCGTCAAGGCGCTCGATCTCGATCACGCCAACGACGGCGAGGTGATGCTGGCCTATGGCATGAACGGCGAGGATTTGCCGTTCCTCAACGGCTTTCCGCTGCGCCTGGTCGTGCCCGGCTATTACGGCACCTACTGGCTCAAGCACCTCAACGAGATCACCGTCATCGACAGCGTCTATGACGGCTTCTGGATGAAGTCGGCCTATCGCATTCCGGACACGCCGAACAATGCGATCGAGCCCGGCACCGCGCCGAAGGCGACGATCCCGATCAACCGCTTCACCATCCGCTCCTTCATCACCAGCGTCCCCGACGGCGCCAGGCTGAAGGCGGGCCGCACGACGCTGCGCGGCATCGCTTTCGACGGCGGCAAGGGCATCAAGGACGTCCAGGTCTCCACCGACGGCGGCAAGACCTGGGCTAGCGCCAAGCTCGGCAAGGACCTCGGCAAATACGCATTCCGCGAATGGAAGCTGCCGGTGAAACTCGCGGCGGGCCAGATCGAGCTGAAGGTGCGCGCCATCGGCAATGGCGGCGAGATGCAGCCGGATACGCCGCGCTGGAATCCGGCGGGTTACTTACGCAACGTCGTCGAAACCGTTCGCGTCAGCGTGGCCTGAGGGAGAATGATCATGCAGCGCACCGTTCTGTTCGCCGTCACGCTTGCCCTCGCCGCAATAGTCGGTTCGGCACTTGCGGCGCCAGTCAATTACAAGACCCCCGACGAAGTCGCGGCGTTCAAGCCCGGGCCCAATCTCGAGGTGGTGCAGGGCAATTGCACCGCGTGTCACTCGTCCGACTACATCGCGACGCAGCCGCCGATGAAGGACAGGAAAGGCTTCTGGCAAGCCGAGGTGACCAAGATGATCAAGGTCTATGGTGCACCGATCGACGATGCCGATGTCGGCAAGATCGTCGATTACCTGGCCGCGACTTATTGACGGATGGTGCGCGGCCTGCGGGTCAATTGACCGGGAAACGGGCAAATCCGGTAAAAACGCCGCGAAGTTGAGCGGAATTCGGCGGAATGCCGATATGGTTTGATCTATGAAGCCCGCCACATTCCGCGTATCTTATTAGGACCGAACCGGCCGGTTGGCGGGGACTGGCGGTTCGAGATCTCGGAGGAAGACCCGCGGAGAAGTCGTGATGGCTAAAGGTACGGTCAAGTGGTTCAACCCGACGAAGGGTTATGGATTTATCCAGCCTGCGTCGGGCGGCAAGGATGTGTTCGTGCATATCTCGGCAGTGCAGAAAGCCGGTCTGTCGTCCCTGAACGAAGGACAGACGGTTGAATACGAAGAGATCGCAAACCGGGGCAAGACCTCCGCAGAGAACCTCAAAGTATAAGCCCGCCAGCCTTTGCTGCCTCCCGGATCTGTCCGGGAGCCGGGCCAAGAAAATTTTAGAAGACGGTGAGTGCATTCGACGACGGGCGTTGCGACTGCACACGGAGAGCTATTTTTCCCGCGAAGACCGCTTGTTCAACGCCACAGCAATGACAATCGCGACAGCATTTCGTTACTCCACCGGCAACGGTGCGTCGCGCTTGATCTCTTCCATCACCGCATAGGTTCGCGTCTCGCGCACCCCCGGCATCGACAGCAGGGTCTCGCCGAGGAAACGTCGATAGGCGGTCATGTCCGCGAGCCGCGCCTTCACAAGATAGTCGAAACCGCCGGCAACCATGTGACACTCCAGCACTTCAGGCGCGAGTTTCACCGCGCGCGCGAAGCGCTCGAAATTGTCGGGCGTGGTCTTGTCGAGCAGCACCTCGACGAACACCAATAGACCGAGGCCAAGCCGGTGCGGATTGAGCCGCGCGCCGTAGCCTTCGATAAAGCCCTCCCGCTGCAACCGCTTCAGCCGCTCGCCGATCGAGGTCGGCGACAGCCCGATGCGCTCGGCGAGCTCGACATTGGCGATTCGGCCATCCTGCTGCAGGATCGAGAGGATTTTCCGGTCGATTCGATCGAGTTCCATATTTTATGTGGCTAGAATGATATCTGGCTTCATTTCCTAAGGCAGAATGACTAATTTGTCTATCGAACTACGGTAGCGCCGGCTTTATCCTGGATTTCAGCCACAGGACACGCCATGCCGAACATTCCGCCGCCCTTCACCGCCCCCTACGCGCCCGATGATGCCGAGATCGCCGCGCGTCTCCTGCCGGCCTCGCATCTCAGCCCGCCGCAGGAGGCGCGGATCGACCGCACTGCGACGCGGCTGATCGAGGCGATCCGCAAGCGCGACGACCGCTTCGGCGGGGTCGAGGACATGCTGCGGGAGTTCGCGCTCTCGACCAAGGAAGGGCTCGCCCTGATGGTACTGGCCGAGGCGCTGCTGCGCGTGCCGGATGCGCGCACCGCCGACCAGTTCATCGAGGACAAGCTCGGCGAGGGTGACTTCATCCATCACGAGACCAAGTCGACCGCCTTCCTGGTCAACGCCTCGGCCTGGGCGCTCGGCCTGTCGGCGCGGGTGATCCAGCCCGGCGAGACGCCGGACGGCACCATCGGCCGTCTGGTAAAGCGGCTCGGCGCGCCGGCGGTGCGCACCGCCACGCGCCAGGCGATGCGGCTGATGGGCAATCATTTCGTGCTGGGCGAGACCATCGAGCAGGCGCTGGAGCGGGGTAAGCCGCGCTCCGGCCAGAAGACGCGCTACTCCTTCGACATGCTCGGCGAAGGCGCGCGCACGGCCGCGGACGCAAGGCGCTATTTCGATGCCTATGCCAGTGCGATCGAGACCATCGGCAAGGCCGCCGGCAACCATCCCCTGCCCGACCGGCCCGGCATTTCCGTCAAACTCTCGGCGCTGCATCCGCGCTTCGAGGCGATCAGCCACGCGCGTGTGATGCGCGAACTGGTGCCGCAACTGCTGGATCTGGCGCAACGCGCCAAGGCGCATGATCTCAACTTCACCGTCGATGCCGAGGAGGCCGACCGGCTGGAGCTGTCGCTCGACGTGATCGCGGCAATTCTCGCCGATCCCTCGCTCGCCGGCTGGGACGGATTTGGCCTCGCGATCCAGGCCTATCAGAAGCGCGCGAGCGCGGTGATCGACTATGTCGATGAACTGGCGCGTGCACATGACCGCAAGCTGATGGTGCGGCTGGTCAAGGGCGCCTATTGGGACACCGAGATCAAGCGCGCTCAGGAGCGCGGGCTGGACGGCTATCCCGTGTTCACGCGCAAGGCGATGACGGATCTGAACTACGTCGCCTGCGCGTCAAAACTGCTAGCACTGCGGCCGCGCATCTTCCCGCAATTCGCCACCCACAACGCGCTGACGGTCGCGACCGTGCTGGAGATGGCCGGAGGCAACGGTGGCTTCGAATTCCAGCGCCTGCACGGCATGGGCGAGGCGCTCTACGAGCAGCTCGCCAAGGATCATCCTGATATTGCCTACCGCACCTATGCCCCGGTCGGCAGCCATCGCGACCTGCTCGCTTACCTGGTACGGCGGCTGCTGGAGAACGGCGCCAACTCCTCCTTCGTGGCGCAGGCCGCCGATTATCGCGTGCCTGTTACGGCGCTGTTGCAGCGTCCGGCGGATGCCGTCGTCCGGCCGCAAGCGGCGGCGCATCCTAAGATTCCGCTGCCGGGCGATTTGTTCGCGCCGGAACGGCGCAATTCGCGCGGCGTGGAATTCGGCGCGCGTGCCGCGCTCGACCAGTTGCTGACAGACGTCAAGGCTGCGGCGGCCGATCTCAAGCCGATCGCAGATGCCACGCCCGATCAGGCCAATGCCGCAATCGCTGCGGCACGCGCAGGCTTTGCCACCTGGAGCCGAACGTCGGCGGGCACACGCGCGGCGGCGCTGGAGCAGGCCGCGCATCTGCTGGAGAGCCGTAGCGCTCATTTCATTGCGCTCTTGCAGCGCGAGGGCGGCAAGACCCTCGACGATGCGCTGTCCGAGCTGCGCGAGGCCGCCGACTTCTGCCGCTATTATGCCGCGCAGGGCCGAAAGCTGTTCGGCGGCGAGACGGCGATGCCGGGGCCGACCGGCGAGAGCAATGCACTCGCCATGCGCGGCCGCGGCGTCTTCGTCGCGATCTCGCCGTGGAATTTTCCGCTGGCGATCTTCCTCGGTCAGGTCACGGCGGCGCTGATGGCCGGCAACAGCGTGGTGGCAAAACCCGCTGAGCAGACGCCGCGCATCGCGGTCGAGGCCGTAGCCCTGCTGCACGCGGCCGGCATCCCCACAAGCGCGCTGCATCTCGTCACCGGCGACGGCCGCATCGGCGCGCTGCTGACCGCGCATGCTGACATCGCCGGCGTGGTCTTCACCGGCTCGACCGAGGTCGCACGTCTGATCAACCGAACGCTGGCCGCCAAGGACGGACCGATCGTGCCGCTGATCGCGGAGACCGGCGGCATCAACACCATGATCGCGGATGCGACCGCGTTGCCCGAGCAGGTCGCCGACGACGTCGTGACGTCAGCGTTCCGCTCTGCCGGCCAGCGCTGCTCGGCGCTGCGGCTGCTGTTCGTGCAGGAGGACGTCGCCGACCGCATGATCGAAATGATCGCAGGCGCTGCGCGTGAGCTGGAGATCGGCGATCCCAGCAATGTCGCAAGCCATGTCGGGCCGGTGATCGACGTTGAGGCCAAGCAACGCCTCGATGCGCATATCGCACGGATGAAGGCCGAAGCGCGGCTGCACTTTGCCGGCGCCGCGCCGGAGGGCTGCTTCGTCGCGCCACACATTTTCGAGCTCAAGGACGCCGGCCAGCTCACCGAGGAAGTGTTTGGCCCGATCCTCCACGTCGTGCGCTATCGCGCCGAGAACCTCGAACGCGTGCTGCAGGCGATCGCGCGCACCGGTTACGGGCTGACGCTCGGCGTCCACTCCCGCATCGACGACACGGTCGAAACCATCATCGACCGCGTTCAAATCGGCAACATCTACGTCAACCGCAACATGATCGGCGCCGTGGTCGGCGTGCAGCCATTCGGCGGCAACGGCCTGTCCGGAACCGGCCCCAAGGCCGGCGGCCCGCACTATCTCGCGCGCTTTGCGACCGAGCAGACCGTCACGATCAACACGGCCGCAGCCGGCGGCAACGCCGCCCTGCTCGCAGGCGAGGAGTAGCTCACAGGCAGGTGTCGTCCTTGTCGCCGCGCCCGGAACTTCCGCAGGGGATGCGCTTCGAAAGCTGCTGGATCTTCAGCTTGGACTGGGTCTGGGCCGCGATGTCGAACACATTGGCCGGCGTCATCTGGGTGGCGCTGCGATAATCGTCCGTCGCCTTGTCGAGATCGCCCTTGGCCTCATAGGCCGTGGCGCGCGCGAAATAGCGCTCGATCGTCGGCTTCTGCGCGATCGCCTTGCCGAGATCGTCCAGCGCCTTGTCGTATTGCTTCATCGACGTGAAGGCGATCCCGCGCAGGCTGAGCGCATCCGGATCGTTCGGCCGCATGCCCAGCACCATGTTGAGGTCGGTCATGGCGCCGGCGGCATCCTTCTTGCCGAGATAGGCGCGCGCACGGAGCGTCCGCACGAACGCGTCGAGGGTGGGCGTCTTGCCGACGAGCTGGTCGAGCGCCACGATCGCGCGGTCATATTGCGCGGAGAGCAGCATCGCCAGCCCCTGGCCGAGTTCGGCGACCTGGTTGTTGGGATTGCGATCCAGCGCGTTCTTGACGTCGACCAGGCCTTCCGCGCTGTTCCCCTTCAGCAGCAGCACCAGCCCGCGCGAAGCGCGCGCCGTGTCGTTGACGGGATTGAGCACCAGCGAGCGATCGAAATCGACGACGGCCTTGTCGTTCTGGTTCAGTCCCATATAGGCTTGGCCGCGCTCGGAATACGCCATGTAATCCTTGTCGTTGAGCGAGATGGCGCGGTCGAAATCGGCAATGGCGTCCTGGAATTTTCCGGCCATCCGGCTGGCCATGCCGCGGCAGACATAAGCCACCGCATTGTTCGGATTGGCCTTGAGCGCCTGATTGGCGTCGATCAAGCCCTGGTCGAGCTGCTTCATGCCGATCGACGCCACGGAACGCGAGGCCAGCAATGACGAGTCGTTCGGCTTCAGCTTGAGCAAGGCGTCGATATCGGTCCGCGCTTCGGCGAAGCGGGACAATGACAGGTTCGCGGCCACGCGCAGCTTGAGCGCGGTCTCGTTGCGGGGGTCGAGCGCGAGCGCCGTGTTGAGACGCGGAAGGGCTTCGGCATATTTTTTCTGCTGAAGCAGCTGCACCGCCTCGTTCAGGCCCGATGAGGCCGGATTTGTCGCTTTCGGGAAGGTCCCCTGCGGTATCGTCGCCATCGGCACCGTTGCCGGCGGGACCGAAGGCGGCGGAGCTGCGGGCGGCGGCGCTGCGACGGCCTGCTTGGGCGCGGCGGGCGCAGGCGTCGGCGCGCCCTGCACTTTCGCAAGCTCGGCCTGCATCGCAACCGCAACCTGCCGATATTGCTGGGCAAACGGATCATTCGGGGCGATCGACAGCACCTTGTCGAAATCCGCGATCGCACGCGCATAATCGCCCTTGGAGCTGAACAGCTGCCCCCGCGCGATATGGTAGCCGCGATCGGGCTGCGGAGCCTGCGCGATCGCCCGCGAAAAATCCTCGATGGCGTGATCGATGTCGCCCTTGCGGCGATAGACCTGGCCCCGCCAGAAGAAGGCGTTGGGCAGGTTCGCGTTCATCGAGATCGCGGTGTTGACGTCGCTCATGGCCTGATCGAGCTGCGACGTCTCGACATAGACCCGCGCGCGCCCGACATAAGCCAGCGCATAATCCTGCCGCAGGGTGATGGCCTGGGTAAAATCCGCGGCGGCGTCGGTCCACTGCTTCTGGTCGATCTTCAGTCCGCCGCGCGCCGCAAACGCATTCGGGCTTTTGGGGTCGAGCTCGATCGCCTGGCTGATGTCGGTCAGCGCGCCGTCGAAATTGCCCTTGCGCTGCCGGGCGAAGCCGCGCGACAGCAGGGCGGGCACGGATTTCGGGTTGAGCGCGACCGCGGCTTCGGCATCCGCCAACCCCGCATCGAGGTTGGCGCGGCCCATGAACACGCGCGACCTGTTCACATAGGCGCGCAACCGATCCTCATCGCCGCGCGATTGATCGTTGATGATGGCGGTGCAGCCGGGTTCGATCCTGGCGACGACGGGGCCGTTGCAGTCCTCGAGGTCGCCCGCCCGGGCCGAACTGGGCACGCCGCACAAGATCATGAATGCGGCTGCTGCCATCGGGCGAACGAACGGGATCGACATGGCCGGCAGATCCTTCGAGAACGAAGATGCGCGCCGGCTCTGAGGCGGAGCGAGCAGGCCGAGAAGCTGTACAACCGGGACGAGCCGATTGCCATAACCGTCTGGCATGCCGCCCCCGGGAAAGCGCCGGCCGGAAGCCGTTGCATCCCGCCACAACATCGGTCAAATGGTTGTGCCGTCAGGGATTATGAATTCCAGCCAACGGAAACAACAAGAGCGAGGGAGCAACGCCGCGATGGAAAAAGGCATTTTTGCAGGGCTGAAGGTTCTGGACTGCGCGAGCTTCATCGCTGCCCCTGCCGCCGCGACCGTGCTGTCGGATTTCGGCGCCGATGTCGTCAAGATCGAGCCGCCCGGCGCCGGCGATCCCTATCGCAATCTGCCCAACATTCCGGGCTATCCGACCAGTGAGCACAATTTCGCCTGGCTGCTTGAGGCCCGCAACAAGAAGAGCATCGCGCTCGACCTTTCAAAGCCCGAGGCGCAGGCCGTGCTCTACAAGCTGGTCGCAGAGGCCGACGTCTTCATCACCAACATGCCGCCGCCGGTGCGCGCCAAGCTCGGCATCACTTATGATCACCTCGCCCATCTCAACGACCGGCTGATCTATGCCTCGTTCACCGGCTATGGCGAGAAGGGCGAAGAGGCCAACAAGCCCGGCTTCGACAGCAACGCCTATTGGGCGCGTTCCGGCCTGATGGACCTCGTCCGCGCCGACACCAACACGACGCCGGCCCGCTCGGTCGCCGGCATGGGCGACCATCCCTGCGCCATGGCGTTCTATGGTGCCATCGTCACCGCGCTGTATCAGCGCGAAAAGACCGGCAAGGGCTCGCATGTCGCCTCCAATCTGATGGCGAACGGCGTATGGGCGGCGAGCGTGCTGGCGCAGGCAAAGCTCTGCGGCGCCAAGTTCGCGGAGAGACGGCCTCGCGAGCGCGCGCTGAACGCCGTCGCCAACCACTATCAGTGCAAGGACGGCCGCTGGCTGATCCTGTCGCTGCTGAGCGAGGAGAAGCAGTTTCCGACGCTGGCCAGGTGCCTGGGGCGCGAAGATCTCATCACCGATCCGCGCTTCGCCACCAAACCCGACCGTCACGCCCGCTCGGTCGAGCTGATCAAGATCTTCGACGAGACCTTTGCGACCAGGGATCTCGCCGAATGGCGCAAGATCCTCGACGGCAACGGCCTGGTGTTCGGCATCGTCGGCATCCTGGACGACATCCCCAACGACAAGCAGATGCTCGACAACGAGGTGCTGGTGCCGTTCGAGAACGACACCATGCTGACCATCTCCAGTCCGATCTGGATCGACGGCGCCAGGAAGGTGCAGCCACGCAAGCCGCCCGGCGTCGGCGAGCACAGTGACGAGATTTTGCGCGGGGCGGGATACGACGAGAAGGCGATCAAGCAGCTGCGGGGTTCGGGGGCGGTGGGGTAGGATCGCGCCTCATATTCCGTCATTGCGAGCCAACGGGTCCGCGCGTAGCGCGGCCCGATGACAGGCTCCGCGAAGCAATCCAGATTCCCACCGCGGATGCATTGCTGGATTGCTTCGCTGCGCTCGCAATGACGACGTGGAACGATCTCGCTATAAACTCACAGCAACATCGCGCCTCGTGAGGCCCCATGCCAAGTTATCGCCTGCACTACTTCCCCGAATCCGGCAACAGCTACAAGCTGGCGCTGATGCTGACGCTGTGCGGCGAGACGTTCGAGCCGGTCTGGACCGATTTCGGCGGCGGCGTCACGCGCACGGCGGAATGGCGCCGGAGCGTGAACGAGATGGGCGAGATCCCCGTGCTCGAGGTTGACGGTGTGAAGATGACGCAGACCGCGCCGCTCCTGCTCAAGCTTGCCGAGCAATACGGCCGTTTCGGCGCCGAGACGGCGGAGGAAAAATTCGAGCTGCTGCGCTGGCTGTTCTGGGACAACCACAAGCTCACCGGCTACATGGCGACCTATCGCTTCATGCGGGCGTTCACCGAGAAAAACGATCCGCAGGTGCTGAAGCATTTTCGCCGGCGGCTCGAGGATTTTCTCGGCATTCTCGACGGACACCTCCAGCACAATGCCTTCGCGATCGGCACGAAGCCCACGGTCGCCGATATCTCGATGATGGCCTATCTGCACTATCCGAGCGACGAGCACGGTTTTGATTTCGCGGCGAGCTATTCCGCCGTGCACGCCTGGCTCGGCCGCATGGCGGCGCTGCCCGGCTGGAAATCGGCGTATGAGCTGCTGCCGGGCAAGCGGATGACGAATTACGCGAAGTGAGGGGCGCCCGCTACCGCAGCGCCAGCCATCCCAGCGTGAACAAAATCCCGCCGACGATCACGACCACCGCGACCGCCCAGGTGCTGACGCGGATGCTGCCGGTGACCTGCTTGGCTTCCTCATTGCGCGCGATCTCGCGATTGCGCTCCTTGTCGGCTTCGCTGGTATCCGTCATGGGTCATCCAAATCGCTTGAGGCTTTATCTTGCGCCTGATCTTTTCGGAAAACCGCTACACACTTTTCCGGATCACGCGCTAACGCGTCTTGATGAAGCACATGCCGATGCGGCTCGAGGCCGCGGCAGCCTGACAGGCCAAACCTTTAGCACAGCTCCATGACGTAAAACTCCTGTCGGGCGTTCCCGATCCCGCATTTTGCAGGGAACAATGTGCGCCCCAGCCGTCCTGATATTCGGTGCCGGCCAGCTCTCCGCTGCCGCGGGTCTGGGGCCGGCTGGCAAATCCACGTGAGAAATCAGGGCGTTTGCCCGCGGCGAACGCGGTCAGGATGTCGCGGCGGCGCAGCTGGTCGCCGAAGAAATGCGGCGAGGCCGGCACGATGGTGGAATTGGACGGCTTGTCTGCCAGCCAGTCCACGCCCGGAAAATGGAAGCCGCCGATGCCGCGGGTCTGGTGGCAGCCGGCGCAGGTGACGTCGTTGAGGCGGCGCTGGAAGCCCGCGACCGAGCGGATGTTCTG
>Ga0307510_10009025_pt1 | contig 11871 bp, 9 predicted proteins | sample 12_EM_MG_FD_207224 | JGI IMG/M metagenome (GOLD analysis project Ga0307510, IMG submission 207224) | Populus trichocarpa ectomycorrhiza microbial communities from riparian zone in the Pacific Northwest, United States - 12_EM | ecosystem: Host-associated > Plants > Roots > Unclassified | place...
TTAATAGCGCCAACCGGCCTCCCATGTATAATATCTTGTTCCTCCTAACTCCTATGTCCGGCGAGGTAATTCTGCCCAATTTCCCAGGGCTCAAGGCCGGCCGACATTTGGATACTGCCGGGATTACACATTCTGCCTCCCCGAATATGGATAAGAGATACCAACTTCTCCACCTCCGCATATCAAAATCCACGACCGGTCCGCGCGTTGCATATTGAATGATATTATAGAATCCTGTGTTACGAAAAAGAGGTACCCTATAAGGCCATAAATCTAAAAAAGTTTATGTCCATTCCCATCCATAAGTTCAAACGATATAAGGATAACTTGGACGAGTGGGAAAGCATGACGTGATCAGAAATGGTAGTATACAGTGCAGGTATCGAGCGGAAAGCCAAAGCCTCTTCCTCCAAATGCGTGCGGATTGGATCTGCCTCTAGTGTATGAAAGTCCCGGTTCCTACTTGGTGCTGCCTTGTCAACCGCTCCGCCGCTAAAGCGCTTTAATGTCGTTGCTGGAGCAGGCTAGCAGATCATTCACGCATGATTGATGATCATTGCCAGGGAATCCAAACATACCGCGGGAATTTAGTACCATGAAGCTCGGAGCTATCTAAGAATCACTCAAGGCAAGCCGGGAAGAAGAGACTAGTGCTTCTGTGCCCAGCAAGGAATACCATCGTGGCCAATTTTCTCACCGCCTCGCAGCCTAATCTGCCGGTGGCGATCCCCGGAGAAGTTGGACCTTGCCGCCCATCAAATAGGCCTAGTGGATCCTCCTCACATTGCCCTCCCAACCAAATTTTCACTTTTGTGTCGAAGAGAAACAGGTGGTGTTGCTCGCTAGTTCTTGCGCTCCTATAAGAGTCGCGTGGGCATCCACATAGTATTGGTGCTTCAAGCCGCCTTAAGCCATGAGTGCTTCGAAAACAAGCTTTATTCCTATAGTGGTGTTTGCACAGAAGACGGTGTCGAACTGTTTGGGATTAGCGTGGGGAAGGTGGAGTACGCGGTTCTAGATGTCATCAATTTGTTTGGTTGGTTGTTGATATGGGGGTGACGGGGGGTCAGGTTACCCTGTAGGTCTGTGCGGGTCTTTGGAAAAGTGTATAGCGACGTCGCATAGCTGGCCGATCCAGCGTAGTCGAGATATGTTATTTCTAAATGAACGTTTAAGTAATCAGTCTCGGAATTCCGGTACTCAACTCAAGAGAGAACAGGTATAACACCTTTTAGCTGTGGATACCCAGTAGTTCTTAGTCTTCCCACCAACGAGTTATACCCATTGGCCATAGCTTCCTTTAAAAGAGACCCCCGGTGAATCGCCATGACGTGTATCACGTATACGGGTATCCACGAAACAAGATTTGAGCTTAACGGAGTCCCTCCATCAAAAGTGGGGGAAGGTGGAGGATCTTGTGGAGAGGCTCGGTAGGCGCTATGACACACGGTAGCCGAGTGGCTTATGGGCTACCCGCCACTGCCAAGCCATTGTAGCCTCAGTTGAAATTTTTGAAGGGTGTGGCCGCTTGGAAATTGGGACACAGGATACGACGTCCAGATAAGGTTTGACGTTGGGAAATTAGCTTCCGATTGCCGGGATTTAAAGTTACACTAGAAACATAATTTTTCCTACCTCCGGCACCGGCGTTTTTTGTTGAGCAGGAGAATGCGCAGGACGAAAAACCCGGGAAAAAAGGGGCCGAGATGTCTGGGGGAAAATTACTTCTTGGAACTGGGTGGCAAGCAAAACGCACGGATTCAACATAAACGTCGATGGCCGGCTCTGGCACTAAATTTAAATAGATACCCACTGAAATTGCCAGCCAAAGCCACTCCCTCTCTCCTCGAAAGTCAGGTGTCCCGGGTAAATCCCAGGCGCTACATAAAGCGAACGGTGGTATATCCTGCTAAGAAATTGTGATAGTCCTCAAAATGGGCACACAAGAAATTCCCCGGTGACGCTTACCTAATATTGCACCTGGAGGTATTATCCGTATCTTGCACCGATATTCCTTCTAAGTCGCCCAGGGCAAAGCCGACTCTTCCAAAGGAGTTTGCACCCTCGGCCGCCCGGCCTGCAATAATAAACCATTCATGACATAGGAAGAGCCGCAGGATAAATCTGGCGGGTAACCCGGTCCAACTAGGAAGAATATTTACATGACGTCTTGAATGACGGGAGAGCTGTTTCTCGCACTGATGGAACACACAGTAAGGAACTTTGGGATCCGGTTTTCTGACCGTTATCGACACAGCCGGACACGATGCGCGCGACAGGGGAGCACCAGGGTATAATAAGTCACCGTGGTGGAAATCGTCCACCACGCCCGTAGTGAAGGCAAATCCGTCAAAACCCAAACCCTTATCATGGGTGGTACTGCCTTAATTATTTGCCCACTAACCGGAGATCCAACTCAATTCACACCGCAGTCTATCATATCACACCATCACACCGCACTAATTCCAACCGAACCAGCACCACACAGCACGCGAAACATAGCCACCATTCATCCCACTTCTCCCCCTCCCATTGACTGACAGATGGAATGCACTGTAAGAGTGCTGTATTCAGCCTCTCGTGTGGGGTGAAGAGAGGTTCAATAATTTTATCCATAATAATTAAGGTATTACCGTCAATCCAGGCATATGAGCAACCCCCGGCATTGCAATCTCGAAGTAGAGGGGCATTGTCCTAGGCAAGAGCCATCTGGAAGCAATGAGCTTAGATACAAGACGAGGATCTGCTCCAGGCTATTAAAATGTAGATATAATTCTTTAGCCGTAATTTACGATATGGTCATTCTCGCACCCGACAGTGCGATGCCGTAGACTCTTTTGCCCCTCTAATTTCAAACTAGATGGTGCACTCGCAGAACAGACGTTGAGGGAACCGGAATTCCATTTTTTTACACTTTCTCATGATTATTAAATCGCCTCGTGTCTTTGAGTAGTCTTTCGGTAAGTGGCCCGGGGGTGTTCTTTCCCGCGGGTCTCGTGACATGGTATTGGGGTGGTAGGTATTCGGCAGCATTAGCACGGCTTCTATCGGGGGGTGTTAGTTACCTCTAAATACATGGTACACTGTACCCGGATCGTTTCTCTGGGCCGGTGTGTCTCGTGCTATCGAGTTGGTGGCCGGGTGGGTGGGGTTGGTGGGTCAGATGAAAATCCTCCTTTAGACCCACGCTCTCTATACTAGCCTCCGTACCAAGTAGCTGCTAGGTAGCTGCCAAGCACCATACTTTACTAAATTACTATTAATTGAACTATATCACCTGTGGGAAAAGCCCCCCGATGGTGAGTATGGTCTTTTATCGTTGTCCGCAATCTCCATGGGAACTGTTGTACTATGTTTTTTAAGCCTGTATTTGTAGCTCTCCGTGGTGACGTCTATAGCCTAGTGAATCTCGGAACTGGGTAAATAAGTTGCCGTACGATCTGTTGAGCAATATCATTTAGGGCAGACAGTCTCCTATCCTGGATATACTCTTTACACAGTACAAAATCGCGTCAAGAACTCTTGTGCTATGGTACACTAATTTCTCGAGATCTAGGAAAAACACTCGATATACACTTTATCTATCGCGGTGTCAGACTGTGTGACATATATACGCGCATTCCCACCTAATGGGGTCTCCTTCACCCTCAAAGGATGATGTCTGCGGATAGTCTCCATGAGCAGCATATTTCGTGAGAGAGGGATCGGCTGTGGTATCCGCGAGGAGGTGTCACCTAGGACGCAGATCGCCCTGTTGTTGCTGCTTGGTGAGACTGTAGTAGCCCTGCCACCCTCTTGTGGCCATACATGGCTGCCAGAATGAGCGGTGTTTGACCGTACTTATCGGCATTGTTGGGGTTAACCTCTTCCCGCTTGAGTAGGATTTTCACCACTCCCGCGCGTCCAAACCAAGCAGCGTACGAGAGCGGCGTTTTACCGCCATTATCTCGCTTGTCGGGGTTGACCTCTCCTAGCTGGAGTAGTATTTCCACCACTCCCTGGTGTCCATCCCGCGCTGCGCAAGAGAGGGGTGTTTGGCCCCAATCATCTGGTCTGTCCGGGTTGACATCTGCTTGTTCGAGCAATATTTTCACCACTCCATCTTTCCCACTCGAGGCGGCATACGAGAGCTGTGTTTGGCCATCATGGTCTGGTTTTTCGGGGTTGACGTCTTGCCGCCCGAGTAGTATTTTCACCACCCCCTCGTGTCCACCCCCAGCGGCACACAAGAGCGGCGTTTGGCCTTCGTTGTCTGGCTTGTCAGGGTTGACCTCTTCACGCCGAGTAGTATTTTCACCACTCCATAATGCCCACCCGAAGCGGCATGCGAGAGAGGTGTTTGGCCCTGATTGTCTGGTTTGTTGGAGTTGACCTCTTTTCGCCCGAGTAGTATTTTCACCATTTCCTCATGCCCATTTCGAGCAGCCCATATAAGCGGTGTGTACCCTAAAAAATCTCCTTCATTTATATCATAAGATTCCATCTCTATCAAAGCGGCGACGAGCCCATAAACTCCAAAGAGCGATGCACAATGTAGCCAACCAAACCGGGAATCGATTCCAAAACCCAGAGGATCCATCCCTCTTGTTCTAAAAGCAGTTGGGTGGATATGTGGCCATCATCTTCCTGAAACAGCTCCAGCGCAAGTGACCTTGCATAGTGCGAGAGTTCCCTTTTCGCATGGACTCCCCAGTATACTGAGCTATATTCTAGGAACGGAGTATCACAGGTGTTGGGAGAGCGATTTGCTGAAATAGCCTTGACATGTTCAGAATTCAGATAAGCCAAGCAGACCTCTGCTATTGCTGAGTGAGTTCTGCTGAAAAGATCGGGATGGGCCGAAAAATATTCTTGGAGAGTAAAATGGATCAGTCGGACAGTTGATTCCTCTTTATCCACGGTAATAAGTCCTTGAGAACAGCTCAATAGTGTCGACATTGAAGGGACGTTTGCTACATTGTAACTCCTGGCGTCTAACTCGACTGCGAGGGCATGGCAGAGCTCATTTGCCTTCAAGGGTCGCTGCGCGTGACTGATCCACATCAAAGCTTCCATCCCCAGTCTTGATTTGTCCCCACCCTGCGCCCTTATCCGTTCAATCGTCGCACCGTAAGCATCTCCCAAACTCAATCCATCTGTCATCCGGCTGAGTCTTTCTCGTCTCCGATATATTGTTGATTCCTGCAAGATTGCGTCTATATTTAAAGAAACGAGCAGAAACCTAAATGTACCTATTAGCCAACAATATGAGATCGAATTCTTGATAACATGGCCTACCCACATTTCCGATATATTCTCGGGAATCTCGACTAGAATTACTGCTTCTAGGTTCTCGTCCATGGCATCAGGTGTTTCATCCTCGCCCAGTCTAGCCCGAAGGTATGTGATGATATCGCCTTTGGTGGGGCCTACAGAGACGCTCTTCATTCGCCCGGCAAGATGCTTTTCGATCTCGGCCCGAATATAGGGCCTTCCAGTCACGAATACTCGAGTGCCTGGGGATCTCTCCAAGATTTGTTTCAGCGAATCAAGGATCCTGACTCGTTGGACTCCCGTGCACTCGTCCAAAGCGTCAATGCACATAAATGTGCGCTGTGAGGATGTGATGAGCTGCAGTATCTTCATGATATCAATGAGTGACGGTCTGCGTCCGCTAATGGCCTCCTTCTGCTCTTGCAAGGCCCGCCATACTTCCTCCGGAATCCTTTCCGTTCTGCTAACCATCTGCTCCAAGGATCCCAGCATACTGGCCGCGGACTGCTCCTTTCTCGCGGCGAAGTCAAAGTAAAAGCACGTAACGGCGATGTTTTGGCCTCTAACTTGATCGCAGAGCTTGTCCACCACGAGCGAACTATCACCGCAGCTTGTTAGCCGGGGCTCGCTTTCGTATCTCCCCCGAGGATAACGCTTGTTACCTGATGAATGTTTTGCCTACCCCCGGGCCTCCATAGCAAAACAGTACCGGTGCTGCCTTATAGCCTTCACTTTCCCCATCTAATCCACACCATCTTCTGAATTCCGGAGTCTGTATGAGCCATTCCCCGACATTGTTGACGCGGCGCTCTTGGATGTCCCAATGTCGCAAGCCGGACTCCAGGGATGATAACCAGCTTAGGAGTTGCGACCGATCATTGGTAAAAGTATAGTTGTTCCATACATTAAAAGAGTTAGTATTATTGGAGAAGTTGTTACTATCGTTTGTGGTATATTGGGACATCTTCGAATCCTTATTGTTTGGTCCTTGGAAGAGAAGGAGTCGCGGGGTATGCTTGGTTGATGATACTCTTGGGAGCGGAAGAGAAGTGGGCACCTGCTAAAAAGAAAGCGGGGGCTGTGCTAATGTGAAAGCGGCGCTGCAGGTAGAGCCACTGGTGCACTGCCGAATAATAGTTCAATTACTCATCACATGTCTACACGCCCCGAGGCAAGGTAAATCTGTCGGAACCGAAACCCGTATCGGAAGTGGTGCTTGCTCGTGGGCGGGCTAGCTGGCTTGGGGGCTCCCGCCGCTCGCAGGGTGCTCTAGTCTTGGGTAGGTTGGGCTCAGCCTTGATCGAACCTGCGCATACGCTATGCAATACTACCCTGCGCCGAACACACCCTTGCTAAATAATACTACCTTTTCCATGTATTCACTAATAGGAGAGCTAGCTCAGGTGGTGCCGTGGTCTCTCATATCTCAACGCCGAGTGAAGGGGTGGAATAGTGGTGATAGACAGGGAGCATGTAATATTATGTCGCGTATTTACATGGAATACTTCGATGTCGTGAAATAAATTCATGTATTAAAGGTTGCTCTGAAATTCATGGCTGAGTGAGAGTGAGGGATGGGATCCGGGATAGTAGCGCTCTCTATGCACTTCTTTATTTCTTCATCCTTTGGTAGTTTACGGGGCTTGAGCCTGCTCCTTTTCAACCATGTCATCGGAGAGGGAATTTGACTCCCCAACCCTGTGGCTCAGTCTCCATTGTCGACTGAGGTGTCAATGTACTCGAAGTGCCAATACTCAAGATTCGGAGTCAAGAAAGGACTGCACTAATTACAGTTTAACCGACATCACATCACAGAAAAGGGGGCTGCGATTTATGTTGCCTCCCCCTCCCCTCCAAATTCACTGTAGGCGTTCGAGTCCAAAATTATCGATCCGAGCACTGAGTTTTCGTCATTTTCCTACATTGAGCTAGAAGCAAACCAGCTATGACAATAGGGCCCAACTAAAAAACAAAAATGGATCCAACCCTAGGTGGGCCGGCTGTGGGAGCTGGGACAATGGGAGTGATGCTCGAACATGGATTATTTCCTCCATTTGATCAAGGGGAGAAAATATGGCCAAAATGTTCTCGTTTAGCCCACGATTGAAAGATATCAGGGGAGAAAATTAAACAGAACCTATAGGGGAGGCCCCTAACGAGATTCTGAACTCTTCTGGCTCTTACTGAGCCCCTCCGGTTAGCTCCTGGAGTTCTTCGTTTTTTCCTTTTCTTTTCTCCCATCCACCCACCCCCCCTGCGTCCAAAACTAACAGCGTTCTCACTAATGGCCCAAATTCCCGGCGCAATTCAAAACCAAGCCCGAATTATTTTGAGTTTCTGCACCCTTGGAAATGGTCATTGTTGGCCCTGCCTGGAACACAAAAGTGGGATGATATAGTTTGAATGGCTACATAGATACTTGAGGATGTGGAGGATAACCCAGAGGGAAAGCGCATCGCTGGGTGTATACAGGAAGTACATGGAATACCCCTTCCTTATAGTTCTACAAAACAGAGTGTGCCTTAAATGACACCGTAGAGGAGAGGCTATAAAATCAAATATCAGGTCGAAATCAGCGCTCGGGATTGCCGTCGGAATCGCGAACCCTCAACCGGAGGTCCGAAGTAAGCTATTGTAGCTCTTGTTGGATTCCCACCTGCACTGGTGAACTCGGTTTTTCAACGGCGTTTTAAAAAGAAATTTACAGTTGCTAGTTTCAAGTGCCCTTATTAATACCTGGAAAAACACCGAGGCGCTCTCGGCTCTCAGGTCACCCTACTTTCAACCTAGGTGGGGTATCCTCTGTGCGGGAGCTGGGAGAGCCAGCATTAGGTTTATTTGATACTTTCACGTAGTGATTAAAGGGCACCATATTGTTGAGTAGCCTTTCGGAAAAATGGCACCCCGATGTTAGTTCCCTCAGGTCTCCAGACGCATATTATTAGTGTGGTGGCCATTTGGCGGCAGTAAAGTGGATTCTGCTGTCAGAGAAAGTTGTTTCTCACATGCATGCTACGGTGTATCTTCCTGATTACTTCTGTGTTGGTATGTTTCATGCTGAGAAGCCGATCGTGAGATGAGCGAGACTAATGGATGACCTGGAAAGCCTGTCTACTAAGCGCCACCCACAATACAAACCTCCGTGCCGAGGGTTAGTACCCGGCAGGTGCCGTACTATACTATCCATTAGGCTGAACCATTGCTAGTTACTAATCTACTATGCTAGGTCTTATGCCTTTAGAATCTATAACGTATAGAAAAACACAGAGTTGGCGGTCGGAATGCGTGTTACATCACCACCGGAATGATTGTGATGGAAAGGCGGTTCAATAGAGCAATGGAAAGGCTAAAGGGACAACTTAAAATGACTGCAGCTACCTCATTGCCATATCCAGACTGCTTATACAGAAAACCAACCACTTTATCCGCTCATCAACTCACCTCTGCCTTTCCTTTTTTTCTTCTTACGAAAAATCAAATCCTCAACATCCCTAAACTCCCCACTGAGCAGCACATAATACGGGGTTTGCGCATGGGGACCTAGGTGGCGGTTAATAGGAAATGGACTTAGGTGCAAGAATGAGTTTGCGCAATAGGTGTATGATAGGTACCGTAGCCACTGTGTATATAGGGACCGTTGCCAAGGGGGGGGGTCTAAAATTGGTGTTAGGCTATGATATATGGGGAAGAAATAGGAGAAAAACATCAAAGCGAATGGGAAATCAAGCCTAATTTCTCTTGCTGATTGGCTAGAGAGCAAGCAGGTGATCTAACAGTGGTATATTCGTCGGTGTCACCCCCTTGGCAACGGTCCATATATACACAGTGGCTACGGTAGCTTGGTATGATAGCTAGTTGATGGTGGATTGAGTAGGTAATATCGCATTGCCTGAAAAAGTTGTTTACCTCCTCAAATTAGGATTCCTTGCTACACAGGTTGGGTAATAACTTACTGGCTATCATACAACGCATATTAATCTACTACTAAATGCCCAATATTATGATCACTAGAATATTTTAATAAATTGTGAAAAGAGAGCTGTGTTTCTGCTGACTTGTTGTCTGTGGCGATCAGATTTCTTTAGATCTGAAAAGCCGTATATACACTTCTTCCAGGTATCACTACCCACCTGGGTGTCCAAGACTTTTTGGTTAATGGAGAATAACCCGCTTCGCACCCACCTGGGTCCCCTTCCGCCAACTCTCTAATAACCAAGATATTGCAAACGAATATATCCCCATAGTTTCCCTAGCACCTAACCTTCCCCAGAATCCCCCACCAAGCCAAACATATGATATCATAATAGTCAGACAATCAATCCCACCCTTACCATATCCTCAGCCCCTAATCCCTACTCAATACCCCAAAACCCCCCAAACCCCCCTAAAAGCCCTCTCCAACAACCCCCCACCAAGGACAACATGATAGCCCAAATACATAAACCCATCTTCGTCGACCCACTTCTCACCAACCTCACCGATCATCATATCACTCGGTGGCACTATGGCTTCCTTCTCGCCCGCAACATACACCATGAGCTGGTCAATCCCATCACCTCTGAGTCCTAAGTAGGAGTGCATTCGTGTCCCAAGCTGGCCCCATGTCACGCGGTTGTTCACGCAAAACTTTTCCTGAGCCAGCGGCGTGGGTGGGGGCTCTGTGTGGGGGGTGATTTGCAGGATTATCAGGGTGGAGTTTGGGTTTGCTGCTTGTTTTCGTAGAGAGGAGGTTATGCGAGTTGGGAGGGGGTCGTTTTTGTGCGTGAAAGCGGAGCTAGGGGGGAGGTCAGTCTCAATGAGGGAGGATGAGGGGGAGGGAATGAGGGGGGGGTATGCCTTTTTAGGAGTTCTAGGGGCTGCATTTCGGTATTGTGTTAGTAAGTGGGGTGTAAGTATATGATAAATGTGAATCCTCCTGATGCGCGACAGTGGATTGTGGTGTTTGGGGTAAATGTAATAGTCTTATGACTCGGTCTAGGTATTTATAGCTGGGTATATTTGGGGTCTATTATAGAATTTCGGGATTGAGTCCTCACCATTCAAAATCGAGACAAGGAAGTCATATAGTTATACGAAGAAGATCTGTCATGCCCTACAATCAATAGTTGGTTTGTGATAGAAGCTGGGGGGTAATTCTACACGTACGCCCTTAGAATAGACACTCCAAATGCCCAACTTAGCATTGCATAACATCGCGACATATTAGAATTACTAATCCATGCGCACACTCCACGTATACACGAAACAGATCTGCTGGGCCTCCCAACAGAAGACACACGAATAAAGTATACTCAACTAAATCGCCCACCCACAAGCTCCTCTACGAGTGCATGATGTATTATACAGAGAAAGGAACGCAGATGAGAGTAAATACAGTTTGTGGTAGCCACTCGCACAGTGGCCCCGCTATCACAAACACCAGAAACACCAGCCACCCTCGACATGGTGATAGTCCCACTCCCACTCACAGGTGTGCCCTAACCTAACATCCCACGATGAGGTTACTCAATCACATACAGGGTTCCGAATGGTCCGCGGAAGACCGAACTAGATCAGCCGGTCCGGTCGAAAGTCAAGTCTAGTCTAATGGTGGAAATTAGACCGACTGGACAGTCAAGATTATCGGACCTGACTTGGCCAGGACGAGTCCGACCAGGCCCGCTAAGCGATAGGATATGCACGGCCCTTTGACAGAATTACCATCCCGTTTTGCTTTTTACTATTTTTGTCACAATATATTGTGTTCAAAAAAAGCTTTTCTTAATTAAACTCATTGTTTCCATGGATTATGCTGTGGGGTCACGGGGGGTCGGGATAGAGATAGTGCCTCGTTTAGATCAGGGGCAGCAAAGATAGGTTCACAAGTATTAATTTCTTTCGGTGAACTAAGTGAGTGATATTACATGATTAGACAATATTTTATACAGACTGGTCTGGGACCAGTCCAGACTAGACTGAACCACCTGAGTTAGTCAGGTCCAGTCGTTGACATAAACCTGGACTGACCAGCATGGTCCTGCCTCCAAGACTTGACCGGTCGGACTATTCAGAACCCTGGTGCCAGTCATCATTGGGCCGGGCTCGGGCCGGGCTCAAGAATCCAGTGTTCCCAACGGGCCAGGCCGGCCAGGCTTCGGTAAAGCCGGGCCCGGCCTGTCCAAATTCTCTCGGATCTAGCCTGGCCCGAGCCTGCAGGCCTGGTGAAGCCTGAGCCTGGCCTGGCCCGCCTATAGGCCATATAGGCTTTTTCCCGGCTGCCTGATAGGCCGGCCTGGCCTATATAGCCTAGGCCGGCCTATATGGCTTCTGCCGACCCACTCATAGTCAGCGGCTGCTCTGTGTCAACAGCAAAATTCACGGTAAATGTTTCCCAATTACGGAATATGATTAAAAATAAAGTAACGGTTTCGCTTATTAGCAAAAAAAACACAAAAAAATACTAGAGGTAGTGAATTAATTAGTTGAATTAATTGTAGAAAAAGAGTTGCTGTTGGTGGATCAACTGTGTGGACAGTGGCTATTTCGAAGGCATCAATAAGAGAGGTTGACTGTACATAGTTTACAAAATAGGGGGGAATTATCGTATGATAGGGTTGTGCTCGTGACCCTGGAGGTAAA
>Ga0307510_10009026_pt1 | contig 11871 bp, 10 predicted proteins | sample 12_EM_MG_FD_207224 | JGI IMG/M metagenome (GOLD analysis project Ga0307510, IMG submission 207224) | Populus trichocarpa ectomycorrhiza microbial communities from riparian zone in the Pacific Northwest, United States - 12_EM | ecosystem: Host-associated > Plants > Roots > Unclassified | place...
AGTGACGAAATGCCTAGCTTCGAACGCAATCCAATCACCCTTTGATTTCTGATATGAACAGACCAGGAGTAAATTGGCAATGCAAAATCAAGATGTAAAGGATATTTTTTTAAACTTTTGAGATATCGTTCAGCAATTTCCTTATCATAAATAGAATTTAACGAATCCGCAGCTATTTTCCCCATATTATAATACATCAAAACACCGGAATCAACATTTGGTATTTTGGTTTTCTTAAAATATTTTACCTGATGTAATCGTATTGTTGCAGAGAGTTTCTTCTTCGAAAGCTTTTTAAAAACGGCAATAAACTTCAAATAATTGTCTTTACTTGAAAGTGTCCAATCGCAATCAATCTGAATTTCTTTACAGTTGATTTTATTTTTAGAATTGATTTCATTCACTAATCCGACTGCTTTATCAGCCAAATCTTCAATATCAAGATTTGGTTTCAGCATCACTTTATTTTTAATATAAATCACAGGAACAATATCAAAATCATTCATTATTTCCTGAAATCGAATTGGACTTAAGGGAATGGGAGTTTCATTTTTTGGATGTAAATCGATATCAAAATATCGGATATAAATTTTACGGACATTATTCTCCCGTATAACTTCTTTTTCTGTTTCAGATAATTTAAAAATTGTTTTCCAGTAATAAAAGGAAATAACCGGCTTATTATTTTCATCACATGAAATCAATAAAAAAAATAGTAACACCCAAAAAACGCCTTTTTTCAAACCTGATAAAAATTAAATTCAAGCTCAAATGTAAGAATATTGTACGTCATTTATATCCTCACGGAAATTTCTTTTTTATTAAATTAAAAAACGAATTTTTGCGAATTGCTAAAACCTAATAAAACGATAAAAAATTTCGATTAAAGCAAATATAATTGTTATTTTGTGGAATTAAATCACAAATCGTTATGTTGAAAAACAGTTTAAAATATTTTTCTTTTTTATTAGTATTTTTAATGGTAAGCTGCGCAAAGCGTGGCAGCATAACAGGAGGTTTAAAAGATACCCTTGCCCCAATTTTAAAATCAAGTTCCCCAAAAAATTTCAGCACCGAATTTAAAGGCGATGAAATCATTTTGACATTTGATGAATATGTAAAACTTAAAAACCTTAATAAACAGCTGATTATTTCACCTCCAATGAAAACCCCTCCTGTTATTACTCCCTCAAATGCAAGTAAATTTATCAATATCAAAATAAAAGACACTTTACAGCCCAATACAACTTACAGTCTTAATTTTGGGGAAAGCATTGCAGACAATAACGAAGGAAACCCTTATAACCAATTCAAATATGTCTTTTCGACAGGTACCTATATTGATTCACTTGCCTTAAATGGAAGAATTAAAGATTCTTATGATAAAACACCTGATAATTTTGTCTCTGTAATGCTGTATGAAGTAAATGACAAATTTAAAGACTCTGTTGTTTACAAAGAAAGCCCTCGTTATATTACCAATACTTTGGACAGTTTAAGAACTTTTAGATTAGAGAATTTAAAAGCCGGTAAGTATCTTTTATTAGCCTTAAAAGATAAAGGAGCCAATAACAGATATAATCCAAAAGATGATAAAATTGGTTTTATCAAAAACTACATTACCATTCCGAATGATACTGTTTTTGAATTAGAATTGTTTAAGGAACAAATTCCAATAAAAGCTTTCAAACCTATGCAAGTATCAGGAAACCGATTATTACTTCCATACGAAGGGAAACAGAATTTTAAAAATTCAAAACCTAAAATTGTCCTTAAAAACAATACTGAAATTCTGGAAACCATCATAACCCAATTTCCAAAAAAAGACTCCCTGCAAGTTTGGTACAAGCCAATAAAAGTAGATTCCCTATCGCTGGAAATCAGTAAAGAAAATTATGACAAGAAGTTTAATTTTAAAATTAAAAACCAAAAAAAGGACACCTTAAACATAACTGCTCTACAAAATGGTATTATACATTTCCGGGACAGGTTTACACTCGAAACGACCATACCACTTGTGAAATTTGACAAATCAAAAATAAAATTACTGAACAAAGATTCTCTTGCAGTAGATTTCACAACGGAATATGATGAATTTGAACAAAAGCTATTTATTGATTTTAAAAAAGAACCTTCAGAGAAATATAATTTCACTTTTTTACCTGGAGCTTTGACGGATTTCTATGAAAAGTCAAATGATACACTATCTTATAAATTAACTACGAAAGCAATTGATGAATACGGAAATCTTACCTTGAATTTACAAAATGTAAAACGTTTTCCAATTATTGTTCAATTAACCAATAAAAAAGGAGATATTGTACTTGCCAGTGACTATTCTGATGGCAAGACAAAATTTGAATTTCAACTTTTAGAGCCCAACACATATAGTGTTCGGGTTATTTATGATGACAATAAAAATAAAATATATGACCCCGGAAATTATTTAAAAAAACAATATGCAGAAGAAGTAAATTATTATCAAAAAGAAATAGATGATGTTCGGGCAAATTGGGATTCCAATCATACTTTTGATTTAAGCGTTCAGTACAATCCTGATATTGAGAAGAAGGAAGATGAAAAAAAGAAGAAGGATGAAAAAAAGAAAAAGAAAACTGCTTTCTAATTCTTAATCTCAAAAACATCTTTGTCACTCAAAAAATCAAACTTTTTGCGGGCTTCCAACATTGTATTTTTATCTAATTCAACCATAAAAGCGCCTTCATTTTCTTGTGGTTCTAAAACTGGATTTCCAAGAAAATCAACAACTTGCGAATGCCCGTTATATTCATAATCATGTCCGTCCAAGCCTATTCTGTTTACTCCTGCAACGTAGCTCAGATTTTCGACTGCACGTGCCTTTAGCAGAATATCCCATGCGTTCACACGTACTTTTGGCCAGTTGGCAACATACAAAAGCAGATCATAATTTTCGACATTTCTGGCAAATACCGGAAAACGTAAATCATAACAAATCTGCATACAAATCTTCCAGCCTGAATAATCAATTATTACTTTTTGTGTACCGCAGGTATAGACTTTGTCTTCGCCAGCGAGCGAGAACAAATGTCTTTTATCATAATACCGGATTTCGCCTGATGGAAAAACAAATATAAATCGATTATAGAATTTATTATTTTCAGTAATAATGAGGCTTCCTGTAATTGCACAATTTTTACTTTGAGCAATTGTTTTCATCCATTGAATAGTTTCTCCCTGCATCGTTTCAGCCATTTCTGAGGCCCGCATAGTAAATCCGGTCGAAAACATCTCCGGCAAAACAATTAAATCAACATCCGTGCTTATTTCGTTTATTTTAGCCTCGAAATTAATTCTGTTTCCCTGAGGATTTTCCCAAATAAGGTCGGATTGAATAAGTGCGATTTTCATTTTGTTTAATTTTCATATAAAGATAAAAAAAACGCACTCAAATTAATGAATGCGCTTTTTATAAAAAACTATGTGTAGTAGTTTATTATCCTTTTAAGCTTGCAGCTAAATATTCACGGTTCATACGTGCGATATTTTCAAGAGAAATCCCTTTAGGACATTCTACTTCACAAGCTCCTGTATTTGTACAGTTACCAAAACCTTCAGCATCCATTTGGTGTACCATATTTAAAACACGGTCTACTGCTTCTATTCTACCCTGAGGCAATAATGCGTATTGAGATACTTTTGCAGCAACAAATAACATTGCTGATGAATTTTTACAAGTTGCAACACAAGCTCCACAACCAATACATGCTGCAGCATCAAAAGACTTATCTGCATCATCTTTATTAATTGGAATTGTGTTGGCATCAATTGTATTACCTGAAGTATTTACTGAGATAAATCCTCCGGCATGCTGAATTCTGTCAAAAGAACTTCTGTCGACAACTAAATCTTTAATTACCGGGAAAGCTTTTGCTCTAAATGGCTCAATAAAAATGGTGTCACCATCTTTAAACATACGCATGTGCAACTGACAAGTTGTAACTCCTCTGTCCGGTCCGTGCGCTTCTCCGTTGATGAATAAAGAACACATTCCGCAGATTCCTTCACGACAATCGTGGTCAAATGCTACAGGCTCTTCTCCTTTATTGATTAATTGTTCGTTAAGAACATCAAGCATTTCAAGGAAAGACATATCTGGTTCAATTCCGTCGATTGGATATTCAACTATCCCTCCTTTATCTTGGGCGTTTTTCTGACGCCATATTTTTAATGTAAGTTTCATAATTTTGTTATGGGTTATAAGTTAAGAGTTAAACGTTATAGGCGTACTATTCCATTTTTGTCTTAGCTAAATAATTTATATATCCATTTAATATTGCTTTGGTTCTTTCAAACCTTTCTCTAAATTTTTGTAACAAATCTTCTTCAATATAATTCTCATCTAAAGCTGTAATAACTTGATTTAAAGATTCGGTTAATGAACCTCGGGCAATTCTGCAGAATTGAATGTTTTCTTGATAATGATATCTTCCAAACCCTTCGGCAATATTATCACTAACAGATCTAGAAGATCGTTTAAGCTGACTTGTTAAGGCATATTTTTCGTCAATTGGAAATGTCGGAAGAATATTTTGAGAAACAAAGATTCTTAATTCTCGCGCTGCTTTCCAGCATTCTAAATCTTCGAATGACTTTAAACTCATAACCCTTAACTCTTAACTTTTTATTTATAACTACGCTGTACTAATTTGATGTTTTCATAAACCAGAGGTTCTTTATGCAATACTGCATCGCTTGGTTTTCCTTTGTATTCCCAAGCTGCAACGTATGCAAAATTCTCATCATCACGAAGTGCTTCTCCTTCTTCTGTTTGATATTCTTCACGGAAGTGACCTCCACAAGATTCATTACGGTGTAAAGCATCTTTTGCGAACAATTCTCCCAACTCAAGGAAATCGGCAACACGGGTTGCTTTCTCTAATTCCTGATTAAATTCGTTAGCACTTCCCGGTACTTTTACGTCTTTATAAAACTCTTCGCGTAAAGCAGCAATTTCTTCGATAGCTTCAGTCAAGCCTTTAGCATTACGAGCCATACCTACTTTATCCCACATGATTTTTCCTAATTTTTTATGGAAATAATCTACAGAATGAGTTCCTTTATTATTGATAAATCTGTCGATTTGATCTTTTACATTTTTCTCTGCTTCAACAAATTCAGGTAAATCTGTAGAAATTTCTCCCATTTTAATATCCGGAGCAAGATAATCTCCAATAGTATAAGGTAATACGAAATATCCATCAGCCAAACCTTGCATTAAAGCTGAAGCTCCAAGTCTGTTTGCTCCGTGATCAGAGAAGTTAGATTCTCCGATTGAGAAACATCCCGGAATTGTAGTCATTAAGTTATAATCAACCCATGTTCCACCCATTGTGTAGTGAACCGCAGGGTAAATCATCATTGGTGTTGTATAAGGATTCTCATCAACGATTTTCAAATACATTTGGAATAAGTTTCCGTATTTGCTTTTCACGATGTCAGTTCCCAGTTTAGTCACTAAAGCTGTATCATTAGCATCTAAACCTTTTACGTAAGCTGCTTCTGTTCCGTATCTTTTAATTGCTGCAGCAAAATCCAGGTAAACTGCTTCTCCGGTTTTATTAACTCCAAAACCGGCATCACATCTTTCTTTTGCAGCACGCGAGGCAACGTCACGAGGCACCAGGTTACCAAAAGCAGGATATCTTCTTTCTAAGAAATAATCTCTTTCTTCTTCAGATAAATCTGTTGCTTTTTTCTTTCCTTCACGAATTGCCTGAGCATCTTCTAATTTTGCAGGAACCCAAATACGACCGTCATTACGTAAAGATTCAGACATCAAAGTCAGTTTTGACTGGTGATCTCCAGAAACCGGAATACATGTTGGGTGAATTTGCGTGTAACAAGGATTTGCGAAAAACGCTCCTTTTTTATGAATCTTCCAAGCTGCTGTTGCATTACTTCCCATAGCATTTGTTGAAAGGAAAAATACGTTTCCGTATCCTCCTGAACCAATAACTACAGCATGAGCAGAGTGTCTTTCTATTTCTCCGGTAACTAAGTTACGAGCGATGATACCTCTTGCTTTTCCATCAACGATTACTAAATCAAGCATTTCGTGACGGTTGTACATTTTTACTTTTCCACGGCCAATCTGACGGTTCATTGCAGAATAAGCTCCTAACAATAACTGCTGTCCTGTTTGTCCTTGTGCATAAAAAGTACGGGAAACCAAAGTTCCTCCAAATGAACGGTTATCTAACAATCCACCATATTCACGAGCCAATGGTACACCTTGAGCTACACATTGATCAATAATATTTGCCGAAACTTCAGCCAAACGGTGAACGTTTGCTTCACGTGCACGGTAATCACCACCTTTTACAGTATCATAAAACAATCTGTAAACTGAGTCACCATCACCTTTATAATTTTTTGCTGCATTAATACCTCCTTGTGCTGCAATTGAGTGCGCACGTCTTGGTGAATCCTGAAAGCAAAAAGCTTTTACGTTATAACCCAGCTCAGCTAAAGTAGCCGCAGCTGAACCTCCAGCCAAACCTGTACCAACGATAATAATATCTAAATTACGTTTGTTAGCAGGGTTTACTAAATTAATATGATCTTTATAATTTGTCCATTTGTCCGATATTGAACCTTGTGGAATTTTTGAATCTAATGCCATTATAATTGATATTAATTATTGAAATGATGAACTAAAGCGATTATGACGAAAAGTGCCGGTACAACTACCGCAAAACCATAACCGAATTTACTTAAGAATCGAGAATATTTATTATTCATTCCCATCGACTGAAGAGAAGAACCGAATCCATGCCAAAGGTGAAATCCTAATAACACAAAAGCCACACAATAGATACCGGTACGAATTGGATCGTGAAATTTATCTACTAAGTCCCCATAATATCTTGTTGCATCCGGTGCTGTACCTGCTACGTATTTATAGGCAACTTCCGGAAACCAAAAATCATAGAAATGCAATCCTAAGAATGCTAAAATAACCAATCCCGAAATAATCATATTTCTTGACGTCCATGATGCATTTGCAGCTCCATTGTACTTCGCATAAGAAATTGGCCTTGCTTTATTATTTTGAACAGTTAATACAAATCCCATTACAAAATGGAAAATTACGCCAATTGCCAAAACAGGTTGCATTACAAATTGAATTAGCGGATTGTATCCCATAAAATGTGACGCTTCGTTAAAAACATCTTCACTAAAAATAGAAATTAGATTTAAGGAAACATGCAGCGCTAAAAACGTGATTAAGAACAGTCCTGAAAGCGCCATCGCAACTTTCTTTAAGATGGACGCATTCAATAGTGCAGATTGTGCCATAAGAGTTTAAGTAGTTTGTTTTAAAAAATTAAGCAAAAATAAACCAAATACACATCAACTACAACCATTTCGTTGTTATTTATAATGATTTTAAAATACACTACGTATACGTACTTTTACGTATAAAAAAAACAGATAATACATTTTTTTATATTAAAAAATTTCAAAAACACAATTAAGCTGTTTTATTTAAGAAAATATACAACCCGAAAAAAAATAACAAAAATTTGCAAATTTATTATTTTAATCAAACTTTTGATTTGTTTTGATTAAAAGTGCCTGAAAAGAGTATTTTTGTACCCTTAAAAATTGCCATTTCAATGGTATAATTCTACCTTTATCCGCTTCAAAAAAAATGAGAATGAAAACAGGAATTGATGCTATTTCTTTTGATGTAGCCAACATACATTTACCCATCAAAACTTTGGCTGTTGCCAGAAATATTGAACCAGAAAAACTAGAAAAAGGTCTTGGATTAATTAAGATGACTTTACCGGACGTTCATCAGGATGCTGTCGTTTTTGGAGCAAACGCTTTAACAAAACTGATAATTGACAACCAAATAAATCTTCCTGAAATAAGTAGAATTTATGTAGGTACAGAAAGTGCTATTGACAGCTCTAAGCCTATTAGTTCTTTCTTAATCAGTTTAATGGAACAAAAATTTGGTGAAGATGCATTAGCTGAATGCGATGTTGTCGATTTTACTTTTGCCTGTATTGGCGGAGTTGATGCTTTGCAAAATTGCATTGACTTTGTAAAACTGAATCCGACGAAAAAAGCAATTGTCGTTACAACTGATTTTGCAAAATACGATTTAAATTCAACAGGAGAATACACACAAGGCGCCGGAGCATTAGCAATGTTAGTGACTTCAAACCCGAGAATTATTGCTTTTGATGAAAACTGGGCAACAAGTACAAAAGGTGTTTTCGACTTTTTTAAACCTTACAGAAGTGTTTCGAAAGAAGCGATTAATCAAAACGAAAACAACGATCCCTGGTTTGATAATTTAGAAGCCGAAATTGAAATCCATAAAGACCAGCCGGTTTTCGACGGTCAATATTCGAATCAATGTTATATGGATCGTACGCGATCTGCTTACTTTTCATTCAAGAAACTAAAAAATACAACGGAAACTTTATACAATTCCTGGAACAGTATTATCATGCATCTTCCCTATTCTTTTCAGGGCAGAAGAATGTTATCTGAAATTTATGCTTTAGATCATGCTGATAAAATCATTTCAGAAAACACTGAACCGGCAGATTATCAAAACAAGATTAAAGAAGTTGGAAAATCAAATGAATATAAAAAGTTTGTAACCGAGAAATTACAGCCTGCAGAATTGGCTTCATCTTTAATCGGGAACCTTTATACAGGTTCTATTTTCATGGGATTATTATCGACTTTGGCTCATTTTTACGATACTAAAAAAGATATTTCAGGAACTAAATTCGGATTTTTGGCATACGGAAGCGGATCAAAATCAAAAGTTTTTGAAGGAACGATTCAACCGGAATGGGAATCGGCTTTAGCAAAAACCAAACTTTTCGAAAACTTAACGGAAAGTACTGAAATTGGTTTTGAAACTTATGAAAGCCTTCATAAAAAAGAACAAAAACAAAGTGTTCGAACTCCTAAAAACGAATGGGTTTTAGATAGAATCGAAAAAGAAATTCCTAATTTGATTGGAGCGAGATATTATAAATGGGTGGATTAAACTGAATAAATTCCAATAGAAATTTATAAACCTTTGACAAAGCTAAAAACTTTGACAAAGGTTTTTTTATGCACAATATTGTCAATTTCGACAGAGGAGAAATCACACAAGAAACTCTGTAAAGAAAGTCGCTAATCTTTGTCGAATTACAAGTGTGATTTCTCCTCTGTCGAAATGACAAAAAAACTAGTAAACCAATAATTCACACACAGTTTGTCCTTCTGAGGAACGAAGAATCTCCGTAAGTAGCTCTACAAAGATTGATAAATTGTGCAGACAATTGTCGCGGAGATTCTTCGTTCCTCAGAATGACAAAAAGGAATAAACTTCACAACAAAACAAATCCATCATTCCTTTTTATGTTGTTCAGTATAATTTTGATTCCCGGTAATGGTTCGATCCTCCATATCCATTCCGTTTGACATTCCGAGCATGAAAGCGGTTATAATTAGCATTAATTTTCTTTTTAGCCAAAGAGAAAGTAGCTTAGATTTCTCCAAACGAGTTTTATTTTTTTGTTTATACATTTTGTAAATGATAAATGATTAGACATTATTTTATCATCTTATGCGTTGAAGCGCACAAATACTTAGAAAAGAAATTCTCTAAGCGCTGTATAAACTTTTATATAAATTATTTGAAGTAACAAGTTCATTTACAAAAACAGATTGCTTTATAAATGAATTTATATTTTGGTAAAGAAGCGTTCGTAATTTTAGAAGAATGCTAATTTGAAAACTACAAACAACTGAGAATCCCAGAGAAAGTACAGGAATTGAAAACGAAGTTTGTACACGGGAAATAAATTGACCTAAAACATATAATCGGGAATCCTTAAAATCTAATTCTCGTTTGAGAATTACAAATGAAGATTGGTAATAATCTGCTGATTTTGCCTGAGAATCCAAAGCACCATCATTCACAATCAGGACAAAAGCCAGAAAGAGAGAAATCAGGTATTTTAGATATTTATTCAATTATTATGTGTTTGCAGGAATTTCTCCAAATTTACTTCTTATTGTTTAAGTACGGGGTAAATACGATATAAATATTTTTAATCAATTATGAATTTGATTCTGTCATTTCATTTTTGACAACTCAATTTCGAGTTTATCAAAGTTTTCTTCATTTTTATCTACTACAAAAGGTTTTAATTTTTTACACTCTTCGGCAGTATCGAAAATCATTTTGAAAACAACTTTTGTCGAATTCTCAGACACTTCATCAAAGGTAGCAACAACCTGAAAAAGCGGTTTTGAAAATCGTTTCCAGGCAATAAGACTGGGTTTTTCTACTTTTGTAAACTCACATTCATTAGAATAATTTCCTTTTTCAGGGCCGTGCATAATAAAACTCCATTTTCCTCCGGGTCTCAGGTCAAATTCGTTAAAAGTATTGGTGAATCCTTTTGGTCCCCACCAATTTTTCAAATGATCCGGATCAGCCCAGGCAGAATAAACAAGATCTCTTGCTTCGGTTATTATTCTTGTTGTTACAATTTCACGATCAGGTGTTCCTGAAATAATTTCTGATGCCATTTTGTATATAAATTTAAATAATTACCACTTCTTTATTGTCTTTTCTATGAAGCAGGAATGCTAATCCCAAAGAAAAAATAACACAGCTGAACAACATTAAAATTCCATTTTTTAATATGAAAAATGAAAAGCCTACTAAAGGCGCACCAACTATTACCATCAAAGCACTTACCGTATGTGTTTTGATAAAATTTAATGCATGTACTGCCAATCCGACAAAAAGCAACGACGGTCCAATAATAACAAACGGAAACAAAATGGAAGGTGTATTACTTAAATGTTCGCTCAATGCAGATTTTGCAACTTCATTATCTCCATAACTCCACATGATAAAGTCGATGGCACAAAGTCCTATGTGGGCAACAACTCCAAAAGCCGTTATGACAGAAGCAACGGAATTTAATCTGCTTTTGGGAAATACATTATTGAATGATAACAACAAACAAGCTCCGATTAAATTAAACCAATGTGCAAAATCGACAGGTTTTTTGAAATATTCAAAAGCAGTACTGTTTGAAAACATAATGTAACTCAGAACAAAAAAGAACAATCCAATTAAGCAAATAGTTTTTGGTTTCATAATTTTGGTTTGTTGTAAAAACTTGTGGTTTTGGAGTTTGTTATGCCTATCGGTTTTGATTTTACTTTGAAGTTTAAATACTGTATGAATATGAATTGTAAATCTGCACTATTGAGTTTTCAAAACAAAAACACTCAAATTTAACTCTTCTGTTTTAATTTCAGAAACTAAATTACAAATGGATGAATTAAAAAGTTAGAAATTCCATTTTTAAATTGATTGCAACAGCATTCAGCAATTTTATTATCCGGAAGATATATTTACACAAAAACCGAAGCTGATTGCTTCGTTCTCGCAAGGACTTTGTGCACCTAAATCAACAACATTTATTGACTTTGAAAAAACTGTATACAAACTAAGTTTTTTTTGATTCCATGTAAGATTCTTCACTTCTGTCAAAATTTCAAAATTTCTCATAAAACCGAGAATCGCGTGAGGGATAGAGGCGGTATCCTTTTATGAAGCGATGGCGAAATAAAAGATATAGCCGAAAGCCCGGCCCTTGGGACACGCCCAAAACTTTATAAATCTCAATTTTTAAAATTCTAATTTTTGCAAAGTATTGTCATTTCTGTAAAGGTTAGATAATTCGGTAACAAAATTTAATTTTAATAAATTTTGTTACGATGAGAAATAATAGTCACGACTCGACTTTAGAAAGAAATTATTTAGAGAAGTATCGCTTTCTA
>Ga0307510_10009027_pt1 | contig 11870 bp, 10 predicted proteins | sample 12_EM_MG_FD_207224 | JGI IMG/M metagenome (GOLD analysis project Ga0307510, IMG submission 207224) | Populus trichocarpa ectomycorrhiza microbial communities from riparian zone in the Pacific Northwest, United States - 12_EM | ecosystem: Host-associated > Plants > Roots > Unclassified | place...
GTCAGGCTTGTTCATGGTTCGGTTCGATTCGGTTTGAACCACAAAAACCAACCGAACCGAGTACCTTAAATTTTTGAAAATACAAACCGAACCGAACCGAATTCTGGTTCAAACCGAACCGGTTCGGCTCGGTTAAATTCGGTTTTATAGCAAAAAAACCGGAAAATCTAATCATCCCATCAATGAAAGAGACATCTCCTAAATCAGATTGTAAATTAACAAACTGTAGAGAAAAAAAAAAGAAAAGCAAACCCCTAAATCTTGTCGTCAATTGATTTCAGGAGGAGATTAAGAACTTCAACATGGTAGAACCAAAAACCCATTCAAATCCCTGGCATCTAAACCCCCATAAGACTATAACTAACACCATTGAGTGTTGATCTCTGATTTCTACCCCCGGCCCTTTTTTATATATAAATTTAACCAAATAACTAGTATTCAAAAATCATAGCTATCATCATCAAGCAACTGCTGGGTTCTCATCAGAGAAAAAAGCATCAGATTCAGAGAGGGAGCCCTTCTCTTTGCGATCAGCAAAATCATCATCACCATCGAGATCTCGAGCAGGATCAGACTTGTTCATGACGGAAAGAGCCTTGTCGAGGAAGGGTTTAAAAGCCATCTCAATAGCTTGCCACCCAAATGCAAGAGCCCTGAATGCAACCACTGCATGTAGTTGAAAACTTGAAAGGGAAAAGAAAAATGATTTTTGAGGTGGAAAGATGGTTGCATTGCAGTCTTTGCCACAGACGGCGGTTTTTTGTGAGGGAAGGGGAGTTTGTGAAGGCAGGAGAGAGAGGGGGTTATGTTAGGTAGGGTTAGGTTAATTAACTATTTATACTCCTTGGCTGCCAGCGGGTTTTTTATGATTTTTTGGTTGGTCCGGTTCGGTTTGTCGGTTTTATAACTAAAACCAAAACCAAACCGGACCTGTTAAAATTTATGGTTTTAAAAATCGGTTTAATCGGTTTTTCATCTCGGTTCGTTTTGTTCAGTTAATTCTTCTCTGGTTTTCTCGGTTAATCGGTTTTTTTGAACACCCCTAATTTTGATTAAGAACATCACATGCAAGGATAAAATGGTAAATACTTGGATTTAAACCGATTAAACTTGCAGGGTATATCAGAGGCGGTCAATTTTTCCTTCCAGAAATATGTCGATGGGTTTGATCTTTATGTGCTGAGTTTACGCCGTCTTCTATTTCACTTCACAACTACAGCAACATTTTCCTTCCATTTTCTTGGAAAGTGAATAAAAGAACTCTCCGGGTTTCAGCTTAAAGACCGTGAGACCGGATTCCAGTAAAGATTGCTTCTTATAAAAAATTCAAATTTTTAAAAAAACAATGTATGGCCACAAAGCTAAACGGGGCTGAATTATGAAGAAAAATTATCAGTTGATGAAACGACAGGAGTTTCTCGATGCTTGAAATTTAGAGCACTCACCAATTTTGACCCATAACCTGTCAGGAATTTACCTGTTCGTATCACTGTTATGAATTCTTACAGATATAAGAAAATGAAACAGAAACAAAAACTAGTCATGCTGAAGCTTTAACCCTGCCACTCAAGTTTTGAACTTCTAGATTTCCTTCCCACGTCCACTCCCATGAGTATGCGCAGCAACCGTGTTCACAATCACAAATGAGTTTATTAAGGGAGAAAAGGACAGAAATTATGGATACAAGACATGTTTAGATGGGCAAATACGTAGGGGAAAATGAGAAAAAAAAGGGGAGAAAATCAAGTAACTAGAGCTAACTAGACAAGTATACAAGAATGTTGTGTATCTAACCTTTGATAAGGGACATATGAGGGGGAGGGACTAAGGAACTAAATTCTATGTTGATGAATTACAGATGCCCATATGCAAATACAATGCACACTGCAAGGATTCTTATCTTTGCAACTGATCTAGCGTGTGGTTGCTTGTAGTAGATGATGATGTCGTCCTACCATTTAGCACCCCATTATCTACAGGCGGACTCGTTCCCCACTTCCCTTCTGATTCGGTGGGTTCTATCACCTTAACAGATCCATCTGTCAACCCCAAGGCTAACTGGTTTGGGTCGAGTGGATGCGTAGCAACAACTAGTGGGTACACAGTTTGGCTCCTGCAAAAAAATAAAAAAAGAAAGAAAGAAAATCATGGGCAAGCATGGATATCAAGAAGACATTAAATTCTAACTTCAGATTGCTTGAGCAGAAAGGCAAATGAAGAGTAAACAGATATTTGTTGAGAGTTTGATATGCAGTTTCATGCAGGATTTAGGTGAATCAAAGAGACTATGGGGCATGGAACACTACTAATTGAGACAGATGAAGCACTCAAGTACAAGGCATGGTAAAAAACACATACCCGTTGTATACTGAGGGGGCAATTCGGCATCTAAGCCTCAGGCTATCAGCATCAAACACTCCAATGTTACCATCACAGAATGTAGCATAAATCAATTGACTGTTGCAAGAGTATGCTGCATAAGATATGGGTGCAGAAACAGCATCTTGTGGTACCCACTGCAAAGGAAAATCAAAAGAATATGCATGTCACAACTGAATCAGCTTAAAGCAAACAAAAATTAAAAAATTATATCAAAACTTGTACCTGACGGATACGCTCCATCTTGGAGGCATCATATATTGCCAACTGAGTCTCATGAATCACAAGCAAGCGAGTCTGATCAGAGTGGAACTGTACACGGGTGTCACCAGTAGGTGACTTTCCTGCAGGAATTTGAATAGCAACTGATTTTCTCTTCTCCCATGTATCGATGCTCCAGATGCAAAGCTGCAAAAAGTAGTTATTACGGAGATTGGAATGAGTTGCAAAAGCAATTTTACACATGAATGGTCACATGGTCTTCAGATATAAGGGTTTTAATAGCATGACATCTTTAGTAAGTACAGACAGGACAAGCAAAGAAATTTATCTGCCAAGACATGCTTGAACAGTAATTGAGTGTTGATTGTTAATATCCAAAAATCATAAATTTTTAAGTAAATACTCAGAAATCAACTTCCACGGTGCCTGGAAAATGGCCATGTTCTACCCCTAAACCTCCTTTATCCATGATATCAATGATATGAATTGCATTTGACATCAACACTTCCTGATTCTTACACAAACACAAAAATGAGTCCTAAGTTAAACCTATAAAAGGAAAGGCATATTATCCATGCTTTATCTTTGTTTCCTTCTTTATGGTGACAGTAATCCAATCCTATTGGAGCACATAAATGGGATGTTAGGCAAACAGTGGTAAATAGATCAAATCAGCATCTCCACGGACACAAGTGCACGAGCAGCTAAAAAATTTAAAACCCAAAATGTAAACTCTCAGGCATGGTCAACTGCTTCACTATGATAGATTAAAAAAAAACAGCTAACAATTTTATTTTTTAAAAAAAACAAACAGCATTGCTCCTATTTACCTGTGCATCAGCACCTGATGATACCAAGATATTAAGATTGGTGGAAAAGGCTAAACCAGTTACTCGCTTCTGGTGACCCTTTAATTTTGATTTCACCTGGAAAAACAAAGCAGGAACATTAGATATGGTTAAGAGAGTGGAATGGTCTTTCAAGGACAAAATCAGCAGTCAGATTTTTAGCAAGTAGTCACCTCATCCACTCTAACATTGTATATGTGGATAGTTGAATCCTCCATTCCAATGGCTATGATATTGTTATCCTGGGGATGGAATGCTAGAAAGGTTGAAGCAGGGGGAGGGGACATGAAAGTTGTCATCACCTGCAGATTAACCAATTCATTGAGACACTAAAAATTACAAGGCTATCTATATTTGCAAGACATGCATGAGCAGACAGACCTTGAATGTCATCATGTTAAACAGTGAAACCTTCCCACCAGTGGCTGACATTACATATGAGTCATTCTTTGAGAGAGCTATGCATGGGACTGCTTCTTCAAGGTTGACACCTGAGACATCATTAGTCATAAGAAGGCCACTGTTTGGTTGCCAATGCTGTGGAGCAACACTGGCGGTGGCCTTTTTAAACACCAACCTGCTTCAGAAATCCATTCATTGACAGAAAAAACTAAACATATTGATATCTATATATTTTAACCACATATTACCTTTCCACTTGGATTTTGTTCATTGCGTGGCCACTTCCAAAGCTTCTGAATACCATTTGCTCCTAGAGCCAACATGCCAACACCAGAATTTGTATATAGAAGACGAACAACCTGGATAGAAAAATGAGAAGGTTGACACTTTATTAAACTAGAAAATCATGCAAAACAACATAAACATTAGATGAAACTTAAAGCACCTTGCTGGAGGTATCTGCGCTCTCAGGCAAGGTAACTAATCTACACTCGCTGGGATCTGCAATTTCAGCCAATTGCCATGGTTTTGTTTTATCAATTACATCATCCACAGTTCTTGGTTTTTCCATGCTTCTATTCAAAGGATCAACTCCATTCTTAAACAATTCAAAGAAAAAAAAAATTAGTCTCAATCATTTGTACAGCACAATTATGTTAGAAATTAACAAAAAACAATATCCATGGGAGAAAAAAAGATCATACACAGGGCAAAGCCTTAAAACCAGGGCCAATTTTCTTCACGGGTGACTTTGTTCACCAAGCAAAGAAAGAATTAAGCAAACATCATGTCCAGCATGCAGGGGTACATGGTGACTCAGACAGAGCACGTTATAAAGAAATAAATAGATGGCCCCCTCTTCACTACCATGTAATAGCTAACAACTAAAACCACAGCTAATACTGCATCTGGGTAATGCATTAAACTTCGGCCAAGCAAACAATAAACTCAAATACTTCTCCAAGCCTGAAAGTAGAATGCCAGATTTTGAAGAAACCATAGATAAATCAAAACTAGAGTTAAGAACATAAAGTTCACATACAAGAATTGGAGAAGGCCTGACGGGAGAGTTCCTTTCCACTTTACAGTTCACTGGACTGGCATTTGCGATGCTAGAAGCACCAGAAACCTGACCAATGAACAAAAAAGAGTTCCGACAGATCTTAGAACATAAATGCTTTCAAAGAAACAAGTTTGCTAAAAGAAATCAATGTAACCTTGATAGCAGCAGATTCCATAGGTGATCTCAATGCTTCAAAAGATTGAGTTTCAACTGCTCTCAATGATCTGAGACCAGCAGCATTTGCAAGTATCTTGAATCCATTGTCTGCTGTGGAAACAGCGAGAAGATTCCCTTCCCTGTTGAATCTCAGGCGAGGAAGAGTCTGTTGCAATTAACATGATTAAGTAACAATTAAAAGCAGAGGTGTTCCACAAAAAAAAAAAAAGCCAAAGACAAAAATAACCTGCAACCCCCCATCTGCATCTGTGCTTGTGAGGACATTGGTATTCTCCATATCCCAAAACTTTATCTGACCATCATCACCAGCAGCCAAAAAGTGGTTTTGGGTAGTGTCAAACTGCACAACACCTGCTGATTTCTTTCTGAACCCAACAAAACTCCTCTTTATCGATCCTTCACTTTCATTCCATTCGACCAGATAAGATTCTCCATCTTTACTTGTTCCACAAGAGAACAGCCTGGAAAAAGGAAGCAACTTGATAAATAATTGATAAAAAAAACATATAGAAGAAGAAGATCAAAGAACAATGCTCAACATGGAAAATTTCATCAGACCTTACAAACATGTAGAAAATGGAATTGGAGAAAAACAGCAATCAAATTTACAATAAAATTATCTTACCTACTGCCATCAGTGCTGTAAAGCATCGTAGTACACCACCGGCCAGGAGCATCGTAGTCAACTCTAGATCCCATATTGTCATATAGCCAGGCCTTTATTTTCCCATCAATAGCAGTAGAGAATATGAACTGCAAGTATGCAACTATAACAGTTAGTGCCAGAGACACAACACTTCACTAGAAATATTAATTTGGTAAAAGCAATATAACTGACACCACAGCACTTGAATCCCATTCCAAACAATAATAGCCAGTTTATCAATCAATACAGATGAGTAGATGATAGGCTGGCATCCACATGGAAAAAAGGATTCTGAAAGTGGTTTGTGTGCATGCTGATAACACAACCATCGTTCCAGGGAACCAAGTCATCAATTACAAAAAAAAAAAAAAAATAGATAGCTTTATTTAATTCCCAAACAGCAATGAGAAGAGGAAAGTCAAAAGAAAAACAGTTGAGCCCTCTGCTTCCATTTGAGATACCTGGATGTTCTCTTTGTGGTGTGGACAAATGTTATAAACCGGTGCCTCATGACCTCCAAAATTAAACAGCTTCCGTCCTGTTAAATCCCACACCTGTTTCACTACTTTCATTAGATAATGTTGGAACCCAAATTTAATTAAAAACTCTTATGACACATTATATATATTGCCTTTATTAGCTTGTCATCTCCACAGGTGACCACACATAGTTGTTTGTTTGGATGAGCAAAAGCCAAATCATTCACACCACCAACATGGGCATCAATCTGCAATGACAAAGGCAAGTCAATAGTATAGTTACAGATTTAGTCCAACAGGCACAATCAACAATAGATTGACTAACCTCTAAATGCTGGCGCAGATCATTTGGTCCATTATAAGCATACAAGTGAATCAAGTGTTTATTAAATGCAGCCCCTGTAACAGCAAAAACATTAAGATGCTAACAGCACACCTTAAAAGTTTTATCTAACAAGTGTCACATACCCACAAAATTTCCATCAGGACTCCATGCAACACGGGTAACAGAAATTGAGGCATCCTTGAAACCAGACGCCTGCAAGATATTACATATAAGACCCACAAATTAGTTGCTTCAAATTCCCATGTCACAAGTCACAACAAAGATATCCCATGAAACGCAAAAATGCAGCAATAATGTGAAGAAAAAATACCAGTACAAGTACAGTACAAAAGGATATCAGAGAGGACCTGAAATTGCAATGAACAAGCTGACATGTCCCAAATCTTGAAGGGCTTCGAAAACAACCTCTCCCGTGAGATGAGTTCCCAAAGTGTAATTTCACCATTAACAGAACCAACTGTTCAAATGACACAATAAGTTAAAGAGGGGGACAGGAACGCAGTAATGTATTCCCGTATGATCATTTGACATAAATCACCAATACACATAGAAATACCAAGAAGCAATGTGTGGTGAGAAGGGTGAAAATCCATGCTCATGACAGCTGACCCTGGATGCAAGGAAAAAGCTACTGTCCTTGGCAGGTATTCCAGAGACCAAGATGCATGTTGTCTAGATGCTGGATATGTGACCTAAAAAGGTGAGGTCATCCAACATTAGGAATGAAACAACAAAAGCTAAGTTAAGAACAGTAAGCATAATGACAAAACAACATTGTGAATTGTTGCATATTTGGAGCAAAATCAGCTCAAAATACCTCTTCAACAGATTGGGCAGGCCGGAGACGTTTAATTAGTTCATGATCAGGATTCTGATAATCAACGATGCCCAGGGCGGTTGGTGGTGTTCTTGGACGTTTCAAGACTGGAACTGAGAGACAATCAAGCATGTTAACCAAGAGTTAACTTCTTAACCGTTATTTCCCAATTCCCATGCAACCATATTTCCCAATTTACATTCTCTGGTTAACTAAAAGGAGATGGAATCAAACAGGCATTCAAAACAGAAGAAATAAAAGAAATTCATGAAACCCATCCCAACCTATCCTTCTTTCTCCAGCAAAATACAAGAAAATAATAAGAATCAGGAGTAAAGGGCCATTTTGGCTCCAAAGATGTGTACTCAGTAAGCATGTGTCAATATCGAAATCAGAGAGAATTTGATGTTGTTTCAGCATATTTATATCCCTCTCTTCTGCTTCTTCTTCTTCTTTTTTTTTTTTAAGTTCCTCAGCTTATCAGTTTTCACTCTCTTTACAGTAACATGTATTTGCTAGAAAGCAACCTCCAACTCAATGAAATTGCAAACCTTGATTTTGTGGAATAGGAATTGACGATGCAGTAACAACAGCTGCTTGGACAGATGAAGAAGCGGAAGTATTTGCCATCCAACTGGCTAAAGCACTAGTATTAGCTGCTGCACCAGTAGCTGGAAAGGGCTAATACAAAAAAAAAAAAAAAATGTTCAGTGATCAACACCTCACAATCTAAAGCTTGTTCTGGGTTAGAAAATTAAAAAGTTCAAGATATCATACACCATGAGCCCCAAGAGGAGTATATGCAGCAGGCTTTGCAGCAGCAGCAGCGACTGGAAGATTGACAGGTGCAGCAGCAAGAGGACCATTCATAGGTGAACATGTGTGGTCTGTGAATAAAGTCTTAATGTCTGGGTTCGGCCTTGGATTCTTGCATAACTGGTGCTGCCAGTTCAAACTGCAATGACCAAGTAGTCACATACAACGTCAAACATTGATATGGCGCAAATAATGGAAATCATAGAAGCAGTCAAACAAGAACAATATAGAAAAACAACAACAATATAGAAAAACAACAACAATCCCCTTTGGTTTCGAAGGAAATCATACATTACTGTATGCAACATGGTCAAACATCAAGTATTTCAACTGAAAACTTCACAATCCCGAGTTAATAGCATATTAGTGCAAAAAATGTGGACTCTGGCTATACTAATTTAATAAACTATGTTCTATGATAAAGAAAAGCACATCTTCCACACAAAAGAATGTGAAAAATGCAGAATCACATCCAAATATAACAAACCAAGTATAGCATAAATCGGCAGTTCATGATAAACCAAATGCTCTAATATCACATATGTTTATTATTCATCCAATGCTATAACAACTTTACCTCTGATTGATTAGGGTCCTCAATCGAGATGACTTCAAGGTAGGAAACGCAAGCTTATCACGAAAGAGAGGATTTGCTTCAATAAGCTTTTTTAACTCTACCAACATAATGCTACGAGCTGTTTTAGTGTCGCCATACTTGGATAGTTGCTCATTTTCCCTGTATTAATTAACAAATTAGAGTTTTCTGTGGTTCCATGATTCATGTAAGAAAACAACTCCGTGAATACAGCCCCTACAAGTACCACACGTCTTCACTAGTTTTAGAAGAAAGAAAATGTGGGGAAGAAAAAAGACAATAAACAATAGTTGAAAATGAACAGGAATTAAGCCCAGCTAAGCTATCATTACCATTTTGCCAACCAGTTGATGAATTTCAATATTCAAATCCTAGATTTTTCCAACATTAAGCAACAAAACCGGTCAAAAAGGAAATTAAATTATGATATCAAACCTGGCTAGATAACCAAAATAGCTTAATGAGAGAAAAAATTACCTGAAATTGTTAAGAGTTAAAAGCTGAGTGATTTCTTTGTACAGTTCCTCATTAAATGTCGAGAATACCTTCAAATCGCTCACTAAAATTTCAACACCTTTCGCCTTGTCTTGCCTGTAAGTAGGAATCGAACAAAAACAGTGAATATAACTCTTCCAAATTAGAGTCAGAAAGTTTGCCTGTAATTTAAGACGCAATTTACCTATCAAGCGCTTCAAGATACTTCTGTTTCCTGATTTCAAAAAATATCTTCATTGAGTATCTGTTATCATCAACTTTGGTAAAACCCGCTAAGTACTTTTCAACTTCATCCCATTCTCCAGCCAGCACTTTCTCCTCGAAATACTTCATGTTGAAGTAAAACCCCGATTCCTTCTCGAGCCTAAATTACACAGCATTTGCATCAATTCAAAATTTCCCAATCAATTAACTCGCAAATATTAAGAACCAAACTACAATCTGAAACACAAATATTTCAACTTTTACACTTTAAATTATCCCAATCCCAACAAAAAGTAAATTAAAAACCCTACTCTCAGCCCAGCAAAATTCCAACTCTTTTCATCACTCAAAGCTCAATGATACAGAAACTCACACCACTCAACTACATCTAATCCAACTGCCTTGTTCAAGTCTTTTAAAAATGAAATTCAACAATTATAAATTTTCAACTTCCATGAACAGCCAAAAAAACCACCACCACCACCACTTAACTAACCTTAACAAAAAGTACTTATCACTCCATCTATAACTTAACAATCACAAATCCATCCAGCACAGTACAGTTCAATATCCACACAGACATAACATACAAAAAAAAAGACCAAAAAATACACAATTACCTACAAAGTACACATAAGGATACAGAAACCAAGGCTTACTTGCCATAACGCACGAAAATCCACTACTTTCACACACAAACACAAGCACGTCCAAGTATACGCACAAAAATACACCGATACGTACAAAAATACATACAGAAAGAGAGACAGGGGCTTACTTGTGGACAGACTCCTTGAATTTCTCTTCTTCAAGAAACTGAAGTATGAGAAACACCAATTCTCTACTCAAAGACGACATTTTCTTTCGATCGATCAATCAAACTAGCTCTGCATACACGCTAATTACTACCAAATCTACGCTTAATTAAGCAAGATTAGGCGACTCGGAGCTTAATTGAACCTATGCAGAGAACGGAAATCGAGGCAACTTCTAGGGTTTCAAGGCTGCGTTTCTTGAGAGAGAGAGAGAGGATAAAAGAGACTTGGCCTCGCTATCTTCGATGCGTTGTACAGGAGTCTTTCTTTCTATATCTACTGACCTATCAGTGATAAGTAGAGTTATTGATAAGTAGAGTTATTTATCTGATAGGTAAGAGAGCTTATATAGCTTTCTTGTCTGCGTATCCTGATAAGTAGTGCTGAGTGGTGGCGCGGATTCGAAACCACAAATTCAAATCTAGTGAATATTCGCCACATACGTCCAGTCGGGCCCCCACCCACTCGATGGTACGGCGCTTTCGCTTTTTTCAATTTATCGCGATTTAATCAATTCTTGAAGATTCCACGATTTGTTCTATATGTTTGATTTTTTATATATAAAAAATAGTCTTTGCTGCCGATGGCGACAGGTTGATTTTAAAAAATATTTTTCCAGCCATCTTTAAGGTGCATCCCTCCTAAGCTATTTCATCAATGTGGTATATATGAATATTTTATTATAAATCTTTTATATATGGTGATTATGATTACGAGGTAACACTTTCAAAGTATTGTTATTAAAAGTAATAATAAACGACTTCAAATTGAATTTGAACTCTCAACAATGTTATTGAAAAAGAAGATTTTGAGGTCTCAAATTCGTTAAAAATTGTAATTTACCATGTATGAAAAAAAAATGATCATTAAAAACTGTCACATTCAATGTAATGAAATAAAACCAGATTCATATTGAGAGATATAGCACAACTAATCAGGTTCTGAATTTATTTTTCAGAAGTCAGCAGTTTGAATTTCACAAATCTCAGGGGCACTGGAGGCTTATATAATCATTAACTTCATGATCCGTGAGATTAGTCAAGATACGTGCAAGCTGGTCCGAACACCTATATTAATCTAAAATAAAAAAATCATATTAATAGGGGAATAAACAAAACAAGAAAGAAAAACATCGGTAGCTCTTCATTATACCAAGGACAATAATTATTAAACTTGGATTACTTGGGTTCAAATAAGTGAATTTTAACTTTTTTATTTTTATTTTTTAATATTTTTATATCATTTTAATATACTGATATTAAAAATAAATTTTAAAAATAAAATTATAAATTATAAATTAAGTAGACTATATTTTTAGATAGTACTTTCACCCATGAGGGGGCATAACTTGCCGACCAACGACATTAACCTGATAGATGAATTGTGAGATTTTTTTTATTTTGTTTTTTAAAACAACTTCTTTTGATCTACCTGGACCTGGGCCACGCACGATAACGATGTCAAGAAACCACCAAAGGCGAGTAATCTACCAATCCAAATCTCTCCCAATCAATAAAATACCTCAACTGTCCTTCTCATTCCCAACTTTGCCCCGACAAAGCAAAA
>Ga0307510_10009029_pt1 | contig 11870 bp, 5 predicted proteins | sample 12_EM_MG_FD_207224 | JGI IMG/M metagenome (GOLD analysis project Ga0307510, IMG submission 207224) | Populus trichocarpa ectomycorrhiza microbial communities from riparian zone in the Pacific Northwest, United States - 12_EM | ecosystem: Host-associated > Plants > Roots > Unclassified | place...
CTGAAGCAAACCAAACCAAATTTAGAGGGAAATCTGGTTCTGTGTTGACGATTAAGAATCTTAGGTAGTTCTTGATTATAATTAGCTAATTACTATAAAAACTATAGCTTAATTTATCTAAAAAAAAACAGGTTAGAACTCACTCTTAAACATGTTTTTTTAGCACTTGCCCTGCGTTGTGTTGTCTGGTCCACGCATAGCAAACATGATATCGAATTCCAAGTCTTCCCTGTAACTGTCAAGGACTTGTTCCCATGTCATTTGTGACTTTGGAGTAGTCATGGGTTTTAAATTATTGAATCTAGAAAGAGCCCTCATGGTGGAGCTCCAATTTTGCTTCACCAAACCCTTTTCTCCTCATCATTTATTTGACAAATGCGAGAAGTTAAGAGGAAAATCAAGGAAATTTCTATTAACAATCATAATTTGGAATCAAATGAGGAATATTAGGCCGGATTCCAAGGCGCATATTTCATGAAAAATTATTATTTTTTGCTTAATTTTAATATTTTTTAAGTTTTCGAATCGTTTTAATGTGTTGATATAAAAAATAATTTTAAAAAATAAAAAATAATTTATTTTAATATGTTTTCATGTTAAAAAACACTTTCTGAATCACCCGTAATATAATCTCTACTTGATATAAGATAAGAGGGAACTCAATGCACTTTTGACATATGGAGAAGAACATAGTCTACAGGCAGCAAGGAATATCACAATGGTGTATAGAGATGAGTTACCCTCTTCGCACTCCTAATTAGAAAGAGATTGCGATTATGGCATGATTAGAATAAGTAAAAACTAAAAAGAGCAACAAATATTCCATTCTTTTGGCTCGCCACTAGCATAGAATAGGAAGCATGCATCGCAAAAGGAGAAGAAAAGAAGAAGAAGGCGTGGGGTCTGAGTGCCAAAGAATATACTTTTATAAGATGAGATAAGATTCAATCATCCAAGGGAGTGTGAAAGAAGAGAAATCTCTTTGATGCTGTTAGAGTGGTGGTGGCTTTGTTTTCCAACACATAATATTTTTTTAATAAAATAAATTATAATTGAGGAAAAATAAAATAAAGGACAAGAATCACAGAAACAAACAAAGAAAACCAACCCATAAATTAAATAAAAACTTGATTAAAAGGCAAGGGGGGACCTGACCAAGTCTTCCCTTCTCATTCCTCTTTATCTTCTTCTTCTTCTTAATCCTTCCTTGAATTTCTAGGGTTTCTTTCATGGATCCTGGCACTGTATCAATCTTTGTCATTTCATGAGCTTTCGTTGATTTCCTTCTAGACCCGGATCATATCAAATCTCTTAATGGAGGTAAAAAAAATCCAACCTTTATTTATTCTTTCCCCTTTTCCCCTCTCTTTTGAAGCTTTAATTGTTTTTTTTTCCTGTTGAAATACTTGGATTGATTTGATGGGTTTGTAAAGTTTGAATCTTTTGATTGTGTTGATCAAGTTCTCTTCTGGGTTTACTTTGTGAGTCCATGTTCTAACTAATGAAATGATTTTAATTTTCCTGTTTTTGAAATGAAATATATAAAGGAGCTGTTTATAGCTATCTTGTGAATCTGTTAAGGGAGATTATTTGATGATGGTAATGAAAATAACATAAATATCAAATGTTCAAAAAGAAAACCAGTATTTTTTTCTTATAAAAAAGAGAGAACATGGATGTTTAATTCTATGTTGGCGCTAAATTTTTGTTCAGCCTTATTGGGTTTGGAATAAAGTTTCACTATTCTGGTAGATAAGCCTAGCTAGTGGGGATTTTTGTTTTCGGTGAGTTTGGCTATTGGATTTATGGTAAGAATTTATGAATTCAACAGGCTTTGTTTGTTTTTCTGGTCAGTTTAACATGTAATATGTGTTGGCGATTTCTTATTGATGCGAGGAACTAACGATTTCAACTGTTTGACAATATTACTGCCTGTGCTCTTTGGCACAGAAGCTGCATTTCAGAAACACTACACGCAGTAAATTTGACTTGTTTCACTTGCGTGTTGAGTGATTTAGTAGGCTGACTGTAACCGCTTTGAACTTTGTGGGTTTTGGTGTTTTGCAGGTTCTGGAGATGGATGAAGCAAAGAAACCTGAAGTTCATATGACATCAGCTGCGGCATTTGTGGAGGGGGGAATCCAGGACTCATGTGATGATGCTTGCAGCATTTGCCTCGAAGAGTTTTGTGAAAGTGATCCCTCAACGGTAATAGTTTTTGTCATGTTTGATTCATCTGCCTCCTCTTTAACCCTAATGCACACATGGAATCCTATAAAAAAAATTATTTATATATTATGTGCTTTTTTTGTGTCCTAAATTATGTTGTCTCTTGCTTGGCAGGTGACTAATTGCAAGCATGAGTTCCATCTTCAGTGCATCCTTGAATGGTATGGTGCAATATGTTTCAATCAATTCTTTCTTCCCTTTTCCCTTTCTGATTCTTCTTACTTTTTCAAAACATATTTGCTGGCTTTGTGTGGTTTTCCTTTCTTTTTTTTGGTTCAACTTTTATTGACATTTGAATCAATGCTTATAGATGGGGGTCAGTGGTAGATTTGGTTGGAGATAGTTTTAAGGACATATATTGAAGTCTGTGGGATGAACTTAGAGATACAGAGAGGTGTTATTGTGATTTGGAAAGAACAAAGATCTACTAATTAATATTGCCTGACATGAATCTCAAATTACTTTTTAACTTTGATTTGACTATACTTTCTTGCCTCCTTGTGCGATGTAAGAAATGGTCTGTTCTGTGTCCAATTAATCTAATAGGGATTTTTAATATCCCCTGATTTGTTCTGTATTGCTGCTGTTGTTTGTCACTGTCATCTACTGGGTTTACATGTGCAGTTCTCTTCCTTTTATTTTTTGCTTGGTGAAGCCTTTGTTGGAGCAGTGTTTTCTTATGCAATCTTGTTCTCATCTGTAGAGAGAACATGAAAAGTTGAGTTTGTTTTTAGTTCAGTATTTGATCTTTAATTCTAGCATTTCTAACACTGTTGAAAAGGTGGTACCTGCTTTCCTACAACACAACCCAAGTAAATCTTGATTCCAAACTAGTTGGTCTTTCATTACTGCCTACTGTCTAAGTTGATGGTACCTATTTTACTAAGCAAACAAGTCTACAATTTTAAAAGTGTAAATATCTCTGTGGTGTTCTGTTTTTTCTTCTTCTTATTATTATTTTTCTTAAATAATTTGCAACTAGTAGCTATCTTAGTTCATTAAGAAATCAAAATTGTGAGAGTTTTACCTAGTCTTATCTACACAATGGACTATTTGTCAATGGTTAACAGATGCAAATCATTGTGGTGTGATGGTTGAGTTAAAGAAGGAAGAAAGAATCTGATAATATTTCACTAATTGTTATTTGTAGGTGTCAGAGAAGCTCTGAGTGTCCCATGTGTTTGCAATCCATTAGTCTTAAAGATCCCACCAGGTTGGTTTTGCTTGTTAATTATTTTGATATTTTTTATGTGATTATTTGTTCAATTACATTTCTGAGTCGTTTTCATGATGTGGCAGTCAAGAATTGTTTGAGGCTGTAGAACGGGAGAGGAAAATCAGGGCTGCTCCTTCGAGAAATGCTACTATTTTTCATCATCCTACACTTGGGGATTTCGAGTTGCAGCATGTCTGTTTCCTATCTTTGCTGAAATCCCGTGTTTGTTACTGTTTGGTTAAGACATTACAAGCTGTATTCAGGAGATTAAATCTGACATAACTTTTGCTTTGTGATCCAGCTACCAGTTGGTGTAAGTGATTCTGAACTTGAGGAGCGTATAATCCAGCACCTGGCTGCTGCTGCTGCTATGGGAAGGACCCGCCACTTTGGTAGGAGGGAAGGGCAGAGAAACAGGACATCTTCCCATGGCCGTCCACACTTCTTGGTATTTTCTACTCATCCTGGTGCACAGCCTTCTGGTCATGTTTCTTCCTCTTTGACTCAGCTAGGCGGGGAAAATGAACCAGCTCCAGTCTCTGTAGCTAGTCCATCCACACAGCTCACTTCTGTTGGGGATGAACCACCACAACAAGCCTTACAATCCCCTTCTGTTTTAACTGATCAAAGTTCCTCTGCATCTGGATCCACAGCGATGCCTGCAAATAATCAAGGAGTTTCCTTTAATAATAGGTATCAATGGTTTTCTTTTGTAATCTATTTATGATTAATTTTTTTTGTATGTACAAGTTTTTTCATGCACTTCAGTTTGCTATATAAACATGCATGGATTGAATATTCTATCCTTCTTTTTTGAGCAGGAGCGCATCTAGCCAGTCTTCACTGCCAAATCAAGATAGAGCCGGACCATCAGAATTGCAGTCATTTTCTGAGTCTCTAAAATCTAGGCTTAATGCAGTTTCAATGAGGTATAATATGTAAAGTGTACACTGTATTCCAGTATTCCTTTCTTTGAAATTTAGTATTTTATCATTTAATAGCTTCTAATTTACTGTCAACATTTGTTGTCCTTAAGGTACAAAGAGTCAATTTCAAGAAGTACAAGAGGGTGGAAGGAGAGGCTGTTTTCTCGTAACAGTTCAATGTCTGATATCAGCTCTGATGTTCGAAGAGAAGTGAATGCAGGAATTGCAACTGTATCTCGTATGATGGAGCGCCTTGAAACCAGAGATGACGGTGGAGACAACCAAGTTTCTGTGTCAAATCATTTGACTGATCGCTCCAATGTGGAGAGGAGCAACCAGAATACTGCTGCGACTCACATAGAGAGCCCATTAAATGAAGGAAGTACACCAGCTGCTTGTGCTGCAAGTTCAGCATCTACTTAAGTTAAAGAGTGTCTTCAGCAATTACATCTGTCCTCAGCATTTCATCTTTGAAGGTGAGTCATGATTGTGGTTTAACTTTCATTTTTAAAGTAACTAGTTTACCGATGAGCCATTAGATGCCCACCATATCTGTATTTCTTTTCCATTTTTCACTACTTTTAATTAGGAGGAGCTTCCAATCTCTTTGTTAAGTTGAGTGCACATCTGACACCTAAAATTAATGGTCATTTGATGCTTTGAATGTTCCATACAAGTTTGCTTAGTAGATCCCATTCATCTCTACACTATTTTATTTAGACATGTCGATATATCCTATTGCATGATATTTCTTTGACTCTACAGTGTTCATCTACTTGGCTGTGAATGTAATTCATCACTATGTTTTCCTATTCTGTGGTACTTAGTGTGTGAGAATTATCAAGAGACGGTCATTCCACACTGGTTGTTGACGGGAATATTATATTAAGGGCAAGGCCAACCAACCTTTTCTAAGTGTCTTAGCCTCGGTGCACATCGTATGAGCTACTTCAAGACATTTAATATTTAACCTGAGTTCGATTTCAGTTTTCAGATTGTGACCTCTTTTACTCCAAATATGACACGCTGAGGAGAAGATGCTGTGTATCACAGGGCAGAGGATGAGCATTCACCTGAAATTGAATAAAAAGGTAAGAAAGAGTAAGTCTTTAGAAACAACTTCCATGTGGACAGATATATATTGGGTATATGTATGTAAATTTGTTTTGTAACCCAGAATTGTTTCAAAGCTAAAGCCAGAACATCCCACGAGGAAAATGTATTCGAGCTATATATTATGCCTGGATGGTTGGATTTTCGTACAAGTAGAACACTAAAACATCTATCTAATCATGTATTGAAATTTTAGAACCCAGGCCTTTTAAAGGAAAAGTACTGGTTTGCATATATTCTATGACGATCTGTTACTGCACTGTGCACAAACCATCCTCACTATTTGGAAATGAGTTCGTGGGATCATGGCGGTAAAGACAAAGTCAGGATTGCTGGTCCACATCATTTAATTTGCTGTAGGGACTTGTTCTCTGGGAGTTGATGATGACCTTATTCGGAATTAACTGAAAAGGTGCAAATTTAGCCGTGAACAATTTCGAGCTTAAATATATGCATGGACTGAGAGAGAGCCTTCTGAATTTGGCTACCTTGTAATATAACCTGTAGGCTTTATTACTGAAAAGAGCCCCTAAAGAGGACGTCTTCTTTCGGCTCCAGTAACGTGCACTGCGTTACACACACAACAGGCAGCCCACCAATTTGTTTGTCGGAAAAGAGAGAATTAACCAAGTAGGCATGCCCTTTGGGGAGCCCGAGTGTTGGGTGCAATTCTGACTGTCCAGGTCCTAAAATCCTACACAGTGCTCCTTAAGCCTTGTAGAAGTCAAACTATGACCATGGTTTGGAGCACTACCTAAGCCTCGATGATAGGCTCAGCCATAGTTAAAATGGCCTGTCTATGGTTTGGAGCACTACTTGAGCTAATAGGCTCAGCCATAATTCTGTACAATTCATACATAATGTGGTTGTATAGGTGGAAAATGGGAACCTAATCGTCCAATCTGTTTATAAAATTATGGTAATGAATATGATATTTACAATCTAAAACTCGAAATTACCCAAAACTTTTTAAGTTCGATAAATGTGATCCATGAATACCTCTTAGTTTGAAAAACAAAACTCCAAGTTATTACTATAAATAACAAAACATATCACTTTATGTCTTTTAATCTTTTATCCCCTTCGTAATTCTTATTGGTAGAACAGAAAAACATAAACAATTCTTAAAGTTTGCTTTCTTTGTGTTGTCTCTTCTTTGCATCTCTAGTCGTTGCTTTGTGTGGCTAGCTGGTTTTCCTTTTTGTGACTTGTAACAAGAAAGATGTCACTATCACTTATATTTTATGAATGTATTTTTTTATTAATATAAAGAAAAATTGTGACAAATTCTCATCTATCTCTTTTTACGAGGTAGTTTTCGTGTAAAAATAAATAAATTAAAATAATATTTGAGACTGTAAAAATAATTATTTTTTAAAATATTCTTTATTTAAAAATACATTAAAATATAATAGATTTGAGTTAGGAACATGAATGTGATGATGAATGTTTTTAGCAAGTGTTGCTATAGCAATGGAAGATTGAAATCCAATCAATATAATCATCAATTGTAGATAAAAATCATGTAACACGTCAAAATATAAAATCAAGGATTTTGAATAATGAAAGATTGTAATTTATTTCCATTTATTTGGTTGTATTTCTATATATACATTTTAATTAGTAGATTATAATAACATATCATATCAATAAGTTTTTTATTTTTAACATAATATCAGAGCAAGAGATCATTTTCTATTAAGTTTTTTTAACCCGTTGCTTTGTTAACCCTTTTATTTTTGCTATTTTTCTTTCTATCATCATCATACTTCCCTTACAAGAAAAACCTATTACTATCAACCTATATTTGATTAATTAAGTGATTTAAACTCTAATTCTATAATTTACTAGCCTTGTTTTTGTTTCCTTTAAAATCACAATTTGAAGATGATTTTTTTTATCATGTCTTTTATAGCATTTTTCTTGTTTATGAAGTATTAACTTCATGTTATATTTTCCAAGTTAGAAACTCAAATAAAGTTTGACTTCAATTTTTTTAAGGTGCAAGAGAGTTACATATTGTCCCATAAAATCTTTTTTTATTTTGGTTGTTATTAGCTTGAATATTTTTTTTATTTTGGTTGTTATTAGCTTGAATAACCTTAGCCTATTAAGGTTATTTTTTAAAATTATCATCAAGATTTAAATATTATTTTTAAATATAGATATTAAACCTATGAAGATTTTTGTTTAAAATCTCCATAAGTTTAAGAGGGCATGTTGAAGAAATAAATCAAAGCGGTATATTATGGATTAAAATCCAAACAATATAATCACCAATTATGAAAGAAATCATGTAACACATCATGTTTATATTATGGATTAAAATCCAAACAATATATAACTTTTAATTAGTTGATTATAATAACACATCATATCAATAAAGTTTTTCATTTTTAACTATCAAATTTTTAACATGTTTTATAGATGATATATGCATCATTTTTTTTTTAAGACGGAGACAGCATCTACAAGTGTGATTTTATGTGTATTTTTGCAATTCAAATTGTTTTTTTTTTAAATGTTAAAAAATATTTTATAAAATATTTTTTAATGATTTTAATATACTAAAATTAAAATTAATTTTTTTTAAGAATAACATTTTAATTTATTTTTAATTAAAAATATTTTTATAAAAATAGATTCTCAACGCCTTTGGTTTATGGTCATGACTCAAGAGATACCGTCACCCGTGTTTTCATCTTCTTATTTTTTATTTGGATAAAAAGAAATAAAAATTAATCTTCATCTTTTATCTTTTATAATCTTCATCTTATAAAAATTAATCTTTTAATAAAAATTAATCTAGATTAAATTAGCCCTCCATTTTGGTCACTTTTGGTTTATAAAATGTGATGGGAAAAGCGTCGGTGAGATCTAGATTTTTTGGTCAATTTAATCTAATTTTTTTAAATAAAAAAACAATGTGCTAAAAAATGTGCTGGTGTTGATGATATATTAATGGATTTTCTCATTTATTAATTTGAGGCAAAGGATGCTGACTACCTCCACTCTTCCAAGAAGAATCCTATCAATAATCCAATCCCAATTAAAATGTGGGGGTGGCTGTACCTGTCTCCCAAATAGAATCCGATGATGTGGGGCCCTTCAACTTTTTTAACTATGGATTTTAAAATAAATAAATATGTAATAATATATTTATTTTCGAGCTTTCGAAGAATGTTCTCATTGGATTAAATTGGACTTTCATTACGCAGCACATTTTCAAGGTTTCCCTGCATGCATGAATCTTGACATAGAGTAGAATAATTCCATGTTGTTGCATATAGCATGATCTGTGAATGACAATGTGGGCTTCAATTTGATGCGAAATATACAAATAAATTGATCATCAGCCAGCGAATCACCATGGAAGCCAACGATTTATGCTTGATTATTACAGTTCCATGGAGTTTTTATGTAATTTCCACCACTCCCACTACTAATGCAAACAATATAGCGTTGGATTAATCTAGGTGGTGGCCCAGTGGTAAAAACTTGGGACCAAGAGATTTGCTCCTTCTATGATCTCAGGTTCGAGCCCTGTGATTGCTCATATGATGACCACTGGAGGCTTATATGGTCGTTAACTTCAAGGCCCGTGGGATTAGTCGAGGTGCGCGCAAGCTAACCCGGACACCCACGTTAAACTAAAAAAAAAAAATATAGCGTTGGATTAACATGAGAGGTATAATTTAACTGGTCAGGTCCTGGATTTACTCTCTAGAAATCATCAATTTGAATCTCACAAATCTTAGGCCCACTGGAGACTTACATGGTCGTTAACTTTAGGGCCCGTGAGATTAGTCAAGGTACGCACAAACTGACCCGGACATCCACGTTAATTAAAAAAAATATATAGTATTGTATCAACATATAATGGAAATGGACTTCGATTTAAGATTTATTTGATGCTTGTTAATGTGATGGTTCAGTAATAAGTATTCATATGACAAATTCAATTGTTTTCTTTTCCTGAATAATTCATTATCATTTTTACCATAATTTGTGTTTTACTGGTGGTGGTTTTAGATCCGATTTAATTTCATGTCGCTAGCTACATGTTTGGAATCTTTTGAGTTGAATTTAATTCAGATTTTTTAATAAAATCTCATGTTTGAAATCCTTTTAAGTGTTAAGATTTAAATTTCAAATAGAATTTAATCTCTAAAAATACTACAAAAATAAATTAGAGATCAACCATTTTTATTTACAATTCTAAAGTGGATAAATTTAATATTAAAACACTCGTATGAATAAAAATAATAATAATAAAAATATTGAAAACCGGGGGAGGGGGGTAAAGGACACAGAAAAAAAACTTTGAAGAAAAAAAAAACTTTATTCCGTATTTTATTTTTATTTTATGTGTTGAATGGCCAAATTATCAGAAAATTAAAATAAAATGAGGAACAAAAAGGGGCTGCGAAGAATCAAAAGAGGAGAATTTGAGCAGAGAAAAACAAAATGGGAAGTAGACATGTGAAGAAGACAGCTGAGAGTGACGAGCAATCTGCCAGCAGGCGAGACGTCGCAGTGTCCAGAGACTACGCTCACGCATGGAAGCGCGCGTAGAGGTGTGGAGAGAGAAAAGCTTGGCGTAGAAATAATGGCATGAACTCATGGCCAGACAGGGTCACCGACACTTTGCTTTTAACCTTACTTACTTCTACTGTTGCAACTTGCAACTACACACGTGAAATGCTCAGATTCTCTCGCCTTGTGAATCCCCACAATCACATGTTACTATTTTTGTTATGATATTTTCATTTTTTATTTTCTGACCCCATTTGTCTCTCGTGTGGTGTTAGAATTTTTGAAGATTTTTTTTTAAAAATAAATTAGTAATGTTTAAGAAATACATTTTGTGAAATAACACTTTTTTAAAAAATAACATAAGACTAAAAGTTGTCACTAATAAAAAAAACATAATATTTAAAAAAAAATTATAAAATAAATTCTACACATTACAATAAAAAATAAGAGATAGAAAGAAAAAAAACTCTAAAAACATGTCAAAACTTTTATTACAACATTACCGATATTGTTTTGCTAATATTTTCTTTCAATAGTGTTAATAAATGAAAATACCCATTTTAAAAAACTAGTTTAATTTATTATTTTATTTTAACTTAATTTTAAATCTATTTATATAAATTTAATGATTCTTAATTTATTTTTATGTTTTACTTCATTTTTTTAATATATCTTTATAGACTATACTTTCATGTACATTGAATTAAATATCCTTATTTATGAATCTCCAGCTAATTTATTAAAAAACACATTTGAAAAAAATTACCATATTGTATTGAAATTATTATTTTTTAGTTATTTTTATTTATTAAATTTGATTAGGTTTGAATTTCTCATGTGAGGATATTTTCATTGTCATAAATGAGAATATACTATATAAGGATAGATTATAAAATGATTATATATTTAAAGACAAATTACAAGCAATTAGCTTGGAAAAAGTCTTTTAACAACTAGGCATAGATTACAAGGACAAATTGAGCTAATTCTTTGGAATTTCCTTATCATAGTTAATGAAATTTTATCTCAAAATCAATTTAACAATATTTTTCTTATATATTTTTTTTTTCTAGTCTTGTTCCAAACTTATTATTTTTTAATATATACTAGTTTGATTCACCACGCTTCCATGTGAGATGAAGCATTTTTTAAATATATGAGGGTTGTTAATGTTATTCGTTATAAAAAAATTCTTAACTATAAATTAAAAAGTTTACATACTTATTAAATAAAATAAATCAAGAATTAAAAAATATGTTAATTCCAATCGAAGTTTGAGTGAGGAAACTAAAATAAAGATGCTATTTTTTTAGAAAACAAAACGAGGCAAAATATTTTTTTAGTTTGAAATTAGATCTTTAAAATTTTAATTGGTTTAAATTAATAAAATTAAATTTTTATTTTGTCAAATTAAATATTAAACATATTCTTAACATCGTGATAGCCTCATATAAAACCGACCAAAATAATATATCAAATATAATCCCAAATCAACTTAATTGAAAATGATTAAATTAGAAATAAAAAAAATCAAGTGACAAAAAAATAATTAAAACAAAATAATGTGGGTAATTATTGCAACCCATATTGGATCATGTTTTTCTTCTATATTGTATTTTCATTGTTTTTTTTTTAATATTTCTTCCATCTTGCTTTGTCTCACTTAGTCATGATTCCAAATATCATTTCATGATTTACTTATGGTTAATTTTGCAAAACTGAATTATAATTGTTGAATGGAAAGCAAAAAAACCCAATAAAAAAATAAGGATGCGAATGAAAAAAAAAGTTTGAAGTAGTAAAAAAAGTTTGAAAGACCAAATAAAAAAATTGAATGAAAATGAAAAAAA
>Ga0307510_10009030_pt1 | contig 11870 bp, 5 predicted proteins | sample 12_EM_MG_FD_207224 | JGI IMG/M metagenome (GOLD analysis project Ga0307510, IMG submission 207224) | Populus trichocarpa ectomycorrhiza microbial communities from riparian zone in the Pacific Northwest, United States - 12_EM | ecosystem: Host-associated > Plants > Roots > Unclassified | place...
CATTTAAAGAGAAATATATATATTTTGTCTTGTTCATCTTAGTGGTGATCCACGAAGACACGAGGAGGAGGCAAAAAATGAAACAGCGAGTATCATGGCAAAGAAAGAAAAGGGTAGTAGCAATGTACTCTGACGATCATCTTTCTCCGTGACAGGAGAAATGATGTTATTATCAACTAGCCACCGTGAAGTAGATGTAATCGATCAATTGTCAATGGCAATTACCAGAGTAAGCATTCATCTTCTCCCCTAAAAGCTCTATAGGATGCGAGCCTCTCTTTGTAGTTGAGAAAAAGGCCATCATTTTCTACCACCTACATCCTCGAGCAATATTTGTGATCAAACACATGAATGCAGAGAACATTACAGGAGTAAAAAAAATGAAGTAACACTACGATTTTGCATGGTTCGGTTATACCTATGTCCATAAGCGAAGAGAAATATTTTTTACTATAGAAGGAATCGATATATTTTTGAAGAATTCGCAAACCAGAATCTCATCATACAACAACTCACAAAAATACAGTCTGACACGAAAGATAAGCCTAAGATCATGTTAATAAAGGATATGTTTTAGTTCTTATCCTGCGAGATTTTCATCGCTAGGCGAAACTAATCCTAAGCTCACAAAGATTCTATTATTGGATAGCAAAAGGTGAGAACACAAGAATAATAGGCTTCCTATTGAAACAGTAGCTTGTAGTACTGCAGCTCAATGCTGAGAAGTCAGAGTAATAAGTGATGCTGACTATATTTGTCCGCATGTACTGCTGTTTTTCAAAAAACAACAATCATGCAAAACAAGATTGAAGACATGTCTTCTTTGGCTGCAACCCTGTTATCCCCTTTCGGATTGTCACAAGAAATGTGACTTCGAGACAGGAAGTGGGTCATCACGTTAACAATGTCTTTCTCTCTGCACCTTATATAGTTACGAAATAATTGATTGAAAGAATCTACAACACGTGCTTTTGTTGCCCTCTCAATAATTCTTTACTGTGAAACTGATTAAACGTATGGTATAGCCATGTTAAAGCACCGTTAAAAACCTCAGAAATGCTTGAGCTCAAAATCACAAAACATATAGACTAATTAAACTTCAATCCTATTCTTGGTAAAACTTAGTAATGGATTGTGGTGGTGGTGCAGAATGATTTGTAATGAGATGGTGCTGTAAGGTATTTGACCTGTAGGTACGTATGTGAGAGAATATAACTTCCATCCTTTCAGGAATTCTCATTCAACAATGAAGGCTCCACTAGCATCCCTTTCTTCATTCGGATCCCCAGTACCAATGCCGACATTGCATGACTTTATTTTACTTTGACTTTGTTGTGGGACCTGAGATAGGACTTTAAAATGGGATTTCTTGTGTGTACGAACTCCAGTGCACTTTGGCGTCTTCTTCACTTCCAAGAACCCATATTCAAGAGCTGCCAATGCTTTAATGGTCATTGGTCGGCTTCTTGTGCTGTGTCTTCTGGAGTTCATATCAGGTTCCTCTGCTGCAGAAGCAAGATCAACAGAGGTGCTCAATGCGTCGGCGTTAGGATTATCCAATGGAGATGGAAAACTTGTATCATTGGAATTTATTCTTTGGATGTTTTCCACCTCCATCGGCACCACATCCCCATTATCAGAGGCTAAAGCAATTTGAGGTAGATTCAGATCAATCAAAAGCGGGGATTGATGTTCCACATTTTCTCTACGAGACTTTCTCATACCAAAACAATTTGCACTCAACATCCCTCCACCATTCGCCTCTTCTGGACCACCTCTTACCGAGGGTTTAGTTGATGACAACTTCTTTCGGTGACCACGGGCTTTAAAGGCATTACCACCAGCACTTGGTGCTTTCAAAGCACAACAAATTCCCACTTGTTTTGACCGAATGCCTCCAGAGAAATTCTCAATGACATTGCTTATCTCTGTATCGGAACAAGCAGTTAGTCTCCGTCGTTTCACCAGAGGGACTAAGTTATTTGACTGTCTGGATTTTGCTCTTCGACTTGATTGGTGCTTTAAAGTTCCCCTTGACCGGTGTCCTTTCAATTCAGAGCTTTTGTCATGGATGCTCCTGTCAATTATACCCTTTCTATGGTCGGATCTATTTGCTGCATCTGGTGCATGCTGAACCGGTGAATTGTCAGAGGAATCCGCTTCATTCTCAGTTGAATTGGTCATTTCAGAAGCAGGGCCATACTCAACTGGTAAACATCTTAGTTCTCTTGGCCTTACTGATATTCCTCCATGGACCAAACTGGTATCCACAATGGTGAACTTTGTAGAGTTTGAGCTGCATGCATGAGATGTACTACCCTCATTGCAGTCTACGTTATTCATTTTCTTTTCACCATCCAATGGCATACCAAGAGCATCCAGATCATTTTTATCCGGTGAGCTCTCTGAAAAAATCCTCGGAGTTCTACTTGAAAGAGTGGTGAACAAGGACATAACTTTCAAATCATCTGATGAATATCTCATTTCTTTCACCTTGGATAATTTTTTCCCTCCACCCAAACTAGAATCCACAACAGTGAACTTCACATGGTTCAGATTGCGTTTAGAAACCTGAGGTTTAAGATAATGACGGGGCTGACAAATGGATTGATCATCCAGGCTTGACGGTACTCCTATATCCCAGCCATCCTCCTCATTGCAGATGCTGCCTCTAGTTTCTTCAGCTTCAAGCTCAATAAGTGTTGGTTCTGATGCAACTTTGCTCAAAACATCACTGACAGAGTCAAAGTAGTGATTACCTTTCACAAGTTTCCTTCTTGAGAACTTCTTAATGCCAGGAATGAGAAAAACAAGAGAGTGACTGGTATCAACATAACCCTGATTCTTCGGTTGTTCAGAGTGCCACCCTCTTGCCAGCAAACGGGGCCAAACAGCTTCCCAAAAAATGTCATTGCAACGACCTTTGCTCAAACGAAAGCCCCCAGTCAAAAGCTTGATTATGTCACTGGCTGTAAGGGAGGAGCAATCTTTGCCTACTGGACAATCAGGAAACAATGGATTGCCCTTTACAGGTTCCATGGCAAGACCTGTGAGATCATCTTTCCCCTTACCAATACCAACAGCTTCTACAAAAACTTGGATGCCAACAATGGCCTTTAAATTGAATACATAATCTTCTAGTGAAATTTTACCCTTTGTAAATTCCAAAGAGACCTGATAACAGAAAACACATAAAACAGCAATGACACAACAATTTTCTGTCAAAAACTAGAAAGTAAATCTAGATGAGTTCCCACAGCTGGAAAATGGTAACCAGAACACACTCCATCCCTTATGAAGTTTCTAATATTTTCTTATGCGGAAATAAAAAATAGAGACCAAGGAATGTATCAGTTATGCAAGAAGATGATTAAGCATGAAATTCACAATGCAAGTTTTAAGAACTTCTAGTCTTAAGAAAAAGAGAATACAAATGTCTAGCTCTAAGCCACGAGTTATTAAAAGGAGAGGCAATGCTAGATAGTTGTAATGGAAAATCAACTCAATGTGTTTGATCATCCCGTCATGGAATTCTTTCCTAAGTATAAGCCAGTTAGAGAAGGTAATATCCCTTGTGTTCGCAAAAACATCAGGAGGAAAAACCTTAGAGGAGTTGAACTCCATATATGAGGCTTCACAGCATGGGTTTTTTATAACATTTTAATATGTCAAAAAATGAGTTCACGCCGGCTATCCTTAAGGAACTGGAAGAACTTTTTAACTTCAATAAGGTTTGAAGTATGACTAGAAACAATTAAAAAGACCATCTTGAAACTACTTTTAACCACTTTGCTATTTAGCAGGAAGAAATTCTAAATTTCTGGCCAACTCTAGGTCTGTAGCTTCAGCTAAATGTTCCTGCTTTTCATTTATAGATATCTAACCAGATGTATAAATGTAGTCAGAGAGAAAAGAATTTTAATAATGGAGAAAAAAATCACATCCAGCATTAATAGCGGTGACCTGTGACGTACCTCTTGGAAAGTATTTCGAAAATGCACTGGGACATGCGGATCCAGACGAGAGAACAGTTCCTGTTGCCTCCACCCTGTAAAAATTCTATGTCCACATACACATTTCTTTCTTTTTGTCTTTCGGGTATCTGACCATCTACGATATGCATCAGACTTGTAAAATTTCCCATAATAAAATGACAGTATTTCCCCCATCTCCTTGTCTATGAATCTCTTTATCTGGACAAGATTTTTTCCAAATATATATAAACCAAGAATAAAACCATCTACATCAGCATCTTTCCAAGGGTTATGCAGTAAACCAGGAAGAGGGATATAGCTTTCTCTTTTACACGGCTGATCTAAGTTATCTTCACCTGACACATTCGATTGAAAGGTTGCTGGTTTCAATTCCTTTCCATCATCCAATAATTCAGCATTGAGCTCTGAACCTTCCTTCTTCATAGTACAATGCTTTTTGCTTTTTCTAGATTTGCTGGACTCATCTGTAAGAACTGCATCCCCAGGGTGGCTCAGAGATCCACACCCTCTATCCTCTCCATTGTTTACCTTATTATTATCAACCCACATAACTGGGACAGGTAAACCTATTAGAAAGGAATGGGAAGCCTCAAATATTCCATCTGAACCAGAAGGAATTGTTAGAAGCTGCAGATGCTTTGATTGCGATATCATGGATGGAACCTCTGCCTGATACTCATCACCAACTCGAGGGTTCTCTATCGGATGCCCACACACACCACTTATCTCAGGAGATCTTGGAGGAACTATCTGCATAACAGATGATTCTTCAGTGGAATTGCAATCGTGATCCAGTTGATTTGATTCTATCTGCAAAAATGGTAGGGACTAAGAAACTAAAGAGCAATAAACTAAAAAAGAAAAAAGGACATAGAGCACAGATTCAAGTGCACATTCAGAAGAAGTTTTGTGATATTTAAATTAAAAATAAAATTGGGACTTCTATTCATTGTATATGCAGACTGTAGAAAAACAATTGATATAAGCTGACATGTCATAGAAAATGGTTGCCATCAGCAGTCAAGGAATGGCAAGCACTTGCGGTCTTCCTCTTTAGGTAACCTGCATTTTTGCTTGAAGGGGGCTCACCAGCACCTTCATCTATAAGGATGCACCCATGGTTGTGAAAGCATTGGAGATGGATATCCAACAACACAAACCCAGACACTGTTTAAGAGATTGCATGTCCACACATGTGCATGCTAATGTAGACAAAAATGCCAACATTGGCTACAAATTTATTGCAGAGCAACCCATCAGGATCGCCTTAATTATAAGTCCCGGATTTTACATTTGAACCAGCTAAATGTTAACAAACAAAAAGAATTCATCAAGCATTCGAATCCGCTTGGGGAAAAAAGTATTTCTCATCAACTAGCAATTCCCGACTCAGAATGTAAAACCTAAAAGAAAGGAATCCCATGTTTCATGTCAATTAAAGGAAATACTCGATCTATAACCACCACTAATATAACAAAACAAAAGCACTTTCATCTCTCGATAAAACCACAAACCAGATTGTTAACAGACGGACAATGCTCATCTTTCACGTACAAGAAATCAAAATTTCTCCTCTCACCCAGCCAACAAGTTCAATGCCGCAATCTATTAACATGGTTCGTCCAAAACAAGCACTTGCTCATCCGATCACTAGCAAAATACACATACCAAATGTACCAAACATAGACAAAGAAGATGACTTCAATGTCACCAACCCAGATGAAATTGAGCATCAACAGATCATTTTTCATAAACATTCAGCAAATCTTTTCGGATAAATTATGGGTTCGACAACATCAAGAACTAACTAGACATCTCCAAACCGAAAGAGGAATCAACAAGAAACAGTAACAAATAATCCAAGAAACCAAAGCAGCTTCTCATCTCAAAGTCTCCAAACCCATATCAAAAAACCTCATAACAGTAAAGCTCGACAACTTCAAACTCTATGCACACAATTCTAATGTGATCCCACAAACATTTAACTTGTATCAACGCAAAGCAAATCAACAACAGCACATAAAGATACACCACATTAACATTAAAAAAAGACCATTTATCCACGCAAAAAGCAAACCAAGTAAATAGCAAAGTTTCTTAATGACAGTGCTAACTAACCTCCATGGAACTGCCTGGAATGTCAAATCCTAGCGTGAAATGCACAACCTGGACAAAAGGGTTATCATGTTATATATGCTCTATATGATTTAACTAATGACATCAAAATAAAACAAAAAAAAAGTACCAAAAAGAGAAAAGGAAAGAAGAGAAGAGAGAGGGTGCCTTACCTTGTTGATGGTGGTGGCTTTTGCTTTAAAGGGTTGTTGTTCTTTAGGGAAGAATCAAGAGAGAGAGAGGAGAAGCAAGTAGTTCGTCATGGTATGGGAATGGAGAAGGGGTCGAGAGGGAGGAGAGAAAATAGTGTTGCGTTCTCTAACAAGTTTTTATTTTTTTTGGCTTTAGCAGCATTAAATAAAGGGAGAGCGATTAAAGAAAAGACTTAATGGCACACGATAAATATTTTGCATCAAGCAAACCTTCGGTAATCAATTCCTTTTTCTTCCCTTTTTCTAATAGATCTATTGTCTCTTCTTTTTTTTTTTTATGATAAGGATATATTCGAATCATTTTATGTCTTAACGAAGAGAAAATTTAATATTCTTTTTAATACCAATTTCAATATTTAAATATTAAAAAATAAAATAAACCTTTTTAACCACCAAATTAATTTATTAAGTATCTAATTTTTTCTTGCATTTTTATTTTTATTTTAATGTGTTATAAAGATTTTGGATCATTTTTAATTATCGATAAAATAATTCTAAGCTAACTAGTCATTTCTGAATTGATATCTTTGTGATAAATCTTATTTTTTACTCGAATCATAGCTGATCAAACTGTCTGTTTTTGTGTTTTAAGAATATTTAAAAAAAAATTAAAATTTTTTATTTTTTTTACTTTAAATTAATATTATTTGAGCAATGATCTAAAGCCCTTCTTAATAATAAAAAAAACCCTATAAATAAATAATATATATTTATTAATTATATTTTTGAAATGAAAATTGCCTGCTTAATGAAAGACTTCAAGTATCAAATAAAGATTGTTATAAGCTTTACTTATTGTGTGTGTGTATATATATATATTTTAAAAAAAAAATCAGTTATAATCTTATCCAAAGCTTCATTCAACTTAAGCTAAATAATGAGGAGTGAAATTGTGTGATTAATTATCAAGTGGCTTTTTCTTTTTTATAATATTATAGGTGGTATTATGGAGTCAAAAACATGCAATTAAATATACCTTAATTGTAGTTATAGTGACTTTCAAATTTAGTTAAAGATAGGTTATTTACGTTGTAATTAATTCTAAAGAAATTAACCTTTAGCATATTTCAGACAGACAATAGTTTATGAGCCGATGACATGCGACTGCTCACATATATGACACACATGTTAGAATTATAAGATTTAAATAATTTTAAATAAGCAACTGTTAAATTAGCTAAATTAGTGAAAAAAATAATTTTTATGGGAGAGATTTGTTCTCTTTAAATTTGACATTTTAATCACATTACCATTACAAGAAAATATAAAAAAAAGACACAAAAATTATATATGTTATTATAAATTATTGTGAATTAGAACAATGTTATGCTTTTAATTTATCTTTTAATTTCTATTCTACTTAGATTATCATTTTATTTTTAATTTTATCATTTTACATTGTATTGGTTGATAATTGAACTAGTAATTTGTTTTAATTTGTTTTCTTATAGAGTTGTCATGATAAAAAAAAAAACACTTTAATAATTAGTTGATGCTTAATTTTGCATAAAAAAACTTGGTTTTATTTCCTGAGAAAAAATAAAAATTTAGGATTGCAATTGACAATGAGGCAAAAACATGGAGTTTTTTTTATTTTACTATTATTCATCATGTGCATTTCTAACAAATTTTCCATACATAATTTTCTTAATTTCATTTTGGTTGTTTTATTTTAAAATTTTTATATTTTGATTCAAAACTTTATTTTATTTATATTTTAATCCTTGAATTTGAGATATGAGAAAAAAATCACTGAAAAATAATAGATAAGTGAGAAAATAATCGGTTGCCTAGATTTTATAAGAAAAAAAAGCTAAATTTGATGGCAATATATTTCTTTTAATGAGAGAGGTGTCATTAATGTATTTTTAAGCTTCCATATTGCTCGATAAGGTGGATTAAGATTGGATTTTTGTTTTATTTTGTTTTTATCGAATCGATTTAGGAGTGTTTTAAATTAATAAATTACTTTATTAAGGTTTGAAGAATGTTCATTAGTTGTTTCTAGGTGAAAATAAATTGAAAAAAAATTTTTAGGTCCAAAAAATTCCAGCTCATTTTTCTAGCAATCTCTTCGATGGCCGAAACTAGGACAAGCAAATGACACATCGCTTGCTTTATTTTTTAAGAAATAAAAGGGTGGATAATATATTATCCGAGCTTGAGCAAAGAAAATTAAAGGACATGTGTGTGGGCCCATCACTTTGGTCCAAGCCCCTAGCCCTTTTTGTTTTTTTTTTCCAAAATTTTTTGGATTGTCAAGAAAGCTTAACATGATATTTAAGTTACATCATAATAGGTTTGTATAAAATTGTTAATAATTGTTTTTTAATGTATCTAGTATGAAAAAATAATAAATAATAAATTGCTTATGAATATTTAATAAAATCAAAATCTCATGAATATTGATTATTTAAAATATATATTAAACGGAAAAAATGTCCTTATTTTAGTCGAATTATTATGTTTGAAAAGCTTGGCATCCACCCCTTCAACAAGTCAGATTCATGGGGTTTATATGAACCTTACCTAAGACCCATTAATTTGATCAATGCATATGTTGCTGGCTGCTGAGCTGTCCAATTTGGAAAGTTTCATCAGTCTGTCAAATGTGAATTTTATTTTATTTTATTTTTAATTTAAAAAGGGAATTTTGGTTCTTTTTTGGTGTGACTAAACCTAGCCTAGCCAGCATGATTTAAAAAAAAAAAAAACAAAAAAAAAAAGGAGAGACTACACGTGAGTTGACTCTGAATTAATTTATAACGTGGGGACTGGGTCGATTACGTGTTATCGCTATTGAGAAAAATATCGCTATTGAGAAAAAGAAGGTAAATATAAAGTAATTTACAAAAGAGAGCCCATATCATTCTTTTCTTGAGAAAAATTGTTCCGTTTCTTTACTTTATTAAATTAAAAATTAATATTTTTAAAAAAATTTATTCTCTGAATACATCTTGATATAAAAAAAATAATTTAATTACATTACAAAAATGTTTAAACCGATTAGAAAATATCACTTATATTAAAAAAAAGGAAAAAAAATCCAATTTAAACCCATTTGCCATTTAACTTTTTGTTTTTCTTTCATGATGGGACGTAGCAAAACTTTTTTTTAATTATTTTTTCAAGGGAGAGAGAGTAAAGCAAGATTTTTATCTTCAAAAGTTGTAGTTTTCTTCATCGAGCTCCCACTCGAGCAAAAATGGGTGCCCAAAAAAACAAATCTCTCACAATTGCACACAAGCAAACAATACCAGGGAAGGAAATATCTGCTGCATCAAGTAGAATTCAATTCGAGCTTTCTTGGAACACGGCTGGCCACGTGCTCTAATTTTTTTTATATTATTTAGATATATTTTTTAAATAATACTATAAAAAAATCATTATTACAATAACAAACATTTTAAAAAATATTATCTTATGTGTTTTGTTTATTTTTATAATTAAAAGTTGCATTTTACTTTAATTATTTATCAAAAGGCGGTCAATCACCAATGTTAATCGTTGATTTTATATAGGCATCACTGAATTTTTTATAAAAAATCTTAATTAATAAAAATTATAATTTTATAACTTTTCTGATTTTTTTTAAAATTAATTAATTATATCAGAACCAATTAAATCGACCATTATCAATTAATCAAAAAGCTACTCATAGATATATATCTTAGAAGAACAGCGGTGGACGAACCAGATCACACCAGATTTTGCTGCCATTTACTGCAGGACAGGACACCAAACCCTGTTTGGACATTGTCCTCGCAACACTATTGCTGTGATTTATTTGGCATCAATCACTAATTGATTTTTTTTTTTTTTTCTTCCGTGTTTGCATATCTGCTTTGGAAGATATTGTATGATGGCAATGCTCCATGACAAAGAGTCTTTGGCTGGTGTTTGAGTTTTTCACGGTGATTATTTTTTTTATTTGAAAGTATATTAAAATATTATTTTTATAGTTTTTTAAATTAATTTTGTTTTTTTGATAAACATGCGACCAGTGACGAAGCCAAACAGCGCCTTATTGGTCGATGGTGCGTCGATTATGGATATTAAAACTAGATTCTAGTCTACTGACAAAGTCAGCATTGGTGCCACCTGCTGTGTGTGGCCTTGTCCCTTTTATAAACTCGTCGAGCCCAAATCACTTTCAACTTTGGGACAGAATCTTTAATTTTTTTAAGGTAAAATGGAGTTTAAGAAATATATTATTTTAGAGAGTTATAGTTATTAGATAAGTTTTGTTCAATTTATCATATTAGATCTTTGTTTTTATTCTTTATAAAATTTCTTTTTAAAAAAATAAATTTTTATGTACAATAAAAAATAAATATAATTGAAGACATTGGTGGTGTAAAAATCCATTCCCAAATCTCTATTTTTAGATCCTGTTTGTTTTTTTATTTTAAAAATGTTTTCGAAAAAATTTAAAATTTATATATTTTTATTTAAAATTTATATTTTTTGGTGTTTTCAAATCATTTTGATGTGCTAAAATTAAAAATAATTTTTTAAAAATAAAAAAATATTATTTTAATGCATTTCCAAATAAAAAATAATCCGAACCACATTTCCAAACATGTTATAATATTAAGATAAAACTCTTTTTTTTTTATCATGTCAACGCCATACATTACTAATAATTATTAAACTATGTATAGTTTGGTGAGTCTGCCTAGTAATTTAAAATTAAATTAACTTGAATTGAGTTTTATTTTAAACTATTTTAAATATTTATTTTGTCAAACCATGATTATTTGATTTGATGTGTTGATATATTGATATAGATATACAAGGACACATTAACTGTAAAATATTTTTATTAAAAAATAAAATAATAGTTTTTTAATAAAATAATTGACTCGAAATCGACGCGGCAACTCAATAACTCATATCCTAAACATGGTCTGACCCTGGCTGGTTGTGATATTGCCATCCCTATAGTTAGTTGGCAGTGGAACACGAAAAAACAATGCAACTGTAATCAAGTTGCCGCAATGGGAGCTGGCCATGTAAATAGAAAACCAAAAACATCATAGTCAAAGCATTAGTTCTAGTCGTTTGTGGACCGTATATAAATAAAAATATAATATTAATTATTAAACTATACAACTACGTAGAAGGAAATAAAATTATGCAGGTTGATCTTCCCTAGAATTTCATGACGATAACGAGATTCGTGCTTTCTTATAGCCTCAGGTGCTTAACAAGCAACTTTGGAATTCTTACATGCTTAAGCTTTACGATTTTCCAGCTCAAAAGCTCCTTTAGTAACGGTTCAAGCTACATTGCGTAGATATATTTTTAAGCTCAACTTGGAGATGCTAATCAAATTTTAGTGAGAGAAAGATTGCCTCCAGTGAGGGAAGAGAAGGTTTGAATATCTGCTGAAGGTAAAGAGATTTAGCTCTGTGTTCTCTCTTGTCCTTGCAAATTCTTTTCTGGGTATGTCTTATTTCTGTTTCCTTTGCTTTTATTAGGACTTCTTAAAAAGTTTGGTGTTAAGCTTCTTGATTTAGATTATTTTAATTTTTTCCTGTTTGGT
>Ga0307510_10009031_pt1 | contig 11869 bp, 7 predicted proteins | sample 12_EM_MG_FD_207224 | JGI IMG/M metagenome (GOLD analysis project Ga0307510, IMG submission 207224) | Populus trichocarpa ectomycorrhiza microbial communities from riparian zone in the Pacific Northwest, United States - 12_EM | ecosystem: Host-associated > Plants > Roots > Unclassified | place...
TCATCCACGCAGAGCTCCGCAGACGACGCGGATAGCGACATGGCCCTTAATTGGGTCACCATCAATACGGACTACCTTAAAGGGTAGTTGCTTACGCTAGACGCCCATTAGACCAGAACGGGCACGCAGAGATCAGATCTCCTCGGATCAACCTCAAACATCGTGGTCGTCATCACATCATGACGACACTTCTCTTCTTGGAATGACCCGCCGCCATTGTTCCCCGGTTAAGGATAGATTAGGCAAATTCCCTGATCCTTCATTCACTCTCGCTCATTCTCTATTGTTCGACTCATACAGACCGCAGCACTTGTCCGCGGAGTACCATACGATACAGACAGCCCCCTCTTGACCAGAAGTACCTACCTTAGTGACCATGGCCCGTGCGTGGTCGTGCCTGTATATAAGCGCCCTGTATTTCGACAGTCAAGCCCTAAGCTTGACTTGATTTGCAATCTCAACGTTCTTGAAAGCTTCCCTAGTGCCTCCCCTTTTTACCCACTTCAATCTAAGTCGTCTCTAGTAAAGCTAGAGACTCCTCTACTCCTTCAAGTACTCGCCACCAGTTCACTCTTAGTACAAGTCGTACTATCAAGGCCCGTTGAAGCCTTAACAACTGTTGAGGATATTGTTGAGGACCTCAAGGGCAGCGGTGGAGTTCTCCTGATAGACAGCATTCAGGTCGGACCAGGAGGCGATGGAGAGGGAAGGTGAGGACACTTCCAAACAGTCAGCTTCAACTTTAAGAGACTATTCTAATGTCGGGAACTCACTACTTTATGGGTAGCAAGACTTGACAATGGTGTGGAGTTGAAGGTGACTAAGGAGCAGCAAGAAGACGTTGAGGAGGAAGAGGCAAAAGGCAAGAAGAGGTGGGACAGAGTAGACTGTTGGTGACAAAGGGTGGGCTGCTGATGATAAGGGAGCTTTGAAAGGCTCCAGTGTGGGGGATTGACAAGAGAACAGTCTGGGGACTGTTCACCTAAATTTGTAGGTCTTATATACTAATACAGGGTGGTCTGTGCACAGTTTAGGGTAGGTACAATTACAGGTAATGGGGGACTATGCAGTCAATGCACAGTAACTGCAGGTTACATTATACTTCTCAATTAGGGTCTAGCCCCAATGAGTTGCATCTTTATTGATCGCATCACATTATATGTTCATTGATTGTTTAGTGGATGCATCTTGTTGATTGTTCCCATGATCTGCCATATGTTGATCAACAGATTAGATGCATGTCCAAAGCACATCTTGTCATATGACATTGTTGAGGACCATTTCCTTGATAGGTCATGTGTTATCTTCCCAGGATCACAGGGTCATAGATTCCCAGGGTCATGTGCCATTTGGTCATATGATATGATAGAGGTGGAGGGGTCATGTGATGAGTCACATGTAGGGTCATGTGATATGTTCCCATGGTCACATGATGCTGAAGTTACAGGTTTGTAGCTGAGACTGGGGGGTGTGAGTACTGCTTGCAACAGTCCTAGTGCCCACTTATAGAGAAGATGTAAGAGAAGAGAAGGGAGTTGAATTGACAGGAGATTCAACTTGCTGTCTTAGGGACAGCAGTAAGTCTCTTTTATACTAAAGGTACAAGCACAACTTGTTATGATCCTGGGCCCTATTTTTTATTTTCTGCCTTTCCCACCTACTCGTTTCATGCTCTCAGTCACTTGTTCCCCACTTGTTCCCTCACACGCCGCTCGGACCGATATCCAGTCACCTGACAAGTCACCTGATGAGTTACTTGACCATTCTGCAGTCAATTATCACATGCCACTGCTCCACAGTCTGCAGCCTCATCATCTAACCCATTATGGACTGCCAGCTTATGATGCACTATCTATAGACTGCCAGCTTATAATGGAGCTATACTTAGATTGCCAGCTCATTGCCAGCTCATGATGAACCTTACTATATGTGACCTTATTATTCTGTGACTCCTGTGACCTGTTACATTCCACTTGTATATAAGTGCTTGTACTTTTGGTAGTTAGGCCCTAAGCCTAACTTGGTTTTCAATCCAAGACTTGTAGCTTCCACCCAGGTGTTAAGGGCCAAGGACCCTAAGGTGCGACATGCACAGGTTTGTATAACAGTGGCGGGACTTGTACGTCTAGGGATCGCAGGTAGCGAACACTGGCCCTAGGATGCTGCTGGGGTGGCTCGTTTGCACGCGTGCACAACGGCAATGAGGATGTCGGGATACACTAGTCCAGTAGAGGGCACAGCAATTACTGTGACCTACAGCTGGTCTTGAACAGCAGTTCTCTAGCGGATGGATAGATGATGAGTGCGCAAGTTACTAACTGCGCCTAAGCAAAGTACTTGGTAAAGCAGGAGGAAGGATAAGGGGAGAGTCTCAACAATGTTTGAGACGACTTCAAGAAAGGCTGGTGAAGCTACAACACTTGGGATTAAACCAAGTCAGGCTTAAGGCCCAACTCTAGGAAAACACGAGGGTTTATATACATGTGAGGGAACTGTATGACTTGAGCCTAATACAATAGGTACTTGTACTAGTAACGAGTCATGGCTCAAAAGGTGGAGTCATATACTGCGGAACTGACTCATGCGTGAAAGTAACAAGGAGAGAGTCAGTATGAGTCGCAAAACGAGGCTATGAAGAAAGTATAGTAAGCGGGCCGAGGATCTGGAAGTGAGGCTGAGGTAAGCGAATAGAGACGAGTCAGGGGTAGGGATAAGGTCATGTGAGGTCAGGTGAGGGAGTATCAGGTGATGCACAGGTGACTTAGAGGGGCAGGTGATTGGAATGGCATGTGACTGGTCATGTGGGTAGTCAGGTGACTAGTCAGGTGATTGGTCATGTGATCGAGATGGGTGGGTGGTTGGTCACATGATGGGAAAGGCTTAGTAAGCAGGTGGAAAATGAAAAATGCACCCTGCGTAAGCCCAAGAACGTAACACCAGGACTCTCAGAGTCAAACAGCCCAAACTCTTAGTCGCTTCAAACCCCTCTTTGAAGCTCTCCCCCTTCTACCTCTATCAGAACACTCAGAAGTCGCCCTTATCATCAGGGACTTACTTATTATACTGTGTAGCCAACTGGTACCGCGCTACTCATGTGATCATTGCCTCAGAAGGACAACCCACTGAGCAATCCCAGTTGTCGCCAAACCAAACCACACATGTTGTGTCTTTAAGGCCCTTGGACCTTAACACAACTAATCACTACATAGTAAGCCAGATACATGCTATGACTAAGTACTATCAGTGTTAAGGGCCAAGGACCCTAAGGTGCGACGTGCACAGGTTTGTATAACGGCGGCGGGACTTGTACTTCAAGGGATAGCAGGTAGCGAACACTGGCCCTTGGATGCGCTGGTATGACGGGTCTGCACGCATGCAAGACACTAGTGGGGATAATGAAAGATGTAGAGGAGAGTCTCGACGATGTTCGAGACAACTTGCACGTAGTGCGGGAAAAAACTGAAGGCACTGTGGAAGCTACAACACTTGGGATTAAACCAAGTCAGGCTTAAGGCCCAACTCTAGGATATAAGGTCGACTTATATACATGTGGGCAGCTGCCATGACTCGAGCCTAATACTACTAGTACCCGTACTAGTAAAGAGTCATCGTACAAAGTATGGAGTCATTCCGAGTCGAACTGACTCACGCGTGAGTCCTAGGATACGTGCTACTAGGTTGGAGTCAGTATGAGTCACGTGCATAGCCAAAGAGAATCACATGGTAAGAATGATAGGTAAGCGGTCAGGTGGTAAGGTCATGTGATGGAAAGGGGGTGGGAACAGGTCACGTGATGAGAAAGTATTAGTAAGCAAGTGAAAAATGAATTTGGAGCCTCAAGAACGTAACATGACGCCCTTCCTAGAAAGTCACTCCCACGTGACTTCATTTGCGTGGCTGGTCACATGAGTCAGTGTCCCACTCCGCGCAGCGTAGCTCATAAGAGTCGTCCCTGATGCATATGAGTCCATAGTTGGGGTGAGTTTCGGGTACCACACAGCTCATCCCGGTGCAATTGAAGTGGGGAACTGGGCATTCGTTGTGAGCGTGGAGAGGGGAGTAACACCACCTACAGACGACCCATAATGGGCAGTCTTCCTTCACGTGATCTGGGTAGTCGTCATGACATTTGAGACAGTAGGGGTAGAGGGGGCGCTTGCGTTTGTTACTAGTCTCTTCCTGGTTGTCAGATGGCCCTTGAGCTGCGAAGATACGGGGAATGAAAGAGGGAGGAGGGGAGGCTGGCCTGGTGCGAAGGAGGTGTGGTTGGATACGCGTGCGAACCGCTGCGTTAGCCAGGTAGCACTCCATATCTAGGAGCTTCTTGTTCGCCTCTCGCTCTTTGTTGTCTAGCTCTAGACGTTGCCTTTTGATCCTTATGACTTCGTCATATTGGACACAGAGTGTGTGGACATCCACTATGACACCAGGGTCGCCTAGGTGATAAAGCGCGTCGTCCACTATAATTCGGCTGGCGCTGCTGGGGTGGAAGATGTAAAGGTCGGTATCTTTAATACCTGGGCGACAATAATTGGGGGTAGGGAATGCACGAGCGTGAAGTGGGGTGGCATAGATTGGTTTGTTTTTGCCACTAGTACCTTGATGGACAACGCCATCTTTGAGGGATAAGTAGCGGATATATTTGGCTGTGCATGGACATGTGTCATCGTCAGTGTAGACAAAGGGGTAGTGAGCCGGGTTGCCAAGATTGAACTTCATCCATTCTCCTCCTGGGTGGTCGTCATCTGTAGACGCTCCTGTTTGCGTCCCGACGTTAGTGGTAATGCGCTGTAAGAGGGTGGGGGGTGGTCCGACTTCTAGGTCGCTGTCTTCGAGATAAGGTCCTATCATCTCCATAAATACTGGGATGAAGGTGAAGTGTGTGAGCTGATCGAAGGCGTCGTTGGTAGTAGGTAGGAGGGAGGAGTCAGGGTTGTGTTGGGCATAGAGGTCAATGTTCCCTATGATATTGTCTGTCCATGTTCTCATGGCGTCGTTCAGGATGGGGTTGGCTTGTCTGTATCTTTTTATAGCCTTGCAGAGTTTGACGATAGAGCGTATTTCGGGCTGAGTAGGTTCACTATTAAGCCATAGTTGATGACGGAACTCTGAAGAGCTAGGAGAGGAAGGAACAGGACGTGGCATAGATTCGGGAGTGGAGTGGGTTCTAGTGTCAGCTTCAGCAGCTCTTTGCTTGGCCAGAATAGCCTCTTGTTCCTCAATGTATTGGCTAGGTGGCGTGCTAACAGTATATTTGAAAGGGGTGGATACGCGTTCCCCAATGCAGTCAGCGAGAGGACGGTCGCGAAGTTCTATGAGTATTTCTTCACCCATCGTGCTTGGGGATGGTGGCGGAGGTGCCTGAGGTACTGCCAAGAAATGCTCCGATAGTGTATGCAGGGGAATAGGGATTGGGGATGGTGACGTCAACGAGAGGTTGGCGAAATTTGTGATTGGAGACCATGGATCGGAGGTGGATCTCGTCCCAATCAATGGTGCAGGTGGTGTCAATAAAGGTTGGGTGGGGTTGTTCACTTCGTCGAAGGGTGGTGTAGTAGGTGAGGACATTCCCACTCTGGTGGACTCAGGTGATGATGGCGTAGTCATCTTTCTGTTCAGTATAGTTTGTAACGAGTGGGGGGAAGATATCTGGGGGGATGAGAGACATGTGGTGAGGTTTTGGTCGCTGTTTTGCATGCTCTTTATACTGCTTGGTCCTCTAAATTCGGCTAGGAGTTTGGGGGCGTGCAGGTCATCCGCATTGACCCATGAGTCATGCGCGGGAGAGTATCCTTTCCATCTTACGAGATATTGTTTCTTCTTCCACTGCCCATATGTGCGTGCTTTGATTATCTGTTCTACTTCCCATTCTTCTTCACCTTCAATGATATCAGGTGGTGGTTCGATAAAGTTAGGTCCGTGCTGATCGGTTTCTTTATAGGGCGTAAGAAGGGAGGCATGGAATACGTTGTGTATTTTCCAGGTGGGTGGGAGACTGAGTTTGTAAGCGACGTTTGATATTTTGGCGGCTACCATAAATGGTCCATACTGCCTTGGTGCTAGCTTCGTGGTGATGTTGCTTGGTAATCTGAGGTTTGTTCCTTCGAGCCAAACTTTGGTTCCTACTTCAAATGGCGTAAATCGAAGGCATTCTTTGATCCAAGATTCTTGCGCTTTATGTTGGGCTTCTTGAGTGGCATTCCTAGCTTCTTTGATTGCTGATAATCGTTGTTCCAATGTGGGGAGGTTTGATGATCTGGTTGGCTGATGAATCTGTGGTGTATATCCGATAAGGAGGTCAAAAGGTGTTTTCTTTGTGGTTGCTGAGGGCCATGAATTTTTCGTATATTGGGCAAGTGGAAGCCATGCGTGCCAGTTGTTCTGTTGTGTGCCACAGAAGACCCAGAGATACTGTTCTAGGGTTTGATTGGTTCTTTCGCTAGATCCGTCGGTCTGGGGGTGGTATGCTGTGCTCATGTTCTGCTTGATATGAAGAAGTTTACAAAGTTCCGCAGCAAACTTTGATGTGAAGCGAACATCACGGTCCGATATGATTTTGCGAGGTATGCCGTAGTGCGGAGTTATGTAATTCAGGTACAGGAGTGCGACTCCTTCTGAGTCGATTGCCTCGTTGCAGGGGATAAAGATAGATGCTTTCAAGCAATCTGTGTCTGTGACCATGAGAATGGTGTTGTATCCACCTGACTGTGGGAGTTTAGTGATAAAATCCATTGCGACTGTTTCAAAGGGGCGAGCGTTCTCTGCGGGAGTAATGGGGAACAGTGGTGGATGGGCAGGATGGGTGTTAACTTTTGTCATCTGGCAGGTAGTGCATCCTTTGATGTATTCAGTGACGAATGTTTTCATGTTTGGCCACCAGTAGTATTGCGAGAGAAGCTGCAGTGTCTTGGTAATCCCGGGATGGCCGGCTGTCACATGATCGTGGAAAAGGGAAATTACCCCCCTCCTAAGTGCGTTGTCTGCCACGACAACCAAGGCAGTCCCATGATGCCAGTGGGTCCCGTCCAATAGGGTGAGGTTATATAATGGTGCCCATCGCTTGAGTTCTGATTGGTGCAGATATTGCCCTGTTTTGACTTTGCTGTCCCAGTTGTCATGGATACTGTCTATGTCGAAGATACGGATGTGCGTTTCTTCTCCACCGGGCCGCCTGTTTCCGGGGTGACTCCCGACCATGGAGGTGTGTTGCTTGCAGAAGTATTGGTCTGGCCATACAAGCACTTCGTTATTATCTGGGTTTGGTCCTTCGTAGTCTGGTCGCCTAGATAAGGCGTCTGCTCTGTTTGTTGCTCCAGGTTTGTATTCTAGTAAGATGTTGTATTGCTCACGCTCAGGTATGTAACCAGTGACGCGCGGGCCGATCTTCCGGGGGTCTCTATAGTAGCGCAAATTGGCGTGATCTGTGTATACCAGGATGGGGATATGAGTTCCTTTGAGCAAGTGCGTCCAGCAGCGAAGTCCCCTCATGATGGCTAGGAATTTGCGGTTGTAAATAGGGTAGTTTTGCTCAGTTGTGGTGAATTTCTGGGAATGGAATCCCACTGGTCTGCGTGGTCCTGGTTTCTCTGTGCTGTTTGCGCGTGTAGTTGGTGGATCTCTTTGGTATAAGATCGCCCCTGTGCCTATTTGTGAAGCGTCCACTTCTAGCTCGAATTGTCTAGAAGGGTCCGGTTTGACTGTACTGGTGAGTTAGTTATGAGCGTGATTATTTTGTCTTGTGCTTCGCGTTGTGCCAGTCCCCATTCAAATGGGACATCCTTGCCTGTGAGTTTAGTGATAGGTGCGGCGATGATTGAGAAGTTCTTGCAGAACATTCTGTGGTATCCAGCGACGCCTAAGAATTCTCTAGCTTGTCTGAGATTGAGTATGTCACGTGGGTAGTCGCTTAGCCCTGCGACTTTAGCCGGATCGATAGTGACGCCTTCTTTTGAGATTCTAACACCGAGGAAGTCCATTTGTGGCTGTAAGAAGACCGATTTTGACAATTTGAGATGGAGTCCGTGCTTCGCGAGTAGATCGAATAGGAAGTGGATGATTTCGATATGTAGCGTTAGGTCTTTGAGTAATGTGCCAATGCCGCAGTTGTCCATGTAGTTCTTGAATATTTCCCTGATGTTGTGTATGCCTTTCCTCTTGAAGTGCTTGTAGAGCTCCTCGAGGATACCATTCATAAATCGTTGGAAGCTGGCTGGGGAGTTTGACATGCCAAAGAACATGACCTTTGGTTCATAAAGGCCTTGGCGCGTTTTGAATGCTCCCTTCCACTCATCGCCTTCTTTGATTCGGATATTGTTATAGCCCCATCTGATGTCGAATTTGCTGAATACTTCCATCCCCTGCAAGTCTTGGATGCATTGTGCAAGGTTTGGGAGTGGCGTGACGTCTTTGCGGGTAACAGCGTTGAGGGGCCTATAGTCGATGATATACCGGGTTTCCTTTGAGTCTTTCTTAGGGACGCTGAAGGTCGAAAAGCCGTAGGGAGAGTGGGATGGTACGATGTAGCCTTTTGCCAAGTTTTTATCCAGGAATTTGTCCTCCGCTTCCTGTTCTTTGCGGGACAAGGGGTAGACTTTGCAGTTAAAGCTGGCCGGTGCGGTGTCCATTAATTTGATTTTGTGGTCTCCTTCTCCACGCGAAGGTGGGAATTTTTTGGCCTCTTCATCCGAAAATAGTAGTGTGTGACGTTTAAATTCCTCTGGGAGGGTAACTTCCTCCTTCCCATGTTCCGTTGCATATTTATGGGCCATTTCGATTGCATTATGTGTGCGGTTGATTTCCACCAGGCCTTCCTGTGTTTCTACAGGAGTTACTCCCAACCACGGAATGCACTGCACGCGAGCTATAGTGATGCACTTCCAGAGTTTGTGTTTATATTCTTTGAGCTTCTGGAAGGTTTCAAGTTTAAGTGTTTCCATTTTGATCTGTGGTCCGCGTAACTGAGCATTAGTCCAGTCGATATCTGGGGTGAAGGCGCGGAACCAAGGATATCCTAAGATAAATCTGTCTCTGCCTAGATTTGAGACATAGAAGCGTTGTCGCTCCTTCCGGTTTCCTTGTTTGACCATAAGGTCGCATGCATGAGTGATGGTTCCGTGACGGTTATTAGTTCCGTCCACATTGAATACAGGCTTGGGGATAGTTAGTTTCTGAGTTCCCAGCCTAAGCCTAGCAACAGTTTTGTAGTCAATAAAGTTTTCCGTAGCACCAGTGTCTAGTAGTGCTGTTTCTTCTGCTTGTCCTCGATAGTGTGATAGAACGAAGTTTATTTGAACGTGATTGAGTCGACTGATGTACACACTATTGAGACCGATGGCCCTAGCTATAGCGGCTAGTTTAGGGCCCTTTAAAAACCCGATGGGGTGTTCCCTAGGATGGCGTCCTCCAGGAAAGAGAGCTTGAATTCTTCATCCATGGCTTGGAATGCATTGCTCCTAATCATTTCGTTTACAAGCTTTGGGGTGATGTCATTTATGGTGATTTCTCTGGTGTGGGTTTGGTTACTGGTGTTAGCGGTGCTTCCGCTGCTCTGGGCGCGGTCCGCTTGTTTCTTGCGACAATCTTTGGCGCAGTGTCCTCTTTTGAAACAGTAGAAGCAGGAGTTGTTGGCTTGTAACTCTGCTTTCTTGGCTTCGGAAAGTTCTGGTCCTCTACCGGTAATGTTGGTAGCGATGGTAGCGTCAACATCCATATGGTGTCCTCCTTGGGATGTGGTGAGGCGTTGTCCTCCTCTTCCGTGTGACTGCTGCTGTGGTCCACAGGATCTCTGGCTGAGTGCAGCATAGTATCCTTGGCGTAAATTAGTTTTGAATTCTTGGGTGTGTTTCCATCTGAGGTTACAGGCACATGCAGCGTCTTCCCATGGTTGGAATGTGGCCCAAGGATTCCTCAGGTCATATCCTTGACTGTTTATTATGGCTGTGGTTAGACTGGGGGCAAGTCCCTTTTTGAACAAGTGGATGATGCCATGCGAATCGATGTCTATCCCTGAGGTGGTGACGTATCTTTTGAATTCGGATATGAAGACGTCCAAGTTGTCTTTCATTTTGAGGTTCTCTAATTTCTGGTAGGCCTCTGCTTTGATGTTGGTGTTATAGAATGTGTCTTTGAACGCCTGTTTGAAGGTCGTCCAGTGGATTTCGTCTGTGTCTGTGGTTCCTCCAGTAATGCGTGTCTGGAGTTCTGTCATCTGTTGTTCCTTCCATGGGTCGACTAGAATTCCGCCCATGTAGGTAAGTGCCGTAGTGACGCGTGTGGCTGGGTTGCTCATAGCATCATTGTTCCTGTTAGTGAACCTGAAGATGCCGAAGTTGACTAGGAAGTTGTGACTAGTGTCTCTGTCTCCGCTGAAGTGGGGAGGTGGGGTGCCTTTGAGTCCGCCATTGGATGATACTGCTGCGACTGTGACGGTTTGTCCCGTTCCACCTGTAGTGGCTACTATGCTTGCTGCGCCTCCTGCGCTTGGTCCCGATCCTCCTGTTTGTCCTGACATGGTAGGTGGGATGTATGTGAGTGTGTTTGATCCTGAGGTAGCGACAATTACTGGTGCGCTTGTAGACGCGACTGGGAGTGTGGATGCGATTGGTGCGTGTTCCGGGTGATGTATAAAGAAGTCTGGGTGTTGGGAATCATCGGTATTCCACCAGCCTAGTAGCCTATTTTCTTTGGGAATGAGAGCTTCTTTGGTAGTGTACCAGGTGCCGTCTGTTTCTCTTCCGAGTTGTGTCCAGTTGTCTTCTCCGTTTGCTGTGATGAATTCTACAGCAAGTTTATCTGTGCCTGCGCTGATGTAATAGCCTGTGTCTGGGTTCGCTCTTCCTCTGTGTCTGGGATGTGATTCGAAGTATGCCTGTCCCTTAATGTGGTTAGGGAGGTTGTCTGTTTGTCTTCTTTGTACGCGCTTGTGAGTGTCGTTTAATTCTCCGATGAGTTGTATACCCGCCAGGGTAGATGATGTCTGTGATGCTCCGCGGAGCCTGGGTGGAAAGCCTGACTTGTGTTAAGGGCCAAGGACCCTAAGGTGCGACATGCACGGGTTTGTATAATGGCGGTGGGACTTGTACTTCAAGGGATTGCAGGTAGCGAACACTGGCCCTTGGATGCACTGGTATGATGGGTCTGCACGCGTGCAAGACACTAGTGGGGATAATGAAAGATGTAGAGGAGAGTCTCGACGATGTTCGAGACGACTTGCACATAGTGCGGGAAAAAACTGAAGGCATTGTGGAAGCTACAACACTTGGGATTAAACCAAGTCAGGCTTAAGGCCCAACTCTAGGATATAAGGTCGACTTATATACATGTGGGCAGCTGCCATGACTCGAGCCTAATACTACTAGTACCCGTACTAGTAAAGAGTCATCGTACAAAGTATGGAGTCATTCCGAGTCGAACTGACTCACGCATGAGTCCTAGGATACGTGCTACTAGGTTGGAGTCAGTATGAGTCACAAGGAGAATCATATGATAGGTAAGCAGTCAGGTGGTAAGGTCACATGATGGAAAGGGGGTGGGAAGAGGTCACATGATGGGAAAGTATTAGTAAGCAGTGAAAAATGAAATTTGGAGTCTCAAGAACGTAACAATCAGGATCAGTAAGCAACTTCTACTAGATCAATAAGCACATTACACAGCATCAGCCATTCAATCACCAATCACTACTATCTTACTAAGGGCCAGTTCCTACAACTTACAAAGGCTGTCCGTATGAGTAATCATGATCACCTAAGGCTGGTTATACTTACCACCTGCAAAATAAAAATACCAAAACTGAACATCAGGCTCCCAAACTTGGGTTGCATCTAGAAATAGTATATGTGATTCTATATACCAAAGTTCAAGGCAAACCATT
>Ga0307510_10009032_pt1 | contig 11869 bp, 14 predicted proteins | sample 12_EM_MG_FD_207224 | JGI IMG/M metagenome (GOLD analysis project Ga0307510, IMG submission 207224) | Populus trichocarpa ectomycorrhiza microbial communities from riparian zone in the Pacific Northwest, United States - 12_EM | ecosystem: Host-associated > Plants > Roots > Unclassified | place...
GGCAAGGAAGGCGTGCGCTCGGGCCTGAAGGCGATGTTCGCGCAGTTCCCCGAGAACCGCGCCGACATCCTCACCTCTTACGTGCTCGGCGAAACGGTGATGCTGCACGAGAAGGTCTCGCGGGCGCCCGACGGCGACCAGTTCGAGGTCATGTCCATCTATTCCTTCAGCGGCGACAAGGTCGATCGCGTGGAGTTCATTCGATGATGGCTTCGGGATTCCGATCAGGGGAGGCGGCGCATGGGCTCGCTTAGCCTGGTGCACTGGATGATCTTTGCGATCATCCTGCTCCTCATGGTCCCACTATATTTTGTGCCGTCGATTGTGGCGGTGGTTCGAGATCATCAACAGAAAGTCGCGATCATCCTCGTGAATTTCTTTTTTGGCTGGTCCGGTCTGGGTTGGCTGGGGGCGTTGCTGTGGAGCATCCTCGGCAAGTCGAACAGAGAAGCGATCTAAGTGGCTGAAGCACCCAAAATTCCCGACGAAGCCGAGACGCGCGCGCGCTGGGGCGCGTTTGCGTGGACGGCCGAGAACGCCGCCAAGGCCAAGGAAATCCTCGGTCGTTATCCGGCCGGTCGGGCGCAATCGGCGTCGCTGCCGCTGCTCGATCTCGCCCAGCGCCAGGTTGGCGCCGAGACCAACACGCAGGGCTGGTTGCCGGTGCCGGTGATCGAGTTCGTCGCGCGCGAGATCGCCGTGCCGTACATGCGCGTTTATGAGGTGGCGACCTTCTACACCATGTTCAACATGGCGCCGGTCGGACGTTATCATGTTCAGGTATGCGGCACGACGCCGTGCATGCTCGCCGGATCGGACGATGTGTTCGCGGCGTGCAAGAATCACGGGCTGATCAAGGGCAAAACCACGCCCGACGGTCTGTTCACGCTAACCGAGGTCGAGTGCCTCGGCGTGTGTGCCAATGCGCCGATGGTGCAGATCAACGACGATAATTTCGAGGACCTGGATTACGACCGCACCACCGCCGTGCTCGAGGCGCTGGCGCGGGGCGAGACGCCGACGCCGGGCTCGACCATCGGCCGGCGCGCGAGCTGCCCCGAGGGCGGTCCGACCAGCCTCAAGGAAATGGCTTCCGAGAACCACGATTACCGGGGAGAATGGGCATGAAGGACGTCAATCCGATTATTGCCGTGCTGGCCGTTATCGGCGGGCTGGTCGTGCTGGGCTTCATCCTGCGCGTGACCTTCAGCCTGTTGCCGCTGCTGATCCTGATCGCGATCGGCGTAGTGGTCTATCTGTTCGTCAAGCAGGCAGCGGGGCGGCGGTGACGAGCTTGCCATCCCTTCTTCGTCACCCTGAACTCGTTTCAGGGTCCACGCGCGTTCGCTTCAGCATGGACCACGCTCGTGGGGCGGCTGACCGCGCATGGATGCTGAAACAAGTTCAGCATGACGGCAATTTAGAGGTGCGGGGCTGATGCTCGCTGACAAGGACCGGATCTTCACCAACGTCTACGGTTTTCAGCCCTGGGGGCTGAAGGCCGCGATGGCGCGTGGCGACTGGGACAATACCAAGAAGCTGATGGGCATCGGCCAGGACCCGATCATCGACACGATCAAGGCATCGGGCCTGCGCGGGCGCGGCGGGGCAGGGTTCCCGACCGGCACCAAATGGTCGTTCATGCCCAAGGAACCCAAGCCCGACCGGCCGAACTTCCTGGTCATCAATGCCGACGAGTCCGAGCCGGGCAGTTGCAAGGACCGCGAGATCATCCGTCACGATCCGCACAAGCTGATCGAAGGTGCGCTGATCGCCGGCTACGCGATGCGCGCGCGCGCCGCCTACATCTACATCCGCGGCGAATATATCCGTGAGGCCGAGGTGCTGTTCGCGGCGGTGGCCGAAGCCTATGCCGCCGGGCTGATCGGTAAGAATGCCTGCAAGTCGGGCTATGATTTCGACGTGTTCGTCCATCGTGGCGCCGGCGCCTATATCTGCGGCGAAGAGACCGCGATGCTCGAAAGCCTCGAGGGCAAGAAGGGCCAGCCGCGGCTCAAGCCGCCGTTCCCGGCGGGTGCGGGGCTCTATGGCTGCCCGACGACGGTCAACAATGTCGAATCGATCGCGGTCGCGCCGACCATCTTGCGGCGCGGCGCCGACTGGTTCGCCAGCTTCGGCGCGGAGAATAATCGCGGCACCAAGCTGTTCCAGATCAGCGGCCATGTGAACAAGCCGTGCGTGGTCGAGGAAGCGATGAGCATCCCGTTCCGGCAGCTGATCGAGGAACATTGCGGCGGCATTCGCGGCGGGTGGGACAATCTGCTCGCGGTGATCCCGGGCGGTTCCTCGGTGCCACTGGTGCCGGCGGCGCAGATCATGGACTGCCCGATGGATTTCGACGGGCTCAAGGCGCTTGGCTCGGGCCTCGGTACGGCCGCCGTCATCGTGATGGACAAGTCGACCGACATCGTCCGCGCCATTTCGCGCCTGTCCTACTTCTACAAGCATGAGAGCTGCGGCCAGTGCACCCCGTGCCGCGAGGGCACCGGCTGGATGTGGCGCGTGATGGAGCGGCTACGCACCGGTGATGCCGACATCAGCGAGATCGACACGCTGCAGCAGGTGACCAAACAGGTCGAGGGCCATACCATCTGCGCGCTGGGCGACGCGGCGGCGTGGCCGATCCAGGGGCTGATCCGGCATTTCCGGCCCGAGATCGAGCGGCGCATCAACGAGCGCAACGGCACCAGCGACCTGTCGCCGATGATGGAAGCCGCCGAATGAGGCGCGCAGCGCTCCTGATGCTGGCTTGCGGGCTGATGGCGAGCGGACCGGCAGCCGCCGATACGCCGCGCCTGAAGGCCGAGCAGCTGGCGTTCGGCGAGCGCGCGATGCGCGATATCGCTTTGTGCATTGCCAAGCATCATCGCGAGGCCGCGATCAAGCTGCTGGACACCGATCCGGCCAGCGAAGCGGCCGCGAGATCGATGTTGCAGATGGCGAGCCAGGACTGCGGCAACACCATGCCGGTGGCGTTCAAGGTCGATGGCGATGTGCTGCGTGGCGCCGTGGCCGAGCAGCTTTATCTGCGCAGTTTCCCGACACCGCCGGCCGACCTGCATGCCGCGCCGGTCGGGCCGGTGACGGCGCCGGGTGATCCGCGCCGTGCGCGATACGATGTCGGTGCCTGTGTCGCGGCGCGGACGCCGCTTGCCGCAGACGCCATGTTGCGCGCCGGGCGTCGCACGCCGGAGGAGCGGGCGGCCGGCGCAGTGCTGGCGCCGGCGCTGAACGCCTGCGCACGCACCCATGTGGATTTTACCGGTGGGCAACTGCACGGTGCGCTGGCCGAGGCGCTGTTCAAGCTGCGTGCAAGCAGCGCGCGGGGGACAAGCTGATGATGCGCGGATTGAACACCGGTCGCCTTGCGATAGTGGCGGGCGCCGCGATGATGACGGCCACCGCCTTGTGCCCGGCGGCGCACGCGCAAACGGTGATGGGACGCGACGAGATTCGCGCGACCGCCGATTGCGTCGTGGAGCAGAGCCATCGTCAGGCGGCCGATTTGTTCACGACGCTGCCGGGATCGGCGGACGAGCGCCGTGCCGCGCGCCATCTGAAAGCGACTTTTGTCGCCTGCCTTGGCGGCGACAAGCATATCGCGGCCGATGATCCGGCCGGCGTTCGTGCGGCGCTTGCTGTGGCACTGGTGGTGGCCGACGCGTCGGGTACGCCGCGTATCGGCGAGCCCTGGTATCGCAGCGCGACGGTGGGGAAGGCGGCCTATACGGCCTATGATCCGCGTCGGCTCGGCGCGCTGGAATTCGGCAGCTGCGTGATGGCGGCAGCGCCCGAGGCGGCCGTCGCGCTGGTCCGCGCCGCGCCCGACAGTGTTGCCGAGCGCCGGGCGGTCGACGCGCTGCGACCCGTAATCGCGCCGTGCATGACGCATGACACGATCGTGCGGCTCAAGGCCGACGATCTGCGCGCGCTGCTGGCCGAGCCCGTCTATCATGCGACGGTACGGTGAGGATGCGCGCGTGATACGAGCCGTGCTTCCTATTATGGGCATTGCCCTGATCGCGGTCGCGATCTGGAAATTCGTGGCGGCGGATTGGACGTCGCGGCGACTGACGCGCCGTTCGGGCGCGACGACCAATTGGCAGAATGAAGGGTATATGGCGAACCAGGACGGCAAGAGCTGGTCGGAGATCGATGGAACGATCGACGACAGCGCGCCGCCGGCCCGCCAGACAGGATCTGGAATCTAAGATATGCCCAAGCTTAAAGTTGACGGAATCGAAGTCGAGGTCCCCGCCGGCGCCACCGTGCTCCAGGCGTGCGAGGCCGCGGGCAAGGAGATTCCGCGTTTCTGTTATCATGAGCGGCTGTCGATCGCCGGCAATTGCCGCATGTGCCTGGTCGAGGTGAAGCCCGGGCCGCCCAAGCCGCAGGCGAGCTGCGCACTGCCGGCGGCCGAGAACCAGGAAGTGTTCACCAACACGCCGATGGTCAAGAACGCCCGCGAGGGCGTGATGGAATTCCTGCTGATCAACCATCCGCTCGATTGCCCGATCTGCGACCAGGGCGGTGAATGCGATTTGCAGGATCAGAGCCTGGCCTATGGCCGCGGCCATTCGCGCTACACCGAGAACAAGCGCGCGGTGACCGAGAAATATATGGGGCCGATCGTCAAGACGGTGATGACGCGGTGCATCCAGTGCACGCGCTGCATCCGTTTCGCCGAGGAAGTGGCGGGGGTCGAGGAAATCGGTGCGATCGGGCGTGGCGAGGACATGCAGATCACCTCGTATCTCGAGGGCGCTGTGACCAGCGAGTTGTCGGGCAATGTCGTCGATCTGTGCCCGGTGGGGGCGCTGACATCGAAGCCTTACGCCTTCGAGGCGCGGCCGTGGGAACTCAAGAAGACGCTGACCATCGACGTGATGGACGCGGTCGGCACCAACATCCGGCTCGACAGCCGCGGGCGCCAGGTGCTGCGCGCGCTGCCGGTGATCAATGAGGACGTCAACGAGGAATGGGCCTCTGACAAGACGCGCCATGCGGTCGACGGGCTGGTGCGGCGGCGGCTCGACCGGCCGTTCGTGCGCAAGGCCGGCAAGCTGGTCGAGGCGAGCTGGGACGAGGCTTTCGCCGCGATTGCCGATGTGAAGGCGGGCAAGAGTGTGGCCGCGGTGCATGGCGATTTGCTCGACTGCGAGACGATGTTCGCGGCCAAGGCGCTGCTGGCGTCGATGGGTTCGTCGCTGCTCGAAGGGCGGCAGACGGGGATGGATTATGACACGTCGTCGATGGCGGCGGTCAATTTCAACACCACCATCGCTGGCGCGGAAAAGGCCGATGCGATCCTGCTGGTCGGCACCAACCTTCGCTGGGAAGCGCCGCTGGTTAACACGCGCATCCGCAAGGCGATCAAGAAGGGTGCGAAGGTCTTTGCGATCGGGCCTGAGGTCGATCTGACCTACAAGGTCGAGTGGCTCGGCAACGATCTGTCGGTGCTGGCCAAGCTGCCCAAGCCGGCGATGGATGCGTTCAAGGAAGCCGACCGGCCGATGGTGATCGTCGGCGGCGCTGCGCTGAAGGGCGGCCATGGCGCGGCGCTGAAGCTGGCCAAGACCTATAATGTCGTGCGTGACGGGTGGAACGGCTTCAACGTGCTGCACTTCTCGGCGGCGCGGAACGGCGGGCTGATGCTGGGCTGGGCGCAGCCGGGCGGGATCGCCGATGTGGTTGCCGCGAAGCCCAAGCTGGTGTTTTTCCTCGGTGCGGACGAAGTGGATTTCTCCAAATTCGCCAAGAGCTTCAAGGTCTATATCGGCCATCATGGCGACAAGGGCGCGGCCGTTGCCGATGTCGTGTTGCCGGGTGCGAGCTATGCCGAGAAGTCGGGTACCTGGGTCAATCTCGAAGGCCGGGTGCAGCGCGGCGAGCGCGCGGTGTTCCCGCCGGGCGATGCGCGCGACGACTGGACGATTTTGCGCGCGCTGAGCGAGAAGCTGGGCGCGACGCTGCCGTTCGACACGATCGAGGAACTGCGCGCGGCGATGGCGCTGGATTGTCCGGATCTCGCCACGACGGGTCTGGTGACCTTCCCGTGGAGCCCGCCGGCACTCGATGCCAAGGGGCAGGGCGAGGTGACCTATCCCATCAAGGATTTCTACCTGACCAACGCGATCTGCCGGGCCAGCCCGACGATGCAGCGTTGCTCGGCGGAACTGGTTCATGGCCAGGCCTTTGCGGAGGCGGCGGAGTGATGGGTCTTCTTTCCAACCCGCCCCATTCCGTCATCCCGGCGAAAGCCGGGATCTCATGCGGCAAGGGCGCGACACATCACCGGGAGATCCCAGCTTTCGCTGGGATGACGAAGAAGGAAGGAGTTTCAGCATGACCAACTTCTTCCAGGGCTTCTCCGTCTGGTTCTTCGGCTGGCATCATTTCGGCATGGAATATGGCTGGGCGTGGTTCATCGCCACGATCATCGGCATCCTCGTCATTGCGGTGCCGCTGATGCTGGCCGTCGCCATGATCATCTATGTCGACCGCAAGATCTGGGCGGCGATGGCGCTGCGCCGCGGTCCCAACGTGGTCGGGCCGTTCGGCCTGTTGCAGAGCTTTGCCGACGGGTTGAAGGTGTTCCTGCAGGAAACGATCATCCCGTCCTCGGCCAACAAGGGGCTGTTCCTGCTGGCGCCGATCATCACCTTCACGGTGGCGCTGATCGTGTGGGCGGTGGTGCCGTTCCAGGCCGGGGTGGTGCTGGCCAATATCAATGTCGGGCTGCTCTATGTGCTCGCGGCATCGTCGCTGGGCGTTTACGGCATCGTCATCGCCGGTTGGGCGTCGAACTCCAAATATCCCTTCTACTCGGCGATCCGCGCCGCGGCGCAGATGGTCAGCTACGAGGTCGCGATCGGTTTCGTGCTGATCTCGGTGGTGATGTGGGCCGGCAGTTTCAACCTGACCACGATCGTCGAGGCGCAGCGCGGTTATGCCGGGGGCTGGATCAACGGCAATTTCATCAACCCGCTGCTGTTCCCGATGGCGGTGGTGTTCTTCATCTCCTCGCTGGCCGAGACGCAGCGCGCGCCGTTCGACCTGACCGAGGCGGAGAGCGAGCTCGTCGCCGGCTACCAGACCGAATATTCGTCGATGAGCTTCGCGCTCTACTGGCTGGGTGAGTATGCCAACGTCATCCTGATGTGCGTGCTCAACGCGACCCTGTTCTGGGGTGGGTATCTGCCGCCGCTCAATGTCGGCTGGATGTACGCGGTGCCGGGGATCATCTGGTTGCTGGGCAAGGCGTTCGTGTTCTTCTTCCTGTTCAGCTGGGTGAAGGCGACCGTGCCGCGCTACCGCTACGACCAGCTGATGCGGCTGGGGTGGAAGATCTTCCTGCCGCTGTCGCTGTTCTGGGTGTTCCTCGTTTCCGGCTTCCTGATGTGGCAGCGGGTGGGGTTCGGGGCGTGATGGCTTATACCCTGCCGATTGCCCTGCTCATGCAGGTTGGAACCGCACCACCGGCTTGGCCAACGTCCCAGCCGGCACCTGGGACCGTCTTGGCACCGGCATCGACTTGGCACTGCAATATTCGTGACGCGCAAAACAAAGGCTCCACGTTCGACATCGCCTTCGACAAATTCGTGCAAGCCGGCGCGCGCGCAGATAATTCAAATGTTACCTCAGATACGAGTTCGAGATTCGCTGGGGTGCACGGGGCGCAGCTAGTTTACGGGCCGCACGGAAATGACCCTAGAATGAAAATTGGTGTCACCGTAAAAAAAGACAAAGATCATTACTACTATCTTCGATTCGATTATTACGGCCAAGGTGAAAAGGGCGTAGTAACTTTAGAAGAAGAGAAGCATGTGGGCGACAGTTCGGTAAACAGTTCGGCCGGTATCGGCTATTGTTCGGTGAGCGAGCCGCGAGAGATGAGAGCTGAATGATGACCCCAGCCCAGATCATCAAGTCGTTCACCCTGTGGGAGTTCGTGAAGGCGCACGCCCTCACGCTGCGCTATTTCTTCAAGGCGAAGGCGACGATCAACTATCCGTTCGAGAAGAACCCGATCTCTCCGCGCTTCCGCGGCGAGCATGCGCTGCGTCGTTACCCCAACGGTGAGGAGCGCTGCATCGCGTGCAAGCTGTGCGAGGCGGTGTGCCCGGCCCAGGCGATCACGATCGAGGCCGAGCCGCGCGATGACGGCAGCCGTCGCACGACGCGTTACGACATCGACATGACCAAGTGCATCTATTGCGGGCTGTGCCAGGAAGCCTGCCCGGTCGATGCGATCGTCGAGGGGCCGAACTTCGAATTCTCGACCGAAACGCGCGAGGAACTCATCTACGACAAGGCCAAGCTGCTCGATAATGGTGACCGGTGGGAAAGCGCGATCGCCGCGAACCTTGCCGCCGATGCACCCTACCGTTAAGCGCCAGCCAGATTTCAGGGGCCCACTGATTCCGTGATCCAAGCCATCGCCTTTTACCTGTTCGCGTTCATGGTCGTCGCCTCCGCGGCGCTGACCATCACTGCGCGCAACCCGGTCCATGCCGTGCTGTGGCTGATCCTGGCGTTCTTCAATGCGGCCGGGTTGATGGTGCTGGTCGGCGCCGAGTTCATCGCGATGCTGCTGGTGATCGTCTATGTCGGCGCGGTCGCTGTGTTGTTCCTGTTCGTCGTGATGATGCTCAATGTGGACTTCGCCGAGCTGCGCAGCGGCTTTGCGCGTTATCTGCCGCTCGGACTGGTGCTGGCGATCGTGCTGGCGGCGGAAATCGTCTTCTACGCCTTCGTGCGCAGCGCGGTCGCCGGCCCGGTCGAGCTGGGTCGCCGGGTGGCGGTGATCAAGGACGATGTGCCGAATATCGAGGCGATCGGCAACCTGCTCTACACGCGCTATCTGTTCGTGTTCGAAGGCGCGGGCTTCGTGCTGCTGGTGGCGATGATCGGCGCGATCGTGCTGACGCACCGCGAACGCTCGGGCGTGCGGCCGCAGAACGTTTCGCGGCAGATCGCGCGGCGGCCGCAGGATGCGGTGCGCAAGACGCAACCCACGGTCGGGCAGGGGGTCGAGCTGTGATCGGGCTGACGCATTATCTCGTCGTGGCGGCGATCCTGTTCGCGCTCGGCGTGCTGGGCATCGTCATCAACCGCAAGAACCTCATCGTCATGCTGATGGCGATCGAGCTGATCCTGCTGGCGGTGAACCTCAATCTCGTCGCCTTTTCGGCTTATCTCCACGATCTGGTCGGCCAGGTGTTCGCGATGTTCGTGCTGACCGTCGCGGCCGGCGAGGCGGCGATCGGGCTGGCCATTCTCGTTATCTATTTCCGTGGGCGCGGCACGATTTCGGTCGACGACGTCAACCGGATGAAGGGCTGAACGCGTGATCCTCTTCATCGTCTTCCTGCCGCTCCTCGCCGCGGCCGTTGCGGGCCTGAGCAACAAGGCGTTCGGCAGCACCCTGCCGAAGCTGATCACCACCGGTGCGCTGTTCGTGTCGTGCGGACTGAGCTGGCCGATCTTCATCCACTATCTCGCCGGTGCCGAGCCTGCGGTGACGCAGGTGTTCACCTGGATGAAGTCGGGCGATCTCGACATCGCCTGGGCATTGCGCGTCGATGCGCTGACCGCGGTGATGCTGGTCGTCATCACCTCGGTCTCGGCGCTCGTCCACCTCTATAGCTGGGGCTATATGGAGGAAGATCCGGACCAGCCGCGCTTCTTCGCCTATCTCTCGCTGTTCACCTTCGCGATGCTGATGCTCGTCACCGCGAACAACCTGGTGCAGATGTTCTTCGGCTGGGAAGGCGTCGGTCTCGCCTCGTACCTGCTGATCGGTTTCTGGTTCCGCAAGCCCAGCGCCAATGCCGCCGCGATCAAGGCGTTCGTCGTCAATCGCGTCGGCGATCTCGGCTTCATGCTCGGTATCTTCGGCATCTATCTGGTGTTCGGCACGGTCTCGATCCCCGAGATCCTTGCCGCCGCACCGCACATGGCCGGCTCGACGATCGGCTTTCTCGGCCACCGCGTCGACACGCTGACCCTGTTGTGCCTGCTGCTGTTCGTCGGCGCGTGCGGCAAGTCGGCGCAGCTTGGCCTGCACACCTGGTTGCCCGACGCGATGGAGGGCCCGACCCCGGTGTCGGCGCTGATCCATGCCGCGACGATGGTCACCGCCGGCGTGTTCATGGTGTGCCGGATGTCGCCGTTGTTCGAGACCTCGGTGGTCGCGCAGCATGTCGTGATGACGGTGGGCGCCGCGACCTGCTTATTCGCCGCGACGATCGGGCTGGTGCAGACCGACATCAAGCGCGTCATCGCCTATTCGACCTGCTCACAGCTCGGCTACATGTTCTTCGCCGCCGGCGTCGGCGCGTACAATGTCGCGATGTTCCACCTGTTCACGCACGCCTTCTTCAAAGCGCTGCTGTTCCTTGGTGCCGGCTCGGTGATCCATGCGATGCACCACGAGCAGGACATGCGATACTATGGCGGGCTGCGTAAGAGCATCCCCTGGACCTTCTGGGGGATGATGGCGGGCACGTTGGCGATTACCGGCGTCGGTATTCCGGCGGTGTTCGGCAACCCGCTGGCGATCGGTTTCGCGGGCTTCCATTCGAAGGACGCGATCATCGAGGCGGCCTGGGCGTCGGGCCAGCAGGGTGCGTCGATGGTCGGTATCCTCGTCGCGCTGCTGACCAGCTTCTATTCGTGGCGGCTGATGTTCCTGACCTTTTGGGGCAAGCCGCGCTGGACGCAGTCCGAGCATATCCAGCATGCGCTGCACGATGCACACGGCCATGGCCATGACGACCACGCGCATGACGCGCACCACGACCATCACGCGGCGCATGACGGCACCGGCGGTTATCACCCGCATGAGAGCCCGCTGACGATCCTCGTGCCGCTGATCCTGTTGTCGATCGGTGCGGTTGCTGCGGGCTTTGTGTTCCACGGCTATTTCATCGAGCCGAGCGCCGGCGAGGCCTATTGGAAGGGCAGCGTCGCGTTCCGCGAGCATCTGATGCATGCGATGCACGAGGTGCCGCTCGGCGTGAAGCTGTCGGCGACGATCGCCATGTTGCTGGGCCTGTTCACCGCGTGGCGGCTGTACATCAGCTCGCCTGACCTGCCGGGCAAGATCGCCGCGCAATTCTCCGTCGTGTACGATTTCCTGCTGCACAAATGGTATATCGACGAGCTCTACGACATCCTCTTCGTCCGCCCGGCCTTCGCAATCGGCCGGTTGTTCTGGAAGAAGGGTGACGAGGGCATTATCGACCGCTTCGGGCCGAACGGCTCGGCCTGGCTGGTGTCGCAGGGCTCGCGCGTTACGGCGCGGCTGCAATCGGGATATGTCTATACCTATGCTTTCGTCATGCTGATCGGCCTGACCGCGGCGCTGACCTGGGCGATCCAGTCATGAGCGGCTTCCCGATTCTCTCCATCATGCTGGCCGTGCCGGCGATCGCCGCGATCGCCTGCCTGTTCCTCAGCGCCAATGGCGCGCGCTGGCTGGCGTTGATCGCCACGCTGGTCGATCTCGCGCTCGGCATCATGCTGTGGGCGCAGTTCGATGTCGGCGGCGCGCAGTGGCAGTTCGTCGAGAGCCACGAGCATCTGTTCGGCCCGTTCGGCTGGTCGCTGGGCATCGACGGCTTCGCGCTGCTGCTGATCATGCTCAGCGTGTTCCTGATGCCGATTTGCATCGGCGCCAGCTGGGTGGCGATCGAGAAGCGCGTGCAGGAATATATGTGCGCCTTCCTCGTCACCGAGTTGCTGATGATCGGCACCTTCGCGGCGCAGGACCTGTTCCTGTTCTACATCTTCTTCGAGGCCGGCCTGATCCCGATGTACCTGATCATCGGCATATGGGGCGGGG
>Ga0307510_10009033_pt1 | contig 11868 bp, 11 predicted proteins | sample 12_EM_MG_FD_207224 | JGI IMG/M metagenome (GOLD analysis project Ga0307510, IMG submission 207224) | Populus trichocarpa ectomycorrhiza microbial communities from riparian zone in the Pacific Northwest, United States - 12_EM | ecosystem: Host-associated > Plants > Roots > Unclassified | place...
AAGGGGATGGCGATGATCACCGCCAGCGTCGTGCCCCACATGGCGATCTGGATCGTCAGCCACATCTGGGAGACGTAGAGCCGCCACTGGGAGAAGTCCGGCTTCAGGAACTCCTTGCCGAACTGGCGCATGTTCTCGGAGTTGGTGAAGAGTCTCGGCAGGTGGGCCATGTCCACCGGCTTGAAGGCGATCATCAGGATAAGGATCACCCCGCCCCATACCAGGATGTCCGGCGCGCGCTGGGCGAGCGACCGCTGCGGCGCGGCCGGGATTTCAGGGGCGGCGACGGTCATCAGACGTCCGGCTCCACGGCGCGCTTCTGGGCGGCGGCGGCGCGGATCTTGTCGAAGTCGGCCTGGGCCTTGGCGATCTTGCCTGCGTCGCCCGTGCGGCGCGCGTCGGCCAGGACCTCGGAGGCCTCCATCTCGCGGATCGGGTCGAGGTAGGAGTTGTCGGCCGGCTTGAAGCCGCCGTAGGCCAGGCCCTTCAGCACCTCGCGCTGCTTGTCGGCCTTGGGGCCCGTGCCCGTGCCGTAGGTCAGGAAGAACTGGCGCATCTTCTCCTTGACCGCCGGATCGACGTCCTTGCGCGCGACGATCGAGCTCTCCGGCAGCGGCGGCGAGGACCAGATGGTCTCCAGCTTGGCGGCCAGCTCGGGCTTCTCGCGGGCGAAGAAGAGGACGCCCACGGAATTGTTGGTGGCCACGTCCAGAACGCCGTTGGCTACAGAGAAGGAGTTCGCCTGGTGGCTGGCCGAGCGCACGGTCTTGAAGCACTTGGAGGGCTCGATGCCCTTGGGCGTGAAAAGGTAGGCCATGGGGGCGAGCGTGCCGGAGGTCGACTTGGCGTCGCCAAGGCCGAAGGAATATTTCCCGCCGCAGGCCAGCACCTTGTCAAGGGTGATGCCGCTGTCCTTGCGCACGATGATCACCGACTTGTAGGTCGCGTCGCCGCCCGCATCGATCACCCGGCCCAGCACCTCGGCGTCGGCGCGGTTCACCGCCTCCAGGGCCGGAAGCGCGGAGAACCAGCCCACCTGCACCTGGTTGAAGCGCATGGCCTCGATCAGCGAGGTGTAGTTGGTGGCGAAATAGGGCTTCACCTTGACGCCGATCTGCGCGGACATGTCGTCCAGCAACGGGGTCCACAGAGGGGCCATGGAGGACTGGTTCTCGGCCGAGAGGATCGAGAAGACCAGTTCCTTGGGCTGGGCCTTGGCCGACGGCTTGTCGCCGCCGCCACAGGCGCCGAGCGCCAGCAAGCCCGCCAGGCCCGCGCCCATGAGGATGCCGCGGCGGATCATTTGGGAGCTCCTTCCCAGAACACGTCTTCGAATTCCGGCCCGTAGATGTCGATCAGCTGTTCGTTCTTCAGGCCCGTGGCGGGGCCGTCGTAGACGATCTTGCCGGCCTTCAGCGCCACGACCCGCCGGCAGTAGCGCAGGGCGTAGTCGACCTGGTGCAGAGTCACGACCACCGTCAGGCCGTCCTGCTGGTTGAGGTCGCGCAGGCTCTCCATCACCTTGCGCGCGGCGACGGGATCCAGCGAGGCCACCGGCTCGTCGGCCAGGATGATCTTGGCCTTCTGGACGAGCGCGCGGGCGATGGCGCCGCGCTGCTGCTGGCCGCCGGAAAGGGTGTTGGCCCGCTGGGCCGCATAGTCGGCCACGCCGACGCGGGCGAGGGCCGTCATCGCCGCGAGCTTGGTCTCCTCCGGCCATAGACCCAGGAAGCCGCGCCAGGCGCCGATGCGGCCCAGCGAGCCCAGCGCCACGTTGGTGAAGAGCGAGAGGCGGCCCACCAGGTTGAACTGCTGGAAGATGAAGCCAATCCGGGTGCGGGTCTTGCGCACGCCCGAGCTGATCTTGCCGTTCTCCTGGACCGGGGCGTCGAAGGCGATGATCTTGCCGGCGCCGGCGTCGATGGTCTGCAGGCCGGAGATCGAGCGCAGCAGGGTGGACTTGCCGGAGCCCGAGGGCCCGATCAGGGCGATCATCTCGCCCTTGCGGACATTGAGGGACACGCCATCCAGCGCGCGGCGGGCGCCGAAGCTCTTGGAGGCGTTCCGTATGGACAGAACGGCGGCGTCGGGCATGGACGGCGAAGGATCCCCAATAGAGCGCGCGCAGGGCCGCAGCTGAGCCCCCAGCCTCGTTCCAGCTTCATGGCACGCCCGCCCGCGTCCGGTCTAGCGCGGCGAAGTGCCAAGGCCCCCTGTGGATACATCTCTTTACATCGTCGTCGGTAAGCCCTATTTCGCACGGCTCCGGCGGACCCGATGTCCTCTGCTAACGCCGGATTGGGTTCAACTATCCGTTGGGGGTTACGTGAATTGCACACGTATCATACGCCCCTGGACCTGGTCCGTGATCGCTCGCCGGAACGTCCCGTCGCCCTTGCGCGACCCGACGCGGTAGCGACAGCGGCCCGCTGGTTCCAGGACAAGTTCAAAGGCGACGTCTTCTACGCGGTCAAGGCGAACCCTTCGCCGTGGGTCATCGAGACCCTGGCCAAGGCCGGCGTCATGTCGTTCGACGTCGCCTCGATCCCCGAGATCGAGTTGGTCGCGCAGTTCGCGCCGGGCGCCCGCATGGCCTTCATGCACCCAGTGAAGAGCCGCGCGGCGATCAAGGCCGCCTATTTCGAGCACGGCGTCACGATCTTCGCGCTCGACACCCATGAAGAGCTGGCCAAGATCCTCGACGCCACCGGCGGCGCGGACGACCTGACCCTGATCGTGCGCCTGCACGTCTCGGCGGAAGGCGCGGCCTATTCGCTGTCCGGCAAGTTCGGCGTCGAGAGCCACGAGTCCTCGTCCCTGCTGCTGGCGACACGCCAGGCCACCCAGGGCCGCATGGGCGTCTCCTTCCACGTGGGCAGCCAGTGCATGCGGCCTACGGCGTTCCAGGCCGCGATGGCCCAGGCCAACCGCGCCATCGTGCGCGCGGGCGTGCTGGTGGACATCGTCGACGTGGGTGGCGGGTTCCCCTCGGTCTATCCGGGCATGATGCCGCCCGACATGGCCGACTACATCGACAGCATCGACCGCGGCTTCGCCGACATGAGCGTCCACGAAGACACCGAGCTCTGGTGCGAACCGGGCCGGGCGCTGGTGGCCGAGGCGTCGTCGATCCTGACCAAGGTCGAGCTCAAAAAGGGCGGCGCGCTCTATCTGAACGACGGCAGCTACGGCAGCCTGTTCGACGCGGCGCACGCCAAGTGGCCCTTTCCGGTGAAGCTGTTCCGCGGCGAAGACGGTGAGGCTATGGAAGTCGAAGGCAATCTTCGGCCTTTCCGCTTCTACGGTCCGACCTGCGACTCGCTCGACCACATGCCGGGCCCGTTCTGGCTGCCGGACGACATCCGCGAGGGCGACTACATCGAGATCGGCATGCTGGGCGCCTATGGCGTGGCCATGAACACCCGCTTCAACGGCTTCGGCGACGCCGAGACCGTGGTCGTCGAGGACGCCCCCATGGCCTCGATGTTCGGCCTGGCCGGACGCAACATCCGCCTGCCCCGCGAGGCGCAGGAGGACGAGCGCAAGGTCGTTCGGCTATCGCGTCCCAAGGGCCGGGCCGGCAAGAGTCGCCGCAAGCGGTAACAACCGACACGCGTGAGGTGTTAAAGGCACGGCCGGTCGCTCCGTCCCGGTCGTGCTTCTCCAGGGCGGGGTCAGGAAAAGTGTTTTCGGTTTTCCGCCCGGACCCCGCCCCACTCTTGGTGTAGCGCGGTCCGAGCGCCGAACCGGTATCCACTTCGCCTCACCGCGCTACGGACGGGCGCTCAAACTCCGAAGGAAACGAGAGAATGAACGCTGACGTTCAGAAGACCAACCGCAAGGCCGAACTGCTGGCCAACACCGTCGAACACGTGGCAATCGACCAGTACGACGCCCGGCCGATCATCGACGCCATGCGCCAGATGAGCTTCACCAGCCGAGACACCGCGCGCGCCGCCGACATCTGGTCAATGAGCCTGGAAGACGCGGCCTGCTCGACCTGGCTGACGCTGGCCGGCTCCACCTCGGCCGGCGGCTGCATGCACATCTATCGCGACATGCTGAAGCACGGGATGATCGACGTGGTCGTGGCCACCGGCGCCTCGATCGTCGACATGGATTTCTTCGAGGCGCTCGGCTTCAAGCACTACCAGGCGCAGTCCAACGTCGACGACCGCGACCTGCGCGATCTCTACATCGACCGCATCTACGACACCTACATCGACGAGGAAGAGCTGCAGAACTGCGACGGGACGATCTACGACCTGTGCGAGATGCTGGAGCCCCGCCCCTATTCCAGCCGCGAATTCATCTACGAGATGGGCAAGTGGCTGGCGGCGGGCAACGCGAAGAAGCCGGACAGCCTGGTCGAGACGGCCTATCGCGAGGGCGTGCCGATCTTCTGCCCGGCGTTCGTGGACTCGTCCGCCGGCTTCGGCCTGGTGAAGCACCAGGTGGAGCGGATGAGGGCGGGCAAGCCCTACCTGACCATCGACGCGGTGGCCGACTTCCGCGAGCTCACCGACATCAAGATCGCGGCCGGCGCCACGGGCCTCCTCATGGTGGGCGGCGGCGTGCCGAAGAACTTCGCCCAGGACACCGTCGTCTGCGCCGAGATCCTCGGCCACGAGGTCGAAATGCATAAGTACGCGGTGCAGATCACGGTCGCCGACGTGCGCGACGGCGCCTGCTCGTCCTCGACGCTCAAGGAGGCCTGCTCCTGGGGCAAGGTCGATGTCACCTGGGAGCAGATGGTGTTCGCCGAAGCCACCACCGTGGTGCCGCTGATCGCCTCCGACGCCTTCCACCGCGGCTCGCACAAGGCCCGCACCAAGCGCCGTTGGGCCAAGCTGTTCGAAAAGGCCGCGTAGGATTGGTCGCTCCCCCGCTGGGGGAGCCGTCCGCGCCCATTGAATCCGTCACACGCCTCTGCCAACACCGCTGGCGAGCAAAGGGAGACGGCCATGGCCTGGAAACTGGCGGCGATCGCGGCGACGGCCGTGACGATCGGGGCGGCTGAGGCGCCGAAGCCCGCGCCCATGGCCATGCCGGCTGGGCCGCAGCCCTACCTCGGCCCCGCAGCGCCCGACACCTACAAGATCCTGCCGCCGGCGCCGGTCCCGGGCTCGACCCGCTACGAGGCCGACCGCACCATGTTCCTGGCCACCCGCAAGATGAAGGACACGCCGCGTTGGGCGATGGCCCGCAACGACGACAGCTCCGCGCTCTTCATCAAGGACCTGACTTGCGCGGTCGGCGTGGAGCTCACCAAGGAGAACGCGCCGAAGCTGATGTCGATGGTCCCCCGCGTGGCGCGCGACTCGTCCCGCATGACCAACGGGCCGAAGGACATCTACAAGCGCCAGCGGCCCTTCCTGATCGACCCGGGCCCGACCTGCATCGACCAGAGCGGCGACCTGGCCAGGAGCCCGGACTATCCCTCGGGCCACAACACCTACAGCTGGACGTTGGGCCTGATCATGGCCGAGCTGGTCCCCGAGCGGGCGACCGAGATCCTGATCCGCAGCCGGGCCTTCGGCGAAAGCCGCATGGTCTGTGGCGTGCACAACATGAGCGCGGTGGAAGCCGGCCGGATGAACGGCTCCATCCTGGTGGCCGCCCTGCACGGCTCGGAGGAGTTCCGCAAGGACCTGGAGATCGCGCGCAAGGAGATCGCCGCGGCCCGCAAGGCGGGGCCTGCGCCAGACCCAACGGTCTGTGCCGCCGAAGCCGAGACGGTCGCCCAAACGCCGTATTAGGCAGATGCTCCCCTTAGGGGCAGCTGTCAGCGAAGCTGACTGAGGGGGTTGAAGACCCGAGCGGGCGGAGCGGGCTGCAACCCCCTCCGCCGCGTCGCGTATCCGCAACGCGCCACCTCCCCCTCGATCGGGCTTCGCCCTGGGGGAGGATCTAAATCCCCGCGTACCACTCGTAGCCGCGGTCTTCCCAGAAGCCGCCATTGCCGCGGCCCAGATGGGCGAAGTCCTCCACCGCCTCGAGCCGCATGACGTACTTGGCCTGTTTGTAGCCGAGCTGGCGCTCCACCCGAAGGCGCACGGGCGCCCCGTGCGGCACCGGCACGGGGCGGTCGTTCATGGCGTAGGCGAGGATCGTCTGCGGGTGGTAGGCGTCGATCAGGTCGATGCTCTCGTAGTACTGACCCGAACCGTCGAGGGTCTGCTCCAGGGTGTCGGCGCAGTGGAAGACGATGTAGCGGGCGTTCTTCTTCAGCCCCGCCTTGTCGAGCAGCGGACCCAGGCGCGCGCCGGTCCATTTGCCGATCGACGACCAGCCCTCGACGCAATCATGGCGGGTGATCTGGGTGCGGGCGGGCTCGGCGCGCAACTCCGCCAGGCTGAGCGTCAGCGGCTTCTCCACCAGGCCGTCGATGACCAGCCGATAGTCGGCGAAGCCCGCCGCCGCGTGGGCGACGTAGTCCTCGTCGGACGGGTTGATCGAGCCGTTGGGCTTGAAGTCCGGCGAGATGTCGGCGGGCGCGAACTCGCGGGCCAGCGCCTTGCGGTCGACGACCAGGCGCTGGGCGCGGCGGCTCAGCCGCTCGGCGCCGGCCAGCACCTTCAGCGTCTTCGGGTCGGTCGCGAACTTGTCGCAGGCCGCAAGCCACAGGCCGGCCAGCGACGCGCCGCCCGCCTTCAGCCACCCGCGGCGGCTGGTTGCGCCGGTCATTTGGCGTCTCCCTCGACTTCGATGGCGTAGCGCCCGGTGATCATCGAGCGGATGTTGTTCCAGGTCCCCGAGGCCACCACCATGACCAAGTGGACGACGATGAAGGCCACCACCAGCGAGGCGGTGATGAAGTGGATCGTGCGGGCCGACTGACGGCCCCCGAACAGGTCGAGCAGCCAAGGCGCGCCGGCGTCGAAGCCCGGCGACATGGTCAGGCCCGTCCCCACCATCAGCGGCAGCAGCAGGGCCGCGGCGGCGAGATAGGCGCCCTTCTGCAGGATGTTGTAGTGGCGCGCCTCTTCCCCCTTGGGGAACCTGAGCTTCGCGTGGGTGACGATCTCATGCCAGACGTTCCTGGGCGCGAGGTCGGCCTTGGTCGGCGCCAGGTCCTTGCGGGCGTGGCCGTTCAGGAGGCTCATCACCCAGTAGACGACGCCGTTGATCACGAAGAGCCAGGCGAAGAAGAAGTGCCAACGCCGGCCGTCGGCCAGGTCGCGGAAGCTGGGGATCGTCGTCCAGGCCGGGAAGCCGCGCGGCTCCTCCGCGCCCGCCTTGCCGGAATAGCCAAACAGGCCGGTGGTCTCGAGCCTGAGCGGCCCCACCTTGGTGACGCCAATGGTCCGGTCGCCCCTCTGCTCAGCGGTCATGGAGACCCAGGGCTCGGCGAAATGTGATTTCTGGCCCCAGTAGAGCGCCGGGTGGGCGTTGAAGATCTGCAGGCCGCTCATCAGCAGCAGGCTGACCGCCAGGACGTTGATCCAGTGGGTCAGGCGGGTGGCGGCCTTGTGTCGATAGACCAGGATCTTCGCAGGCTTCGCCATCACCTTCACGTCTTTCCCGCTGCGCTGTCGAAGTGTTGCACGAAACCGCATTCGGGCGCGAGGCGGTCATGGTTACAGCCCGGCTCCGGCGATCGCGCCGCGTGGACGATGGGATCGAGGCGGCTCCCTCGCCGGAACGCCACACCTTCGACCCCGGCCGTGACGCCCCGGTCTCTCCCAACGAGGGCCGGCTGGGGCCGAGCGGGGACCCCGCGGAGGGCAAACCCTAGGCGCAGCGCCGCCCCGCCCCTAAGGTCGCCCTCGCAAATCGGGGGAGCGGGCGTTGGGCGAGGGCGTGGAGGTCTGGAGAGGAAGCGTCGCCGCCTGGGAGTGCGACGCCATGGGCCACCTGAACGTCGGCTTCTATGTGGCCCGCTCGATGGACGGCCTGGCCGGAATGGCCGCCGAGCTCGGCATGCCGCGCGCCTTCTCGTCGGAAGCCCAGGCGACCCTGCTGGTGCGCGAACAGCACGTCCGCTTCATCAAGGAGGCGCGGCCGGGCGCGCCGCTGGACATGGTGGGCGGCGTGGTGGAATGGGGCGAGAGCGATGCGCGCCTGCTGTTCCTGTTGCGCCACCGCAGCGGCGAGCTCGCCGCGGTCTTCCAGACCCTGGTCAGCCACGCCACCGCCCGCGAGGGCCGCGCCTTTCCCTGGCCGACGCGGATTCGCGCCCGCGCCGAGGCCCTGGCCATGGAAATCCCCGAGGCCGCCCGGCCACGCAGCATCGGCATGGCGCCGGTGGAGAGCCAGGCCAGCCTCGAACGCGCCATCGCGCTGGGCCTGAAGCGGATCGGCCTCGGCGTGATCCGCCCGGCGGACTGCGACGCCTTCGCCCGCATGCGCGCCGAACTGATGATAGCCCGCATCTCCGACGCCATCCCGCACCTCCTGGATGGCGAGCGGCTAGGAGCCGGCGAGCGTGGGCCGCAGATCGGCACGGCGGCCCTGGAGTATCGCCTGATCTACCTGGACTGGCCGCGGGCGGGCGACCGGATCGAGGTGCGCTCCGGGCCGGCCGGCGGCGACGCGCGGTTCCGCAAGCTCGTACACTGGCTGCTGGACCCGGAAAGCGGACGCCCCTGGGGCGTCGCCGAAAACGTCGCCGTCTCCTTCGACCTGGAGACCCGCAAGATGATCGCCCTCAGCGACGAGGCGCTGGCCCAGGCCAACGCCGCAGCCATTCCGGGCTTGACGCTTTAAGGCGCGACGACCTCGGCCAGGACCCTTCGCACCAGGTCCGGCCGCTCCATGGGCAGGAAGTGAGTGGTCCCGGGGACGGTCTCAACCGCGATGCGGCCGGTGGCGGCGAGCTCGGCTTCGTGGCCCTCCAGGGAGAAGGTGGACCCGATCTCGGCCCGCAGGATGCGGATCGGGCAGCGGGTGGCGCGGAAGGCGGCCCAGGCATCGTCGCTGTGGCCGCGGAAGTTGGCGGCTTCCCACTCCGGCGCGCTCGCCAGGGCCACCTTGCCGGCGCCGGTGTCGCGGAAGCCTGCCTCGACATAGTCGGCAAGCTGCTCGGCGCTCCAGGTCCTGAAGGCGCCGCGTCCGGTATAGGCCTCGATCGCGGCGGCCTTGCTGGGGAAGGTGGCGCGACGGCGGAGCGCGCCCTGCACAAGCGGCGATTCCTGCACGGTCGGCGAATCGGGGGCCACGCCGCTGGGCATGACCACCGGATCGAACAAGGCCAGCGCCTTGACCCGCTCGGGCTCGGCGGCCGCGGCCAACAGGCTGGAGGCGCCGCCCATCGAATGGCCCGCCAGCACCACCGGCGCCGTAGCGACCGCCGCCAGCAGGGCCAGGAGATCGTCGCGGAATTCGTCCCAGCCCTCGCGGCCCTCGATCTCGGTCGGCAGCCTCGTGGCTCCGTGGCCTCGCAGGTCGAGCGACAGGATGCGCAACGTCCCGGCGAGCGGCGCCAGGATGCTGCGGTAGGTGCGGCCATTGAAGCCGTTGGCGTGGGAGAAGACGATGTCCACCGGTCGGGCCGGCGGGCCGAGGTCCAGCGCCGCCATGGCGCCTCCGCGGCTCGGCAGGTCGATCATCCGCGTCCTCGGCGGCTCGTGGCTCGTGGCGTTCATTCGCACTCTCGCGCCCCATATAGCCGGCCGGAGCCCAGGGAGAAGACATGAAGCTCGCCGCCGGCGGCTATGAGCGGCTGCGCGAACTCGGCGGCGCGCGATGTCGCGGCTAGACTTCCATCTCGGCGTCGGTGAGGTCGGCGCCGGCCAGGTGGGCGCCGGTCATGTCGGCTTCGAGGAAGCGGGCGCGCACGGCGTGGGCGCCGCGCAGGTCGGCGTTCCTGAGGGTGGCGCGGGTGAAGTCGGTGCGCACGAAGCGGCCCTCGCCGATGGTCAGCGGGCCAAGCTTGGCGCCCCTGAGGTCGGCGCGGGTGAACTGGCTGCCGGCGAGCTTGGCGCCGCGCAGGTCGGCTTCCTTCAGGTCGCAGCCGCGGAAGTCGCAGCTCGAGAGGTCGGCGCCTTGCAGGTGAGCGCCCTGCAGGTCGAGGCCGAAGAAGATCGAGCCCGGCGCGACCAGGCCGGTGAACCGGCGGCCCTTCAGGGTCTTCATGGGCCGGAAGTCGACGGCGCTGAGCGCCATCACCCGGCCGCGCGCGCCGTTGGAATCGCAATAGGCCTCATGTTCGACCAGGATGTCGCCCAGCGGCCGTTCGTCGACGTAGAACACCGGCGGCGGGGCGCGCAGCACGTCGGAGAGGTCGACGTCGTCGAGCCGCGTTTGGTCGAGGATCGCGTTGGAGATCACCGTGCGCTTCATCGAGGCGCCGGTGAGGTCGGCGCCGGCCAGGTCGGCGTCGCTGAGGTCCGCGCCGTCGAGCACGGCGCGGGTCAGCTTGGCCCCGGCCAGCATGGCGCCGGAGAGGTTGGCGTCGGTGAAGTCGCAGGCCATGGCCACGGCGCCGGCCATCTGGGCGCCGGAGAGGTTCGCGCCGGTCAGGACCGCATAGTTCAGTTCGCCCGCCCGATGCTCGTGGCGGATGATCCGGAAGCCGTCGAGCTTGTCCTGCAGGGCGATGCGGCCCTCGCGCAGGTCGCAGCCCGGCAGCTCGGCGTTGGCGAGGTTGGCGCCGCGCAGGCAGGCGCCGCGCAGGTCGGCCCGCTTGAGGTTGGCGCGGCGAAGGTCGGCTTCGCGCAGGTCGGCGCCGAACAGGATCGCGCCGGCCAGGTTCGCGCGCGCCAGCGACGCGCCGGTGAAGTTGGCGCCGGCGAAGTCGGCCTCGCGCAGGTCCACGCCCTCGAGCGCACAGTTGGAAAGGTCCGCGTAGGTCAGGCTGAGCCGCCGGCCGCCGGAGCGGCCCGCGATATAGCGCTGATGCGCCTCGACCGCTTCGCGCAGCGTCTTGGCGTCGAGCGGCGTGTGGTGAGGTTGCGCTTTGGTGGACATCTCGATCCCACACTGCCGCAGGCGGCTTAAGGAACGGTTGAACGAGGGCGCAGCGCGTCAGTTTCGGTTGTCACGCTGTCTTAGAACCACCCCCGCTTGCGGAACCACAACACCGGCAGGATGGCTGAGATCACCATCAGGCCGATCGCCATCGGATAGCCGAACGGCCAGCTGAGCTCGGGCATGTGGTGGAAGTTCATGCCGTAGATCGAGGCGACCAGCGTCGGCGGCATGAAGATCACCGCCATCACCGAGAAGATCTTGATGATGCCGTTCTGCTCGATGTTGATGAGGCCAAGCGCCGCATCGAGCAGGAAGGCGATGTGGCTGGACTCGAAGCTGGCGTGCTCGGTGAGCGACTGGGCGTCGCTCTGCAGCGACTTCAGGTGCGCCGAACAGTCCGGGTCCGAGGCGATCTCGGCGGCCAGGTTCGCGTAGGAGAGCAGGCGCGCCAGGCTGACCAGGCTGGTGCGGGTCATGGAGGTCACCGATTGGGCGCGGGCGAGCTCGGTCAGGAGCGCCTCGAAGCGCTTGTTGTCGGGGCGGTTGAAGATGGCGGCCGAGGCCTGTTCGACGCTCTCGCCCTGTTGCTCCAACACCTCGGCCAGCCGCTGGACCACGGCGTCCAGCAGGCCCAGCAGGGCCGAGGCGCCGCTGCTCAGGCCCTCCGCCGGCGCGCGCTCGGCGAAGACGCTGAAGGCGCGCAACTCGTCGTAGCGGATGGTCACCACCAGCCCCTTGGCGAGCACGAAGGTGACCGGCACGCTTTTCGGTCCGGAGTCCGCGCGCGACAGCAGGGTGGCGGTCATGAAGGTCGCGCCGGCCTCCTGGTAGAGCCGGCTGGAGGGTTCGAGCGCCGCCATCTCCTCGGCGGTGGGAAGTTCGAGGCCGAGCGCGGCCTCGACCGCCACCTCCTCCTCGCGGGTGGGATTCAGCAGGTCGACCCAGATGGCGTTC
>Ga0307510_10009035_pt1 | contig 11867 bp, 4 predicted proteins | sample 12_EM_MG_FD_207224 | JGI IMG/M metagenome (GOLD analysis project Ga0307510, IMG submission 207224) | Populus trichocarpa ectomycorrhiza microbial communities from riparian zone in the Pacific Northwest, United States - 12_EM | ecosystem: Host-associated > Plants > Roots > Unclassified | place...
AAATGAACAAACAGAAAAAAAAGAAGAAGCATGTGGCGTGGGGAAAGCTACAGTACTCACGCCTTTTAGAGTATTAGTTAATATAGATACCAGAAACTTGATGGATAAAATATTAATATTTAGATTTTTTACCTCATATATATATATATATATAAAAAAGAGACACAACTTGTAATTACCCATTGTCATCCCTATTCAAGGAAAAGATTGATCAAACTAAAACTATAAGGACAAATGTGAACAAAAATCCAAATTATAAAGGCTAACAATATATTTTATAAAGTTTTGAAGTATCTTTTTATTTTTTGAATATATTTGATATTGTGATAGTGGTTGTTTTTTAAAGTGTTTTTCATTTAAAAATAAATTAAAATAATATTTTTTTAAAAAAATATTATTTTTAATATCAACATGTTAAAAAAACTTAAAAAAATATATAAAAAATTAATTTAAATATAAAAAAATTAAATTTATTTAAAAATAATTTTCAAACGAAAAAATAAAAAAGCTATATGCCTCACTTTGCATCAAGGTTGTCAAAAACACTTTTTTAACACGACACGAAATATATAATATAAACTCGAATCATAAAATCGCAAGTACAATATTTTAACTAATTATATATTAACAATTTTAGTCAAGTAGTAATTAACAATTTTAGTCAAGCAATAATTAACAATATAACATAATTAAAATAAAAATAAAATAAACAATAGAAAAGTCTAAACACCTTTATTTTATTCATATTGATTCATCTACTTTTTGGACAAATCAACTCACTTACTTCGCTATTTATAAGAAACGCGTCCCTTCAAATTTTGCTAGGCCATTTAATATTAATTACTCCAAGAGTTCATGTCAATTTACAACTTTTATTCTATATATTTGTTAGCTTAAATAGAGTAATATGCTAATTGATATGTTAATAGTTTACATAAGAAATTGTGAAGAATGAATATGTATTTTAATTTTACGGAAATGAAATCCACAAATAACTTATATCGTAAAAAAAATTATAATAATTATAGTCAAAATCAAGCTCTTGATTATTAGATTGCACAAATTGTACAAGATATAAATTTAAAACAATAAAAATGTTAAGATACCGATTACTAGAGTCTAATTTTATCAAATTTAATTAATTTTACTAATTTTTAAGTTTTAATTTAATTTAACATGTTAAATAGACGTTAACATGTAAAAGTCATAAAATTTCAAGAATTAACTCGCGTTTTTTAAAATATTGCTCTGCATAGTTAAACTTCAACGGCACTAAAGAAGAACGCTAGCAAAAAAAAAATGGTAAATCTCTGTGAATCCATCATCTCAAGCAATTTGCGCCCTTCGTATCATACTCCATTACGGTTTCTACAGTAAAAATTGAATTGCTTAAAGAAAATTGTCGATTCTGGCTGATTTTTTTCCATATTTTATTGTAACCTTGAGATTTGCGAAGAATTCTATTGTTGCAATGCGAAATTATCATATTTTAGTAAGATTTTTTACTGTTTGGCAGGATGGGCATGATGCTGATGATGCGAAAAAAAGCACTGCTGATATGACTGCTTTTGTAAGTTCTTCAACACAATTTCAAGAATATTTATTTAACCCATGCAATTAGATCAAATAAATTTATGGGTTTTTTCCGTGTTGCCTTAAGAATGATTTCTTGAGCAAATGAGATATAAAACCCGTGTTTCAGTATGATAATTCTTTTATCGTGGACTTTTATGCTATGGAGGTTGTGTCGAGTCGTGGGTTATTGCTGTTGATGGTTTGAATTTTGGATTTTGAACTGCATTTAGTTTAGTTAGTGTGTGCTAGAGCAAGGCAGCTAGGGGTATAGTTGCAAGTGCCTTTCGTTTAGTATTATTTGGTTAAATTTTGTGCCGTGCCTGTTTGTGGGAAATGGCTATAGTGGAGTTGTCTGGTTAGAGTGGTTGAAGGTGTGGCTTTGGCTTTGGCTGATCTTTTTTATCGATTTTGTGCAGGTGCAAAATTTGCTTCAGCAAAATCACTGATGATTTTGCTTCAGCAAAACCTGGTTAGAGTTTCTTATTTGCAAAATCACTGATGATTTACATTTGACATTAGCATATCTAAGGGAATATGCTTAAGTTTACCTTTGCCTTTTGCAGCAATCCAGGTTCCAGACAATGTCTGACTCCATCATTACAAAGAATATCCTTTTTCTCATTTCATTTGCTAAATGCATAGGGTGTAGCTATCTTGAAGGGTAGTTCCGTTATTATTTGAGTAGCTTAATACTTATTAAGGGGATAAGTTTACATCCCAGTGAAATGGAATAATTTCATTGGTACTCCATGGTATTTGTGAGAAGTCTACTTGGTATTTCAGTTGGTCAATATAGTCCACTTTGGTACCCTGCAATCTCAATTGCTGTGTCCATCTGAGCTGGTCGCCTAAATCTTCATTTTGTATGGATATTATTGTGATGTTGAAATCAAAATTTTATTTATTTTTCTGGACAGAATATTTAAGGCTGTTTTCCATGCTTTGAAATACAATATTTTGAAATTTCTTATTGAATGGTGGACTTTCTCTAAGTACCATGGGATAAAATTGGTGATGCTCAGAGTATGTTGCTTAAATGTGAATATGATGCAAATGTAACCAAGCGCTGGTTTCCTTGACTGCAATGCACTCGATGAAATGGGCACCAGGATAGATGAGTTGGAACAGAGCATTGATGATCTCAGATCTGAGATGGGATTAGAGGAGGCTCCTTCTCCTTCTGTCCCTCCCAAGGCTAAGGAAGAACCCAAGTCAGGCAATGATTCGGCATAAGTTCATTGCATCATCTTTCAAAGCTATGAATTCAAGGAAATATGTAATGCAATGCTTTCTTATTACTATTCTTTTTTCTCTTTGAAAAAAGTTATGGAGAGAGCATCCAATAGCTTTTTGCCTTATTGTTTTTTTCTTTCTTTTACTTGTCCGGGAAAGGAAACGTGAGTCAAAATACTGAAATTTCTAGTATGCTACGGGAATGCTTGATGGGTTTGAGAATTTAATTTGTCTTGTGTGATTGTGCTAGTCCCGTGATCTGTGGTAGCATTTTGATTATGCAAGAGCAGGGGGCGGCATGTGCGAGTTTTTCGATTGGCTAAAAGGAGTTCATAATGAGAGGATTAAGTTCAGGTCTTCCATTATGGTGGTCCAAATTTGCTTACGAAGAATACTTGTCACTATGAGGTGTCAAGAAGTTCTCCAATATGATGGAGATGCTATTGTAACGAGGTCCCATTCGCATAATTTGTCTTTGTTTGCGGTGCCTTTATCAAGGAAAAGAATGAGAATCTTGAAAACAATTCTTTTTATAGCATTTGATTAATATCAAATACTATTTCAAGATAGAAGTGATGGGAGATGTAAATCTCGTGATCATGCAACCCATAACAAAATTAAAAATCAACTTAAAAAAACTGAATATCAAGTTTGAAACTCAAATATATAAGTAACTCCTAAGAAATAAAAGTACTGAAAAATAAACGTGAATTAGAGATAATCATGTACCTAAGAATTTGAAGTATGTAAATGATATCATGAAGTTAGTTAATTTTTAATAAATCGGTATATGATTTTTGTCCATGCAAATAAAAGTTTGCAACATGCAAAACAAAGGGAAAATCATGTTTATTTAAATCATCATAGCTATCGAAACCTATAGCTATAAAAGCAATATATAGTCCCTTCTAAATAACTCTAATGTATCATTTTTGGGTTACAAGTTAAAGGACCATAACTAGTAATCATCTAACACAAGTTTAATACTAAAACAAATCATTAAACTATGTATAATAGACCTAAACAAATTCAATTTAGAATAAAGTTCAAAACCAATAATGTTCAACACTAAAATAAATAAAAATCATCACAAAACAAAGTCCTCTTGCTTGAAATCCCATGCATGGCTCAAACATCCCCTTTGTTTTTCTTAAAGGCTTTGCCGAAACTTCATGCTCCAAATTAGCTAGGAAACTTTGTTTTTAATAGCTAGAATTCTCTCTCTTAAATTGTCTCCCAACCCTGTTTGTTTTTGCGTTTAAGAAAGCTGACAATCAGGTTTGAAAACCTTGACCCAGAGTTAACCTATAACTAAAATAAGAGGCATTGGAATTTGTAAATATAGTTCTGCAATATAGTTTTCCAGAGTTAACCCACAGTCAATGCGTAGCAAGCTTCAGAAAGAGAGGCGAAAAAATGATGCAATGATGAAATACAAAATAGAACAGCCGCTACTTTCATCGAAAGTTGTTGGTGACGATTGTTGGCAAGAAAAGAACTCCAAAGGCTTCAAAATGAGGCTAAGGAATTTTCCATTCAACTTGTTGATGATTCGAGGACGAATCATCTTGAAGACAGAGGGAATGATACGATCCAGGCAAGGTCAAATTCGGATTTTGACGTAAAATATGCAACTATCCAGTTTTACAGCAATAGTCATAATTCTCAATCCAATCGTTGGATCGGGTTGAAATGTTACGTGGAGTCTCCTAACATGTGGTCCTACCTTGGATTAAAATTTCAGGTCAACCGGAGTTCGGGAAGGCATCACGATACTGGTTAACAGTGGCTGTATGAATTTTGTTATTTACTTTCTTTTGACTTGTGGACTTCCTATTTGGCTAGGATTCTTTTCCTTAAAGGATGTGGCAGCTTGTTTTGGGAATATCCTAATTCTACAAGGATATTTAATGGGCTACAATATAGTTTTCCAAGTGTGGTAAGGATTCATTAATGTTTCAAAATCTTTTTTTTATAAGGATTCCTTATTCATCCTTGCTACAATAAGGAAAGAAGACTTTAGAATTAATTCTAGCTTCAGATCAGATTTCCTAGTTTATTTGAAACTTCTTAAGGGTGGCAAATCTAATTCTAGCATATTTAGGATGCTAATTTTTGGATTTTTATTGTTTTTATTATTTTCTTCTTAGTCTTTGGGTTATTATTACTTATTTGGGTCAATTGTAAGTGGGCTTCATATAAGTCCACCTAAGGGGGGGTCCATTAGGGTTTATTTAAGTCTAGAGTTAGTATAAATAAAGGCATAACCAGACATGTAAATTAGACAATTCAGATTAATAAAACTTCTTGTTTGCCGCACTTTGTGTGTGTGTGTTGGTGGGATAATCCCCATTCATTGGTTCTCTAAAGAACTGAAAATGACTTATCGAAGAACAACTGGCTTCGTGGCGTCATTCTTATACTTCTCGTTCGCGAATCAATATTCATTGGGTAGGGGTTTTCCGTTTCTTATAGTGCTGGTGCCTAGGTACAAGTTATCTTTGTGTCACACTCCTATCAAACCTGATTTACTTGTCTTTCCAGGAATTGGTGTCTTTGTGTGTGGGTTGCCTGACCACGTGATCACGAGGTTCGCATCAACTAGCCCTTCTTTTCTTGTGTAGCCAAGATGAATAAGAAATCCTTATAAGCAAGGATTTTGGAACATTAATGAATCCTTGTCACATTGAAAATTATGTTGCAACCCATTAAAGATCCTTGAAGATTTAGAAAATTTCCAAAACAAGCTGTCACATTCTTGTAGGAAAAGGTTCCTTGCCAAATAGTAAGTCCACAAGTGAAAAGGAAGTAAATAATAAAATTTGTATAGTTTGTTCTGACCTATATCGCAAAAGTTTTCTGAAACCTGATTGACCTGAAATTTTACCCCAACATTACACATCATGTAGGGAGACTTTAGGTAAAGTTTTAGCTCGATCCAATGGTCGGATTGAGAAGTATGATTATTGCCGTAAAACTGGACAATAAACACAATTGCAATAGAATCTGAATTTCCTTATTCACTATTTCTTGAATCGTATCATTCCCTCTCTTTTCAAGATGATTCATCATCAAATCACCAATAGGTATAATGGATGTTTCATAAGCTTCTTGTTTAAGCCTTTAGAGCTTTTTTTCTTGCCAATTGTAACACCCGAGAATAAAACTTTACAAAAAAATTAGAGATAGTTAATTATTTGGGGGGAAATTAAATCAATTTAAAATGGCTAGGAGGGATTCTTTCTATATATATATATAAAAGAAATAAGAATAAGAATAGGAAAAGAGGTATGACCAAATTGTAAAAGAGAGGAAAGAAAAAGGGCCAAAGTGAAATTAAAAGAAAATGGGACTATAAATACCCTTTTTTTTTTCAACTTCTAATGGTCGGCCATAGCAAGAAGAAAAGGGAAGGAGAAAGTTTAGATTTTCCTTCATCAAACGTAAGAGAAAACACATAAATTATTATACCTACATAAGTCTTAGAATCACTAGGTGGCGAAAACATGTTTGGACAAAGGATTAACAAGAAGAAAAATGAAGAATTTATGAAGAGAAATAGGGGAAGGGGTCGATTGCAAGTGAAGGAAAAAGGAGCTAAGAAACCTTAATCAAATTAGAAATAAAACCTAAATTTCCCCCGGATATGTAGTTCTAAACCAATTGGGAAAGCCGATTTAAATTCAATTAAGTATTGTGCATTAATTTGAAGTTTGAAAAATTAGGGTTCTTGAGTAAAAATTAGGGGAAATGCAGAAATGATTGGAATTAAGTGGATTAGAGTAGCATAAGTTTCCTAAAAGATGAAATTATGCAAAGAAAATTAAAACAAAACCAATGGCCAAAGAGGCAAGAGTGGTCGGCCATGGTGGGTTAGAGGGGAAGAGAAATTCTGATTTTTCCTTGTTGCTTCGTAAGAACATTGAAACTTGATTGACATGATGTGAACAATGATGAAATGAAGTGAATGAGTGTATAAAAAGAGGAAGGGAACCCTTAGTTCCTTTAGGCCAAGTTCGATGAAGAGCCATGTGAGGGATGGAAGAAACATTCTGGTATGTTGTGTGTTCTTGATGCATAAATTAGTGGTAGTGGAAAGCTCAACAATAGAAGAAAAGCATGGAAACTTGATAATAGGAGACCTTGCGAGTTAAATGTGTGTTAAGTATAGCGGAAAATGAAATTATTAGCTATAGGTGTAGCTCATGATTTTGGCATAGGAGGAATAAAACAATATAGGAAACCATAGAAAATATTTTTCATAGAAGAAAAGGGGAAGAGAGGATAGTGGAAAACTTATTTAGAAATCATCGACGAATCTGGGCAGATTCGTCACCTCTATTCTAAAGGAGATTCGGGCCTGACAATTACAGAATATGGGGAAAATCTCTGCATAAGAATTGTAGCCGGGAATTTTAGCTTTCCAAAGAAATCTAACCCCAACTAATTTGGAGTCCTGTAACTCCAGATATGAATACAAATCTAAGGCGAGGTCGAGCTGCCACCCCTGTGGCAAATTCAGCCAAGTTGACAAAACGGTGAAATTTAGCCATATTAAGGGTGGAATTCAGTTTATCTCCCTTTGTAAAGTGAGCAAAGTCGTAACCTGACCTTAATGAGCCAAAATTGATGCGAACCTCGTGGTCACGTGGTCAAGCAACCCATACGAAAAGACACCAATTCCCGAAAAGCCAAGTAAATCAGGTTTGATAGGAGTGTGACACAAAGATACTATTGGAAACAGAGACCCCCACCCAACTAATATTGATTCATGAACGAGAAGTATAAGAATGACGCCATGAAGACAGTTGTTCTTCGATAAGTCATTTTCAGTTTCTTAGAGAACCAAGGAAGGGAGATTATCCCACCAACAACAATAAGTGCAGCAAAAAAGTTTATTGATCTGAAAATTGTGTAACCTTACATGTTTGGTTATGTCGTTATTTATACTGACTCTAGACTTAAAGAAACCCTAATGGACCCCCCTTAGGTGGACTTATATGAAGCCCACTTACAATTGACCCAGATAAGTAATAATAACCCAAAAACTAAGAAGAAAATAATAAAAATAATAAAAATCCGAAATTATCATTCTAAATATGCTAGAATCAGATTTGTCACCCTTAAAAAGTCTTAAATAAACTAGGAAAAATCTGATTTTGAAAATTTATGTTGCTGCCCCCCCTAATGTCCTTGATTTGCTTGGATTTCCTTGTTTAACTTGGACAAATAAGAAAATAAATTTCCTCCTTTGATGCTGATTTAATTACTTTCTTTCCTAAGTTAGGAAAAGCATTAAATAGTCCTCCCCTCTTTAGGAATAAGATATGGCCAACTTCCTTACATAATTAGGAGAATAAATTGCTGACTTTTATCCTTGTAGCATAAGGAAAAATAACAAGCCTAACAAGGCTGGTATTGGGCCGGACACATCAACCCTTTGTTCCACATGAATTGAGCTCTTCTTGGACCTGAACTAGATGAATTAAAGGCTGTCCTTCATGCTCCTTAAATGTCCCAAGCCTCTCTAGGTCCATTTTGCTCCATATGTTCTGAACAAGCCCATTCAATGCTTCTTTAAGTTTCTTTGCCCTAACTCTTGTGATTGGCCCAATTGGCACCTCCAATGGGTCGTTGGCATGATTACGCTTGGTGTTGGGCTGATCCGCATCAAAAGGCTTTAACAAGAGGCTAATGAATTGTCCATTAAACCTATTTGTGATTCAGGGACGAATCATCTTGAAGAGAGAGAGAATGATATGATCCAAGCAAGGTAAGATTTGGACTTTTACGTAAAATTTTCTACCGTCCAGTTTTACGCTATTGAGCATAACTCCAAATCCAACCGTGGATCCAGCTGAAACTTTACTTGAAGATTCCAAAGGTAGTTTTATATGTTGGAATAAACTTTCAGGTGAATCAAAGTTCAGGAAGAACTTGTGGTATAGGTTAGAACAAACAATACGGATTTTGTTATTTACTTCCTTTTGACTTGTAGACTTCCTATTTGGCAAGGATCTTTTTTTTGCAAGGATGTGGCAGCTTGTTTTGGGAATCTCCTAGTTCTACAAGGATCTTGAATGAGCTGCAACATAGTTTTCAAGTGTGGCAATGATTCATTAATGTTTCAGAATCCTTTTTTTACCAGGATTTCTTATTCATCCTAACTACACAAGGAAAGAATAGCTAGTGATATTTAATGATTTTTGGTTTCTAGGAAGGAAACTAAATTGGCAAGTATAAAAGAAGGAGATTTTCTTGATTACTTGTCTATGCAAAATAGAGAAACCAAGCACAACAAGGCAAGAATACTTCAGAATTAATTCAATATTCAGATAAGATTTCCTAGTCAATTTGGGACTTCTTAGGAGTGGCAAATCTGATTCTAGCATATATAGGGTATTAATTTAGGATTTTTATCTTAGTCTTCGGTTTATTATTACTTATTTGGGTCAATTGTAAGTAGGTCTCATATAAGTTCATATAAGGGTTTATTTCAGTTTAGAATCAGTATAAATAAAGTCATAATCAGACGTGTAACGGGGATGAAATTTTCAGATTAATAAACATCTTTTGTTGCAACTTTATGTGTGAGTGGTGAGATATACTCCCTTGGTTCTCTAAAAAACTAAAACGACTTATCGAAGAACAACTGACTTCATGACGTCATCCTTATACTTCTCATATATGAATTAATATTCATTGGGTGGGGGTTTCTGTTTCGAATAGTGTTGGTGCCTAGATACAAGTTATCTTTGTGCCACACTCCTATCAAACTTGATTTACTTGGCTTTCCTAGAATTTGGTGTCTTTGCGTGTGAGTTGTGTGATCACGAGGTTCACATCGTTTGGTATCAGAACTCGGTTCCATTAATCAGGTTATATCCTTCTTAAATTTTTATTTCTTGTTGATTCCGCAAAATTAAAAAAAAAAGATTTCCTTAGTGTCCAATTTCTTCTTCTCGTTGAATTTGCAGCATATTATAAAAAAAAAAAGGAAAAAAAAAAGTAGTTCAAAAAACAGTTATTTGCTTCTGCCGCAAAAAACTAAACAAAGAGAAATTGGATCAAATAAACTCATAATTGGCTCAAATTTGAAACTATGGTTAGTGGGGTCCTAATCGTACTTCTTATTGATTTTGGGGTCAATTGTATATCGTTTTCTTAGGTTTTCAAATTCAGGTCTAGTTAGGTCTTATTCATAATGTTTTTGCGTCAGCATATCAAACCTTATTGTAAATTGCTCAAATTTCATATTGTCTCTGTTTGGGCTGAAATCGCACTATATCTCAAATTTTAGCTCAATTAGACATCATTGACCTTAGGTTCCAGATTCGAACTTAACTTATCGTAAATGGATCTGTTTTTACATGAACTCTTCTTGTTTATGTTTTTTTCATTTTTTGCAGCATATTTACAACATATCTAACATATTTGGGTGTTGTTTCTTAATAGCCTACTCTAATTTTTCCGCCATTTTTGGGAACCATTACAATATTATTAGACCTAATATGGGTATTTAACTACTTCAAGAAAACCACCATCCCACTTCCTTGCTATCTCATCTTTTTACCTTGAGCACCATATTTGGGCAGTTTCTCTGTAGTTTTTGCTTCACATGTATACTCCGTTCTTTCAATGGTACAGTTTACTATATAATGTTGGTATCTAGACTAGGCATATCTGTGTAGGTCTAAGTAAACATGTCGACATACTCGCGCAGTAATGAGATCCAATCCTCTTTCACCTGAAGTGATCAGAGTCCCTATCTTAAATTCTTTTTTATCCTTCCCTATGCCGACGTCAACTGTTTCTAACTCTTCTTTTGTCAGTTCTTGCTCTGATTGTTCTACTAGTCTAGTGAATTCTTCCACATCAATCTTTTCCCATTCATTTTCTTCCATTGCAATTGTATACTCATCAAATATTGACCATTCATTCTCTATATAATGTGCTAGAGATTTTTGGATGGTTTGCTTTTAGATTTCCTAAAAGTGGAAAGTGTAAGTGCATGTTTCACAAAAAGAAAGACAGATAAATAAGTAAAAAAAATTATGAAAAAGCATGATCTCATTAATAAAAAAAAAAGCTCAAACACGGCGAAGCCAATTTGTTGACATCTTGAGCCAAGATTGCCAACTTGGTATGAAAAAAAAAACAAAACAAAGAAAACATAAAGCAAACACAAAATATTGTCATTTTTACATTTTATAGACTATAGGAGTGATTACTATTTAAAAGTGTATTTTTATCAAGGTTTTATATCATCATTTTGCACTTAAAGTATCAATAACTTCTTAACTAGAGCATGTTTTATAAGATACCTGATGTGTCGTGAATGATTCGAAAATCAGCAACAATGAATCTAACGAAAATGAATGAAGGATGGGTCTGGTTGTGTTGTCTTTCTTTTAGTGTTTAGGCTGGATTATAGTGATTTTAAAGGTAAATAAGATGAAGGATAGACTAGAATGATACTTTGATAAGTCGATCTGGACGCCACAAAGATCAATCTAGGATTTCGATGCCACACTCTTTGTGATTGAAGAGTGATAAGTCAGGTAGGATTCTTCCCAAAAATCAATTTGGAAGAACAACTCTTAATTCTCTGAATTAAGTTTCAAATCTTGGCCAAAAGTCCTTTATTACATATTCTGATACTATATTTATAATTGGAACATCCCTCTATAGTTAGGAAAATTCAACGTGACAGAAGTCAAACCCAAAAATTAGACTTTGACAAAGTAACTAGACAAATTTAACTAGCACACATTTTCTAACTTTAATTGAAACATAAACAGATCAAATTTAAAATGACTTTAAATTCTCGCACAAAAGTCCAATACAATCATGGTTGGACAATCTAGAAAGATCACGTTCTAAACTTGAAATCCACCTAGATTAGTCTTGTTTTCACATGCAATGGATGACTTTAAATTCGAGTTCAAATTCATTTACTGTTCTGACCGTAAACAGCATCAATTCCTTCACTTATTTGCATTATCAACCCAAATTCAAGTAGCCCAGCATCAAAAGAACCATTAAGGGCTTTTCCCATC
>Ga0307510_10009036_pt1 | contig 11866 bp, 4 predicted proteins | sample 12_EM_MG_FD_207224 | JGI IMG/M metagenome (GOLD analysis project Ga0307510, IMG submission 207224) | Populus trichocarpa ectomycorrhiza microbial communities from riparian zone in the Pacific Northwest, United States - 12_EM | ecosystem: Host-associated > Plants > Roots > Unclassified | place...
AAAATGAAATACAGAAAAAAATACTCATTAATTTTCTCCTCTCAGTTATCTTATCCATATTCATGTTTAAAACTAAAATATAATTAAATAATTATGCTTCATACTCGATTTTTTCATTCTCTAAAAATAACATGTAATAAGTAGTTTTTTCTCGTAAAATCCTAAGCACATGCTGTATCACAAAGTTATTATTATTTTTTTAAAAAAAACAATGTTGAATGATGAAATCATAAAAAAATTAAGTCAAAAAATAAAAATGATACCAACCTATGTTAAATTTTCAAACTTGTAACCTGAGTCATTAGACTAGAAACACCTTATCAAGAAAAACCACGAAACTTAATTCACAACCAATTAAATATCGAAGAATGAGATTGGAAAAAAGAATTATACAAAAAGTATCCAAAATAAATAATAGCAATTGAAAGAATAAGAATCAAAGTTGAAATAAAAAAATAAATTAGACAATTGCAAATTTTTTATTGATGGGTAAAATTGAAAAGAAAAATCAATTTAACAAAAGGACAAAAAAATGATAAAAAAAATAAGGACCAAATTCAAAAAAATAACACATCACAAATTGGGATTGAAGGGTGAAATTGAAAACAAATTGAATTTTTACAAAAGGAAACGAAAATTAGAAATCAAAAGAATAAGGACTGAAGTTTAAATCTCAATAAATAAGAAGATAACTCTAAAATTTAGAATGACCAACGTGAATTTCGAGTGGAGGAGAGAAAAAAAGAAAAAAAATAAAGAAACACCATCAATGACAAATCGTCTTACCGTTGCCACCCAACCAAAAAGAAGATGTCACGACGATTCCAATGACATGATGGAAGGAAATTTTTTACTGTAGGGAGATGTTGCACGTACTTCCAGGAGGCCGCAGACACTTCCCACAAGCTTTTCTTTTAAATAATATTTTAGATTTACTAAAAAATCAAATTGACCACATTCAACTTGATAATAACAAAAAAAAAATGAAAAATCCCTTGAAAGCCAATTTATTCATTTTCTTCATTTTCACTAGTTATTTAATCACAAAGAATTAGGCTTGTGGTTAAGAATGTTTATTCATTTTCTAGGTAGTGTCCAAGTCTTAATTGTACTAGGTTGATATGAATATACACCTTTAAATCATATATATTTTGTTTTAAATTAGCACATTTAAAAAAAAAATAGCAAAATAGCACAAGCTGAAAAAATATTGAAAATAGTAGAGTTTGGTAAAAGTAGAAGGTAAAAACTGTGACTTTTTAAAAAATCATCGTTGAAAAGTGTGACATTTTAAAATAAATAATTAAAACAAGTTGGCACACATTCCAAGAAGGAGAGATGAAAGAGAGAAAAAAAAGAATGAATGAATGAGACCTTAAAGGTACACTAAAGTTTTAATGAGGACATCTTTGGTACCATAAAAAAAGATCTACACGAGATGAATCTAACAACATCAAGAAAGATCACCAATTATGGCCAGAGTGAGCCATACATGTCACTCTTAGGCAAGTGAGTCAATCGTTGCCTTTGAAGCAGTGCTTAGGGACCACTATAGTCATCATTGATGACTTAGTGTTGTTGGATTTATCTCGTCGAGACTTTTCTGTTGGTACTGAGGGTGTTATCATCAGAGCGTCGATGTGTCTCCAAGATCTTTTTTTTTTCTTTCCTTTTCTTTTCTCATTCCATTTTTTTCATTGGAATTTGTGTCAACTCATTTTAACTATTTATTGAAAACATCTCACTTCACAACTATGAATTTTAAAAAAGTCATAGCAACCACTTGTGACTTTTATCAAAAATCTTTTTTACTCAGTGCTAGTTTGTTAAAATAATAATCTAAGCTTTGTTAGAGTATCCATATTATTACTAGCTAAAATCACTTTTTAGTTATAATAACTAAAGGATATAAATTTTGGTAGAGCATTGTTATTAGCTAAGATGCTTTTTATTTTGCCAAAATGAACAACACTTGCTATTTTTAGCGAGTATTGTTGCACTTCTTATTGTGAAGGTGATTCAGCATGAAAAAAAAAGTGATTCATTGAAGAAATCAATCAAAGGCATTAACACACACCAACAATAAAACATTTCATTCCCCAGGATCCCTTTGTCTAAGGTTCCTTCATATCTCAACAATAACAACTATTTTTACATTCTTCACCCGTTTTTTATCCCAATTCCAAAACCTACTTACCAAATTGGTTGCACATACACTGATTTCAATTTCCACATACTAACTCAACCTCTTCTTTCACTACCTTTTTCATTGTCTTCTCCTCCTATTAATAATACCAATTCAATTCAGAGATGGAACTCTATATGCTTATATCACACACAAGCCAAGTGTACTAAGTTGAAGTTTCAGAATTTTCAACTTTTTATTAACAATTACTCTTTTTGTTGGTTTCTAGTGTTAATTTTATTGAAAAAAGAGCTAGAATTAGAAAAATAAGTGCTAACTTTTATAGGTTCATGATGTTATTTTTTTTGAATTTGTGAAAGGTTTGGACTTTTAAACCGTGATTGGTAATGGAATTTTTTGTGATTTATATTCAGATCGATAACCCTATTTATATAGGAATGTTTAATCATGATTGCTCTAGGGATTTTCAAGTGAGTGCTGTTGATTTTGAGCAAAAAAAAGCTTTAAGATTTTGACTTTTCCTTGTGTTTTGTTTGGAAGGGAAAGTCGAGATTCTGGAGTTTTCTTAACTGGTAGTTGATATAAAAAATATAGGTGTTGTCTATTTGTTTCACAGGTTAAATATTATTTTCTTTTTATGACAATATTGAATGGTTTGTTTTTTTTATTGTCAAAGTTAAATCAAATGTTTTAGATATATATGAAGGGAGTTTCTCTAATACTGTAAATTATTATACTACAAATGTTTCGTTGTTGATTTTGAATGAAACGGGCCTAAAAAAAATGAAAACAAATTGTAGAATGTGTCTTGAATACTATGAAATGCGTCAAATGAAGATGTTAGCTAAATGATATAATAATGGGTTTGATTAGCATGCATTGTTTATTTATTTATTTTATTTAAGTGCGTGCATTTTCTTTTTATTATTTTAAATTTCTACTATAATAAAAGAATTAATTTTCAAAAGTGTCCCTGACTAATTAGAAAATTTATTAACATAATTTAAAAGTAATTAATAACATGAAATAACATGTAATTTATTATTCATCTCATGTAATTGATCATTCATCTCATATTTAATTTGAATAATAATAAAAAATTATGATTCTATATTTTAGAGAGAATGAATATCATCATATTTTTAAGAATTAGCTAAAATAACTTTTTAGTTATTTTAGCTATAAAATAAAATAAAAAGTGTGAATTCAAATGTTATTAGAAAGAATAACTTAGTTTAGAAGAAAGATCATAGTGAATGAAAGGTAGGGCATAAATCAATCTTAAATCACTTAAAGAGAAAATTAGTTTTATTAAGGGTAAATTACTCTGAGCATCCCATGATTTGGTTATTTTTTTACTTTACAACCAAGTTTTCAAATATTACACTTTACAACATTGGTCAAAATAAATTCTAAAAATCAACAAAAAAATAATAATGCCCCTGTATATATTACTCTCATACTCGCAATCAACCAACCTCATCTGCTCCAAATCATCAGCCTATGACAACAATCATTCTCTCTCTCTCATAACAGTAGACCCAACCACCACCCATTAAAACCTTCGACCTTTATAGCCACAACAAGTCCCCACTAGAAATCTCACCAAAAGTCAACCAAAAATCTTAACTTTTCTTTTCATTGAAATTATCACAATATCATACTACACCCCAAACCATCCACAACATAAACCAGAGAAGAATAGAAAAGCAAAATTAAAAAGAAAAGAAGAGCAAAATCATCATCTCATTTCTTGGTCTCAAAGAGAGAGATTGTTGGTGAGGGTGTATGTGTATGTACATGTATCACTCTCTCAATCCACATAGATGGGTTTTCATCCTTTTCTTTTATTTATATCGAAACTTTAACGTTCTGCAGAAGAAGCTACCTAAAACCTAATAGGTGGATATAGATAAAATCATTGAAATTCAGTCAACTTGGTTTCAATGGACACTATCATATGTATAAATTTACATCACTTGTTCAACAAACCAAACCTTTTGTGATGCCCAATATAGATGATGACCATTTGTCTGCATCTATGTTTATTTTAGAATAATTACTAACCACATGCCCAATTTAGAAGGAGAGAAATTCTTGAGCAAATGGTCTCCTTCCAGGTACCTTGGAGGGGATTATCTATTCTTGTTTTGCCGGATTAGGTAATTATAAGGAGTTTAATGGGAAAAATCTACTAGAGAAAATACTCGACAACAACTGATAGTCTGGGATACACAGCTTTGATTATAAAGTTCCCAAGCTTTTCACTAGCATAAACCAACTGTCGATATAGATTGTCACTATATTGATAAACCCAAAGGTTTCACCATTGAAATATGGGCTGCTTTGTTAGGTCTCATCTTACTTTCGAATACATTATTTTGAAAATGGTTTCGAAATGACAAGCTTGTAGGTTGTGGGGGTAACTGTGGTTGCCATTGTGAGTAGAACTGGGCCACGAGGGTTAGCGGTTGTGTAAGAGAGAGAAGGGAAAAAGATGGAAAATAACGAGGGTTAGGATATTCTGATTTGTTTTTTTTTGTTTATGAAGAACTATGTTTTGAAAAGAAATGACTTTTTAGTTATTATTTTAAATATAATAATAATTTTGTAAAAAAAATATTTTTGATTGATTTTTTCTGACATAAACTTCTAAGGAAATAAAATATTAACCACCTTCAAATTTTAATTTGCAAAACATAATATTTGAAAACTTAAAGTAAAAAAAAAGAAAACCATAAAATGCTAATAAGTAATTTACCCTTTTATTAAGACATAAGCAGCGTACTCCAAGATACCCTTCACAGTAAAAAAAAAAAAGTCTTCGAATCTATTACCCTCAATACTCTCTCATTTGTTTAATCCACCCCCTTTTCTCTCCCTTTTGTCTTTAAATTAATAAAAGAAAAACCTTCATTTTGTGTCCCCATCTTGTCCTTACCATCCCTGTTCCTTCTCTTCTCTGAATTACCAAGAAGAAGATATAGAGCCGTTCAGGACTTACCTAACATCGACCGGCGATCCACATAGTAAACTCTCCTCCTTACAAGCTGCTTGGGTTGCCAAGAACCTTCTTCATTTCTTAAGAATAATAATAAAAAAAACCCATCTCCCACTAACACCACACAGGCACAGCTGTGTCATAGAAGAAAAAAAAAGACATATTTAGTCCCAGTTACGCCCTATCAGTGCTTCACAACTCGGTCCTTCTTTCTTTCAACACCCATTTCACCCTCTCTCTTTATGAATTTATTCTTCTTTCTTGCTTTCTCTATGTGAGAAATACAGAGTGTGGACGGTTAAAGGTGGTGGCTTTCTTTGAAGCATTCCTTTTTTGGTTTTAACGATTTGTTCAAATTTTCTTGTCCTCCTTTTTTCCCTGCCGTTTAGCATTTCCAAAGCTTTCAACGAATCTGACAAAGGGATCTGTTCATCTGTTATATCTATATATATACAAACAGAAGGTAAGCCTTTATTTAGTTAAGACGACTACTAGTTCTTTCTAACTACTACATGATCTGCAGTGTTTTGCTTGGTTTTAAGATTGATGTATGGCCTGATTATTCATTGCTCGAAAGGTAAAATGTTTTACGGTGAAAAGGTTTTCTGGGTCTTCTTTTTCGTCGCTTAAAGCAAATGTCATTTTGGATCTTGGGTTGTTTCTGCTACTAGGCTTTTGGGTTCATCTTAAAGTGTGTAAATTGTGACGATGTTTGTGGAAATTATGAGGTTTCTTTTCTTTTCTTTTTAATCTTAGGTGTTTTGCCTTTTGTATTATATAAGTAAACTAGAAGTCAAAAGGGTTTTTTGATAGTTAAGCCTTGAAGCTGTTATACTGTTAATTCTCTCTTCTTTATGCTTCATTTTCTTAGCAGTCAAACCGGTTTTAATTATATTTGTGGATGTTCTGTAATGATTCGACCACCCTGTCTTTTTACGTGAAGAGCTTTTGACTTAATTTGAATCCGTTTGAAATTGGAAGTTTTTTTCTTTTTTTTTTGGCATCGCGAACCTTATTTTCTGTTAGTCTGTTGATCAAATGTAGAGAGAGTAAAATAACTTGAAAATTATGAGTGCTAGATTTTCAAGATCTGTTGTGCCATGTATAGTTTCTTGGCCCCTAAGCAGAGGATCTGAATTACATATTGAAATTTTGGTTTTGATTGTGATATGTTAGGATCTGGTTGGAATTATGAAAAATATGCTGATGGGAATTAAATTTCCGTGCAATAATGTAAATGCAGGATCTGAAGAGAAGTCTCTTATAGTGTTAAAATATGGCCTCAAAATCATTCAAGGCTACTCGATCAAACCTATCAACTAGCTCGGATGCTGCGGAATCTCACAAACCTCCCCTGCCTCCGTCGGTGACATTTGGCCGGAGAACTTCTTCTGGTCGCTATATCAGCTACTCAAGGGATGATCTTGATAGTGAACTTGGGAGTAGTGATTTCATGAACTATACAGTGCACATACCACCGACCCCTGACAACCAACCCATGGATCCATCAATCTCACAAAAGGTTGAAGAGCAATATGTGTCAAATTCGCTCTTTACAGGCGGTTTTAATAGTGTGACTCGTGCTCATCTCATGGACAAGGTGATTGAATCTGAAGCCAGCCATCCCCAAATGGCTGGTGCTAAGGGATCCTCTTGTGCGATTCCAGGGTGTGATGCAAAGGTGATGAGTGATGAGCGAGGTGTTGATATTCTCCCTTGCGAATGTGATTTCAAAATATGTCGGGATTGTTATATTGATGCAGTGAAAAGTGGGGGTGGAATTTGCCCTGGTTGTAAGGAGCCTTATAAGAACACCGAATTAGATGAAGTGGCTGTGGACAGTGGAAGGCCTCTTCCACTTCCTCCACCGGGCACAATGTCCAAAATGGAGAGGAGGTTGTCGTTGATGAAGTCAACCAAATCAGTGCTGATGAGGAGTCAGACTGGGGACTTTGATCACAATAGGTGGCTCTTTGAAACAAGGGGAACTTATGGGTATGGGAATGCTATCTGGCCAAATGATGGGGGTTTTGGCAATGGGAATGATGAAGAAGTTGGTGAGCCTAAAGAATTGATGAGCAAGCCATGGAGGCCACTTACTCGAAAATTAAAGATACCAGCTGCTGTTATCAGTCCATATCGGTACATTCTCCTTGTTCATCATGGTTCTATTCTCTTACCATTGATAGTATAACGATGGCCATCATTCTTTCCCAAAAGTTTAAATTGCTATATCTTCACCTATTTCATTCAATTGGTGCATTAGTTTGGTAGAAGGGAAGATAAAATACACTATGATATTGGTTTTCATTTTATTTCTTTGTTGTATTTCCTATCACTTTGCCATTTGGTTTGATGATACTGAGTTACAAGAAACATGACAACTGTGTCTCTTTGCTACCAGGAACTTCCTAATGAAATGCAAAATTTAGATGACCATTTGGTCCATGACTCCGGGACTGCCTGTTATATCACACATTTATTCATTCAGTGATGATTGGATAAAATCCTAGGCTACATCAATGCCCTTCCATGTTAGGGGATAAAAGAATTGTTACTAGAGAATAAAAAAATCAAACAATTTATATATGTACTTTTTATACACTTTCTTAGTGGACATGCCTTAGTGTTTCTTGTATCCTCTAATCTGATATTTATGGCTGCCAAGCTAATAGCTCACAACTGTCATTGTAAATATCAAGCATTGAATTTGAGCTACACCTTGTTCCAAAGATTTTATAGAAGAAAATTAACTCTTATGTATCTAGTGAATTTTCCAGGGTCACAAAACAATTCTAAACTGATTGCATTTGTTACCTTGTATTGAAGAATCAATTCTGAAATCATCTCCATTATTTTTGTTGTTTCATTAATGATTATTGTGCATTTCATGAAAATTGTCAATATGTTAAAACTTGAATCCTAAATGCAATTTTTACTTGAAATCATGTAAACTTGTTGCCACGGAATTTGATTTGCTCATTTGAAATGTGTACATTATTCTGTGAAATCATTTCAGTTCCATGAGAGATCCATCCAATTCTATCTAAACCTTTTATTTTTCATTTCCTAGGAGCCTCTATTTGGAGATGGGAATAGACCTTGGGTCTTTTGCTAACTCTCTAAAGAATTTTTGAGCAGGCTAGCTGGAACTGTTTATTTGGCTTGCAAACTTTGCCTTCCTGTTTCTCTTCTATTGGCATTTCCTTCCATGTTATTCACTAATGTTTATACATATGGTGTTAGGATAAGTGTTGTTTAATTCTACACTTTGAAAGTTATGTTGACTAATGCTTTGTGCATCTTGCTGCATCTCTTCTTATATAGGCTTCTCATTCTTATTCGGATTGTGATACTCGCATTGTTTTTGGAATGGAGGGTCAGACACCCTAACAATGATGCAATTTGGCTGTGGGGGATGTCAGTGGTTTGCGAGATCTGGTTTGCTTTTTCATGGCTTCTTGACCAGCTTCCAAAGCTATGCCCAATCAATCGTGCTACAGATCTTAATGTCTTGAAAGATAAATTTGAAACACCCAGCCTTAGCAACCCCACTGGTAAATCTGATCTCCCAGGCATAGATGTTTTCGTCTCCACTGCAGATCCAGAAAAAGAACCGCCTCTTGTCACTGCAAACACCATCTTATCAATCCTAGCAGCTGATTACCCAGTTGAAAAGCTTTCTTGTTATGTTTCTGATGATGGAGGTGCACTTCTAACATTTGAGGCCATGGCTGAAGCAGCAAGTTTTGCTAATGTATGGGTTCCTTTTTGCCGTAAACATGGTGTTGAACCCAGGAATCCAGAATCCTACTTCAATTTGAAGAGGGATCCTTACAAGAACAAAGTGAAGCCAGATTTTGTCAAGGATCGCAGAAGAGTAAAGCGTGAGTATGATGAGTTCAAGGTCCGAATAAATAGCTTGCCTGATTCTATTCGCCGCCGATCTGATGCCTATCATGCTCGGGAGGAAATCAAGGCCATGAAGCTTCAGAAACAGCATAAGGACGATGAACCTGTGGAGAGCGTAAAGATTGCAAAAGCAACATGGATGGCAGATGGTACCCATTGGCCAGGGACTTGGCTGAATTCTGCACCTGAGCACTCTAGGGGTGACCATTCTGGTATCATACAGGTATTAGTTTGGCTACAAACTGTTCATGTCATTGTTCAAGCCATGTGAATGATTACACTAATTTTTAAACCATGTGTCGGCGGATCTGGAAATTGTGTTAGATTTTCTTATTGTTATTGCTGACTGAACAACTCAATTCAACTTTACATAAACTAGTTGGGATTGGCCACGTGGATTCACTTTCTCCATCTCTTTTGATATGTGCTAGAGTTTAAAAAGTTGTTGTGCCATTCAACCTTCCAAATGAGGCTGATTATTACTTGATGCAGGTGATGCTGAAACCTCCCAGCGATGAGCCACTACTCGGAACTGCTGACGATACCAAGATAATGGACTTCACTGATGTTGATATTCGTCTCCCATTGCTTGTCTATGTTTCTCGTGAGAAGCGTCCAGGCTATGATCACAACAAGAAGGCAGGGGCCATGAATGCGCTTGTTCGAGCCTCAGCTATTATGTCTAATGGCCCTTTCATTCTTAACCTTGACTGTGATCACTATATTTACAACTCCCAGGCAATGAGGGAAGGCATGTGTTTCATGATGGATCGAGGAGGTGACCGCCTATGTTATGTTCAGTTTCCTCAGAGGTTTGAGGGCATTGACCCCTCTGATCGATATGCTAATCACAACACTGTTTTCTTTGATGTGAACATGCGTGCCCTTGATGGTCTTATGGGTCCAGTCTATGTTGGAACTGGCTGCCTCTTTAGAAGGATTGCCCTTTATGGCTTTGACCCCCCACGAGCAAAAGAAAACCACCCAGGTTGCTGCAGCTGCTGCTTTTCCCGGCGCAAGAAGCATTCCTCGATTGCAAACACCCCAGAAGAGAACAGGGCTCTAAGAATGGGTGATTCTGATGATGAAGAGATGAACCTCTCCCTGCTCCCTAAAAAGTTTGGCAACTCAACGTTTCTCATTGACTCAATCCCAGTGGCAGAGTATCAAGGTCGTCCTCTCGCAGATCACCCAGCTGTTAAGAATGGACGCCCACCTGGTGCTCTCACTATTCCCCGTGAGCTTCTTGATGCATCAACTGTTGCAGAGGCAATCAGTGTCATATCTTGCTGGTACGAGGACAAGACTGAGTGGGGAAATCGTGTTGGTTGGATTTATGGATCTGTCACTGAAGATGTTGTCACTGGGTATAGGATGCACAACAGGGGATGGAAATCAGTTTATTGTGTGACCAAGCGTGATGCCTTCCGTGGCACTGCTCCGATTAATCTCACAGATAGGCTTCATCAAGTTCTCAGGTGGGCTACTGGTTCTGTTGAGATTTTCTTTTCCCGCAACAATGCCCTCTTAGCCAGCCCTAGAATGAAATTTCTTCAGAGGATAGCATATCTGAACGTTGGCATCTATCCCTTCACTTCAATCTTCCTGATTGTGTACTGCTTCCTCCCTGCACTTTCCCTCTTCTCTGGCCAGTTCATCGTTCAGACCCTTAATGTCACCTTCCTTGCTTATCTCCTAATCATCACACTGACTCTGTGTTTACTTGCTGTGCTGGAAATCAAGTGGTCTGGAATTGAGCTAGAGGAGTGGTGGAGGAATGAGCAGTTTTGGTTGATTGGAGGAACTAGTGCCCACCTTGCTGCTGTGCTTCAGGGGTTGTTGAAAGTCGTTGCAGGGATTGAAATTTCTTTCACCTTGACTTCAAAATCAGCTGGTGATGATGTGGATGATGAGTTTGCTGATCTCTACGTTGTCAAATGGACATCGCTGATGATACCTCCTATCACCATCATGATGGTCAACTTAATTGCAATAGCAGTTGGATTTAGCCGAACAATTTACAGTGTTATACCACAGTGGAGTCGATTACTGGGCGGGGTTTTCTTCAGTTTCTGGGTCTTGGCTCATCTCTACCCCTTTGCTAAAGGGTTGATGGGAAGAAGAGGAAGGACACCAACCATTGTTTTTGTGTGGTCAGGTCTTATTGCAATCACCATCTCTCTCCTTTGGGTGGCAATCAATCCTCCGTCTGGCACCAACCAAATCGGTGGCTCTTTCCAGTTTCCTTGATAGGTCTTTTTTTTTGTCCTTTCGAGTTTAATTTATTCAATGACATTCGTTTACTAAATTCTTAGTTCAAAACATCAATCCTGCTGGAGAACAGACTAGTTATGTTCCTTGAACCCATTTTGTGTAGTGGCTACTTCGACAACAGTTCTACCGAAGATGGAGATCAGGACCGAGAAGATGGGTGGCTGGTTTTCTTGGCTTTGTTGTGTGACAATGCATTGCATGAAATACTAAAATCAGCGGACCCATTTTCAGGCAGATGACTAGAATTGTGCTCAATGCATTCTTTTGTAATTTAGAAAAGCGAACGTAAATTTTAATGGAATATTTTTTTTTATTCCAATGCTTCTTCATTAGTTCATTCCCTTTGTTCATGGCAAGGGCCCAAAGTTGTTATATACACTTTGGAAGGGACGATGATTAATCCTCGGCGTGTCCGAAGTTGTCTCAAATGTAAGATTCTTGACCTATCATTGAGGTGTAGCAGGCATGTTCAATACCATGACCAAAATCATTATTTCTTAATTTCTCAAATTATCTTAAACTTTTTTTTTTTT
>Ga0307510_10009037_pt1 | contig 11866 bp, 13 predicted proteins | sample 12_EM_MG_FD_207224 | JGI IMG/M metagenome (GOLD analysis project Ga0307510, IMG submission 207224) | Populus trichocarpa ectomycorrhiza microbial communities from riparian zone in the Pacific Northwest, United States - 12_EM | ecosystem: Host-associated > Plants > Roots > Unclassified | place...
CTGGCCGAGCAGTAATGCAGGCAATCCCATCGCGGTGAGCGCTTCCTTGGCACCCCTGGCGCGCTGTAGCCCGAGCCGGGCCGCGACAAAGGCGCTGCGCGCCAGATGGGAACGAAGATCGTTCAGCGCCTCCACCCGCGCCTTTTCGATCGGCCCGCGGCTGTGCTCGCGCTCGATGCTGAAGACGATATGGTCGCCGGTCGGCAATTGCAGGCCGGTGCCGGCCGACCAACCGAGCCCGTGCGGGCGAAAGAAATCCCGATAGATCGGATTGCTGTCGAGTTGTTCCTGTGTCCAGAAATCGTGTTCGACGAAAAACGCCGGCAACGATCGTCCGAACAGGCAGACACGGCGCGGACAACGCGAAAACCATCCGTCCTCGACATAGGCGCGAAAGATATCGTTCAAATTCGAGGACGCAGTCCATTTCAGGACGCGGTCGCGGGCCGAGAACAGCAGACCACCCCGTGAATCGGACAGTTGTGCCAGTCCATCGAGGACGCCGGGCCACAGTTCCGGCACAAAGGAGCATTCGTAGATGCGGTCAATCAACTCGGTGTTCACGGAAATCCGATCAGGAAATTGCAATTAGATAAGGGCCGAAAATTGCATGGCGCATTTGTGGCAATTCCGGCCATCATGCAGGCAAACGACCACCCCGCCAAGCCATTCCTTGCCTTATCGTGGACGACGATGTGGCGGGGACGTCCTCATCTGGGGCGCCTGCCAGGGTGGCGCGTTAACGGACTCCCGCGATGGATACTGCCCCCGCTCTGGCGTCTCCTCCGCCGCCCCTGTAAAACGCCTCGGGGTTCAATCGATCCGGGGGGATGATGCGTCTGCCGATGCATCTCAACAAGATTCTGATCGGAGTTGCGGTCGTCGCGGTCTCGTTTCTGATCAGTCTGAAGGCGATGGATTGGCTTGCGCCGCGCGGCACGGTCAAGCCGCCGGCGCTTGTCGAATTACCACCGCTGCCGCCGGCCTCGCGCAGCTCCATTGTGCTGGCGCCGATCGTGGTTTCGCTGTCGGCGATACGCGACGCCGCCGATCGCGGCGCCCCGAAATCCTTCAACGGCAAGGCCGACAACCCGATCTCGCAGATCCTGCAAAACGCCGATATCGGCTGGACCGCCTCGCGCGGGCCGATCGCCGCCACCGGCGCGCAGGACATGCTGACGCTGGCGACGCCGCTGACGGGAACGCTCAACGTCACCGGCTCGCTCTCCGGCAAGGCTACCGGCGCGGTCGGCGATGCGCTGGGCGGCCTGCTCGGCGGCAACGTCGCCAAACAAATCGGCAGCATCAACATCAAGAACCTGAACGCCAGCGCCGAGATCAAGGGCAACGTCACCGTCACCGCGCGGCCGAAGCTCAGCCCCAACTGGCGCATCGAGCCGAACCTCGCTGCGCAAGTGAATCTCGGCGACACCAGCCTCTCGGTGGCGGGCGCGCGCGTCAACGTGCCGGCCCAGATCAAGCCGGTGATCGACAAGACGGTCGCCGATCAACTCAATGCCGTTCAGGCGCGGATGCGCAACGATCCCTCGTTCGAACAGAATGCGCGGGCGCAATGGACCAGGGCCTGCCGCTCGATCCCGTTGCAAGGCACCGGCGCCAGTTCGTCGCTGCCGGCGCTGTGGCTGGAGATGCGCCCCACCCGCGCGATTGCCGCCCAACCGCGGGTCGATGCGCAGGCGCTGACCCTGACGCTCGGCATCGAGGCCGAAACCCGGATCACCCCGGTCGAGACCAAGCCCAATTGTCCGTTCCCCGCCACCATCGCCATCGTACCGCCGGCGCCGGGACGGGTCGCGATCGGCGTCCCCGTCGATATGCCCTTCACCGACATCAACAAGATCGTCGAGGCGCAGTTCGCAGGCAGGACGTTTCCGGAGGACGGCTCGGGTTCGGTCGACGTCACCGTGAAGCGCGCCAGTGTCGCGGCCTCCGGCAACCGGCTCTTGATCTCGCTGTTGGTGAACGCGAAGGAGAAGAAGAGCTTCTTCGGCCTCGGCGGCGAAGCCAATGTGCATATCTGGGGCAAGCCGGTGCTCGATCAGGCGCAGCAGACGCTGCGGCTGACCGATGTCGAACTGGCAGTCGAGTCGGAGGCGGCGTTCGGGTTGTTGGGCGCCGCAGCCCGGGCTGCGATGCCGCATCTGCAAAAGGCGCTGGCGGAGAAAGCCACCGTCGACCTGAAGCCGTTCGCCAGCAACGCGCAGAAGAAGATCGCCGCCGCGATCGCCGACTTCCAGAAGAACGAGGACGGCATTCGCGTCGCCGCCGAGATCACAAAACTCCGTCTGGCCGACATCGCCTTCGATTCCAGGACGCTGCGCGTGATCGCGGAGGCCGAAGGCGCCATCAACGTCTATGTGACCACGCTGCCGGCGCTGTAGGCGACTGGCATGCGACAAAGGCGATGGCGCTTACCGCCGCTACGGAAGTTTCTTGACCATCAGATTGCGAAACTGCGTCCGCGACAGAAAGTCATGGGCCTGCAATGCCAGATATCCTGTTTGCTGCCGCGGGCTTTGATAATCGTTGACGAGCTGCCCATTCAGCGTGACGCGTATTCGCGAGCCGTTGGCTTCGATCTCATATTTGTTCCATTCGCCGATCTGCACCTGAGTCGATGCCGATGGTGCCTGCAAATCGTAGATCGCGCCTGTAACCTTTAGCGGGTGCCCCTCCGTTCCCGTGGCTGAATCAAAGCCGCGCTGGTCGATCTGGACCTCGTGTCCCTGGGCGTCCGCGGCTTGCAACGGGTTGGCCACGTTCGGGGCCGGAATACGAATATAGATTCCGGAATTTTCCTCGCGGCGGCTGATCCGCCATTCCAGCGACAGCACGAAATTGCCGAATGGCTCTTTGGTGTACCAATAGAGGCCGTACCAGCCGGAGGTTTCGAGCACCGCGCCGTGATGGATCACGGTGGCGGGACTGCCGGTCTGTTTCACCATTTGCCAGTCTGCCGGCGCCAGCGAAAGCGGCGCGAAGCCCGCGGCAGGAGTCTCGATCGTTGCCGTGATGATGGCGTGCGCGGTTCGGCGGGCAAGGGAAAGCGCTGTGAGCGAAGGGTTGGCCGAACCCAAGGTAGGAAATAACGCCGGTCCGGCGACGTAGGCATTTGTCTTGCCGTGAAATTTGCCATTTGTGTCGGTGACCGAGGCGCCCGGCGCTCCCATGAACAGGGTTCCCGCCTCATGGTGCGTGGTGCCGAGTCGATCCTGCCAGAACCCACGCCCGCTCGCGTCGGGCTGCGGTCGCGTCGGTTGCCATTGGTTGCTCTGAGCATTCCAGTATTCGATGTTGGCGGAGGCACCTGCAACGACCAATGCCAGATCGAACGCCGATTGATCCATGGCGGCCCACAATTGACGATCGCTCGCCGTCGCGACGAGGTTCACATAGGCTCGGCGCATGCCCCACTGATCGGTCTCCGCGCTCAGATCGATCCAACTTCTGGCGGGATCGATGTTGTTGACCGCGCGCTGGTCTTCCATTTCGCCAATGCCGCGGAAGGTGATCGTGACCCAATTCGGGTCCTCATTCGTAAGCAGGCTGCCGACGATGTCTATATCCGGAACCATGCTCCACATCGCCGCCTCAGGGTTTGGCGTGGCGACGTCCGCGGCTGTGATCTGATGGTGAAACTGGCGGCCGGCGAAGCTGCCGCGGGCGATCAGTGCAACGGTCTCAAGGTCGACCGGAGCGCCCAACCCCAACGCGGCGCGCTTGATCCGCACCGTTATGTTGCTGCGAAGATGCGCCATCAAATTGCCGACGCGAGGCGAGCCAAATTGCGTCGACCCGACGCCGAGCGATTCCAACGCAAGCCTTGTGCCTTCAACGGTCCCGTCGGCGATGATCACGGCGGCATTTTTCGAGATGGAAAGTTGTCGACGCACGCCCGCGACACTCACATCCAGGGAAGTAACAGCATCACCCGCCACGTTAAGGTTCAGGCGGTGCACTTGCGCGCGCGGAACCAGGAAAATGCGACGGCTTGCATCACCGGAACCGCTGTTTACCGCCACATCATTGCGGATAGCATCCATGATGAAAGGGGCGCTGCTGAATTTGTCGAAGGCAAACAGCCCTGACCTCGGAGGCGCGCCGACGACCGCCAGCGGGGCTTCTCCCGCCTCGGTGATGCCGTCCAATGGAATGGCTGCCTGGATCTTTCCGAGCAGCGCGTTGAACAGGGCTGTTTTCGTGATGAAATCGGTGGTCGTAGCCGTGCCGATTTCCAGTTCGGTGGACGCATAGCCCGTTGCGCTCTTGAGGTAGGACGTCACGTCGCTGGGCCAATTAGCCAGATCGGCATCAGTCAGCGGCGGGGACCAGCCACCCCAAAACAGCGATCGTCCTCCTATACAATAGGCCAGCCCCGGAAAGGCTTCGTTGCTGATCCACGGCATACCCCAAATGACGTTCTGCGCGCCGGTTGCATCGTCTCGTGTGCGCAGATAATTCGGTCCGCCTACCTTGCCGCCCAATTGCTGCGGCAAATTTTGTATGTGCGATGGCAGCAGAAACGCGCCCGCATCGAGCATCAGGACCCGCAACGCGCTCAGTTTGCCGAGCCGATATAGCTTTTCCGCGCAGTAGCCGCCGAACATGCCGGCGCCGATGACGACGACGTCGAAGGGGTAAGCGCCTGGGCTCTGCGCAGCAGCGATCTCCTGCCAATTGTTGCAAATATAGCGACTGACGACGTCGTAGCCGAAGTCGGTTTGCTGGACGTCGTCGCGGGCGGGGTTGGAACCGGGGAGGAGTTCATTAAGCGGCATGACGCGTACTCCACTCAAAATGGGCGTTTAGCCCCGGAAGCGCATGGTGCGGACTGCCTCTGTGTCGCGTTGATCTCGGGAGGGACTGCCAAGCTAGCGTTCGATCCATGCGCGAACTCCCCGACACAGCGAGTGTTGCGCAGAACTTGGACGGCGAGCGTCTGAATGGGTGCCTGCATGACCCCAACAAAAGGATATTCCCAAGCCCATTCGCGCACAAGGTCCAGCATGCACAAAGATCAATCATTGATTGAATATGATGTGGCGCGAATGACGGAATTTTGACGCAACCGCCATGCCCGCGCTAGTTCGGATCGGCAGCCGTCTGGAGGAAGCCTTCAAGTGTCGCGCCCAACCCGGATGGCTTCATCTTGACGCGCTTGTCCGAAAGCGAAACCTCGTAGCAACCGTCGTCGGATTCACCGAGATAAAGGCAGAGCTCACCCTTTTCGACGGCCCATTTGCCGACCTTTTTTGTCCCCATCGAATAGCTTCTCAACGTGCCATCACGGTCGTAGACGAAGCGCCAGTGCACCTCATCCGTGACCTGCATTCCCGCGAACTTCGCCCGGATTTGCGATCCGGAAAGCTTTTGCGCGCTTTCGGCGGCACCCTGACCCGTCTCGAGTGAGATGGCGACCACGCCCAGCGTCAGGGTCGCAAGTAAGCTGACGAAAGGCCTCATGGTGCCTTCCCGTCATCGCAACGCCATTGCGTCACGACTTCTTCCCGCAAGCTTTCATGCACATTTTGTACTCGGTCCTGCACGCCGGACCCGCATAGTTCTTCATGCACGCCGCTTGCTGCTCGCCGCATACTTTGCAGCTTGTTTGAGCCTGTGCCGTATCATTGGCGCCGCAAAGGCCAGCAAGCATCAGCAACGCCGTCGCAAACATTCTCATAGTCAGATTTCCTCCCGGTGATTGAAATAGAATGCCTAGCTCTTTGTACTCGCCGTCTTGTCGAGCGCAGCGCGCAAACCCTTGGCGAGCTTCACTGCATCGTCGTTGGCCCAGAAATGGAGGAAGTACAATCGCGGCTGCTCGTCCAGCATGTGGCTGTGGACCGCCGTGACGTCGATGCCGCTCGCCCGTAACGCCTTGATGACGGGATTTACCTCATCACCGATAAGGACAAAATCCCCGGTGATAGCCGCCTTGCCGCCGCCGGTCGGTTGAAAGTTGATTGCCGTCGCCACGCCCATCGGTCCCACAGGAGCGATTTGCATTCCGCCTTCCGTGACTGGGTCGCGTCGCGGCACCCCAAACTGATAGACACCGCCATTGGACTGGCCCTTGACGCCAATGAGCTGGTCGAGCTGTGCCGTGTCGAGCTCAACCGCGGGCGGAGGAGCGGCTGCGGCAGGCGCCGCAAGCGGGGTCTTGCTCGCGCCGAGAGCGTCACGAATAATTGCCGCCATCTTGGCCGGATCGCCGTGGCCTCCGACATGCATGTAGAACGTGGCGGGGCTGGCGCGCAGCAGGTGATTGTGGACGGCGGTGATCTCAAGCCCGCCTTCGATCATCTTGAGCATCACCGGATTGACTTCAGTCTCGAGCAGCACGAGGTCACCCATGACCATGGCTTCGCCATGCATCGGCTTGAACGCGACCCAGCCGCCAAGGGCCAACGCGGGCTTGATGGAGACACCGTCGAGTGTCACCGCGAGATCGGTGCGCGGAAAGCCATAACGGTGCACGTCGCCCGACACTGCAGGCTTCCTGCCAAAGGCGTCGTCGACTTTTTGCCAATCTACCTCCTGCGCGTTCACGCCGTATGCAAACGAAGCCGTGATAATTGCGACTGTAATCCAAAGCATCTTGCGCATTGTTGGTCCTCTTCGGTTGGGTTGATCGCCCCGCCCTGTTTTTGTCCGCGTGCCGTCAGTTTGCTCTGTGCTTCTCGACAGTTGCATCGAAGGTCTCTTGATCCCTATTCGCGCGCATTCTTATGTTCGCGCCGGACATCCAGACTTCATTGCAATTGAGCCCCTCCAGGTTTGGATTCGACATGCAGAGTTTGTTGTTCTGGATTTTCCAGGTGCCAGTCCATTTGCTGCCCGATTCGCTGCTGAGAAGCACGCCGTCGGGCCGGAGATAGTTCACCCAATGAGCGTTATCGGTAATGTCCTTGCCGACGACCCTGGCGCGAATTTCCTTTTCGCCAAGCAATTTGAACGTCTCCTGCGCCTGTGCATTCCATCCATAGACCGCGGCAGGCAGCAGGATCGTCAGCGTAAAGGCTCCCATCACCCGGCAGATCACGGCCGAACACCGTCATAGGCCCGTCGTACCGCGGGCCAGTTGATCGCCGCCATGAAGACGCCGACATAGTCGGCAGCCTTGGCGCCGTAATCGATATGGTAGGAATGCTCGTACATGTCGAGCGCGAGGATCGGCACCCCGCCAGCCAGGGTATGGCAATGGTCCGCGGCCCATTGATTGACGAGCTTGCGGTCGCGCGCCGACCAAGACAGCAGCACCCAGCCGGAGCCGCCGCCGAGAGCCTTGCCCATGGCGAGGAATTCCGAACGCCACCGGTCGACTGAACCGAAGTCGCGCGTCAGCACTTCCTGGAGGGCGGTATCTGGCTCGCTCTGGTCGCCAAGGCTGTCGAAGAAATGCTCGTGGAGGATCATCGAATTTGTGGCGATAAGCTCTTCGCGCTTGAGGCCGTTGATCAGGAAACCAGGCGCGTTGGCATAGTCAAGTTCGGCGAGCTTCTCTCCAATCAGATTGAGGCGCTTTACCGCACCGCCGTAGTTGTTCTCGTAGTGACTGATTATCATCCGCTCAGACATACCTTTGATCCGAGCCGGATCGCACCCGAGCGGTTTCATTTTGTACGACATCATCATCAGGCTCCTGCGGTCCTTGCGGGCCAGTTATGTGTTTCGGCTTGCAGAGTACGGCACCAGGTATAGAGCGCGTCGTAGATGACCATGCCGTGCTTCAGCATCTCGCGATCGTCAGGGAAATTCGCGGACAGACTGCGAGAACAGTGAAAGGCGTCAGCTGCGAGCCCGTCGGCGCCGGAAAAGTCGGCATCGCGCCGCACATCGACAATGATCGGCGCCGCTTCGGAGCCGATCCGTGCATACAGAGCTTCTGGAGAAATTGAATTCTTGCTTCGTTCCACGCGCAAACCTCCTCGACAAGTCGAGCGTTGCGCAGTCGTCGGACCGAAGTCTCAAGGGGAGACTGCTTTTTCCCCTTCAGGATTGTTAATTTGGCTCGATTGCAAACGCAATAGGGACGAGTGGGGCACGCGGCCTTTATACGATCACGATACGATCACGTTCGTGAGTTTACGAAGCCGTGTATTTGACGGCTTTTTTCGCTGCGTGGCAGCCAACCCGCCGCCGCTGCGCGTGATCGCGGAAGCCGAAGGCGCCATCAATGTCGGTGTGACCACGCTGCCGGCGCCGTGAGCCGCGAAGAACGGGTGGGCAAAGGCGTCCTTACGCCGTGCCCACCAAATCCTTGCAGGAAAATAGTGGGCACGGCGCTCGCGCCTTCGCCCACCATTGGTCCTGTCGTTCATCCTTCGAATTTGAACGAGACTTTCATCTTGGCGCGGTAGGCTTCGACCTTGCCCTTGGCGTCCAGTTGCAGATCGAGCTGGACCACCTCGGCGACACGAAGGTTGCGCAGGGATTTTCCGGCCCGGGTGACAGCCGCGGCCGCCGCCTTTTCCCAGGAATCCTTGCTGGTACCGATCAGCTCAATAACCTTGTAGACGCTCTCAGCCATGTCGTGCTCCCGTTGTGTCAGGCAGGACGTGCTCCCGCCGCGGGGCCGAGCCTAACATCGGGATACAATGCCTGATAGGATGCGGTGCAACATTGCTTCGCGGAGGGTGCGACGCCGCACCGCAACTTCGCTGAACCAAGAAATAAAGGCCGGGCGGCGAAAACGCCGTCCGGCCCTTCTAACAAGTCGCGGTGGTTAAAGCCGCAACCTAGTTGGTCGTATACTTGAACTCCGGCATCGCCTTCAGCTCATCCTTGGTGGCGTTGTACACGGCGTGATCCGGGTACCAGGGATTTGGTTTCGACACCGGCGCGGTGTTCGCAGCGCCCGTCGTCGTGGTCGAGGGCGCAGCGCCCGGCGGCCGGGCGTTATCAGCACCGGGGTTCGGTGCATTGGCCGCACTGGTGTAGACGATGGGCTCGCTGACGAACTTGACCTTGTCGAGCGGCACCGCGACCAGATGTTCGCCGACGCCGAGGAAGCCGCCGACGCCGATCACGGCAGCCTTGATGTTACCCGACTTGTCGGTGAGCAGATCGTTGATCGAGCCGACGCTCTCATTCTTGTCGTTGTAGACACTCAGGCCGACCATCTTCGAGGCGCGCCAGTTGCCCTGGAACGACGAAGACGTCGCCGACGTGTCGGACGCAGCACCAGCCTTCATGCTGTCAGTGGTCGCGGTCGGCGTTTGCGCGAACGCGACGCTGGCGAGCAGCACGGAACCGGCCAATCCGGTAATCGCATATTTGGCTAACATATCGGTTCTCCTCAGTTCAGAAACAGATGCTGAGAAAACCCGCAACATGAACAAGCGTTCCGCGCTTTTGAGAATGGAACATGCGATCAAAAGCCGCCCCAGTAAGGCGGCAAGCCGTAATAGCGATGCAGTTCCGCTTCCTGCGCACGATCGCCCCAATCGAAATCCTTGTCGGCACGGAACGACGGTGCGCGCTTCAACTCTTCATCGTCGATGTCGAGTTCATAGGCTTCGAATTTCATGCTGTAGCGCAGCTTGCCCCACGGCAGTGGAAGCAGATTGGTTCCCATGCCGAGGAAGCCGCCGAAACTCAGCACTGCGTAGGATACTTTGCCCGAGACCTTGTCGATCATCAGGCGTTCGATGTGACCGATCATGTCGCCGTTCGGCCGTCGCACCGCGGTGCCTTCGACGCGATCGCTCGCGATCAACTGATGCGGCTTGGTCATGACCTCGATTGCCATTGGACCCTCCACAATGAATACGGAACCAACGTCGCAACCGGCGCCCGGTTCCGCACCGCACAAATGCGACAGCCATCCTTTCCTATCGGAAAGGATGGCTGCAACGCGCATCGCCGGCTCTTTTGTTTTGACGCGTTTTCTACACGCGAACCGGTGTCCACTTCGCTCGAAAACGCTATCGTATGCGTCAGCTCTGATAGTCGATCAGGAGCGCCGAGAAAGACGAACTGCTGCTGCTCGACGTGCTCGAGCTGCCGGTTGCGCCGTAAGTCGTGGCCGACGAGGCGGACAGGGAGTCCTGTAGCGATTGCAGGAATTGCTTGAGGATGTCGTCGACCGACGTCGTGCTGGATGACGAGCCGCTCGCATCGCTCGACGATGAGCTGTCCGACGGCGGCGGACCACCGTGACCGCCATGATGACCACGGGCACCGCCTGCACCACCAGGGCCACCGGGACCACCCGCGCCCTCGGCGCCGCCGGGGCCGTTGGCAAAGGCGGCCTTGAAGAGGCCCTGCAATTCGGTGGCTTGATCGCTGGTCAGCTTGCCGCTGGAAACCTCGCCGTTGATCAGATCGTCGATCTTGGATTTCAAGTCTTCGGGCGAGGGTCGCGTGCCGCTGGCCTGGTCGCTGGCCCGGCTGGACTGGATCGAAGAATCGATATCCGTCAGTGCCGATGCCAGCGCATCCTTGTCGGACGAAGAGATGGCACCGGAATTCACTTCGGACAGCAACTCGTCCTGCAACTTCTGGAGGGGCGACTGGTAGGATTGGGCCGAGGCCGCCGAGATCGAGGTCATGATTGCTCCAAGGATTCGTATCAAGCATTCGGTTTTGACACGGCGACCGTAAGGTTAATGGTATTAACGAGGCCTTTTCACCGGCCCCCTCGCCTGTTGCCCCGTATTGCCCGAGCGCACCTTGGAAACATCTGGAAACAAAAATCTTCGCCCGCGCCCCCGAATCACCGACAAAAGGGGCGGCATGGCCCAGGCAGCACCCAATATCCTCGTCGTCGAGGACGATCGCGAGACACGGACACTGATCGCGAAATATCTGCGCAACAATTCCTGCAACGTCACCACCGCGACCGACGGCCGCGAAATGGCCCGCGCCATGACCGACCATCGCGTCGATCTCTTGATTCTCGACGTCATGCTGCCCGGCGAGGACGGCCTCAGCCTGTGCCGCAAGGTGCGCGCGCAATCGCAGACCCCGATCATCATGCTGACCGCGCGCGGCGAGGACGTCGACCGCATCCTCGGCCTCGAAATGGGCGCCGACGACTATCTCGCAAAACCATTCAACCCGCGCGAATTGCTGGCGCGGATCAACGCGGTGCTGCGCCGGCACAACGCCGCCCGCACCGCCAGCGCCATCGAAGGCGCGACTGCGCTGACGTTCGCAGGCTGGCGGATCGATTTCCGCTTGCGCGAACTGCGCAATCCTGACGGCGCGCGCGTCGCGATGACCAGTGCCGAGTTCGACCTGCTGCGAACCTTCTGCGAGCGGCCCGGCCGCGTGCTGTCGCGCGACAGCCTGCTCGACCTCACCCAGGGCCGCAACGCCGGCTCGTTCGAGCGCAGCATCGACGTGCTGGTCAGCCGCATCCGCCGCAAGATCGAGCCCGATCCGCAAGACGCCACCATGATCAAGACGGTGCGCTCCGGCGGCTACATGTTTACGCCAAGGATCGAACCGATACGGGTTGAAGTGATCGGCAACTGATCATGAAGCTGTTGAGCTTTTTGAATCTTCGCGGCATCAGCGGCCAGATCGCAGCCCTCGTCGTGGTCTCGATCGCAGCGCTGCACGTCATCATCACCGCAAGCTTCATGATTCAACGGCCGGACCAGCCGGATCCCTCCGGCGACCGCGGCCATGCCCAATTGGCCGCCGCAGCCCATCTGCTCGCCGCCGCGCCTGCGCCGGAGCGCCCGCGGCTGCTCACCGATATCACCCGCGCATTTCCGCAGCTTGGCCTCGAACTGCTTCCGCTCGCTCCGGTGCCTGCGGCCGGCGAAGGCGAGGGCGGCCTGCGCGGGCTGCATCGCCGGCTCGGCCAGAACTATCGCATTTTTGCGCTGCCGCC
>Ga0307510_10009039_pt1 | contig 11864 bp, 2 predicted proteins | sample 12_EM_MG_FD_207224 | JGI IMG/M metagenome (GOLD analysis project Ga0307510, IMG submission 207224) | Populus trichocarpa ectomycorrhiza microbial communities from riparian zone in the Pacific Northwest, United States - 12_EM | ecosystem: Host-associated > Plants > Roots > Unclassified | place...
TATTATATTCTGAACGGACTTCAAATATCGTGTAAAATATATTGATACCTTATTTATTTCATGAAATTTGTTTTTTTTTTAATTTTCAGTATTTATGTAATATTAGAAAAATTAGTTAATAAAAAATATTTTTTAGTAAAAAAAATTTTGATTTTTAAATTTTGATTTTATTTTGAATGAAAAAAAAATTCTAAAGAAATAAAAAATGTCTTGTTATTTATTGATTATATTAAATTTAGTCTTCAATCTTTGATTGCTATATATTTTGTTTTGAATTTTTTTTTTCAATTTCTTCCCTTAAATTTTGATTTCTGTATCAACTTTAGTCTTCATTATTTTTATTTTTATTTTTTTTATTATCATTATTTTTATTTTTATTTTTATTTTTCTTATCATTTTTTTTTAAAAAAATTATATATCAATTTTGGTCTCTATATTTTTGTTGCTATTTATTTTATTTGAAATAATTTATGAAATTAATTTTTTTTAATTTCATTATCTTTCAACTTTTTTATCTATTAGATTTAGTCTTTATTTTTTTATTGCTATTTGTTTTGTTTAAAATAATTTATAAAATTTAATTTTTTTTTCAATTCCATCATCTCTTAACTTTTTTATCTGTAAAATTTCATCTTCATTCTTATAATAAACCTGAAAAAAATAAAATATTTAAAAGTTATTTTTCAGCTTATTTTTTATAATAGAGTTAAATACTGAAAAATATTTTTCATTTTATTTTTTATGATACTAAAAAATAATTTATGTTTTCAAAACCCGTATAAACTACTCAGAAAAAAAAAAAACAAAAAACTTTCCAACAATCCAGCCCAAACTTTCATGTTCGGGGGTGAAAAGACTCTGCTTCTGAGCTAGAAAACGGTTAATGACGGCATGAACATGCAAAACAAGTTCTTTTTAACAAATTACATGGATATTTCAATAATAAAGTCAGTGAGATTGCTAAAATTTAGAGTAAAGTGAGGCAGAATGTAGAGGTTATCGAAAAAAATACAAGAGTGATTAAAGGTTAACAATAAAAAAAGATGGAGATATCTGGAGATCGAAAACTCTTATCTGAGAACTGAAAGACGTTTAAATAGTCACAAGTCACACCAATTTGCATAGCAGCAAGAAAAGAAGGTTAAAGATATGATCACACCTATTATAATGGGCTATCATTTAGAATTATAGCCCATAATAGTTGGTGGTTTACCGTTAAGTTGAAATGATAAAGTCACAGCAAGTTCTATCCACCGGACATGCTCTACATCATTCCGCGAATCCCTTTATAAAAAGAGGATGCAAATTGCATTCGATAATAAGTACAGATAGTACAGGAGCGTAGGTGGGAGCTCGTGGCGCATTTCAGACAACTAAAGTATTAATCGAGAGCTAGCATCTCGTCCAAGCCAAACATTGCATATGGCAGCAAGAGGTTTAAGGAAAATACTAAGAAATTAAGATTATTTCCAAAGTTGGTAATGAACTGAGATGTTGAAGATGGATTGTTGGCCTGAATGATTGCTAGAAATCACAATCACTTGCAAAACAATTCTCTTGTTAAATTTAGATGGCCACCCTTCTACGCTAAAGTTAGCAAGGTTGTGAGAGTAATGGGTCCTTAGAAACTGTGCAGTGTTTGTGTATGCAGGAATATAATCAAGAAGTATGGGATTAGAATTTTCCTTACCTCATGGTTTACAGGCATGCATATTTATAGCCATGAGTCACACGAGCTTGCATGGATATAAGGATAGATTTTGTATCGTGTTCGGTGTCTTAATCTTGGTGTTTTGAGTATAAATTCTAAATTTGTTACATGTATACGTAACTCTGTATCAAGTTATAGGGATTTCCATGAAAAGCACTTCATTTCTTTTTATCACAATAAAAAGAACTTCTGATTTATGAGAGACCATCTCCTTCTCATGATCACTATAATTCTTAACTGGTGGTAAAGATTTTAAAGTCAGTGCATACTTGACAAAATCCAACCCGTATTTCCATCCCCTTAATTCTGCCTTTGGATGCAATTCTTGGATGGAGCCTACGTACCGTGAAGGGATTCGGCATCTTGAACAAATTGATTAATTGTGATGCATATAAAATGATCGTTGATTGCTCCACAATAAACCCAGCTAATCCAACCAAAAGTTGACATCTAGCACCAACATTCTCATCGATCAAGCAAACCATTTGTTAAGCAATTGCCAACCTCAAGATTTTATTTTGATGGGCTGTAGCTTTAGAAGGGAACATCCTCTCCACAATGCTGGTTTTGGAGCTCTAGCTAGCTAGCCTCGTAGACTCACCACCCTAAGTTCCATGATAACGAGACTCAATTAGCTAGCCCACCCCCACGCAACAGAGTGGAGATCTTATCTTATTCGTTTAATTATCAATCAATTAACGTTGGATTTTGAAGAAGAGCAATTGAAGAGGGCAAGACCACCATGCCACGCCATAGCTAGGAAGCGGTGGCTCTTGGCGCGGTGAGACGAGTCACCGTGGCTAGTACGGCCTCGCGCGGGATTGTAGGAAGATTGCAACAAACGGGGTTGTCATCCCCATGGTGGTGAATTGTACCTCATAGCTAGCTGCTGAAATTTCTCGCTGAAATCTGAGCCAGCCGTCTACAAGAGTTGGACCACACCCAGCAAGGTGATGAATTGGTAGTCGTGGATGGCATTAAAATTCAATGGATTGCTTTTACGTTTTAACCAATAGACAATAGCCAGAGTCAAAACTTAACCTGAATTTAAGTGCTCTATCTCTAAAAACGGATCCGGCTTGTCACATTCATTTCAAGAAAGATTGCACGGAGAAGGTTCTTGATTGCCAAGCCCAAAATGTGTTGTAATGTTACCGCTTCACTAGACTATCCGCAAGAGGACAAGAAAAAAGAAAAAGGAAGGCTCTATTTATATTTAGGAGTTATGAATGGATATATTAATGCTGTACTGTCCTTCTTCTTAGCATCGTATCTTTTTAAGAAGATTATATTTCACTAATATATTATTTTTAATGATAAAAAATTATTAAAAGAAAAAAAAAGGTATAAATGAATGAGAGAGGAAGTAAATTTAAATTTGAAGACTTTAATCATTACATTTTCTTTTAATTAAAACCTCAATATTCAGAATAAATTTTACATAAATGATTATCTATGACAACCTCCCTTAAAACACTTACATAAATTATAGAATAAATATGTTAAATAATTTTAAATCAATATCTTAAACTATTCTGTGAGGTTTTAAGATATTATTTATATTATTCTCTTACACACTCCTTCAAGTGAAAACTTCCAGGTTTAAAACTTGCATGGACTCGCACTACCTTATACTTAATTTTTATTAAATAAATATGGGTGGTAAGATTCAAACTCGTGACCATTTGATCATTAACGCTCTGATACCATGTCAAATAACCTTCTTACTCAAAAGTTTAAACTGTTAGGTGAGATCCCAAGATATAATTTATCTTATTCTTTAACACATCACCTCAAGCGAAAACTCTTTGAACTTGAAACTTGCAGATGCCCACATTATCTTGTGCTTTATTTTATCAAATAAATAGAGACAGTGAGATTCAAACTTGTGACCGTTTTGTCATCAAGACTCTAATACCATGTCAAATAATCATCTTAACCTAATAGTTTAAACTAGTAGGTGAGGTTCCAATTTATTATTTATATATATATATATATATATATTATTCTCTAATAAATTAGATTAACCTATCTTTCTATAACATTCGAGGTTAGTTTCAATATGTTTTTATATATTTAACTGCAAGCAAGACATATAACCCAAATTAACAGAGATTTATGTGTGTAAAATGTCCATGATTACAAATTTATTCTTAAGAATCAAGCTACCTTCTCTGCAGCATTCTAAAAACGTAATACAAACATGGGATTAATTTGATTTATTTTTTTGCCTATTTAAAAGAGACAAGACAAATACTTTTATTTAATCCAAACAAAGCTTAACTATATCAAAGGACGAACAGTCCATTATGGAAATTATTTAATCCAAACATAATATAATTAAATCAAAGAAAGAATAGTCCAGTCTGAGAATTATACTAATAGAGTGTAATTATATTTCGATAAATCTGGATCTAAATATGATCGTAGGATTCAGTTAAATTTAATACCATGATAGATGCAATTAAGAATCATATTATAGACAATTCATTAAAAATATAAAAACAAACTAATTGAATATTTCCCCGAGTTTTAAAGATATTTAGAATTTTACAAGCAGGTATAAATTTTCCACTTATACACTGCTTAATTTCTCTGGAAGGACCCTCGATCAAAAAAAGTAGATAGAACACAGCCCAATTCTAATTGCAAAAGGTCTCTAGCTAGCGAGCCCATGGCTTCATCGTGTAGAAGAGATTCGAGCCTAGGTACGTGGCGCCTGATCCAGTTCCATTTCGTTAGGCAACTTTCATGGACCACAAGGCACCAATATCCCTAGCGATTTCCAGCTTTTGCCTCTGCATAATTGCAGCTCACATTTCCTTTTCTTTTGGTCAACTTTCCACTGGTCTCACTACTCAGGGGACTGGGACTTTCGTCAGAGAGACTTTAATATATACCTTTAAGTTTCAAGAAACAATAAAAGAGACATGACATGCTAAAGCAATCTAGGTATCAATCATGCACAAAGCAACATGACAGCCGAACTTCATGATGATAATAATAATAAAATAAAATAAAAAATTGACAAATCGAATTCAAGTCACGACTGCCATCTAATTAATTTACGCAAAGAAACACCCTCATACAAACAAATTAAAGTCAAGTCACTGCTACTTACTGGCATCAGAAGTATGATTGATCCCAATACAATGTGCTATCAATAATATTACGACATGGAAGAACTTATTAGGTTTCGAGTCATTTCTTGCCGTATAAACTATACTCACCTTGATAATCTTTCTAGTACAAAATTTAAAGAAAAGGGTTCTTTTCTTCTGTCCTTCCTTGTTAAATATGCACGTCTCCATCTACTTGTTTTCTTCCAATTCCCAAAATTCGATCTGCTATCTATGAATATTCTCGAGTAGATCATAATCTCTTGATTTGCTTGCTTGTCTTGTACTCTTCTTTTTTATGCAATGTGCCCCTGAGATAATAGTACTTGCCCTCTCTTCACTGACCACATTTCATTAATATTTCGAAGTAATTAAATCTGATATCTTCTTATTTATTATTTTTATTAAAGAGACCTAAAATGATAAATGCTTCCACTTCATCCCAAAGGCAAGAATTTCCATGATCGGGGAGGTATGCATCAAATAGAAGCGTCGGTGACCATCTGATCTTTATCAAGCGGACCACATTTCACATGGTCAAATAAATATGATACGACAAACTTATAACTTACGTCCATTGAAATGAATTGATCTTGCGTGGCACCACCATGACATAGACAGCTAGTCATCATCATCGTACAGGTTATGCACACGTAGCCCAAGCAATAAACGTGGGTCCATTCTCATGTGGATGCCCATGCCTTAGTCATGTGCTGTCAGGGTCTTGAAATAGTGATTGAAGCCAAATATACATGCATACAAGGTGGGTGTATTATTGCAAGTTAGGGCTTAGGGGGTGAGAGAGAGGGAAAGGTTGTAGGGGATAGGATCCAACTAAGGTTAGGTGCTCGTGAGAATGAAGTATGGCTAAGAACTATCCGAGTTACTTATCTAGTCTTTTCCTTTGAAAAACAAGGACATGGACCCAATTTATATTTGAGATCATCTCTATATACTCTGATTGGGGTCCTATATTTTACTCAGAGTCTTTACCTAGCAAGAATCTGCGTGGATGACATATATGTGAAGACTGAAAAATATGTCCCCACAGTTGCTTGGAACTTGAATCTGGAAAAATCCAATTATTCTTTAAATTTTAGCGATTGTTGCTGGAATATGACTGCTTTTAAGTTTACAGGGAAAACCTTTTGCTATCTAGCTGGTAGCTAGAAGGCTCAGGCTCCATAACTGTCAGTCCCATATTGTAGTTGGATGAGGGGCTGGATGACACTATTTTCTTACCTGAAACCCTATCTATAAAGAGTGTTGTTTCTTTAATTTTATATATATATTTCATGCATGGCTGAGAAAAAATTGAGTAATCCAATCAATATATAGGTTAAAATGATCTAAAACCCACCCTTTGATGACTGAGAAGGAAACAAGGGGAAGGAGCTGGTAGTTGTTAGATTTTGTTTATCTCCTCCACGTTCGACCTCTCAGCAACTATACAAACGTTATTGTCAATTTATATATACAGAACTCCAGGCTTAATTAAGATCCTAGAAGAAAAAATATTAATTAAACGTATTTGCATAGTTATTGCATTTTGTCTGTCTTAAACAGCCAAGTTCAGTAGTGACAGCTTTCGCAATTATCAATTGTATTTTAAAATGGTGTTTTGAATATTATAAAAAAAAATTTATATATAATTTAAAATAATTAGTTAACATTTGAAAATATCTATGCATAATTTAGAACATTGTATTATATTAGTTTGACAATAAAGAAGTGAATCGTTGAAAAAAAGACATGTTATACATCTTAGTGTTGACTGATGCTATTAGTAGTGACGGTGGAAGTGATAATATGTAGTGCGATAGAGAGAAATAAATGGAATTAGGTTAAATTTCAATAAAAAAATAATTTATTGAAATACTAAAATTTCATAAACTTATTTATATTTTGAATTCTTTTTTTATTATATATTGTTTTTTTTTAACATTATCTTGTCTATTTTTTTATTTTTTTTGAAAAAGTCGATATATTAAAAGAGCTAACCAGAAGGTAGCTAAAAACAAGATACACAGAAGAAAAGCAAAATATCTTATCTATCTTATTCAAATATAAGTGTATGTGTATATGCATTTATAATTTGAGTTGTTTTTTAATTTACACTAAATCTATTTTACATTATCACGTGTGTAATTTGACTAACTATCTATATAGATTTTTTTATCATGAAAAAAATATCATTATAAATAAAATTTTATATTTGAATTGCTTCTTATATTTTTTTTAAGATGTTTTCTACAATCAATTATGCATATTCATTTAAATTTTTTAATTGCATTCGACTTTTGAAAAAAAAATTATATCATATGATTTGATATTTTTATATTAAAAAATAAACTTTTAAGTAATTTAAGTAACATTAAAATGGATTGATCCGATATCAGAAGTATTTTTCTTGTATTATGTTTAACAAAAAATGCAACACATGCATCTTACATTAATTTATTTGATCAAACAAAAATAACTGGTATAAATATATTATATAGATTTTTTTATTCAGAGTTTTCTTGTTTAAAAAATATATCTTGTTATTTTGTTATATACAATCAAATTATCCAAAAAAAGAACCTTGAATATACATGTATGGATTAACTGTGACAAGATTATTATCAATGATTAAATAAAAAAAATGATATTGAAATTCTTCAGAAATTAATTTCTCTTATTATTTATTTTTGAAGGAATCATAATAAATATACTAGAATCAACCAATCAGTCATTATCAGGTGTCATTTAGAAGAAAAACTATGCACAACAAATTCATTTAATCGAATGTGGTACCTGATATTCGACGCACACGAAGTAGAGTGTATAAAATTTTATTTTCCTTTTCAGTGCATCCATGGAGTCAAAATTAAGTCACGCCTGAGTGATCAAAGAAAGAAAAAATAAATAAATAATTAGTTATTCAATAGTGTGAACGGAAAACTTGTTTCAGGTGAAGATTTTGAGCGGTGATGGCAATAACTCTCTCGTATTTCATAATTTTTTTTCTTTCTTGTTTCCTTTTCTATCTGTTTCTGTCGTTAAGGAATTAAATATGGTGCAAGTGGAGGGTTGGGCGAAAGAAATTCAAGCCGTGGTTGAAATAAGAATAAATATATGCAAACAAAAACTAATCAAGACCTTGAGATTGAAGGAGGGAAACGTCATAATCGTAGGAGGGTAAACTGCAGACACAAGCTGGGGGACCGGACCAACAGTGGCTGGGACCATTAAGTGGTGAATTGAGACCTTTGAGAGAGACAGTACAAGAGAATGGTTTCTTTTACAAATCATGCAATGACAATACAACAGCTATACATCATTCTTTTGGGGGATGCATCTTGTCAAAGACCCCATTTCCCCTCTAATCGCACCACCCTCTTTTGAGCTTTCTGAGTTCACCCTTATCATGCAGCCTTTTGGTTTCCAGGACTTGAACTTGGAAGAGAAATTTGGATAGAGCCCTTGTAATTGTGGGGGCTTTCTGGGTTTGATGTTTAGTGAATTTTGACCGGTATATGGATTCTTGATGGGTTTGATGTTTAGTTCATTTGTCCCTTGTGTGAATGGGTTCAAGAATTCTGTTTCCCGAGACGGCCCCAATGGCCCAACATCATCATGACATGCCAGAACTCATGTGGCAATGTCGTACGAGCCCCTCGGTTCTTGCAGCTGATAACTTCAGTTTACCTCTCAAAATTCCAACCCACTTAAAATTCCGTGATAAGCCAAAAGAAAGTAAAATATGTAAAAGGCAGCATCGTTCTCCATGTCTGCTATATAGTAAATGGGGCTCCATGGGAGAGATTGGAGCATCTAGAGGCATGAGCTAATTATAAAAGGGGTTACCAGTTTTGATTTCACTTTTAGTACTGGTTAGGTTAAAAATCATGGTAGCGTGAGACATGGGAGAGGAGGTATGAGAGAGTGTAGTTGGGCTAATTTGAAGGGCCAATGATATGTGGCTGCTAAAACGAAGACTGAACCATTACGTTTGATTTGAATCGAGGATCCCCAGTATTTAGGCGTATCCTTCTTCCTTTCTGTTGGCTCGGAGGTCAGAAATAGTACCGAGTAGTGGTTCCCGCTAAAGATCATGACCAATTAAGCAAGGAGGAGGTCTTTTAATATTTGCCCACCGCAAAAGAATAAGAAAACAAGCGGCCCAAGGAAGTGGAAAGCCCGGTCGAGCTGCTATTATAGCCCATGACATTCTGCGGAAGTTACTGCGGCCTTGGCCCATACAAATAAAAACTACGTGGCATCTATCTTGAACCAAAACTAAAAATTACAAGGCTTTTACTTAGCCAGCTTCTGGACAGATGGTTGCTCTGGGAAGATCAAACCGTACAAGAGCCCATTCTGTTGTGGGTATTTTAGATGACAAATGGACCCTTACTTCATAGCTAGCAGCAAACCCTCCCCTCTGATTTCATAAGGCTATGCTCTCGTAATCCATACCTCCAAGGCTAACGGTTCAGAGACGGTGAGTTCTGAGGTCTGAATAACTGGCACTGCAGATTACACAATTCTCATGGCTCCCGAAAAATATTTGTCAGAATAGCTAAGCTATCAATCTCCAAATAAAGATTTCGGTCTTCTTTCTGTGTATAAATTTCTTTTCTTGATTAATCCAACACCGAATTTCCTAAAAAATAAGAGAAATAACATCATCTTCTTCACAACATGACTGGGAAAACAATATATTGCATATTTAGCCATCTTAATTATAAAGGACCCGTTTCATGTTTTTGTTTTTTGTTTTTATAAATTATTTTTTCATATATTTTTTTTACAAAATAAGTGAAAAATAAGTTTTTTATACTGATTTAATTAAATTAAGAAATGTATAAAAAATATCGCAAGTGGTGTGTTGGCTCCAATATTAAAGCCAACATAATAGTTATGAGCCACCTCGTTGGAAGCCATCAACTGAAAGAGATGGACTCAAATCAGAATTGATTCCCACCATAATGAGTTTGGTCGGGGCTTACGTGAGCCCAATGTTCGCATGATGTGGGCTCGGGCTCGGGCTCGGTTTCGAAGGACCTAACCCTCTCTTCGTGGTTCCGCGTCTAATACTAACATAGCTCCTCGCCATCATGGAGCACGTAAGAAAATGGCAAGGCATGCCAATGCTCTAACTGCTAACTTGAACGTCCCACCTTACAAGTTGCTAGTGCAGGCATGCATGGCAAAGGTAATCATTTCACATGATTAATGAGAGGTTAAACAATAAGTTCTTAGCTTAACTCACTCGTAAACACACAAAGATAACGAGAGCTGACGTTCTTTCTTTCAACCTCTCATTATATCTTTATCTTCCCTGCAAACACACACGTTACCACAAAGATTTTCATCCGCCTACACCAATATTAACTTAAATATTGGAGGTTCTTCGAGTCGTTAAAATACTTGTTTTTATAAGTGATTTCAGGATTTGTTTTTATAGGCGATTTCAAGGCTTAAATTTAACAGTTACCTTCAATCGCTCAATCTCCATCATCAATCAATCGCAGAAAACTCAAATCTTTTAAGATTTTCTTCAAACTTCGTCAATAAATAGTTTAAATATGTAAAAAAAAAACAGCATGGTAGACTGGTAGTGCTTATAAAGAAAACAATGGTCTTGGTTATTGTGTAATACGATTGCGATGTAAAGTGGCGGTAATGTACTTGATGATTTAATATATTGTGTATATAAAAAATAAATAGAAAACCACTAAATATTTTATTTTAAAAATCTGTTTTAAAAAATTATTTATAAAAAATAAATATAATAACAGCTCAGTCGTGTTTATATATTCATATAAGGAAAACAAGAAAACAGGAAACCTCAGCCATACCGAATCAGAAAAATGTTAGTATTTCATAGGTTATTCTTGTCAAAGAATCATCTCAATCCAATAGCTTAAACTGTTAGGTGAGGTCCCAGGATATGATTTATATTATTCTCTAACACACCCCCTCAAGTGAAAGCTATTTGGGCTTGAAACTTGCACAGGCTCACATTACCTTGTGCTTAATTTTTATCAAATAAACGAGGATGATGAGATTCGAACTCGAGACCACTTGGTCATTAAAGCTCTGATACCATGTCAAAGAACCATCTCAATCCAATAACTTAAATTATTAGATGAAATCCAAGATATAATTTATATTATTCTCTAACAATTCTCAACTATCATTCAGATGGCAAAGCAATTAGCGCTCCGCAATGGAAAACTCGGGAAAATCAAGGAAATGGTGGAATTGGCACAGCTTTATAGTATAGCAGGGTGGTCTATCAATCTGATGTGGACGATCAGGACCCCCTAATCTAACGGCTCTAATCATTGCATCAATTCATGTTCCGTCATTTATCTAAAAGTTTCAGGGTCCACCCCAGGTGGTCCTCTTCCATGTTTATCTTCTACAAAGTTTTAAAAGTGGCGATGATCATAATTTTGATCAGCCAACAAAGGAAACACACTCTCATTTTTTGTTTTTTTATTTGTTTTTTTTAATTAATGTGAATGTCGACGTGAGTTTATATATATTTTAATTAATCTACTATTCATGAAGTTAAGGATCATATAAGTCTTTACTGGCCTTGATATTTATAAGACTCGAATTAATAATTTTTAAAAATACATCTAAATAGTAACCAGTTAAATTACTTTTTTCAGGATTGTTTTTTCCTTTCTTTCTATCTTGGAAGGAGGTCTCTTCAATTTCATGTCAAATTTATCTATTTATTTTTAAAAAGAGCACAGATTCGTCCACTTGTACAATATTATATCTTTTCCTCTTTCATTTTTATTGAGCATGAGAAAGGTTAGCCGGATTGGCTAATCACTTCTATTATAATGTATGAAATTGTTGTAGTGATGAAAATAATATTTTATGTTGTAATAATAATTGTTTTTTAAAATATATTTTATTTAAAAATATATTAAAATAATATATTTATTTTTAAAATTTTATTTTTAATATAATCACATCAAAATAATTAAAAAAAAAAAACAAAAAAAAATCATTCATAAAAAAAAAAG
>Ga0307510_10009042_pt1 | contig 11862 bp, 13 predicted proteins | sample 12_EM_MG_FD_207224 | JGI IMG/M metagenome (GOLD analysis project Ga0307510, IMG submission 207224) | Populus trichocarpa ectomycorrhiza microbial communities from riparian zone in the Pacific Northwest, United States - 12_EM | ecosystem: Host-associated > Plants > Roots > Unclassified | place...
AAGTAACTCATCGACGAAAATACTTCAAGTTGCTCGCTATCATTATCCTCTCTCCCACTGTTGCTCTTTTGGTGCCGTATTTGCGCTTATTTTGTTTATTAGGGACACTTTACCTCTTCTATATAAACACTGTCAACACATCTGCAAACCAGGCGGTTTGCTAGTACCACCTTCTCTTTGTCGCAAGAGAGTGACATGCGGGCCACAAAAATAAAAGAAGATAGGAAAAGGATTCGGGAGAGAGAAGTTGACATGGTTCAGGCAGTTATTTGATCTGACAACGCAGGTGGGCGAAGAGGAGGAGGATGCGGGTGGTGGACCAGGTGTTATACCAAGGTGCTTTCATCAACAAGGATTATCACCGACTACCACTAACGGCTGTGTGCTTAATAAACTGCTATCTTTAAAAAGATAATAGACAGATGAAGATTACCAACTTCACGATGTTTGTCCAGACATACCCCCCCCCTCCCAAAAAAAAAGACGATAGAAGAGAGGGGGTGTAACCTAACCAATTTGCTAATTCCGTGGACCTCAAATCCATTCTTTCGAAGGTGATTGCTCCTACGCATATGGGGGCGATTCCCTATTATATAGAAGTATCATAATATTGAATGATGTTTCTTTCTCAAGGAATCTTGCCCTGGGGTGCTGTATGACCATGAGACGGAGCACTTTGCCCACCACATGGTACAACAAGTATTGTTTTAAGGTGACCCAGAATATACTATCTTTCCAGATATTGTGATCACCCGACTGCATTGGCCCTGAATCATCATGGATAGTTTCTGATTTTTAATATACTTATTTATTTATTTATTTATTCAGAGTATTATAATATCAGGGAATGCCAATATACAGTACCACTCAGGGACGTCCTTGATGACCTTTCCCTCCACGTCGTGGGTTTCAAAAATAAGGGCGGAATTTGCTACTGCAGCTAGGAACGCGAAGGGGAGGAGTATGTAGCCCGGATGGATGGCGGAGGGTTTGGTAGGTAAAGTAGTGCGTGAGAGTACGATAGGTGGGTGAGTTGTGGCCCCCGAGGGGGGGCTAGGGGCTATTCACGCTTAGTGTTATATCATAATTTTCTTATTAGCACAGATTCTATTCTCCCTTTTTCGCCATACTAATTTATCAAGACCTGGTCCCTCCGGATGCTTTCTGGGTGGTGTTGGGTTATCTGAGTCTGGATACTCCCATTTCCAGTTTCCAATGAGCCACCAAAGTACATTAAATAAGGCATTGTGGCTGAGTGGTTAAGATAACAGACAAGAAATCTGTTTCGTTGGGCAGCATAGGTTCGAAACCTGTGGATGTCTTTTGTTTTATGATATCATAACTTTTATTTTCCCATGTGGAAAAAAACCTAACCCCGGCGATAAGGATGGGTTACACATGATATACAGTATCCGGCCATATAACGCCTTGGTTGATGTAGCGGGGACTCCTTGGCATAATGCAGGCTCAAGAAGGGATACAATTATCCATTTAGCCCTAACAAACTAGGATTATTATTATTATTATTATTATTTAAAAAAAGCCCCTGCTGTCGTATCATAGCCCGATCTACGAGTTTTTTTTTCAATACCAATTCTATGCCAAGGCGTTTCCTATCGCGTCGATCGGGGTGTTGTGTATAGACGGCCGGAACCATATGTAATTGAATGGATACCTTGAAAGCATCGCAGCGGTGCACACATCCTCGAGAGGAAAACGAACTACGATACTGCTGTACATAATAGCTCCAATGGCAAACACCAAGGGACAAAACTCCCGTCCTACTTTAGGGGATAGGCCAATCACGGTCAGAGCATAGGCAATGGAAAAGAAAAAGAGGTTCGACCACGAGCGTGATAGATTTATCAGGGACTACAGATTAGATGTTAAATAAATTACTGCACTAAAAGCGTAGTCTATAATTATTATCATGACATGAGTATGATATGATACCTATATAGCATTGTGATAATCCTATCCAGGCCATTCTAGTTGGGGGTCCCGAGTCACAGACCAGCTCCGGCATTGTACCAAACCAGATTTCCAACCGAGTGATACTTCATGACGGCAAATGAATGAATGGCATCTCCCCACTTCATCCTTATCACAGCTACAGTACAGTATAGAACTCCAATACTCACACAGCGGTCCAAGATACAGTATTCGGGGAAGAAGCGTGCTATCGTAGATGGGCCGAAAAAAGGAACAGCTACGTGCAGCACGATGTGATATTAACGTGCCTGGATTATTCTAGATTTGCGCCGTTCTACCTGTCTAGTGCTAACAAAACGTGGAATACTATACATGCGGTCGGCCAACATGAATGGATAGGTAGAATAATCACTCCTCGTCGCTAGATACGATTACCGGCCCTCTCCGCCTGGGCCTTGCGGCCGGGGCGCGGATGTCTAATTTTACCGGTGGTTGTGCAAAGGGCCGTTCTTCTTCTTCTTCTTCGTCGTCGTCGTCGCCATCGTCGCCATCGTCGTCATCAGACTTTTCCCCGTCTGCACTACTCCTATCATCATCGCTTCCACTTTCAACAGCTCTCCTCTTCTTTGTTTTAGCCTGTCCACTAGCCACGTTCTTCCTCTTCCTCCTATTCTCCCCCTCCACACCGATGCTTGCTACCAAATCCTCGCCAACCCCACCAAACCCATACTCCATAAAGTCCAGCTGTGGCCCGGCAGTCCCATCCAGCGCCACAGGTCCCATAGCCCTCTGCTTCCTCTCCTTTTCGTAAAACAGCTTATCCCTCTCTTCGTCGCTTTCGTCGTCGCTATCGTGCACGAACAGACTACTTTTTATCATGGCCAGTCTCTCCTTCTCTTTTTGCTTTCGCTTGAGGGCGCGTTCGATTGCGGCGTCGTCAAGGTCGGAGCCCAGTTCTGAGAATTCCGCGGCGTCTTTTCTACGGCGCTTCTTTGTGGGCTTCTTTTTGGGCTTTTCAGCACCGGGCATGGGTGTTGGGCCGCCGGGTTCAAAGAGGGGTTCTAGACCCGAGTCCGAGTCGGAATCGAAGGCTTGGACACGGGGTTTGGGTTTTTGGGAAATGAAGTCCTCGGCGAGTTGGCCATCCGGAAAGGTTGGGGGGTTGTCGGCGTTTGTCTTGAGGAGTTCGAGGGAGGTTTGTAGGTCTAAAGAAGTTAGCTGCGAGGGGATGATCCAGCGAGTATCGAGGGTGTCGGTTGGGTCGAGTTTTTCAAATTTGAGGGTTGTTAGGAGGAGGCGGAGTTTTGCGTCTTTTAGTAACGCGGTTTGGCGGGCTTCGTTGTCCGGTTTTATGTTTATAAATGGCGGGCTGCTGGGGGAGGGTTGGGGAGCAGTCTCCGAGTCTAGACCCGCGGCTTCGGCTTCCAGTGCGAGTCTTGCTTCCTCTTCTGCTTCCCAGGATTTGCGCTCGCTAATGGCGGCAGAGAGAACAGTTTTTAACCAGTCTACCGCATCGCCTTTGTTCTCGTCTAGTAGCGCTCCTACCGCTACGCTAACTTGTTCGTTGAATTCTAGGCCTGGCTTTATACGTAATTCCGCTGCTTCCCTGCTGAAAAGTTAGCATATGGTGCAGAAGCGGGAAAGTGATGTCACGGACCTTGGTTTGGAAACCTTAATCTGCTTGTCATAGCCAAACTGCAAGTAGTGCATCGTACTGTTGACTTTTGTAAACAAAAGTTCCGCATACAACTCTGGCCTCTTCTCTAGCATCTTGACTAGCTTTCGCATATAATGCTTGAAAAATTGATCCATCTCTTGCCTTGCAGGATGACTGTTGGGCAATCCATCTGGGCCTTGTAGGATTCGATTAAATAACTCAATAATATCAATCCTGAACAATAAAACCTCCTGCTCCCTCTTGACAAACACCCGATGAAAGAATGTAATTGCCCGCTTCATCTGACCATAATTTAACTCCTTATAATTCCCAATAAATGCCAGAAACGTATCCACACAGCTCTGTGTCAGGAACTTCTGCTCGAATCGTGAGTAATCGAATGCCCGTTCCTTCATGGTAGCTTTACTCTCTTCAGCTAACTCTTCATCTTCCTCTTCTTCGGGCACACTCCCAGCTCCATCTTCACCCGCAACGTCCTTCTTGCGCTGCGCTCTAGCACGCTTCCGTGAGCGGATAAACATGTGTTCATGCTGCTTTGAAAACCGCTCGAGCATCTTGAGGTGCACATGTACCATCTCCGTGCAATCATCTAACCAGCCAAACGGCTGCCTAGTGTAAGACCGTAGGATCATGACAACGAGGTCTAGTGTTACCTCTTCGTAGAACAGTCTATTCTGGATATTCTCTGCGATCTCCTGGTCGTCTACCAGTGGTGAAACAGCCATATCCTGGATTGTTAATAAGATCTGTGTAAAGCAGCGCATGGCGGATTGTAAGGGTGTCCACTGCTTTGTGTCGAACCAGTCTGTCATTCGGCGATTCAAGGTGATCAAGGATTCTTGGTTTAGGACCGAAGCCACCAGGCTGAAACTCTCAAGCTCGGTAGTTGTGGGGTCTTCGGAGTTTGCGAGCGTTTTGCGACGGATACGTTCGGCTTTGAGAAACCAAGCTATTAGATAGAAGTACTGTTGCTGGTTTGATTCTACAAGGCGTTGGGCATCCCGATCAATGGCGCGGCGGAGGTGGCTGAAGAGGGGATTAAAGCCAGCGTCTAAGAATTCCTCGACGAATTCGCGGAGTTCTGCTTTCGCATGCCGCTCAAGGGTGAGTGACATGTCATGTTCGGTCTATGGAACCGTGCCTTCGAGTTAGTTATAATCCAAGAGTGGTGGAAATATGTAACATACCTTACGGGATATCCCCTTTGTATCTGCGCCACTTGGCTTCTTCCACTTCTTTGACGCATCCATCTTATCCAGGCCAGTGGACTTCCCCAGCAGCGCACCCTGCCCAGAAACAAACGATCGTGTCTTGTCGCTTCTCTCTATCCACACTGTAGTCCCGAACCTGCTATGCCGAGTACTTGCACCCCGAATACTGGCCCTCTTCATCTCATCCTCGAGTTTCAGTAGCGTTGTCAGATCTTGACTCTGCTTCTGCGACTCCTGATCGTCGGTCAAGAACATTTTTTCAATATCCACGCTCTTTACCAGGTGATATATGACCTCCATAGTGACGGTATCCTGTGTATTGAATTCATTCCCCACCTTTGACGATATGAACAATAAAAAATGCAGCACATTCTGCTCCTTCAGCGCTCCGATAGTTGCACTCCGGGATATCTCTTCCCCCGTGTCCGTCTCCGTGATCATCGGGTGTTCAATCATGGCTAGGTTCCGGAAAAAATAGAGAACAAGCTTTATTATCCCTTCGTCCCTCGCTGTTCGCTCTTCCGGTGGTACAGCGATCGAGGGTAGCGCTATACGGACGATATTCGATAGGATCCTCTTGGATGGGTGTTGTAAGATAGCTTTTTTGTATGCCGCCTGCGCAAACCGTAGAACCGGAATGTGTCGGTGGTGATTAATAGTGGATTGTTCGTTGTACCTCTCGAACGGCCATGTTAATGGCACCAGTAACTCGACGCAACCAAGTGCTAATCGCTGCTTGATTCGGTCCTCAAGTTCATCTTCTTTCCACCTGCCTAGGATCTCGAGCAAGTCTCCTTTCACTAAGTTTGCTTCGGCAATACATCGGGCGACCTACACCGCCCCGTCGGCCGGTCAGCCCGTCCTTGCTATTCCGCATTGGGGAGGGTGGAGCATACGTCGAACCGATTCATCTTTTGATCATATAACTTCAGCCATTTCTTCAAGTCCTTCAAACAAGCCAAGGCATCGTCTCCAAGCGAGTAGCCGCCGTCTTCAACCGCAGATGTTCCCCCGAGCTATAGCTAGTTAGATATCCAACCCATATGGGGACAGAAGGGGTCAATGAATGGCAAGTTACCGCTGAACATAGTGATAATATATGTGCTCTCTATTCAAAATAAACAATTAGCCCTTGACCCAAGAATTTGGCAAACTGGAGGGAAATAAGCCTTACGATCATAGGATCAACTGTTTCCGGAAGCTTGGAGAGCATCATGTTGTCTTCTTCTTGGCTCGACATCGCGAGCGTCCGTTGTTGGGTTTTCTCTTTGACACAGGCTGTTCGACGGGAAAAAGTGTTCACTGGACATTGGCTGACTTCCGTCAAGTTGTTAAATTTCGCGACTGTGTTTTCGCGGCGCACGCGTAGTGTTGGGCGAACGCGTAAATTGAGCTTGGCATGCAGACGCTCGTGCTTGGAGGTCGGGATTTTCCGAGTTTGGGTCAGCCAATTGGCAACTGATGCCAATGATCGAGCAATGCAGATAACTTGGAATAATATTATTTTAGTTTACAATGCAGAGATAGAGGGCTGTCCCATCGTCCCCCGAGAGAGGATCCAGCGGCACCGATACGATAACAGTTTGGGATAAGACGGTAAAAAATACGGCAGTGCTCTATAAATTGTTTTATTGCACATATAATATTTCATTTTGGGACGGAATGCTTTATTTCTTATTAATAATATTATCATCTATTACCGATGATCCTATAGAGTACCGGTGCAAAGCGTGGGGGGAGACAGCGTTCGGACGCATAGAGGGATTGGAGGGGAAGGAAGGTTTGCTGGGCATGTGTATGCAAAAAGGGTTCCAATATCATACAATACGAGTTGTGATTCCACTCTAATCGGCATCTATGGCAATAGCATAGCACATAGAGGATCATGCACCAAAAGCAGCAGTTTTTTGGACCTTATTTAATAACAACTGGTACAAGGCCCAGCTACACCTGGTCAAATGTAGGACAGCTGTAAAAAAACAACCTTTGCCTGTAGCAGTGGGTACCTTACCTAAGTGTTAAGGCCGGGTAACCTTGATAACTGTAAATAATTTAACAAAAGACTCCAGCAGACGGCAAATTTACACCAAAACTGAGCACTCATCACCAACCATTTAATCACTCCCAATGAATCTAGGGGTTCCTCTTTAGGCCAAATCAAACTAAAGGACAAGTAGAGAGTAGTTCTCGAGAAAAAGAGTCGCATAGAAGGTTTATAGAATCAAGAAATTAGAGATAACCTGCAACAAGAGTGGTTGTCATGTATCTTTTATATGCCATACCTCCTAATCTTGCGCTGTGCTTAGGATCATAGGATCACCCAATGCTTCCACCCATAAAGAAAAGTATTTTGTCAAGAGCCAAAATCTCTGCGGAATGGTTGCCCAGCGGCTGGGTACAGAAATATGGGTATTATATTGTACTGGATTCCAGCAAAACCCATGCATCTCGTGAGCTCCAGACTTCAAATTTGACCCACCTGACTGAATCTCCGCGCTCAAAGTCGTTGCCAAGGCCTTGCTGTGCTCCATCTCACGTGACACCGCCACCATCCTATCAACTCTTTTTTTGCCCCCCAACGCCTTCGCAGCATAAGATCTCGCGGCCACCTTCCATCCCACTACCCCGCCCTTTTTAACTCTTACCAGGCGTTTACCTTTCCATACCCGCCATCTGATAACCACACCCCCTACAGGAAATCCCGCAGCCTTTTGAATCCTGCACCATGACGACGGCCGCCAAGGTTCTTCGATGTGCCGCGAGGTTCTCCCGCTCGCGTTCTGCTTCGCTCAGGCCTGCTGAAACCGTACGGAGGGGATTGACAGCACAACTGCAGCGTAGATGCATTTCTTCAAGTGGGAGGAATGGGGAGGCTGCGGTAAAAGTGGATGTTGAGAATCGACGGATAGATGCGAGTAATTTTGTTAACCAGAGTGGACTTAAACCTTCAGAACCTGGTGTTGGGAGCAGTCTGGCGGCGGATGCTATGCTGTCCCCTTCTGCTGGTGCGCCACTTTCTACCCTTTTCATATTGTTGCCAGACAATTTGGAGACTAACGAAGATGGCGGATAGCTATTCTCAAGCAAGCCACAATAATGGATGAGGGCTCTCGGCCAATCTACCTTGACATGCAAGCTACAACTCCTATGGACCCTCGCGTCCTCGATGCTATGCTTCCGTTTTATACGGGACTATATGGAAATCCTCATTCACGCACGCACGCCTACGGCTGGGAAACAGAGAAGTCGATTGATGTTGCGCGCGAGCATGTCGCAAAGCTTATCGGGGCCGACCCGAAGGAAATCATATTCACCTCTGGAGCGACGGAGTCAAACAATATGTCTATCAAAGGTGTAGCAAGGTTTTACAAGTCCAAGAAGCACATCATCACATCGCAGACGGAGCACAAATGTGTGTTGGACTCGTGCAGGCATTTGCAAGACGAGGGATATGATATCACGTATCTCCCTGTCAAGAGCAACGGTTTGATCGATCTGGAGCAATTGGAGAAGGAGATTCGCCCGGACACAGCGTTAGTCTCAATTATGACGGTCAATAATGAGATTGGGGTTATCCAGCCGATGGAGGAGATTGGAAAGTTGTGCCGAAAGAAGAATGTCTTCTTCCATACCGATGGTGCCCAGGCAGTGGGCAAAATTCCCGTCGACGTCGGCAAGTGGAACGTCGACTTGATGAGCATCTCCGGCCACAAAGTTTACGGCCCAAAGGGTGTTGGCGCCTGTTACATCCGCCGTAGACCAAAAGTCAGAATCGACCCGCTCATCTCTGGCGGCGGTCAAGAACGTGGCCTTCGCAGTGGGACTCTCGCGCCTCCATTGGTAATCGGTTTTGGAGAAGCCTGCAGAATTGCCAAAGAGGAAATTGAGGTGCATTCCCTCTGCCCGTCTTTCCTGCCTGCAAGCCGCTAAAATTGAAGTAAAACCCAGTATGACCACAAACGCGTAACCGCCCTCTCAAACCGCCTCCAATCCGGCCTCCTAGCAATGGAGCACACGACCCTGAACGGGGACCCAAGCGCCCGCTACCCCGGTTGTGTCAACGTCTCCTTCGCATACGTAGAAGGCGAATCCCTCTTGATGGCACTCAAGGACATTGCTCTCTCCTCCGGCTCGGCGTGTACTTCTGCCTCCTTAGAGCCCAGTTACGTCCTCAGAGCCCTCGGGTCTAGCGATGAGAGCGCGCACTCTAGTATCCGCTTTGGAATCGGCAGGTTTACCACTGAGGCTGAGATCGATTATGTGCTTAATGCCGTCAGGGACCGGGTTACGGTTTTGAGGGAGATGAGTCCGTTATGGGAGCTTGTGCAAGAGGGAGTGGACTTGAACACTATTGAGTGGTCGCAGCATTAGGCAGAGTTTCATACAAGGCTGCCGTTGTTAAATAGGTTTTGATTCAATCATTCGCTCACATCCGTTCAGTCAGTCGGTCGGTGGTTTCCCTTTGTCGGGTTGCTTTTCTTTCCTTATTACTATCCCTCTTACTCTTCCCCCCGGTCCTGTATTGTGATTTCTTATGGTGTCTCGATTTTCCAATTCCACCTGAGTGTGATGGGAGTGGGGTTTGTGGTTTATTTACTGGAGCCGGGTGGGTTTGTATCACTTTTGGAGGATCTAATCTGCCAGATGCGGGTGGAATGGAACTACTTGGCAGGCCTATATTTACCTGCCTACCTACTCCAGGGGCTCCACTGCGCAACTTGCCCGTAATATACACACTAAAGAAACTAGGATTCTTCTTCCCGGAGTACATAGCGTCACGGATGTGCGGCCGAGCGTGAGATCCCGGAAGGAAGGAATCTCACGCAAGGAGACTGAGCGCCCGCTTGGGTTTAAGTGACCGTAGCAACTCCCGATCACGGCACTGCCACAGCACCGTCATGACAATGACGGAGGCCCGGAGCGTGAGGGAGAGAGATCTGGACAGGAGGTAGGATACTTGCGCTTAAACCAAGTTATGGCGCGGTCGTGTCCATAAGATTTTCGTGCCCGTCGGCAATTCAATCAAGCAAACTTTATCGAACTCAATGCCTGCAAATAAATTATGGAATAAGTTTAATTCGAAGGTATAGCAAACTATAGATATTGAGGTATTTGGCCCAGCTATGGGACAATTTTCGAAGACATAGCATCTTCTACAGCAACACCCGCAACCTAGCCCGCAGTGCACTAGACGAGTAACAAATTTTTTCTATTTGGACTATGATACCAACATGCTCTCGATTATATCGACTAGTGCCAAAGTGGAGGATATTAGTGAACATGATGAAAAACATAGTACATAGGTAAAGTGTGCGGAGTGGTGTATTTAGGCCAAGCGAAGTACAACTAGTTTAACAAAGGACATTTAAAGTTCTGAGTGGTGGCAGCAATATTAAAATATGGTTCTTGGCCCGTCTGAGTTGTTTTGTGTATAAATAAGTTAAGGATAGAAGTCTATTGCTGAATAGTAGCAGGAGTGGGGGGGTGTGTAACTCCAGATAAACTTTATGTGGTGTCGGTGCACCAGACAGCAAATACCACAAATTTTCTCCAATTCATATTAATGTTACTAGGCCCGTGGAGCGACCTCTGATTGCTTGAAAAGGGAAGAAAGAATAACTCAAGGGTTTAAGCCCTGTCACAGCAACAGCTTAGCAGATCAAAATCATTACTAAGATGATTGCATATATATTTATCACTCAGATGTCGTGCATATGGATAGGAGAGAAGGAGGAGAAATATATCAAAACAGAAGATACTGTTCCCTGACGAGAGCAAATCCAACAGCCTTATTGCTAGCTGGAAAATCTATAGGTAAAGCCTTCAGGTTCTCATTCCCGGAAATATTCGAACTCTTATGTGTTTTTCGGAGGGTTCCTAATTGTTAGCTATCATACAAGTTCTCATAGTTCAGTCTTTAATTTGGATATTAAGCTCACGATCAGACTAGTAGGATGAGTCATTAATGGATAAAGTAAGACTTGAGCTTCAGAAGTTTTAAATAGGAATTTTTCACTAGGTCTAATTGTGATACCATTCCTCTCAAAAATCCCCAATTGCTTTGATAGCCACTGCACTGTGCTGGATATCACTTTATTTTTTAATATATCTAGTGGTTTTTGCTTCCGAATTTCTTCTCTAAGCAGTTTAATCAAGCTTTCAAATGGAGCATTATTAAAATATTAAGAGGTCGGATCCTTGACATGGTATCATACTAATGTAAATCAAGAAAGGCATGAATTAATACGTCTACAGTTGTATCTTAAATAGTTTGAAATAGAAAACACCTTGACATTCAGCTATGAACTCGAAAAATAGTACTATAGATAGTGCTTGCGTTGGATTCCCCGCTTACCCAGTTATTTTTACAATTATTATACCAATTCACGCTTATTGGAATGCTATATATTAGAGTCAATACCCTGCATAATTTGCCGCAATAAGTGAGAAATATAGAATAGTGTCCTGTCTTTTGTACTCCCTGATTGCCCTGCTGTGCAAACTCCGGGGAGAAGAGAGAGAGTTCCCAAAGCGCACTGAAATCCTGCGGCTTTCGATATATAGACCTTCGACTACCCTGAATGAAGAAGAGCTCTCATGAATTTTCTTCTCCACCAGCCGATAAATGGGTAAATGTTCCTGAGGAATAGTGGAGGATTCATTTCGCTTCGAGTCTATAGTCGTGCGGGGAATAGTGCAAATTACCATGGTATGACTTTCCAAGCACCGTCCGGGATAGAGACTTTCTTTGTGCATAGAACACTTGCCATGGGGTCAATTTCATCTCTATTTCAGACCTCGGCTGCCCCAAGTTCATCGGGTTTGAAATATTTGCGAGCATCATGTACCGTGCCTCTGATGTAGGCATTGTATATGATAAGAGTTGAGACCCAATGACAGCAGGCTCTCATCTCTGGACCAGGGACTACTCAGGAGCACTCTTCCTACTGTCTTCCCTTCAGAGTTTACTTACTAGTGATATAGGTAAGAGTAAATTATTGTGCTGTGCATGTTTACCAGTTTTGTGGATGTGCGAAGAGA
>Ga0307510_10009043_pt1 | contig 11862 bp, 14 predicted proteins | sample 12_EM_MG_FD_207224 | JGI IMG/M metagenome (GOLD analysis project Ga0307510, IMG submission 207224) | Populus trichocarpa ectomycorrhiza microbial communities from riparian zone in the Pacific Northwest, United States - 12_EM | ecosystem: Host-associated > Plants > Roots > Unclassified | place...
GGTCCTGTCCTTACGTGGACATCCATACACCAGGAATGGCAAAATTGTTAATGATGGAGGAAGTACTTAACTTAGCACGCAGCGTGCGGTGCCCAAGGTATCCATTAATAATTAAATATTGTAATGAACGGGCTGCGTACGGCACGGTGGAGTACCCGTAGTTGGTTTCTCCCGTTCTCCCGTGTCCGAGTACCCCAATGTTTGTCCAGGCCGCTTCAAGAGCGACCGATGTGGGCCACGATCTTTGTCCACAAAAACGTATCACTGGCAGGCCAGCCGAGAGAGCGCGAACGGACTGTCTCCGTCCTGAATACCATCTATCATTCGCTGCCCGGACAGTAAGAAAAGGGCCCGGCATCACTCAGGTCGCGATCGATCCACGCGCGTGCAATCTAGGCGGGGAAGCGGAGCCGCGTGGAAAGAAGGTACAGTAATGCGTGCGCCGCTAAATGAATCCAGAAGACGAGAACCCTTTAATATCCGTTTCCAACCCCGAGCAGACGGCTGGGCCGGCTCCCCTGGCGTAGGCTTAAGTTCTTCGGACTTACGGAGCGCGCCTGTTGGTCTGGAGAAGAGAAGAGAGGTGGAAGGGAGGAGGCTTAGGGGCGGGGGTTCAACTTCCTGCCGCTCACAGGCCGCAGGTTCTTTCGATCACTCTCGATTCACTGGGAATGACCCTGGGGATAAGATATGAAGCCCTGGGCGGCAAAAAATGGGGTATTTTTCTTTGAACAGCTTATCATTCGGGCCTTTCAGGTGGTGGATCAGGTGCCGTGAGCTCTACATGATTTGTGGTGAAGAGGTTACGTACCCCAAGCGCAGAGAATCTGCGATAGCGGTGTGCGACTGGCGGCATGGTCTCGGTACGTTGAAGCGAGAGTGTCATCTCGGTCGCCATCAAGCGTTACGGTATCATGTTTGGGATCAATGACCAGCATCATACCGGTCGGATCACAGGGAGCTGAGCAGGGAACCGCGCTGATAACTCGGTATGATATAGTATTCTGGCCGATCAAAAGTCCTCGCCGGGCCTGTCTCCAAACTTACACACACACCTACCTACGTATGCGGGGGCCAGAAAAGGAGATCGCAAGCCGAGTCTGTCACAATTCCTGGTTTCCCCGGATTCAAGTGCCTTACCCTTCGGGGTTGAGAGGGATTGAAAGAAGGGAATGAGACAAAAGTCCTGCGGAGAGAGATGAAAGGTCCAACAAGTAGTCCTCAATCTGGGTTGTCGAGCTATGTGAACGTGTATCGTGTATAACCAACTTGAGGTGAAATTTCGCGATGTGTGATTCGCCCATTCGAGTGGATGTCTGCTAGATCATTGGTCTGACCCTCCGAGTCATATAATGCTGGCCTTATGGACAGGTAGGTGTCGGTGAACCGCACTGGCGATTCAAGCATGCGCAGGGGATATTAATGTTGCAACATATAGTGAGTCACTAATACCATCACTGAATCACTGTGTCTTCCTCTTTTTCCTGCTGACACCTTCCTCCTTCTCTACCTCCCGCTTGCTTTTTATTCCCGCTATTCGCATTTTCTCTTTCCGTTCTTCCCTCTTCTTATCACTCTTCTTCTGCTCGTCCCTCTCGAGATGCCTTTTCCGAACTTCTGCACGCTCCTGTTTTTTCTCCCGTCTCCGCGCGATTGCGTCTTTTCGTAGTGCCTGCATTTGTTGCATCACCGCCAAAGCCTTTTTCTCTTCTGGTTCGAGCAACACGGCACGCTTTTGGAGGTATGTTTTCCGCTTCTGCGGCTTCATGAGTCTCGGTTTCGATGCGTAAGGTAACGCTCCTTGTAGCTTGCGAGGAACTTTGAGTGGATTAAAGCGCCGACCAGGACGTTCGATGGGTGTATACGCCGAGTCACGTTGATGGGGCGCAGTCAAGTTTTCTTCGCGCCGCACCTGACCCGTTAGGCGCATGCCCGCCCATCTGGAATCACTAGATAGGAGGAGGGACGTAACGGGGTTGTAGAACTTGCGTGGCTGAATGGAATACCAAGCCCGTAGGAATATAATATCTATAGCAAACAGTTACCCTGAGAGCTAGCTCGATGAGCGATAATACACACCACTCATTAACACCTTGTCCTCGAACGTGGCTCTGAATGCCCCGTCTGGCTTTGGCAACCCTTTCTTTACTTGGCCTCGTATTCCGGAGACCGTCCTGAGATTCGCACCCTCGAACTTGGCTACTTCCAGTGCGCTCGAAAACATGTCCTTCACGAATGCTGTATTCTTAAAGATCTTGTAGGGAACGCCAGTTAGTTTCAACTTCTTGACTATCTTCACAGATCTGTCAATATCTAGTACCACTCCAGTAGCGGCTACGCGGAACGTTGATGTACCGTCCTCCAGGGAATTGAACGCACAGAATCCTGTGTTGGGAGCGGATATGGGTCCATAGAATGTCGCGTAGCAATGCATATGCTCTGGCGTGTACTTGAGCATACGCATCCGAATCGAATGGTCGTCAAGCGAGTAAATAGGAACTGTTTGGAAGCGTCGCCATCCCAAACTCAGGATGAGAGGGTCATTCGTCTTCAACGTGCGGGCGTGCCAGCGATGGCGTTTAATACGCACTTGCACAAAGCCGAATTGCCCTTCTGCTGATAAGAGTCCGCCCAGCACCAACGGTCGGGTCGGATCGAAATGCTCAGACATCTCGCAAGGCACGGAAACGAGTTCGATGCGAACATATGAGCCGGGCTGATAACCCTCCACAAGTGTACGGGTAGCAGGGTCGACATCCGCAAATTCGGCGCGGTTCAGGGCTTGCTGGGCAGATATGGCCTCCTTAGCCTCGGTGTAGAAATCTTGCTTAGAAGATTCTGGGTCGTCGTACTGCTCGTCGAATTTGCGTTTGAGGGCTTCCTTTTTGGCCACGAGAGCAGCAGCTCGGGAATCGCCATCATCGGCTCCATCGTTGTCCGGATTAGAGTTTTCGTCCTCGTCGAAGCCATCGTTGCTCGCAGTGGCATTGTGGTCACCAGAACCGTCAGCACCAAAGGTCTCGTCTTTCCCTGTGATGAACAGATGTCGAATCGAGTCGAGTGTCTCCTCATTCTCCCACTTTGCTAGCCGATCCGGAGGAAGCGGTTCTTTCGTAGCATCCAAAGAGTCGGCATCGGCGTCAGTTGCCTTTTTTAACGTGAGAAAATCATCATTGTCGTCGTTCTCTTCATCCTTTTCCCGGCCAGCTACGTTTGGTTCTCCTCGCACGATTTGACGTGGAGATAAGGGAGTGGAGTAGATGAGCGTAGTCCAGTCCTTGCGTTTGTTTCGTTGCGCCTGCTTAAACGACGCATTCGCTTGGTCGATCATGTTGGATTTCCATTTGAGGGCCTCTTTGTCTTCTTCCTCATCGGTGTCAGTCTGTAGGTCCACGTCGCTGTCTCTGGCTAGGTCAATGCGTGTGTTGGTGCCTCCGCTACGATCATCCCCAAGGTCCGAGTCACTTTCTGCATAATCAACGCCTGCTTCATTAGGTCCACGTATTTCTGATAGCCTATCTGCAGAACGGTGGCCGACTCGATGGGTTGAGCGCCCTGTGAAATGCAGCTCTACATTTTCATCTTCGCTATATGGAAGCTCGTCGGAGTCATTGGCAAGGTCGTCGTCACCCTCTTGTTCCTCATCCTCTTCGTCGAACCCTTGACTCTCCCCATCATCTTCCACGGGGGGGACAGCATGTCTACTAGAAGATGGGTGGAGAGAGAGAGCCTTGGACGAAGAGCCAAGAAGACGAATCTGGCTGCGGGTGACGGCATCTTCTAGGGTTTCGGCGACATCTTGCAGATCCATCACCATCTGTTCGCCCTCCCCCTGGGGTACTGATCAAATCGTGTCAATATCCCAACAAGAGGAAACGACACGGAACCTTACCGTCTTTATTTCCACGGGTGAAACTACCTGGGACGTTGACCCACACAGCATCTTTGTCGTACATCACTCCACCAACGTCGCTCATCGGCGCGTGGACAAGCAATTTCTTCTTCTCGCTGAGTTTTCGCCGCTTTTCCGACTCGGCAGTGGGGAATGGACAAGGGTCACCGAGTAGTGTGATAGAGTTGATATCCAAATCTCCGACGCCGGGGATATGGACCTTGGTGCTTTTTCGAAAGTTGGTACCCCGAACGTAACCGTAAAGGGTGACAGTACGGTCACATTTACCATTTGATAAACGTATTTGTTCACGAGAAGTGAGGTCCTCGAAACGGTCCGCAAGGAGGTATGGGTGGGCGTTGCGGAAGATAAGTGGGCGGAACTTCATGACAGAGATGAAACGAGATAAGTTGAGGATTTCGGTGTCAGGATAGCGTCCATTGAGGACACCGGACAGGTAAAAAAGCTTTGCACCCTGATAAATTTCAGCCCAAAAACGCTTTTTCAAAGCCTTTTTCGTCGCGCGTAGCGTAGCCGCCTTCTTGATGAGGTCAAGGTGGGTAAGAACGCCAATGACTTTTGGAAAACCATGGGCTTGAAGGATGTTGAGGAACTCAAAGGATTCCTACACAAGGAATGCGTTGCTGATCTATGAAGAACAGGGTTGACATGCTCACCATCTCGAAACCGAATGATGCGTCAATCATGAGAAGAATGAGGTCGGCAACTTTGCCAATGTCGATCATGGAGGAGAGGTCATTGTTACACTCGACAACGGTGAGTCGCCTTCTTTTCCCGCTGATCACTGTCACAGGCCCTCTAATGTCGTTCAGTGTCTGCTTGGTAAATCTGCGGACAAGGGACTTGACAAGAGTGCTCTTTCCAACGCCTGGTGGACCAACGACGGCTACTATTATCGGTGGAGGGGCGTCATCAGGGGTACGGTCGACGAGGGGAACATGGAGGCGAGTCTGATCTTTCTCTGCTGCGCGACGACCCTGTCTTTCTGCTCTTCGACCTGATCTGGGTGCGAATGCCTGAGGAAGTTGTGTATGAGGCCCTGACGCACGAAAAAAAAAGAGCAGGTACCCACTTTATCATTCGAGATATTTTTCCTTCCATTTCCCTTTGCCTTCTTTTCCGGTTTTCTACCTGACTGAGATGGATGATGGGCCTTGTGTGATCTTTCCTCGGACATTGTGGGTGTACTGTATTGTGACGAGGCGAGACGCGAACACGTGACTCCACGCGCGTTTGTTCGTGTTGAGTTTTCGGTGGACGGGACTCACTCTGGACAACTTTCCCCTCACCAGATTGTGCGCTGCGCTCGTACTTCACTTTGAGCGTCGTCGCAAGTTATCATGAGGAGAACACCACTCAAGTTCGATATTAGCATCACAGGAGACGAACAGGAACAGTCTCGCATCCAGCTCGAGAAGAATCTCCTCCACACGGACCTGTCTCTGCATCTCTCCTCTACCCGTGATGAATACTCCGTCGAGATTCCCCGCCATCATTCAAGCTTACCAGCATCCTTCTCTGCCTTCGACTCTATCGATCGCTCCAGAGATGCACTTGATCTGGATGATGGTCTCAGTCAACTTCAGGCGTGGTCCTATCGCACCGGCGAGGATGACGAAGGAATTCATCCCTTCGTTGGAGCCGAGACATTATCGACGGCCGCTCATCATGCTAGTGCACTCACGCTCAGTGCTGGTCTTGCCGGGAGAGGCGAAAGACGGGATATCAGCCTCAGTGGTGCTGAGTACGACCCTGAGCGTCCCTTGCAAGACCTTATTGCTGGCATAAGCACTAAACTCAATATGTTCGACTCTGAGAAAGAGCCGCCACGTCCTGTCGTGAGTATTTCGGTTTGACCTTTTGCAGTATCCGATGAAAAGCCCGTCTTCTATCTATATGCAGTCAAATTCGGTGCCTTTCGACCCCCCCATTGTGGATAGCACAGCAGAGCTTGATCAAATTTTATCCGCACCGCGTGTCAAGGTCGCTGCCCGCCGTGTTCGTTCGCCTTATTCAGATCAATCAACATCTTCCTCGTCGGAGCCAGATACTCCGGACCCGACATCAACGAAACCAAAGCTCTCAGATGCCCTCTCGCACCTGACATTCTCCCCAAAGCGCCCGCGCTCTCCTGCTTTGCAGCACCGTCCTGCATCCCCGGCTCATGTACATGGCCTTATTCCCGGAGGGCCGTCCACGTCCAACCAACCTACATCACGACATCCGCCCCGACCTCACCGTGAAACTGCACGACCCTCCTCTCTTCGTGTATCTCACGTCGATGCTAGAGAAGGTGAGCCGACGCCACGCCCGCGGAAGGTCCATCTGCTACCGCAACCCATCACCTCGGATAACGCACTTCGCCCACCTACGCCCTCTGCTGCCGACTCGAACTTCACAAGACTAGCAAAGGGTCTTGCGCGTGAGATAGAAGCCGAACAAAGTAGATGGCATGCCCCTTTGGAGCTCGAAGACATTCAATATGGTGCGAAGGAGAGCAGGCCGATGCAGAGCGTGCGCGAGAAAAGGGCAATCCCGGGTAAGCATAGGCCACTACGCGCCATCACTGTGACCCTTTAACTAAGAGATATGGCAAGCAACTACGCATGTTGGCTCTTCAAACGTGAAGAAGAAACAAGTTCAGCTCCCCGATGTCACTGGACTAACCGTCGCTGTTGAGAGTCCCGCCAAAGGACAAACGCACCAACCGTACGGGGACACGGGCAAGGAACATGGGGACGATGAAGGACATGGTATGTCTCCTACTTGTTTCTTCGTACCAGAACTCAAAAAGTTTCAGCCCGTTTGCAGTTAGCCATGAACCTCCTCCAAAAAAAGATCACTCATCTGGATTCGGAGAATCATACCTCCAGGAGACGCATGAAGGAGCTTGAACGCGAATTGGATATTTGCAGGCAAGACGTCGAAAGACAGCGCGAGCAGGTCATACGACGTGAAGAGCAATTGGTGAAGCAACAGCGAGCCGATGTCATCACCGCTGCCAAATTGAAAGGCAAAGCCCGTGCTGTCGAAGACACAAAGGAGGAACAAAAACGATATAAGCAAGCTGTCGAAGAGAAAAAAGGTGCGGCGATATACTCCATACACACATCGTCTTGGAATTAATGACATGGATATAGCCTTGGAATCCCTCATTGCTACTCTCCGATCCCATATGGCCCGACTCACTTCCGAGCTCTCATCACATAAAACACTTTTGGATGAACTTCGCTCTCTCCGAGAAGCGGACAAGAATACACTTCGACAGAAGGTCCGTGAGGTCGATCTCCTCAGGCGAGAAGTAGAGAAAATCGCTGGAGAAGTGGAGGTGCTCAAGGGCGTCGTGGAAGAAGGCCTACGAGAAAGAAGGGGACGTAGTCCCTCCCACTCCCACGATGAGCCCCGAGGCCATGGCCTGGATGTCGACCAGAGAGAGGACAGTGGCGACTATGCAGCGGAAAGGGATCGGGACGAAGACGAGGACCTTGATCCCCAACAAGACGCCGACGACTACGAGATCGAGGACGTCCAACCTGATCTCGCACGTCGTGCGCTCCTGGAGCGTAAAACGCGCACGGACCACGTCGCATTTGGTTCCTCCACAATCCCAGGCAATGTGGGCAACACACAACGCTACGTCGATGATAGTGAATTAGAGCGGATTTCTGTCGAACTTGAGGAACGACGTTCAGAACGGTCGCGGTCATCGTCTAGACTAGGGAGCTCAGTCAGCAGCAACGGATCCCACCGGGCGCCGAGCGTGGCATCCTCGACACGTTCCGCGAGAAATCCTCTGATTTCCGCCCCTCCTTTACAACGTGCTGCCACCCCTGACAAGCAAAGAAGACGTCAAGCTTCCGGTTCGTCCGTGCCTCTCCCCACGCAAGACCCCCGCCCGCCCGCCCCGACGCCGGCCCATGCTCGAGAGGGACACCACGCAGGCGAGGTGCCTTTCCCGCAAATCCGTGGTGCACAGCTCGAGCGGATGTTTTTCTCTGCACCAGAACATAACAGCAAGACATGCACCGTGTGCAACCGCCGACGTTATCGCGAGGCTGCGCCGAGACCGCTGTGGTACCCTGCAAGTAAGGGTCACAACGTCACAGTCGCAGATGTGAACGACAAAGATGAAGGCTTCGGAGAGGGCTCTGTCATTGAGGACGGGGCTCTCCGTGGATGTGCTGTGAACCTCGATTTCTTGAACGGGGATGCCCAAAATGACCACCTTCCCCCCCAAACCGTGCTCGTGCGCGTGCTAAGGGAGTTGGAGGATGATTTTACACACTACAAAGGGTGGGTGCTATTTCCTGGGCCTGGGGTTTGTACTGAAGTTTGTGGGGGCGTAGGATCTACACCGAGTTGGCTGACCAGTACAAAATCATGGACGCTGCCTCGAACGTTGTGAGACGGAATGTATTGGCGCAACATCTGCGCGAGGTAATTGACGTTCTCGAACAAAAGGTGAGCGGCGCTGGGTTCGTTTAATTTGAAACACGGGCTCATCACAAATGCGGTCAAATTCAGGGTGATCAGATCGCGTCTCTCTATGATCTCTTGACTTTTGAGGACAAGCCTGTGGCGCGATCGGTGGTGCCAGAGAAGAATCCCAGGAATCAAGAGCCCGTCGGTTTGGGACGGACTCGCTACGGTGGTTCGAGAAAGCGGCGCCTTGCGTTTGCGTAAAAATTCGCATCTATACGTACAATGTAGAATGCATGTATCATTATTGGTTATCCTCCTCCCTTCCATCATAGTTCCCCTCCCCCATCATCGCGCTGAACTCAGCCGAGCTGATGAAAATTGAAACATTATTGACATTGACTAACAGACCTGTGAAGAAATTTTTAGTTTTATCTCCCTTAATTGGGTCCACAGTGGTGGGCGACAAGTAGGAAAAAGCTTGTACGATTTTCCTAATATTTCCCGACCGGGATACCTCCTCTGACCGACTACTTGGACGGGCTATTTGCACCGTGAGATGTACAGCGCCCAATGTGAATGAATGGGCAGATTGGGTGGCGATGTAACATTCATTGATCGAAGATTGATCGGAGCGAAATTTACTCGAAATAGGCAAGATAGGCAAACCGTGGGGCAAATTCCACTTTAACTTGTTATCCCGTTATGGTCCAAAGTTTAACAAAGCTGCATTATTACGAGAGGGGGTTGATGAAAAACAGAGTATTATGATATTACTAAGCGAAGGCGGTGTGTAGGAATGCCTCGATTTCTTTCTTGTGCTGCGCCTGCAAAAAAAAAAAAAGGGCTCAGGGTTCAGACAACGGGAGCACGAAATCCAGAGCGTGACATACCTTGCTTCCTGTGGCAACAGAACCTGTAGGTTCACGGCCAGCATAATGAGGATATTTGCCCTTGTGATGCTGGGTAGCGTTGGTCGCGGTAAAGATGCGTGGCCCAACGTAGGTCCAGGCGCCGTTGTTGAGGGGTTCCTCCTATACGTTCCGACATGTGGGTGATGGGAATGAGAAAACGTTGCACATGACCTTACCTGGCACCAAAGGATATCTGCATTGGGATACGCATCAAGGTGAGGTATAATCTGGGAAACGATCAAAACCCATTCCAGACTTAGCAGGGAGACGAAATACCAGATCATAAGGGAAGGGAGAAATCTGTTCTACTCGGCTGATTGCTACATCCTTGATGCCCTTTGCCTCACGCTCCTGAAGTAATGTATAGTAGACTTGGCCTAGGAAGCGATGATCAACGTAAAATTCCTTGGACGAGATATGTGATCACGCCACCTGAGCAGAGAATGTGACGCCTTATTTCTTCGGGGCGAACGAGCTCTCCGGAGGTCTCCGGCAAATAGCGTTCGAAGTGAGTATCGCCGACTATTTCCGAGAGAGAGGACTTTGCTTTCGGGTGACGAAGCAACGATTTTGAGAAGAAGAGAATGAGCTGGATAACATATAAGTGGTCAGAGACTCAGAGACGAAAGAAGTAGGAACGTACCGGCTTTCGATAGTCACGGTGGATCTGACGACGGAGTACGTGGAACTAGACATGGGTGGTAAGAACATGATCAGCATTTGCTACAGCATCGACCACTGACATAATTGGCGGGGGTCGAAGGGTACACGATCTGCATGTTACAATCTTGATGCATCCGCTCGAGCTTTTCAGGGCTGGGGAGGTGATGGGGATGATCGTCACAAAGTTGCAAGAATCGCTCGAGGCGCGCGCTAGAATGTTCGGGACCTTGACCGTCATATCCATGGGGCAAATTCACCACTAAACCGGACCGCTGCAACCACTTGCGCTCTGCAGATGCGATGAACTGGTCGATGATGACCTGTGCATTGTTGGCAAAGTCACCGAATTGAGCCTCCCATATCGTTAGCGTGTCAGGTGAAACGAGGGAGTAACCAAGCTCAAAGCCCAGCGTTCCATACTCGGAGAGAGAAGAGTTGCAAACGACAAAGCGCGCTTGGCCTCCGCCAAGATTATTCAGAGGGATGTACTGCCGCTCGTTTTCTTGGTCGTGGAGGACTGCATGTCGTTGAGAGAATGTGCCGCGCTCGACGTCCTGGCCTGACAAGCGCACGTGCTTCTTTTCTAGTGCGAGGGAGCCAAAGGCAAGCGCCTCAGCTGTAGACCAGTCGATGCCCTGGCCATCCTCGACGGCCTTGCCTCGATTTTTGATGATGCGTGCGAGATTCCCGTGGACACCGAAGTCTGGGGGATAGGAAGAGACGGCCTTGCCAACGTGCTTGAGGACTGCATCGTCTACACCGGTTGCGCGCACCGGGAGAACCTGTTCCGCGAGTTCCTTCGGTGATGGGAAACCTGGCCATGAGGCTGAGAGCCACTCTTTACTAGTTGGGACGTAATCTTTTGCGCCATCGGCAGCGGTCTCGAGCATGCCCCATACCCACTTCTTATGTTCATCGATATCTTTCTCGGTGAACGTCCCACGACCGACAAGGAATTTCGTGTATTGTGTCAAGGGAGTTGGCTGCTTTGCGATAGCTTGGTACATCCGCGGCTGTGTGAAGCTTGGCTGGTCGGTTTCGTTATGTCCGTAGCGCCGGTAGCAGACGATATCTATGACGACATCCCTCTTGTATTTGGCGCGGTAATCTGCCGCAAGTTGACAAACAAATGTGACAGCTTCTGTGTTGTCACCGTTTACGTGGAAAATTGGGGCATCGATGGATTTAGCGATGTCAGAAGGGTAAGGTGTCGATCGCGCGAAACGTGGGTCGGTGGTGAAGCCGATCTGGTTATTGACGACGAGATGGATCGTTCCACCAGTACCGTAACATGGGAGATTGTGGAAGCCCATAGTTTCGTAAACGATGCCTTGTCCAGCAAATGCGGCGTCACCATGGAGTAAAACGCCCATGGCCGTCGAATGCGTAGCTTCATCATTCTCCAAAAGTTGGATCCCGCGAGTTTTGCCGAGGACGATCGGGTCACATGCCTCTAAATGTGATGGATTGGCAACGAGAGACAGAGAAACTTTCTTTCCGGAAGGCGTAGGACGGACGTAGTTGGCACCGAGGTGATATTTCACATCACCAGCCGGAAAGTCATCCGAATCCCCCACGCCAGAGAATTCATTGAGTATGGCATCGAGAGGCTTCCGAATGACGTTTGCTAGAACGTTCAAACGGCCACGATGGGGCATCCCTATGGTGACATACTTGACACCATGGTCCACGGAGCGGTCGATAAGAGCTTTCATTCCAGGTATGAGAGACTCGCAACCTTCAAGGCCAAAGCGCTTCTCGTTGGGATACTTGCTAGCAATGAACTTCTCGAAGGACTCGGACCAAATAAGGCGGTCAAGAATCATCCGCTTTTCCTCTAAGGTGTAGTTCCAGGGTTTGGGCACTTCAATGCGCTCACGAATCCAATCACACTGGTCCTTGTCTGGGATATGGACGTACTGGATCCCAACAGCGCCACCTAATACCCGATAA
>Ga0307510_10009044_pt1 | contig 11861 bp, 7 predicted proteins | sample 12_EM_MG_FD_207224 | JGI IMG/M metagenome (GOLD analysis project Ga0307510, IMG submission 207224) | Populus trichocarpa ectomycorrhiza microbial communities from riparian zone in the Pacific Northwest, United States - 12_EM | ecosystem: Host-associated > Plants > Roots > Unclassified | place...
TTCACATCTCTTTTGGTGTCGAAATATAACATTATTGAAATTGGTGTTATAATGTAATGGTTCTAGCTATCTGTTTTCACGTTTCTTTGTGCAATCCTGTTGTAGCACTGATCGGGTCCGATGTTTATTTATTATCGTGTGGTCAAGTTGGTGTTTAGTGGGATTCTTGCCCTCTATTTTTATTCCAATATATATCGGTTTATAAAAAAATATATATATATTGTGCTGGCTAGCTAGTTGCTATCTCTAATATTTCTCACAACTCATTCATGAATGACATTCTCTCACAAAATTTTGTTCGATGAACTGTATTGGCTATATCTCTAATGTCAGGTTCAATTGAGGTATTGGCTCATAAAATAATTTGGATTATATTGAATCAATTCAAACTAATCAATTTAGTTAAAATGACATTTTTTAAAATAATTTTTTTAAAAATAATTCTTTAAATGAGTTTGGATTCAAGTCAAACCAACATTTTTACTAATTTAAAACCGGTTTGAGCAAAGCTGAAATTCATGAATTTTTTTAATCAAGGCATTTTAATTTACAATCAAAATGAAGGAAATTAATTACATTATTCACACAATTCCATCATATTAATTACATGCTACTAAACTGAGCGATAAAATACACATGCATACATTTTAGGAGTTGGGACGCTTTAACCATACAATATGTAGCCTATTGATAAGAGCTTGGATCAAGGGATTTGTTTTCCATGTGATCTCAGGTTTGAGTCTTGTGGTTGCTAATATTGATAGTCACTGGAGATTTACCTGGTCATTAACTTCAGAACTTGTGGGGATTAGTAGAGATGCGCGCAAGCTGACCCGAACACTCCATGTGAATAAAATAAAATAAAAAGAGATGGGACGCTTTGGATTGTTCTCCAATAAAAAAATTGGGTTAATGAAAAAATTAGCCAGAGAAAATAATTTAAATATTAGTGGTGATCGGAGAGAGATAAAAATTGGATGTGCTTTTGAGACAAAAATAAGGAAAGAGTCGGCTGGGAAGCTAAATCTTAGTCGCTGAATGTAAACTTTACCCTTCAAATCACCAATTTTACAGGGTAATTATTATATACCCTCCTATAATTCTCCACATCAACAAGAACGAAACAAAGAAAATTAATTTTATTAACTACAATTTCTAGCCCTATTAACCACTGCCAAACACACTAACTCATAGGATTTTCGATAGGAGACCTAAAGCTAAAATTTCAGAAGAGAGAAGGATGAGAACTTAGGAATTAGGCGGATATTATTTCTCATCATATGTAGTTTGAAGATGAATATCGAAAATGTACGGTGCAACTAATGCACTAAAAATTGTAATTGTGCAAAAGTATATCTAAGAGATATTTACATATGATGACAAAGGCAGAACAACAACAGAGGTGGAATTTAATGGAAAACAAAAACCCTCGAAGAAGATATTTAAGAATGACTAGTTTTCAACTCAACTCGGCAAGTAGCGTCTTCAGATATAATTATCACATTGACTATATATAGTTGTTGAGATTAAACAAAGACTTGTGATAAATATGTGAAGTCTTCCTGTCTCACACGCTAAGCAAAGAAGGAAAAAGTAACTCATAAAATACCACTAAGTTTTGTGAAGTTGGTGGCATGTAGCATCACATGAACTAGTGGCCGGCATATTAATTATATATCCAGTACGTCTAAGATCATTTATATATAGAAACAAAACCCACTTGTGAATAAGATATAGAATTATGGAGTGCAAGTTTCCTGGATTTTTGTTCCCGGACCGTATGACTAAATATTAATTAATACTACCGTCCCGTCCTTGAGAGCAAAATAGATCTCAGGCCACGTACCGTGCCCTCAATCTATTAATTATTCTCAACAACAAAATAAAAAATTAAATTTTACACCCGCTTAACTTGATATGCTCCACTCTACTCAAATATCTGTTTACGAACTACAGCAACCACAAGAATCAATATTAAATTAAAACATTAACATTTAATATATATGATTGAGATTGATAAAATTGTCTAATGTAAGTTTAATTAGTCTGTGATTAAATTGATTGCTAAAGTCTGTGTTAATACTGAAACGATGGTGTATAACTTGGGTGACATGAATTCGCTTGATTTATTAATAGAAAGGAAAGAGAGAAGAAAACAAGGGAGTAGCATTCACTCGGTACACTCCGTTCTACTCCAACATGTATATTTATAAGCCACAAGCTACAACAAATCACAAGAAAAGAATCAACTAAAACATTAACATTAAATATGATTGAGAATGATGAAATTGTCTAATACAGGTTTAATTAATCTGTGATTAAAATGATGCTAAAGTATGTGTTAATACTGAAATGGTGGTGTATAACGTGGGTGACATGAATTTGCTTGATGTGTAAATAGAAAGAAGAAGAAGAAGAAGAAGATGTTAGAATAATGGAGACGACAATGCCCCACCTCCACTTATGCTAGTGGGAACAACTCATCTCCCACTTAGCATAAAGTGGAAGCACATGGTGGGAACAACTCATCCCACTTAGCACAAAGTGGAAGTTCATGGTGGCCATGATCTCTTGTTCCCAGCTTAGTCTATAAATAGACACATTGAAGAGCTGAGGGTGTGCGGCAGAATAGAGAGAAGAAGATAGAGAGAGCTTGAGTGAAAGTGAGTTGAGTAGAGAAGAGTGTTTTCTCCTCCTTCTTGTTTGTATTGTTTCTTTGATTGATTAATACAAACCAGTAGCTCCGTGGAGTAGGCAAGTTGCCGAACCACGTAAATTTGATGTGTGTTTGATTTCTGGAATAGCCCAACAACTGGTATCAGAGCTTGTTCTTGAAAAAGCGGGTGTTTAATCCAAACCCAGAAATCAAAGTTATCAAAACATGTTTTTATACATACCATCGTGTAGGGGAAGACGAGAGCAATCCACTGGTGAAACTCCGGTGAAGCACTGATGTCCTGTATGCCAGAACGCGCCCACATGCGCCCACACGCGCCTACGTCAAGACTGCTCACGCTCATAGACGTGCAACACGCGCCACACGCTCCTTCTTCGCCCAACCACCTGCAACTGAACTGGGTTGACCCGCCACGTCATCTGCCAGCCAGCAGCCACAACAACAATTATGTAAAGTCATTAGCCGTGTCACCTGCCAAGTCATTAGCCACGTTAGCATATGCCACGTCATCAATAATTCCGCACGGTTGATCCAAGTCATCAAAAGTGGGTCCAGTTGGCTTATGTTTCTGACACATCATCTAAGACACGTCATCAACTTGAGTCTTGATCTGGTGCGCCACAGACACTAATTCATCTGACACGCGGCTTCATCGGCATCGTCCATTAATCCAAAAGTTTGATTGATAAGATCTAAGCCATCCAAAGTCCGATTTGGGTGATTTCAGAGTTGTTTCCAATATTTTTTGCCATTCTGGACACATCCGTAAGGTCAGATTCAACATATTCAAATTCAAAAATTATTAAAAATGACAGATGAAATAAAGGCTGCTGGAATTGAAAAATTTGATGGGACAGATTTTGGATATTGAAAAATGCAAATCGAAGACTATCTATATGGGAAGAAACTTCATCTTCCTTTTTTGGGGAGCAAACCTGAGAATATGCAAGAAAAAGAATGGCTACTTCTTGATAAACAAGTTTTGGGCATTATCCGGCTATCCTTATCAAGAAGAGTTGCTCACAATGTTACAAAAGAAAAATCCACTGCAAGATTAATGGAAGCCTTGTCTAGGATGTATGAGAAGCCATCAGCAAATAATAAGGTGCACCTGATGAAAAAGTTGTTCAACTTGAAGATGACCGAAGGCACCTCTATTACACAACACCTCAACAACTTTAACACCATCACAAATCAATTGTCATCTGTTGAGATTGAGTTTGATGATGAGATTCGTGCACTCATCTTGCTAGCTTCACTTCCAAGCAGTTGGGAAGGTATGAGAACAGCCATGAGTAACTCAACTGGAAAATCCAAACTGAAATATGATGACATCCGAGACTTGATTTTGGCTGAAGAAGTGCGAAAGAAAGACTCAGGTGAAAGTTCAAGTTCAGGTCCAGCTCTCAATATCAACACTCGAGGGAGGAGACATGATAGAGGCTTATCCAGAGGCAGGTCAAAATCAAGATACAGAAGTAAAAGCAAGTTTGGACCCAGAAAGCAGGTTGAATGTTGGAATTGTGGCAAACCTAGTCATTACATGAGGAGTTGCACAAAACCAAAAAAGCTTGAAGGTGACTTTGTGAACGCTACCACAGATGAGGTACAAGATGCTTTAATTCTTGTTGTACAAAGTCCAATTGATGATTGGATTCTTGATTCTGGTGCTTCATTCCACTATACACCACACCATGAAATGATGCAAAACTATGTTGCTGGAGATCACGATGTAGTCTATCTGGCCGATGGACAACCAATGGATATTGTGGGTATAGGAGATGTGCAAATCAAGACAATGAATGGGTCTATATGGAACTTACAAAATGTAAGGCATGTTCCTTGATTAAAGAAGAAGTTGATCTCCGTTGGACAACTTGACGATAGTGGTCATTCAATCCTTTTTTCTGAAGGTATGTGGAAGGTATCGAAGGGAGCAATGGTTTTAGCTCGTGGAAAGAAAACTGGCACCTTGTATATGACCACACGATTTGCAGACATTATTGCCTCTACTGAAGTAGAAAATCAGGCATATCTATGGCACTGTAGACTCGGCTATATGAGTCAAAAGGGGATAAAGATACTTCAGTCGAAGGGAAAGCTGCCAGAGTTAAAAAATGTTGATCTAGACATTTGTGAAAGTTGCATTCTTGGAAAACAGAAGAAGCTCAGTTTCTTAAAAGTTGGCAAGACCTTAAGACCAAGAAAGCTAGAACTGGTACACACAGATTTATGGGGACCTTCTCCAGTGGCATCTCTTGGAGGTTCTCGGTATTATGTGACCTTCATTGACGATTTCAGTAGGAAGGTATGGGTCTACTTTCTAAAAAATAAATCTGATGTGTTTGAAACATTCAAGAAATGGAAGGCTATGGTTGAGACTGAATCAGGTCTGAAGTTGAAATGTTTAAGATCTGATAATGGAGGAGAATACATTGATGGAGGTTTCAAAGAGTATTGCGTTGTCAATGGTATCAGAATGGAAAAGACTGTTCCAGGCACACCACAACAGAACAGCATTGCTGAACGGATGAACACAGGACCATCAATGAACAAGCTAGAAGCATGAGGTTGTATTCAGGGTTACCTCAAACATTTTGGGTTGATGCAGTTCATACTGCAGTTTACTTAATCAACCATGGTCCATCAGTTCCTTTGGAATTCAGATTGCCCAAGGAAGTATGGAGAGGAAAAGAGGTACAACTCTCTCATCTCAAGGTCTTTGGGTGTGTTTCCTATGTTTACATAGATTCTGATGCTCGCAACAAGCTAGATGCCAAATCCAAGAAATGTTTCTTCATTGGCTATGGAGATGAAGAATTTGGGTTTCGGTTCTGGGATGATCAGAACAGAAAGATTATCAGAAGCAGGAATGTGATCTTCAATGAGAAAGTTTTGTACAAAGACAGATCAAGGGTAGAAACAGATATGGCTGATTCAGATACAAATTCATAAAAATCTGAATTCATAAGATTAGAAGGGCTTCCTGATGCTACCAAGCAGAATAAAAAATCAAGAGCCTTTGCAAGAAGATTCAAGCACATCTGTACCCACTACTACACAGAAAGATGTGGAGCCAAGTGAACCCATTGTTTATGTTTGCAGGTCTTCAAGGATTGTAAAGCCCCCACAACGATTCACACTTCTACTGAATTATATTTTGCTGACAGATGGTAGTGAACCGCAAACTTATGAAGAATCTTTACAAGATGGAAACTCAAGCAAGTAGGAGTTAGCCATGAAGAATGAGATGGATTCGTTGTTAAAGAACAAGACTTGGGAGCTAACCACAATATTTAAAGGATAAAAGGCTTTGCAAAACAAGTGGGTTTACAAAGTAAAGACTGAGCATGACGGAAGCAAACGGTTCAAAGCAAGACTTGTTGTAAAAGGGTTTCAACAAAAGAAAGGAATTGACTACTCTAAGATATTTTCTCCAGTTATGAAGCTCACAACAATCAGAGTTGTTCTGGGAATAGTAGCTATAGAAAATTTACATTTTGAACAATTAGATGTAAAAACAGCATTTCTTCATGGTGAATTGGAAGAAGACATTTACATGCAACAGCCAGAGGGGTTTGCAATACAAGGAAAGGAGAACCAAGTCTGCAAGCTAAAGAAAAGTCTATATGGTTTGAAGCAAGCTCCAAGATGGTGGTACAAGAAGTTTGACAACTTCATGTGTAGTTTGGGGTACACAAGATGCCAGGCTGATCATTGTTGCTATGCCAAACATTTTGACAACTCCTACATCATTCTACTATTATATGTGGATGATATGTTGATTGCATGATCTAGCATTAAAGAGATTGACAAGTTGAAACAACAGTTGTCAAAATAGTTTGAAATTGAAGGATCTGGGAGCTGCTAAACAAATACTTGGCATGAGAATCATCAAAGATAAAGACAAAGGCATACTAAAGCTTTCACAAACAGAGTATGTCAAAAAGGTTCTCAGCAGGTTTAGTATGGATAATGTTAAACCAGTAAGTACACCTATGGGGAATCATTTCAAGCTCAGCAAAGACCAGTCACCAAAAACTGAGCTAGAATATGGATACATGGATAAGATTCCATACGCCTTAGCTATCGGCTCTTTGATGTATGTTATGGTCTGTACCAAACCAGACATTGCCCATGCAGTGGGAGTTGTAAGCCGATATATGAGCAATCCTGGAAAGCAGCATTGGGAGGCGGTAAAATGGATCATGAGGTACTTAAAAGGTTCCTCGAAAACTTGTCTCAGTTTCACAGCTGGTGGTTTGAAACTTGAAGGTTTTGTAGACGCTGATATAGTAGGAGATGTTGATAGCAGAAAGAGCACTACAGGATATGTATATACTCTAGGAGGTACTGCTGTTTCCTGGAATTCTACCTTGCAAAAGATCATCGCTCTTTCAACAACAGAAGCTGAATATGTTACAGTTTCAGGATCTGTAAAAGAGATAGTATGGCTACAGAGTTTCCTAAAAGAATTGGGCATGATGAATGGAAAGGGTACTTTGTATAGCGACAGTCAGAGTGCAATCTTCCTTGCCAAGAATCCAGCATTTCACTCCAGGACTAAGCATATTCAGATGAAATATCACTTCATCCGACAATTACTGGACGATGAGCAACTAATGCTAGAAAAGGTCTATGGAAGTAAGAATCCAGCTGACATGTTAGCCAAAGGAGTTACACTTGATAAACTGAAGTTGTGTAAAACTTCAGTTGGTCTTCAAGGATAAAAGATAATTTCATTATTTGTCTCCAAGTGGGAGATTGTTAGAATAATGGAGACAAACAATGCCCCACCTTCACTTTATGCTAGTGGGAACAACTCATCTCCCACTTAGCATAAAGTGGAAGCACATGGTGTGAACAACTCATCCCACTTAGCACAAAGTGAAAGTTCATGGTGGCCATGATCTCTTGTTCCCAGCTTAGTCTATAAATAGACACATTGAAGAGCTGAGGGTGTGCGGCAGAATAGAGAGAAAAAGATAGAGAGAGCTTGAGTGAAAGTGAGTTGAGTAGAGAAGAGTGTTTTCTCCTCCTCCTAGTTTGTATTGTTTCTTTGATTGATTAATACAAACCAGTAGCTCCGTGGAGTAGGCAAGTTGCCGAACCACGTAAATTTGATGTGTGTTTGATTTCTGGAATAGCCCAACAGAAGAAGTGAGTACGTAGCATGTTGTTGAAGAAATTTAATAATTTTTTAATTACTAATCCTAAGATTTAAACCTAAAAAATCAAGAAAATAAGCAAACTTAATTTCTTGGCTACTAAGTCCAACTCTTAAGATTACTAATTTCAATGAATGTGCTGATGTATAAAAATATACAATACTATTATTGACCATGTCTTTTGATTTCAAGACTTGTTAGCGCCAAAAGGAGGAATATTGTCAATTCAAAGGTTAACAATCAATCCCCCCCTGGCCCTGGGTTTGTAATAACCTGCACTACTTCATTTCCAGTTAACTAAAAACATAAACTTTGATGTCTTGCACACATGGGCAAACATTCACTTCTCCAAACAAACATTGCTGGATCGGTTAAACCCAAACCCACCTGTCTCCTACACTTTAAATTCATGGTTTCATGAGTTGAGGTGAATATGTATGATGCACTGCATGCGTGGTATTTTGATAACGTTTATTTTTTAAAATATTTTAATTTAAAAAATATATTAAAATAATATTTTTTTTAATTTTTTTTATATCAGTATATTAAAATAATATAAAAGCATAAAAATATAACTTAAAGAAAAAAAATCAAATAATGCTTATGGGCGTATGTCTAATCACAACCAAATCAAAACCCAAAAGTCCCTTACAATATTAAACTATGTAGCAGACAATGGCATTCTACCGACAGGAAAAGAAGAGCAAACACAGGAACAGTGAAAAATGCAAATGACTTCGCACAACCTCAAACAAAGATCAAATGTACTTTAGCCATTCAAGAATCATAAGGTTGAATCTACAATCTCAGCATCCTCTCTCAAGTATTTGAAAGCATAATTGGTGCAGATATCTTTCTAAGCATCTTCATATTTACATCACCAGAAATACGTTCAATTTCATATGCTGTACTTGTGTATTTGTGAAGCATTTCGTCAAAATAACCAGTTTTATCTTGCTGTGACCAAGGGACAGAGGGAAGACAGAGGAAGAGCAAAACAAAACAAAAAATAATTTACCATGACAACAATGTGCGATTATCTGACTACCTTTGATAATTCACACCTTGAACCAATACACTAAAATCCCCTAGGTGCTGTGTTTGCATTGTTTCACTTTCTCAGTTCAATTTGTTAGGCTTTAATGATATCTTAATCTCATAACAGACTATTTTCAACAATGCAAAACCAGAAAGAATAGCCCTGATATCATAAAATAGAATCAAGAGATGTGAACCAACTTAAAAAAAAGTGTTTTTTTTTTTTTTTTTTGTATGTGAAGGTGAATGTATATGAAGAGTTCTATGGCTCTATTCTCCAAAGATATTTGCCGACTCAGCAAGTACAGGGATATCTCTATCTTTCTCAACCACATCCTAACATCATAAACTCAAGGTTAAATCACATATTTAAACACTCGTGATTCCTGCAACCTCCGACATACCAAAGCATGAATACATTGGTTGCAATAAGAGAAGAGCTAGATCTTTGTTTCACAAACTCCCATTTGCACATCACATGCAGTGTTCTCTCTTTTCATTAAGGGGTCATGAACCTGAAATCTCATGTATGTACCTTAACAGTCACGGGCCCTTATAGGTCTTGGAAAACGGTGAAATAAAATATTAAGATTTGGGAAGACTTGTAAAATTGAAAAAGAAAATAGAAACAGGAAAAGAATTCTTGTCTAAATCGACTTCCAATTTCCAGAGCATACAAGGCAATCTTCACTTTTTCACATTCCAATGCACAATTACATGCCCGTCAAGTTTTCTTCCCGCAGTGTTAGCTCAAAAGCTCAAGGATCCAATGAGGCTTCTCATCAATCTGAGCATGATTTTAATAACCCTAAACAACCTAAATGTTAATGTCTTGATCTCTACATATTCTGCAGATTGTCGCTTGATATAGTCCATACTGGTTACCAAATCCTGTAGTGAACAAATGGGCACCCAATGCTCTAACCCTAAGCGTCTCTGGAGTTCTTTAGGAAGCGCAATATCAAGCCAATCATCTATCTGTTTTGTTTTAACACATCATTATTTGCACCAAATTTACACCTAAATAACTTGCATTCAATCAAGTCCAGACTTTTACTAGAATATTAATTAAATAATTCCACAAACCCTGAGATTTTAAAAGTGTGAGTAAAGCTAGATAGATACAACTTGGAGAAGACCATCAAGGAAGCCAGATATTTTAGCGGGAGTCTTTGCGCATGTCTTCTTTGAAAGAAAGCAACGTGAGAGCGTTGAGTGCCCATGTCTCTCTCTGGTGATTCGTCTTTCTTCTTCCTTTAAACTCGCATTATTCCAGACTGCTAACATCACATTTTTACCATTTTTCCTGTCAAATCCACAAGTTCTATTAATTACTCCTGGAGTTCATCAAGGCTGATACCCTTTTGATTCAACTTGTACCACAGAATCTGAAGCAGGTGAGGCGGCTGCACAGTCACTTGTGCTGCCGAAGGGACCCCCTCTCTTAGGAGCTGGGGCTATGGAGCCGCCCCCGGACTTGTCTTGGTCCAGCTTCTACATTATTTTGTGTGTCTATCGGTCTTGTTTGGCTATCGCGATTGGGTCGGCAACCGCGGGATCCATTTTTCAGGGCAGCTGGGCAGGGGAGGTTTATTGACCCGGATTCGATTTTATTTTAATGGTTTGGGCTTTTACTTTGCTGGATCATCGGGCATTGCGGCCTTCATGAGTGGGTTTCAGAGATTTGCCACGTAATGAATCTTTGATCATTTTGCTTTTCCAAGTCGTGATTTTTTACACGGAAGGTTCTTTATCTTTATTTCCTTAACATTAACACACACAAAAAAACTAATAGCAATTATATAGTATTTTTATTTATTTTAAAAAGACTTATATAATGTATTAATTCTTGTTTCTTTCTTACTTATATTGTTTTAAAAATATATATATATATTGATAAATGAAAGAGTTAGTATTTTCAAATAATTTATTTTAATTTCTTAAAAATACTTAAATTTAAGTTACATTCTTAATGATAATTTTACTACAAAATACAAGAAATTGCCAACTAGTTAAGCGATTTTAGTCCCAATATAATATAATAATTCTTCACTAAATAGTTGAATATATTTTATCTCGTATTTAGCATTAAAGACAAGTTGTAGTTATAATTATAGATAAAGGTTATTGATAAAATATGATGTTGAAAATGTATTTACACTGATATATCTAAAATTAAAAGATTAATAGTGTAAAAAACAGGGGTAATTATTTTTAATTTTTTTGATTTAATTGATTTTTTAGTTTTTTTTCTCACCCCAAATAATAAAAACCCTAAGAAACTCTACAAATTTCGGCCTTTTAGCATGTAGCTCAGGCGAGTACATGCAAAAGAGTTGGGCTAACTAAAGGAGGGGATGGTGCATTTGGGGCCCAACAATGGTATTCGTTTATAAAATTGGATGGAATAACAAGTCAAGAAAGTTGGATTTCAAATATTGCTATGTTTGGATTATGAAATAACTTTTTTAAAATAAAAAAAAACCTCACTTTCCTATCCCCTGCGTTCTTCCTCCCCTCTTTGAAGGGGAAGTGGGGCATGGTAATTCTCCTTACGATCTTTTTAAAAATGAATGGTAGGGTCTAATGATAAAGATAATATTGTGAAGCACTCTCATCTCAATCGTGAGTTGTTTCTCTTTCTTTTAAGTTTGTTTTCTTTCACTCTAACGTTCTTTCAAGTGAGGCACGCAAGAGCAAATTCGACAGATATATCTTTTTTTTTCTGTGCTAGGAAAGCAAGATTTAATACTCTGATGAATATATCCATGTTGCTGATAGTATATCTGAAAAGCTAATTTATTGCTTACATGATTTAATCCTGAAATAAAAGGTGAGTGTGTTAGGAAGATTAATCAGCAAAGAAAATCACAGTTGATCAAATTTGCTCGAGGCATTAAATTATTCATTGTATTGTATTATATTATATTATATTATATTATATTACTGTAGGGGGTGGATAAACATATGAATGTCAT
>Ga0307510_10009047_pt1 | contig 11860 bp, 11 predicted proteins | sample 12_EM_MG_FD_207224 | JGI IMG/M metagenome (GOLD analysis project Ga0307510, IMG submission 207224) | Populus trichocarpa ectomycorrhiza microbial communities from riparian zone in the Pacific Northwest, United States - 12_EM | ecosystem: Host-associated > Plants > Roots > Unclassified | place...
GCGGGCTCAGGAGCCAGGAAGGACTACGTTGTGACTCTGTTCGGGTTGTGGGTAACGCTGGATACATACATGCACAAGTATCTACTATGTCTGTCCAAGTCACGGTGTTGTAACATAGGGGTTGCCAGCAACTTGAAGAGAGAATGGCACAGGAAACATATGTGGAGACGAGGTGGAACCGCGCAGTGAAAGTGCCTCATGGATGCAACACAACGCGAAATTGACATACAAGTATTGCATGACCCGGGACATGACACGTTCCTCATAATGAGTGGGGAACCATCTTTCAAATGATCTGACACGTGTAGTGTGAGCTCAATGGTGCCTTAGGAGGACAATATGATCAGGCATAGCACTCACGGAGAGGTATGATTCTCGGATGACCTGAGATATAGATCACAACTCAGGACCAGTCACAAACAAGCCTGCATTAAAGTGGCAATTATAATATAAGCTCATGATCAACTCATAATGACACGCAAGGCTCGTATGGGGGCACGACCTCACACCAGCCCAGATCTCAGTCACGAGCGCCGCACTGTGTTACAAGAATTTTCCCCAAATGCTGATGATCTCGTTAATGATCCGTGCCACATCGCCAAACCCTAGCCTAGCCTGAAAGGCCAAGGCCCACAGCAAGTATACTTTGACTTGACCTGATAAGAAACTGAACGCTTTGGGCGGCTGAAATTCAAGATAACGAAAGTACTCAATACAGCGCTGGGCATCACTGGGCTGCTCAAATAACCACAGGTGAGTAAGAAGCCCAGATGCAAGGAGATAGAAACCCCAAGCGGTATCTTGATGGGCTCTATCTGAATAAGATGTGACAAATACTGCCTCTGTACCACAGAGGATCGACATGTCTAAGTCCTTTTTCTGACCCGATTTTGAATGGCAATTGTTGTATAAACGTTTCAGAGCTAGGAGATGTGAATAGCGCAAAGGATACAAGGGAGGTGGTGACGAGAGAATGCGTTGATAATGAGATATTTGGTCATCGATTTCAGAAATTGATTCATCTGGCAATATAGACAATTAGCCACTTTTGTGAACACTTGAAAAAAAAAGGACAGGATCAGGGTTATAACTTACTCAATTCAGCAGCTTTGGTGTCTGACAGGAGTAATATCAGGTCAAAACTTGGATGCTGGACCATAGGACATCAGAAAAAATGGGCTTGGCTATTTGCCATGGGAAGTTGGATAAGCCAGTGGGGTGAGAGATCCTTCGAATACTGTACTGCAATAGGATTTAAAGACCCTTGAGCAGAGGAAACAATGTCAAGGCAACAGTGGCACGTGGCACAACTTCCACTTTTTTTTTTCTTTTTTTTTTTTTTTTTTTTTTTTTTTTTTTTTTGAAAGCGATATATTCTTGATAAGTAGCTACCAAACTAACTATCAGGAACAGCCGCATGGCAGGAGACAATCGTCAGCCCCATTGGCACGCTGGAGCCGGACCATATGGCTGGAGTGAGGACAAAATGCATTTATGCACATCCCATGTGGGATAGTGTGGGACTCAGGGCATGTGGCCTAATACCCACTAAAACCTCACGTTCATTTCAGTTGTTTGGGAGGTCCCCTTCTTGTTCTAGGATGTGTTCCCAGGTGCTCACCACTAGTTTGGTGAACCCTTTATTTTGCTGTTTTGTGCAAATATCTTGTCAGTAAGTCTTGTTTTTATTGTGCAAGGTAATTTCTTAGCAGCTTACATGTTTCCTTGTATCACTTTCTTATATCGTGGGACCCATATCAAGAGGGCTGACTCAGAGAGGACAAGCCCATTGGATGATTGTGTTTGTGTGCAGTGTGGGGAAATATGTGATAAAGGGAGGCATGTTCAAGATGACCTGTAGAAGGTCTCATGCAAGTTTGTGTGATGCCTTGTGCAATGCTTCTACATTTTGCAGGACACCACTGCACCCTATGTATGGGCCAAGGTGCATGGTTGTTTCATCGTTTGTGGTGCCGCCTTCTGACTGGTTTTATTGCAGCCAGCCTCTCCATCTTGTTTGTTCATCACGGCGTTTTACATGTGTGCCTGCTCAGTCATGGCACCTGTCCTTAACTCCACACATACCCTCGTTTGGGCTCCCTTGCGGAGGTGCGTCAATCCGCACTGTTATGATCCACCCCCATTTTTCGCCCCCTTGTCGGACCCCCTCCTCGTCACCCTATCCAAACCATCCCCTATGACCAAATGACCATTACCATTGAACCCATCACCCCTACCAGAACTGCCACCACTACCGCCCAGTGAACCATCCAAACTATCGTCGCCCCTTGATCAGCCACCAGTCTTGCCCCTTGTCCCAGTCCCCTGGAACATCCATCGTCAGGACTACTCCTCAATGGAGATGTACCAAGAGCCACCCCTAGTAGAGAACCCACTGGAAGACCCTGACAGTCCCATGGAGGATGCGCCGCCTTTAGAACCAGAACCAGTCACTTACTATGAACCCAACACTCCTGGAGGTCATACCAAGACCTTGTCATCCCAAGAGTCCCCTATTGCACCCTGGGAGGAATACCTCACTCAGCCCAGCAGTCCTGTGTCCCATAAACATTCCCTGTCACCCACAAGTCCCTCTTCAGTGCCCATACGACAACGTACCAGTCGTGAAGGCAGTTACCAGTCAATCACTCCCTCAGCCTCATTGCCCATAGCCAGCACCTTGCCTCAGAGCCCAGGGCACCAGTCAACCTCCTCAGGAGGATCCACAGACAATCTCTCATCCACACAGAGCTCCGCAGATGATGTGGATAATGATATGGCCCTTAACTGGGTCACCATCAATACCAACTACCTTAAATGGTAGCTGCTTACTCTAGACGCCCATTAGACTGTATTGGGCATGCGGAGACCAGATCTCCTTGGATCACCTTCAAACCTTGTGGTTGTCATTGCATCATGACGATGCTTCTCTTTTCGGAGCGCCCGCTGCTATTGTTCTCCCGTTTAAGGATCGATTAGGCAACTTGTCCCTTTACTATTTGCTCTCACTCATTCTCTATTGTTTGACTCATACAGACCGCAGCACTTGTCCGCGGATTACCATACGATACAGACAGCTCCCTCTTGACCAGAACTACCTACTATTAGAGTAGTGGCCCGTGCGCAGACCCGCCTGTATATAAGCGCCCAGTATTTCGACAGTCAAGCCCTAAGCTTGACTTGGTTTCCAATACCAACGTTCTTGAAAGCTCCCTAGTGCCTCCCCTTTTGCCCACTTCTTACATAAGCCACTCAGAGTCATCTCTAGCAACACTAGAGACTTCTACCTCTTCAAAGTACTTGCCACCAGTTCACCTCTTAGTACAAGTCGTACTATCAAGGCCCCTTGGAGCCTTAACACGCACAGTCTCTTTCTGGCAGCACCTTTGGTTTGCACTAGCCTCCAGGCAGGGCATCAAGCCCCCACTTACCCTCTCACAGTGGCGTCCTGGCTATACGTCTGGCCAAACCTTACAGTGGCGCTTCATGCCTGCACTCTGGCTCACTGTATGCCCTGGGCCCCAATGCCTTGGGTTCTGCAGTGGAGGCTGTCTCAGCCCCACTAACAAGCTTGATGCTGGTAGTGCCTCTAGCACTGGTGCTCCCTTCCTTCCATTTGCATGTGTCAATGTTCACTGGATCGATATCTCTTGCTTTGGTGTAGATAACCATACATACATGCCCACGATGGTCGAGGTTTCCAGGCTGCTAAGGAGGACAGGTAAGTCCCCTTTGTTGACACTCCTCCTGATTTTAACAGTCTTCTGTGGGTAAAGTGAGCAGCTTCAAGCTGCATGGGGGGGGGAGGGGGAAAGCTACTGTGGCGCATAGCTCAGTGGTGGTGCTGTCTCCACATGGCAGGTCATGCATGAGTGTTTTTTGGAAAGGGTGATGACTCGGATGGGACATTGGTAGGGAAGGGTAGGGCGGCATGTTGTTCACTTGTTGCAATTGGTAAGATGTTTTGCTCCCTCTCAAGCAGCAGAGTTGATCATAGACAGGTGTCCAGATCAATGGTGATGACATCCAAGCTGGGTCCCTGGTCAAGGCGCATGCAGGCACCCATATCGGGGACAGGCCTCTGAGCCTGGGATGTGTGGACTGTGGCCTTCAAAGGCTTCAAATTAACAGATCCTTGCTTCCAAAAGAACTTTCATGTTTGTGGGTTGGTGACATCAGCAAAAGTTCCAAAAGTATATAAGGGCCTTGCAAGGACTACCTCACTTGCAAGGACCCCAAGTCTGGTGACAAGTATATAGGGTGTGGGTCAAACTATACAAGGGACCATAGGAATCCATGGAGGTTTACCAGATCATAGTGATATTATAATAACTATGCAAGAAATTTGAGTATCATTCAAGCCCTATGCCTGATCTAGTGTGATAAGACAAGGGTCATACAATATCACAAAGATCTTACAAGCCCTATGCTTGATCCAGTGTGATAAGACAAGGGTCATGCAATATCAGAAAGATCTTACAAGCCCTATGCCTGATCTAGTGTGATAAGACAAGGGTCATACAATATCACAAAGATCTTACAAGCTCTATGTCTGATCCAGTGTGATAAGACAAGGGTCATGCAATATCAGAAAGATCTTACAAGCCCTATGCCTGATCTAGTGTGATAAGACAAGTGTCATACAATATCACAAAGATCTTACAGGCCCTATGCCTGATCCAGTGTGATAAGACAAGGATCATACAATATCACAAAGATCTTACAAGTCCTATGCCTGATCTAGTGTGATAAGACAAGGGTCATACAATATCAGAAAGATCTTACAAGCCCTATGTCTGATCTGTGTGATTGAGGTAAGGAATATGAAGATCTTGGATGATCTGGTATGATTCAGGCAAGGATTATAAAGATCTTGCATGATCTGGTGCAATTGAGGCAAGGTTTTGTCATTGCAGTTGGGATCTGGCAATCAAGAGGCATGCTAATATGTGATCATTGCCTATCCATCAGCATTCATATATAATCCTCCCCAGATCTTTACCAGAAAGCACACTTTGTTTCAAGAATACAAGAGCTTGGAATCTTATATTATTGGCCAACTATGCTATATGACGCTGGTGGTACTACACACATATTACTAACACTCTGACTTACCTGATCCATTCACATAGGGAGGGCTCAGCTCACATAATGGCATCCTTTTTCGTGTTCCATCAACACTCAAAATGGCCTCCACCTGGTTCTGCACTGCTTGTCTGCAACATGTTTGCTGCGAGCTCATGTGCAAATGCAAGCACAGCGGGGTACACATCCTTGCAGTTCAGGAATGTTGCATGGTAGAGTCCTTGCAGGAGCGGAAGTCAGGCAAGTGTGTGTCCCTGGTGAGCAGCAGCATGATCACACACAAATAACCAAGGAGGCACAGGAGGAGGTATGTCAAGATCCCTGCATATCATGCAGTTAGCTATATTAGAGTGTGGTTCTATCGCCCCCACCATACACACCACCCACCTTTGACTGTGTGTGCAAAATAGAAAGAAAGGTGGGAGCAATGCACATACCTTCTGCCGCGATCCCGCAGTGCACAAATGGCAATGCAAGCTTGGCTCCGGCCCATGTTCAGCCTCCCCCAGGGTTCCCTACCCACCTTCTTACATTCACAGAACATTAAACCAGGAGCTACGGCAGCCAACACTGAAGTCATCAGCCTCAATGATGACTCATGCACGCTCGAGCCATTGTTGCACATGATCTGCAGGCTCAAGATCTCTGCATTCGACATGTGGGATGCCGTCAAGCCTGTGCTCTACACAGCGGAGAAGTACAACATGCCTGGGCCCACCTCGATTGTGCACATGCCTGTGTTTGTCAACAAGCCACTGCGGTTGTACACTGCAGCATGCCACTTTGGCTGGGCAGAGGACATGTGCACACCGTCTGGCCTGTTTTGTCATTGTGTCACTGACATGCCAAACAAAAAAAAACTCAGCAAAAAGAAAAAGAAAAATAGGATATATACTGACCAAGGCTGTTCGTGAGCACTTGGTGATGGCCTTGGGAAAGGTGGCAAGCAAGGTCGAACCCTGTGGGGCTGCGCCTTGGGCATCGTTGGCACCATGTGTTCTCTACATGGTCAGGCGTTGTTGTACATAGTTGGTTGGGGTTGCAGTTGTTGAAGTTGGTGATGAAACACAGGAATTATTATCATTATCAAGTCAGCAACAAAGAAAGAAAGACAGAAAGAAAAACACACTTAAAACGACCAGGATGCCAACTCCTGGTGCTGCCAATGTGGGTACAGGCAGTGTTGTGTCATGCATGTGCCACAGACGCAGGTGTAGGCAACGTCATGTTGTGTGAGTGCTGTCAACGTGGGCACAAGCAACAGTGCTGGCTGAATGGTGGAGTGGGGGGCTGGTCAGAAAAAAAAAAGTGAGCGTGAGGGCTTCACTCAAAATGGAAAAGGGGGACAGAACCAGGGCACCTACCCAGAGGGACCAGGAGGCAAAACAATGCTTGGCAACAGGATGGGTGCAGCAGAGGTAAACATTGCAAATGGCAAGGTCGGTGGCTGGTGCAGGAATGGCAGATGTAGGCTCCTGGCGAGTCAATGGCAGTGATGGTGAGAACACGGCCCAAAAGAGGGGCACTCACTGGGAGGGAAGAAGACAGGTCGGGTGACATGGCAATGGGGACAGGTGCAGCTGTGACAGTGATGGTTTTCGGGCTGTGAGGGAGAGTAGTGTTGCCACAGCTTGAGCCGATGTTTTTGAGAAATCAGTGATAGAAAATAAAATAAAATAGCGACAAATATGAAAATAAAGAGGGAGATAGATTAGATCAAAAGCCGTGAGGTCACTTAAGACAACTTTGTAATCTGACCAGCCATTCAAGCAGGACTTGCTTCGACTTGATTTCACTTTTTTTTTTGCCAAATCAAGTCGAAGTGAGTCCTGCTTGAATGGCTGGTCAGATTACAAAGTTGTCTTAAGTGACCCCATGGCTTTTGATCTAATCTATCTCCCTCTTTATTTTCATATTTGTCGCTATTTTATTTTATTTTCTATCACTGATTTCTCAAAAACATCGGCTCAAGCCATGGCAACACTAGGGAGAGAGGTGGGAGGACATGACTGAACAGAACATCGGGGGGACTCACAGGGGGTGAGAGGAGATCAGGACTGTGAGGGAGGGGCTGGTGCCGGAAAAAAGGGTAACCTGGCGATGGGATGGTCAAGACAAAAAAAAAAGTGAGTGAGTACTCACTCGCTTGAGCGGGACTTGGCATGCTGGTGCTGGTGGGACACAGGGAAACTGAGCTGTGGGGTAAAAGGAATCAAAAAATCAATCCTTAGGGGGGGGGGGGGGGGGAAGCGACCACAGGGAGTCCTCAGAGCCAGGTAGGAATGGTCAGAACTGAAAAAAAAAAAAGCAAGTGGTCAGGACTGAAAAAAAGCAAGCAAGGGGAGTCACTGGAGAGGGTAAGAAAGCAAGCAAGTGTGTTATTAGAACGTTTAAGTTTGAATATAACACATGACCAATTTCATGACTATTGTTCAAACGTTCAAACGTTCTAAGTCAAAGTCAAGTTGTTAGGGTGTCCTGTCGATCTCAACCTGTATAGGTTCCATTTGCACACATCCTGAACCATATACAGATGTCAAGGCAAGCTTGTGCTGAAGTCGTGGTGGTCGCCACATTATGTCGCTGTACTTCCCTCTTGACTTCCCGCCCCTTTCCCTTTGGCTCATGATACAAGTCATCTTCTCTGTGGCCATTCTTGTCCAGCTTCGCCTCCAGGTCACGAAACTAGTGTTACAGCATGTCCCAGACTGGTTTCCCTGAGTTCAGTCTACTCATTCACCCTCCGTCCCCTCTGTGGTAAACCGACTTGCATCAACTTTCAAGCCTTGACTGTCATGCTTCTATGCTGGGTCGCTCTTTCTTCCTGTGGCATCGCATCATTCTAGTCTATTGTTTGGATCCAGGGGGCTGCACCAGGAAGACAATAGCATCACACCTCATGGTAACCAGAGCAGGACAAACAAGGTCTCTCAGGTGACTGTCTTTGTGGTAGGGCCCACCCGGCATCCCTCCACCTCTCTTCTCAATCTGTCGTTCATGACCACAGATGTCGTCCTGGCTCTCATGGCGCTTGCGCCCCTCATGTGGGAGTTCACTGCAGACAACCAACAATTCGCCTTCCACGCATGGAAACACAGGACGTACAATGCCTGCGCGCACTGGCCCGGCGCATGCCTTGCGTGGACCAAGGCCAACACCACCCACGGTTTCTGCACGCATGGCCTGTGGTCCTGGAGTTGGCACCCAAACTTTTTTGCTGAGCAGTCATTTTGGGTACGTTGTTGCTGTGTCCCTTTCTCTGCCTACTCACTTCATATAACCATCAAAGGGCATGCTCAATCTCATCCCTCTTCTCTCTTTGCCCGGTTCACTGTTGCTTGTCCCTGCCCACGAAGGCACGCTCGCCGACACTCTCCATGCCCTCATACCGCTCTCTCCTTCGCTTGCGCTCTGCTTGCTATTCGTCTCTTCCATGTGCTTCACTGAGTCCATCTTGGTGAGTAAATACCCACAAGGCTACACCACATACCATTCACATGTCACTATGTTCTCCCCGTTGTTGACTCCTGTGTGGGGTGCACTGCTTTGCTTGATGGGTGGGAAGAGTGACGTTGAGGAGTTGGTATGGGGCATAGGTGCTTGCAAGGCAGAAATTAAGGACAGTGTAAAGGCAGAGTGAATAGGCATTATTTGCAGTTGGGTCTCAGCTCATTTCAGCCCCGCACTTATTAAAAAGGGATGCGTGCAAGGTTAATTGAGGCTGAGGATGAACTGTGCACCCTGCGGCACAAGCGCAACGATGCGCTCCAAGACCTTAACGCCTGCAAGGACCAAACTTGCACGTGGGTCTCCAAGGCCAACAGGTGGAAAGCAGAGGTGCATCCATCTCCACATCTCGCTTGGCTCATTGCACTCACACTCTCATCACCCTTCATATTTTCATGCAACTCACAGTCGATATTTTACTACTGCTGTAGGCAGATAGAGTGTTACATGTGGTGAATCACCCCTTGTCTCATCATTCACTTTTCCCAGAATACCATGGACTGACGTCGAACCCTTCCCTGTCCTGCACTCAACACAGAATCAGCACCAGGCTGAACTGGTTGTGCAGCTCTGTCAGGAAGCCCAACAATGGAAAGACCAGTGTTTTCACCTTGACAAGACCCTACGTGGGACCGCCTAGTTCACACTGTCACCAAAGAGCTTGGCACATGTGGCCTTGCGACTCTTTTCCTTTTTTCATGTCTTGCCCTCGACGTCAACTCTTCCAGAGTTTGTCGCCTCATCCAAGCTTTCCTCTGTACTTGTGTGTCATTCCCTGCGCCGGATGCCGAGCGCACATGGCACAAGAAGGCCCACTTTGCTACGCCCATAGAACTTGCCATGTGCCTGCGATGGGGTCTCACCCAAGTCTTGCATGTCTCTGGGGGCAATGCTGTACAAGACCTCCTCTCTTGGGATATGTATGTCAAGTGGAGTGAGGCTGAGAGCCACTTTCACCCTTTTGTGCCAACACACCGCCATGACTATTGTCATGTCCATGTAGGTCTTCCATTGTATTTTCATTCTGGAAGTATTCATCAAGGATTCCCTCTGTAGCCAACAGCAAGCTCAACCAACCACCAATCCACCCGCAACTGTCAGCGATGCACTCAATCACGCAAAGCATGCATTCATGTTGTGCAAGTATGAACAAGTGGTTGAGCACTACGCGACTGCTCTTGAACTCTTGTTTGTGCCTCTTCCTCTTCCCAATCTCCCTGCTCTCTCGCCACTCACTCGTCAGTGCCAACTGACCGATGTGCTGACATCCTACCCATACAGATCAAAGACGCACACAGAATATGCACCAGAGATGGCAGAAATCTATTTTGCATATGGGAAGACACTGCTCAAGAATGCCATCATGCAGAATTCCATCCTTGGCAAGGACTGGGTGGCGGGGCTGCAGCTGAGGAAAGTCAGTGAACATCACACCAGTTTGTACTTTGCAAGGCCTCCTTATCAGGTGCATGCAGAGCCAGCGCTGAATGGAAACAAGATCTTGTCATTCTTGGGCGACATGGAAGAGGAAGATGATCCCATGGTAGATCTCTTTGCTGAGGTGTCCAAGCCTGATGCGGAGGGCGGGGAAGAGGCTGGCGATGGTGATGGCGATGGGGAGGGTAAGGGTGAGGGTGAGAGAGAAGACGAGGCAGAGCCCAAAGATGATTTCAATGCCGCGTGGGAGGTGCTTGATCTCGCGTGCTCAATATACAAGAAGCATATGGAGGGAGATGACAAGGTGTGGCTCAAGGTGGCAGACACATTCATCACTCTGGGTGGCATCTTGCTCGAAACCGGTGTGCTCTCCTTCTGCTTTTTCCATGTGTACATCTCATTGATAATGACTGTGCATGCGCAGAGAAGTTCGATCAGGCCATCACAGATTACAGCTCTGGCCTTGTGCTTAAAATGGAGCTGCTCCCACTGTCATCGTGCCAGCTTGCGGAAGTGCATTACAAGCTCAGCATCATGCTCAATCTCATGGCTGGCCAGCTTGCAGATGCCATTCATCACGTGCAGCATGCCCTGGAGAGCATCAAGGCACACCTTGTCAAGTTGCAGGCTGGCCTTGTGGGCATGTTACTGCCGTTACCTGAACCCTCTGATACGAAGGAAGAGGACAAAGATAAAGGAAAGGGTAAGGCCAAGGCCAAGGAGGCCATGCTTGCCCTGGAAGAAGTGCAGAACTGGAGCCAGAGCCATGAACTTGGTAAGTGACATTCTCCCTCATGTTTTATTTATACACACAATGTTAATTCCTAATTATAGTCCAAGATTATCCAACAACTCATTTTGAAGTCCTTATTGCACATTTACAACAACCACTCCCATCAATCATCATCAATGTTCTTTCTCTCCTCATGCATCTTACAGCCCACTTATCATCTTCAGGAGTTCTGCATCTCTTAAGTAGGTGGCCATTACTACTGTCTCTCTTATAGGGGTGGGGCCTGTATATTCCTTATAAAAATGATGAATTTAAATAATAATAATAAGTTGGCTTAGGGCTAGCCAAGTTCCAGTAATACTAATTTGAAGCCACCACTTGTTAAGGCCTATTGAACCTTAAGGCACGACGTGCACGAAGGTGGAGACATGTGGCAGTGACAAAGTTATAAGGGTTGTAATTTCCTTAATAACCTGAGTGGCTTTGGAAGGTGATAAAAGCGAAAGGGTCGCTAAGACCAATGTCTGGGTGAAGATAAAGAGGAAAGGGAAGTAACTTCAAGGTTTTGAGGATTACTTCAAAGAAAGATAGAAGGGAAATGTTTGTTCAAGCAACAAGGACTGAGAACACAATAGATTGCAAACTAAGTCAGGCTTAAGGCCCAACTCTAGGATATAAGCCCAGCTTATATACAAAAGGGCAGCTACCTGACTAAGCGTACAAATAAGGGGAACAATGGAGTCACGAACAATAGACATCACAGGACAATGGGGTCACGAACAATGGTGGTCACAGACTACCATAAGAAGAGAACAATGGGGAATGTACAAAACAAGGGAACAATGGAGTTCCCGACAAGATGGCTCTGTTGTACAGGTAAGCAGTCATGTGAGTCGGAATCATGTGATCATATAAGTACATAGCAGTCGAGAAAGAAAGAAAAATGTGGACCAAGTGCTCAGGAGCGTAACACCACTGCAACACTAAGACTGAGTTCTGGGCTGTACTCACTCACCTAATACAACTGGGTCTGGAAGGCCACCAGTCTGGAATTGACTATTGATGGGGACTGCCAACCCCTTGGAATACTCAATGAAT
>Ga0307510_10009048_pt1 | contig 11859 bp, 7 predicted proteins | sample 12_EM_MG_FD_207224 | JGI IMG/M metagenome (GOLD analysis project Ga0307510, IMG submission 207224) | Populus trichocarpa ectomycorrhiza microbial communities from riparian zone in the Pacific Northwest, United States - 12_EM | ecosystem: Host-associated > Plants > Roots > Unclassified | place...
GATCAGTGGTTATGTCATCTACGGAGTTGCCCATCAGCATACTGGGGGAATTGGTTCAACTCTGTATGGGGAGGTAATCTTCAATCTTCAATCTCGGTCTCAGATCAGATTCTTTAATAAGCATAGAACCATAAATATATGACAGCCTGAAATTGTTGTCGAGGCCATTTTCTTCACTCGGGCTTACTTGGACTGCTTCCTGTCCACCAACATTTATCACCTTTCATCATTAATTATGCTGTAGGATGTTCATGCGATCCCTTTTAAGAGGGATGGGTGAATAATACGAAATCTGATTCTAATCATAAGCTTGTGTGCTCACCTCAGGAAGGACGTGTTATATGTGCTTCAGAACCAATTTATGGAGAAGGAAAGGATGCAGGGGATGAGGCAGGTTACGTAGTAGGGATGTCCACCTGTTATCCTGAACCAGGCTCTATCCAGATAACAGCTGGGGAGAATCTAGTTCTTGAATCTTACTACAGCAGTACTCAAAAGCACACGGGAGTTATGGGGATTTTCTACGTTTTGGTTGCTGAGCGAACACCAAATCCCACGAATTTCTTGCATTCTCCGATTCATGGAAGTTCTAGTTCGATTTTTAAAGGTTACCGTTAGTATTTTATGAAATTTGAATGTTTCTTGGTTCTTGCAGATACATGAGAAGATGAAAGTATCCGCATCTGCTTTAGCAATAGTAGCTCTGTTAGGACTGGCAGTAGTTGCTCTTGGCCTGCGTCATCGACTGAAGAAGGGGAGAGAAGAAGGCTATGAACCAATAATGGCATAGAGCTGTAATCCTGTTAATTTCCATGATCTTTGCAATGCATCTATATATATATGAAACATGCCTTGTTTGCTCCATGAATGGATGCAAAATAGTCCAACTACATATAGCAACCGTATCAATGGAACTCGTTGTCTTCTCTAGTGGAGCCACAGAGATCTATACATCAATAATTTGTCTGAGTAATTGGAAATTATTCCTACTGCCATGGCTTCCAAGCACTCTTGTTAGGCTTTCAGCTATAAAGTCGAGTCGCTTTCTGAAATACCGCAGCAAATGCAAGGGAACTGACTATGGATTCGGCCCTTGGGGCAAGGACAAGTATGAAGAAGAATTTTCTCAGCAATGAGAGGTCCAAGGCTCTGACATTTGCAGGTTATATAGGAAAAGATTTATCTAGGCCCGTAACTACTCATAAACAGCCTTGAAATTTTGAGCCAACTCCATTTAACAAATAACAAAAAGCACGTGTTTACGAAGACAGACTTGAAGCTTAAAACTGTACATGAACAGGCCTTGCATGTACACAGAGGAATGCAATCTATCGTAAGGAGAAAAGAAAGAAAAAAGAAACAGATGAATGCAATCATAGTCTAGGTTCAATTCGTTTACAGAAAGCCATTTTTACAAGTTCTATTTTGCACTAGCATTAAACCCTGCCTGGCCAGCAGGTCGACTCACCCCTACCTCTGGACGGGTGTTAAAAAGAATTAATATGAAATTAACTTGATTTAACATGGTTAACTTGATAGTAAACCATATCAAATAAAATGTTTTACCTCGTATTATGGGATGGTTTTGGTAGGCTTCTGTAATAGGAATTGCATAATATAAGATTCTCAAATACCAATTATATATACATATATACACGAGAAAAAAGAATTAAGAGTACGCATGGGTCGTTGGATTATAATTTTAAAGTGAGATTCACTTTTAGATCCTACTAATCTCATGATTATTATTATTATTATTATTATTATTATTATTGTGATTAATAAATTTTAAAAAACTATTATTATTATCAAATAAAAACCCTAATTTTTTTTGAAAGATTAAAAAAAAATAAAAATTTTGATAGACAATTTAAATATTATTATTAATATTATAAATTTTATTATTAGATTTGGCGTTGCAGCCAGACCCAATACTCTTGTGTCCAACGTTGCAGTCAAACCCAACGCTTTTAGGTCTTAGATTTTTATGATATTTTTTAATTAAACTAAAAGGTGAGTGTGCGGCGTAGCGCAAGCTACTTAACTAATACAATATACTAAAAGAGATAAGTGCCCATATTACAGTTTACATAGACAAAAGGCATTGTGGATTGGAATAGTGTAATGGCAGAGTTGTCCTTGCCACAGAGAGTTGAAAAGACTATAGGGAGAAGGTGGGGTTGTCTTTTCATTGTAATGCATTTGGCATTCAAGGAATAGTTGGGGAGAAAATAGTCAGTTCTGATTTTAGTGGAGCATGGTAGGGCTGCAGGGCCCAGGCTACAAACACCTAGCGCTGAGGCTGCCATGCCCTGGGCATTAGGGACAGACAGACGCGTCTGACTGCAGACCCAGGCAAGCGGGTCTGCAGTCCGCGCGTCTAGGGGCGTTGCCTTCTCTATCAAAAGCTGCTGGTTTTGGCTTGGCAGCGGGACTCAACGTTGTTAGGTCCGATTGTCAAGCCAGACCCAAAACACTTCCAAAAGGTGTAATAGAGTTGTGTCCTGCGGCCAAGCAAGACCTAATAGTGTTGTGTCTACCTGACCAGCCAAATCCAAAACACTTCAAAAAGGTGATAGGTCTGGCTGGACAGTCAGACCCCTCGATCTTGGGTTTAGCTACACAATCATACCCAAGGATATTGGGTCCGAGATTATCGAAAATAGTTAATCTTCGTAACCCAACACAAGTTATTATCGAAGCAAGAAGTAGAAATCCAAACTCAAATCTAATTATTCAGCTGTATGAAAAATAAATTCATCTAGGTAGAATATTCAGAAATATTTCTCCTCAAATAACAACGCTTGATAAGATATCTTGCAATGTTATTGAAGTTATGAATATTGCTTCCATTAATTTTTTTTACACTAGTTTGCGACGAGTTTGAAACAAATATTATTGAAGTTGAAAGAATTATCTCTCGAGATAGAAGAATAGATCGTACAAAAATTAAACATAGTGCTGAAATTTTGATGCATAACTGCAAATGGATGTGCAATACTCAGCATATCTAGCTGGTAATCGTGCCTTTGAGTGTCATAGCAAACTTTTTAAGAATACCATAGAGACGAATAAAAGATTCAAGGAACTCGTAGTGAAAAAAATGATACGCAGCCTCACTTCTTTGCAAGATACAACCATTGTTGTTATGGGATTCTCTTGTAAGCCGAATACAAGTAATATATGAGATTCCCTAGCACTCTATATTTGTGAGAATTGGTGGTGGAAGGTGCAAGGGTTCGGATTTATGATCCTAGAGATACTTCATCAAGTGATTAAAAAATGTTTTCGACCAGGTTTGAAAACAAGTATTCGAGTTATACAACAACTTGATATAGACACTCTTTGGAATCAGTCGCATGCAATTCTCTTTCTACAAAGATGGGAGGAGTTCAATCACATTGATTTTCGTGATGTTTATGAAGGTATGGTAAAGCCTGCTTATATTTTTTATGCATGCAATTGCAATCTTGAGTATGGTGTAATGAGAGGTATGGGCTTTCAAATTCATTCGATGATGTTGAAAACTAACATGATCTGGAATTGAAAGTAATGTTTTATTAAAATGAATTTGGCTATAAAAGTAACACAAGAGAAGTTAAGTGACAAAATGAGAGACTACAACATGGACTACAACATGCACCAAACACTCTTAATACGAATTTTAAACCTCATATATCTCATTTCACCATAATCAAGATTGCTATTGCAAGCATAAAAAATATATGCAGGCTTTACCATACCTTCACAAACGTCACAAAAATCAATGTGATTGAACTCCTCCCATCTTTGTAGAAAGAGAATTGCATGCGACTGATTCCAAAAAAGTATCTATATCAAGTTGTTGTATAACTCAAATACTTGTTTTCAAACCTGGTCGAAAACATTTTCCAATCACTTGATGAGGTATCTCTAGGATCATAAATCCGAACCCTTGCACCTTCCACCACCAACTTCTCACAAATATAGAGTGTTGGGGAATCTCAGATATTACTTGTATTCGGCTTACAAGAGAATCTCATAACAACAATGGTTGTATCTTGCAAAGAAGTGAGGCTACGTATCATCTTTTTCACTACGAGTTTCTTGAATCTCTTATTCGTCTATATGGTATTCTTAAAAAGTTTGCTATGACACTCAAAGGCACGATTACCAGCTAGATATGCTGAGTATTGCACATCCATTTGCAGTTATGCATCAAAATTTCAGCACTATGTTTAATTTTTGTACGATCTATTCTTCTATTTCGAGAGATAATTCTTTCAACTTCAATAATATTTGTTTCAAACTCGTCGCAAACTAGTGTAAAAAAAATTAATGGAAGCAATATTCATAACTTCAATAACATTGCAAGATATCTTATCAAGCGTTGTTCAAGGAGAAATATTTCTGAATATTCTACCTAGATGAACTTATTTTTCATACAGTTGAACAATTAGATTTGAATTTGGATCTCTAGTTCTTCCTTCGATAATAACTTGTGTTGGGTTACAAAGATCAGTTATTTTCGTGCTCAGGAAAAAGAAATAAAGGTTTGAAATAATATGAAGGGTGGTAGCTACACCATTGTTCTCGGAACTCTCACGAGTGAAATTCTTGAAAAAATCATGATCCTCGAGAGGAAAATAGGGCATATCAACAATAAATTTTGCTTTGGTTACCCTATTAAGAATCATTCACATTACCTTATTTCATTTGGCAAAGTCTGAGCATCGTCCCATTTCTCTTCGTTTGTATATCAGGAGCAACAAATATAATTCTTGTTTGGTTTATTTCTTCTCCTATGTAATTGCTAGAACGCAAATTTACATTCCTTGCAAGTGTTTAGAAAGTTCTAGGTAACATGGGTCTGGTAAACATGTCCTCCGTGCTTGCAAGTGTTTAGAAAATGTAACATCACTTGGTAGTGATTTAGTTTCGCCATCCAAAAATTCAAATACGAGTTTCCCCAAAAACTAGTAATTCATGTCCTTTGCTTCACTAGTAGTCGCAGGTTGAAAATCAATCTTCAATTCACATCACCATTAAGAAACACAATATTGCTTTTATCAAATCCTTTTGTGCAACATCCAGTATATCTATAGGTAAATCAATGACATCATTCCTTTAATTATTCTTCTATAATCATAAGGGATATATAAGGCGAATATATCTGAATATCTTTTATGATGAAAATTCATGACATTATGTATTCCGTGTTTTTTTTTTTTTTTAGATTTCACATAATCATCAAGTGTTTTTTCAAAGAACTGATATATTGTTCTTCTACTCCCAAAATCCAAAATGCATGTCCTTAATAGACTTTTATGGGTGAAATTCATTAACTCACCATGAGTTGATCTTTAAGGAGGTGTTGGGTCGACAATGATTTTGGTACGAGAACTTGTCAGGGTTTCCTTAAAAGTTTGGGCCTAGCTATCTCACTAAGCAATTTTTTTTACATGTATTCATATATTTATGTACAAGTCAAAAATCTTGTCGATAAATAATTCTGTCTATAATTAAAGATTAGTGAATAATAATTATTTTGTCTCATTGCTGTGTGGTTTTTTGGCCCGTTTCTAAATTAAATTTGATGATAAAATTAGAAAATTTATAATAATTGTTATTTCTCATGGTCCAACTTAGATTTCAGCTTTCAATCCCGAAAGATATTGAATTTTTTTTTTCACGGCCATGTTGTTGTTTGCACCTTAAATTTGTGTTTTTGTTAATTTGAACTTCAATGTACTAACTTCATCTATATGTTTTTTCTCTTGCATTTGAGCTTCTAGAACCCACGTGATCTACAGATTAAGAATAATTTTCCATTCCTTTTATGCACTAATTTCATGTGAAAAAGGAACAGCAGTTTAAAGAGGGTTTAATTTCCTTGCTATAACCACAACGTGCACAAGAAGAACTTGATTGTATCTCCAATAATCAAGCAGAACGCCAGTTATTTTAGAAAATAATTTTTTCTTCCATAGTGGGTATTATGTCTAGTCTCCAATTCATCCCTATAGATTTAATTGCTTCCAATCTGTTTCTATATTTTATTTCATTCCTTAATTTATCATTCTAGTGGATATTTACATATAAACTACCAAAAACACCCCCAGAAGAGAAATTTAAACATAACCTAATTTATTAATTATTGACCTATACCTTACACGCTGAATCGATTCTTGGATTGGATCAGGTTTATAATAGAAGGATTTATAATGAAATTGTTGGAGCAATTGTAAGTGAAATGGTATTTTCCCACTTGAGAATTATGCTAAAGAAGATTTGTCCTTCACGGGCAACGAACATCAAAATCATTGGATTTGTCATTTTATGTAAATTTAATGGTCATATTTATCAGCAATACGTGAAGTATAAGCATTTTAGCTTTTACTCGGAATAAAGTTTTTCTAACCTGTGAATGTCTGACTTGAAGCCCTTTCCAGGGGATGAAACATTCTAGTTTTGGGGCCCTGCAACAACCATGCTAGACCCTGCAACACCCAACATTATTAAAAAAATTAGACACCCCAAATCCTGCAACACTCAACAATCTAAAAAAAATCAAAGCCTAACCAAGAACCCAAGCCAAAACCCATCTAAACTCACCAGCTCGGCTAACACAGATACTCTTCCTCATGAGAAGAGCCACCGGTGTACAGAGAAGAAAGCTCGAAGATGTTAAAGCCGCACACAGAGCCACCAAAACACCCACAGCCGAGCTGCAAAAACAGAGGCCCTAAACCCCGCAACACCCACGCCAGATCCTGCAACACCCAACATTATTAAAAAATTACAGGCCCCGGATCCTGCAACACCCATACCAAATCCTACAACACTCAATAATCTAAACAAATCAAAGCATAACCAAGAACTCAAGCCAAAACCCATCTAAACTCACCAGCTCAGCTAACGCAGACACTCTTCCTCATGAGAAGAGCCACCGGTGTACAAAGAAGAAAGCTCAAAGATGTTAAAGCCGCACACAGAGCCACCAAAACACCCACAGCCGAGCCGCACCAACAAAGAAACCTCACCCCGCGCCAACAAAGGAACACGCAAGCAGATCACCAGGCAGCCTCACATCGCTCTAGAATACCACCGAGAAGCAGAACAAAACATTGATGGTTCTGGGTAGGGAGATGGAATGGCTGCACGGTGGTGTTTGCGAGGTGGATCTGGAACAGTGAACGTGTTCTTTGGTTTGTTTGTGAGGTGTTCTCTGGTGCGTTTGTGCTAGAAAAAAAGAAGGAGATAGGAAACAAATTTAACAAATTTCTGATGAGGACAACACTCTTTAGTACCAAACAGTACAATCCATAATAAAAACACTCACAATCAACAATAATTTACTCTACTAGTTAATTTCATTCAGAAATGAAACATGTTGCCACTTTCATTTTCATCAAAGATCATGTCCAATGTGGTGCCGCTCATTGTCTTTTAAAGATTAACCTTCTAGTGCTCTTACTAAGCCTCTTCCTCAGGCTCGTGTCCTTTAATTTTAAGATCAAGATTTGACCTGTCTCTCAAGCTCCATATTGAAAGGACATAATAAGGGTAATTATCCTTGTATGTCGTTGTTATTGTTCAAATTCCAGCTAATCTTTCGTTCAAGTATTTGATGAGTGATATCTTTATCTTGAATATAACTCAAACACAATGCTCTGCCTACATATACCACATGAATACAAACAAGGCGTGCAATCCTCACCATTTTCCTAATTGTAAAATAAACAATTATTATTTAATTATATCTGATATTAAATACGCTGGTTACAAACAGCATTAGACAAACATGGTAAGAGTTTTAATAATTGATTTTACATTCCGCATTACCTATTAAGATTTTTTTTTTTTTTCCATTTAGTACATGCCTTGTCTAATAATAATTTCATGCTCTACCGTACATTCCATAAATCTTCAATATTAACAAATGGCAATTTACAGTGCAGTCCAATCTTCAGCCTAGACAATGATGCAATTTAAGCGTTCAGACTTAAAGAGTTGAGTCCTAAATATTTACAACTTCACATGTCCATGACAATCACCATGCACAGCGCACCTCGTATACTTTGGTGCCTTTTGCTCTGCGAAGATGTAAACCTCATCATATCCCTTCCTATAGAAGAATATAAGAGACGCAGATCAGTAAATGCAAGTGCCAAACTAACTTGGTAGCAATCTAATCTCAAGAGTCAATTCACTCACCCAGCTTTCCCGCAATATGTGGGGCTGTAATTGTAGATTAAATTGGCGAGTACCTTCCGAGAAGATGGCCTGTTCAAGGACTTCCTAGCCTCACTGCAGCACAAAATAAATTACTGAAATCAGTTTCTTTTTTATCTAATCACTCTTCTGTAAACAACAAAGTACCATAAATAGATGAAAAGAAAGTTCATGAAGCACGCAATTGGACTCTTAATTTCCTTGAGGTTTATGGACTTCTGACAGAGTTCTCACAAAATACTACAGAAACAATCATGCAGCCATCGTAAACTTGTTGTAACATGCATGTAAATGACGTTGCTCTTTTTAAATTATGCAACCTCAATTCAGAATGCAAACACTCGAATTGCCTTCTCAGCACATCTCAAAAAAGTTTACAGCATGAGCTAACAACTTTTCAGCACCTCACCTGACAAAGAAGTTTGCAATGTGTTGGGTAACTTGAATGGCATCCTCTGAGTGTGGAATCATTGATAAACCCCATTCAAAAGCATTTTTCTGGAAACAGTCACATTTCAGTCATTAGTGATCCCATCACTATAAGCAATTATAAAATTGCAATAACAGTAGGCAGATCGGGGCGGAATGAAAATTGACAATTGCACCATACCATGAAGGACCATTTGTTCAAAGCATTTAGAAGTTAAAGTTGACCTATAAAAATAACATCGTGTCATTCTATCCCCCACCCCTCCTGGTATGCATCATGTTAGAGCTAATAAAAAACTGCCATCTTTCAACTTCACAAAAGAGCTCAGGCCTTAACTCTAGCTCAATTTGATTAAACTGAATACATGGATTACTGATCTGTGTAAAAGTACTAGACCATTCATAAAAATTTAGAAAGAAAAAAGAGAAGGTAAAAGAACCAAACTCAACTTAAACACATATACACAAAACTTGCTTATATGACACCATTGCTGTAAGAAAATAGTTTTGCATGTATTTTACATATAGATGAGGAGGAACGGAATACCGAGAGTGAAAATTGACTTAAGAATTTCTCCTGCAACTACAAAACACATACAGCTGCCTACCTTTATTCCAAAACAACCTTTTTTAAGGGTATATGGGACTCATCATCCTTCCCAAATTTCCTGAGTATCTGACTCCATATTTCATACAAGTATGTATTTGACCAACCACAACATGCATCTGCAAACAAATCACAATAGCTCTAATGCAAAGCACATATAGCAATACCTCAGGATGCCATTGGAAGGCAGTCACAGGATAGCCGCAAGCTTGTACAGTGGAGACATAGACCTAAAATAGATGTTGGGAAGAGAATTAGAGCTCTTCCAGCATATAGAAAACTACATTGCAAAATTAATGCACCCATTACCTGGTTATCTTCATCTGTACTAGTAGTCAAGATCTCAAAGAAACTAGATAGATGTTCACTCTCCTGAAACCGTTGTGGTGAGATGCCATACTGTTGCAATGGAAAATCAGATAAGTTAAATAAAACAACATGACACAGCCTTCTGGCTAAAGGATTGGGATTCTAATTTCAGAATAACAGTGGAATTTTAAAGATTAAAGACAGCATTAACACAACAATCATGGTTCAATAGCAAGTAGAAAAACTTAGAATTGAGGGAAGCAAACAAGCATGGATCATCTCCCTAATCTAGTCGAAATTCTGGAAATGCCAAATATAAATATTTCCCAAGAAAGGAAACAAAAACAAGAAACTCTAGATCCCATATGAGCTCCCAACTACAGCATCTTTCTGTCTTTGACTTGAGTGATACTCATCAGCCAATGTATTTTAGTTAACTTTTGAGGGACTGTTTTTCAGTATAAGAGTATAAAAACATGTTTGGGTTATGAGGAAATCTAATTTACTTTCTCCTTGATTTGAATTAAATGCATATCCAGACATTCCTCGATCTCCAATCAAGAGGAAATAAGAAGGTAATGCTGGTTTATAAGACAGAACTCTGCACCAAAATAAAATTATATAAAAAGAAAAATTCACATGCTCTTTTTTGAAGTTTAAAATGCCTTTTAGTAGAGAATCCTAAACAAAGAGAGAAACAAGTAAAAGGGTATCATGTGTCACTATATTTTACCATGCAATCGAATTCCAAAGGTACTACTAGTTTTTTGAACTCACGTGATGGTTTTGCATAACTAGGCAATCTGTACTCAATCTTTTAAGCAAATCTGGAGGAAATCTGCAAAGAAATGTCGATGTTAACAAGCATGCTTGGTATAGTTAAAAGTATCATTTTGCTGCTGTTGAAACACAACAGAACTTTTATAAGGAAAACAAAATTCACAATAAATGTCAAAGAAGTTAGGAAAACTGTATCAATGACGTGATAACCATATCAAAGCCAGGGAAACTTCTCCATGCTAGTAATTAAGTCGGACTAAAATCACAGGTAAGCATTTGGCATGTCGAACATGACATTGAGATAACAGCATACTACAAATTAAGAAGTAAAACAAATATTGATGACCAAGGTGCTATTAATTGGGTTTTATGATTGTTTACTTGCATATAAGAGAATTAGAATAACTAAAAAATTGACAAAAAAAATCAACTCTCTCTTTTTAGACCATCTAAGAACTTAAAGTTTTCTAGATTTAGCAAAGTAAGTGATTATTGGTTTCAAGACAGATTCAGGTACGCTGGTCATTGAGACAAATCCCTGCTTTGCAGGATCAGCACTAATTCATTGCTATTTACACTGTTTAATACATTAGGATCCTTTTCTGGCTCTATAAAGAAACTAAGAACCTCGTAAAAAAAACAAAGTGTATCGTGTTTGATAAATACAAAGATTTGAGAATGCTTATACTATCTGGTACAAGAGGAATGCTTGAGCTTTTACCAAAGCTAACAAGATGGGACAAAATTACAGTGCATATACCTCCGAAATACAGTTCCTTTGATATTTATGTTATTCATAAATTGAAGAGTAGAAGCCTGATCTGCTCCATTAAATGTTTCCAGAATTTGATTGTCCTATTATCAAGAAAAAACAGTCATGCTCATAATTGAAAACAAAGGGAGTTCAAAAATTGTTGTTCTCAGGCATTTCTCAAGTGAAAGTATCTTAGAGTTGTAAGCATTTCCGCTAATAGTGTATTAATATTTGAAATAACTACTTGGACATTTTGACATTGATGGATGATCAAGCAAACAAAACAGAAAAAGCCGCATGAAGTCAATTATAGTTGCAATGACGTTCACACTGCTGATATTTTTCTGTAATATTAGACGTGAGGGGCCAAAAAGAGTTTCTAGCAAACACTTCACAACTGCACTGTAAGGCTGTGTTAAGTTAATTATGCCTCTCACAGGGAAGCAGAATCGTTAGGAATAAAGTTTGAGACAAGAGTAGCTTGGTGACACGGAACAAAGACCGATTGATGTAAAAGGGGTAAAAGACTCGGAAAATAGAAAAGGGATAGAAAACCTTGAATCACCAAGCTAATTTCCTAGATATCAACAAAAGCTTCCTTGAATACACTGCAAAACACTGGAGGAAATCCACCTCTGTAAATTGAAACTGAAATTCTCAATTTAAGATCATAATGGCTAAAAAAAATACACAATGTGTGCTTACATAGGCACACCAAAAGTCCTGAAGAGTCCTAATCACTATCGGCTATATATGATAAAACAAA
>Ga0307510_10009051_pt1 | contig 11856 bp, 8 predicted proteins | sample 12_EM_MG_FD_207224 | JGI IMG/M metagenome (GOLD analysis project Ga0307510, IMG submission 207224) | Populus trichocarpa ectomycorrhiza microbial communities from riparian zone in the Pacific Northwest, United States - 12_EM | ecosystem: Host-associated > Plants > Roots > Unclassified | place...
CTCCGAGGCAATTTATGATCCCGAGTCGGGACGAGAGTCATCCTGAATGCTTCTCCAGGCGCATTTTATATCTTCACGGGGTCTGCAGAATGGTCTACCCCGTTGACATCCAGACCACACCTGCCTGATGTTTGGCCCTGATTCTTTACGTCGTTTGTGCTGTGTCAATGCTCTCCCATAGTTACCAGTTTATACCATCCGTTCACCATCTTGATCCCACACGCTCGGCACGAATTACCCTTTGAGCTCTTATTCGGTTTCTCCGCCCCAAGTTCCAAACGGATGTGTTCAGCGGTGACCTTCTTTCCCTCGCTGGAGATCGTCCGGTACGAATAATCCGACTTTTTCGAGTGCGCTTCTCACATCCACACCGTGGACGCGGTCCGTCCTGACTTCCTCCTTGGCGGCGCAACCCATGGGGTATCCAAAGGCCCCCTGTCCTTGTCTCAGCTAGCTCCGAGGGAACGGAACCGACTCTGGATCAATGGTAACGCTATTCGCTCACCTTTTCTTGTATTTCTTCGACAGGTTCCTGTAGAACACGAAGGATAGCCTCAATCGGAGGGACGAGAGTAACATGTTTGTCATGCTTGTCTCCTTTGCCATTCAAACCTTGATCCTCGTCATGATCGATGTCATAGGTGGCCTTCTCCGGGGGCTTATACTGGTATCTACAGTCCCTCCGTAATTCCTCCGGATTCTCGGGAGACACAGTGACCACGCGCGATGGGGAGTAAAAACGAAACCGTTCAGAACGAGAAACTCAAGGATGCGATCACAAACCAGTGCTTACCTGGGTGAATCGAGATATAGCGTGAGTCCTCAGTTTAACCAGCGAGGAGACTCCTTGGAGGGACGCTGTACGTTTATGGAATACCCATCGAAAGATATCTTCTTGCGGCCGCTCCTTTTAGGTGGGCTAATAGACAGCGGCTCATCGGCTTCTCTGAGGTTCGTCAGGCTGGTCTTCGGGTGGCTCCGCCGTTGGTTCGATCATCCAATTCGAAGTCCATGGATCCCGGCTCACCATCCTCTGGTGCAGGTGCCTCCGTGATGTGTCAACTTCTTACTCCGTCGTGAGTTGAAGTCTCCCCCAACGGATGGGTCAGAATCCATCCCCACATCCTTTACCAGGGGGGGTTCTACGTAACCCCATCTTCCTCTCGGTCTTGCTCGAGCTCAACCGGCGCAACGCAGACCTTCGAAGCTTCCTCCGATTGGATTGTTTGCTAGTCGACGCTTTGGATTGCTCGTCTTTGCTACAAGGTAAGAACAACGGTTCACCGTCGACCTTGTTCTTCCAGGGAGCGATCCTTCGCATTCTATCGAGGGCTACCCGCAGGAGTGACCAAATCGAAGTCAGACGCGGCTGGTGGTTTATCTTCCCCCGCGCCGAGGTCCTGGGAGCTGGCTCGTTCGGATGGGGGGATCGCGGGGCGTTGCGCGCGGCGGCTAGAGCCTACCCCCCAAATGTTCGTCAGAATCTTCAGGTAAACCAGGCGACTCTCCCGAGTAGTATTTGTCTTCGGTGTTGCACTGGAGTGTGACTGTGACAACCCGAATCCCCCGAGACCAGAACCAGGCGCCTTTCCGTTCAAGCGGTCATCTTCGTCGGGAAAGATAGGAGATGCTTTTTTCCTGCTTTTTTTTTGACTTCTATAAGCTATGTCACCGGCCTTTTTAAGTTGAATGACACGTTGCTGATGCTCCTTGGTGCCAAGATCACGGCCACAGACGCTCGTGGAGACGGAACCTCGCCAAGATCGACTTCGGGCGAGGTAAGATGCCTGGACGGGAAGTTCAGCATTGATAAGGCTTTCGGGGGCACGAGCGTGTTGAGAGCTGAAGCAAGATATAGGGTTGGCTAGTTCCATAGACATCTCTCTGCCCTCGTCTTTGACATCAGAGAGGGGACGATGATCTTCCGTCTGCTCCTCTCTACGTGCGGTGGAGTCCTGGTGTTGGCTCGACTGAGAACTCCGAACGGTCCGAAGTCATCCGAGTTCCTGTCGACGGCTTCCACCGCCACCTCGGCTCATCTGCTATGTTGGAGGTTTCTTGTTTCAACCCGCGCTGCCGGCAGACTTGCGTGGTGCGGTTGCCATTCCGCGGAAGGGGAGAGGGTAGGAGGGTGTACCTAACGTGCCGTCTGTAGTCTTCTGTAGTCCTATTGGTTGTTTTTCAGGCGCTAGTTGCATGGTGCCTCGAGTTGCGTAAGTAGCTATACCTGGCTGATCCGAAACGATGGTTTCGACGAGTGCCATCAGATCTGCGGAGCAGTGGTGAATCGAGGATACCTTTCTCTGGGCTCCATCGTGAGCGCCGCGGTTATGGACGAAGAGAGACCTGGATCAAATTTCCGAACTTTTTTTAGCTTTGGTGGACAGTTTATCAGAACGGTCCCTCCCGTGCTGAAGGTAGCGCCGACGCTGATCTGTGCATGTGATCGCGAAGGCCGTCGATAGAACTGGAGATTTGCTGTGGGCTTCTGTGCTGCCAACGACGGCGCGATTACGGAAACAACTGCCATACCCGTTCACAACACCACAATAAACCTAAGTATCAACAGCACGTACCTTCTGTTGCGGGGTATAAATGCTGAAGCAAAAAAAAAAAAAAAAAACAGCACGTACCGCTTTGCCGTCACGCTGTAATTCTCTGATGCATAATTGGCCAGGATTTAGCTCAGAAATAGTATATTGCTCGTGGAGGGTGCATACGCGAGATGGCGAGCACGAAGGACGGGGAATCTCCCAAGGTGTCTCACATATCGAGTCACTCATTCTCGATCCCGAGGTCCAACATTTCACCGGAGTGAGCATTGTGTGGAAACGGGGAGCGTAATGCTAAGGAGTGAGTAGTAGCCTTGGGGACGGGGGGTGCACGCTAGTGGACCGTAGACTGGAATACAGAGGCCCTCCGAAAAGCCTGGATCCGTAACATACGTTGCCCGCGGGTTGGGGACGTCGGAAATTCGCTAGCCATAGAACCTGCAGAATGATTGAAGTAGGTCGGTTACATTAGACATTCAAGCGTTGAACACGAGCACATAGTTTTAAGAGGTCTCCACCCTTTGGTTGGGGAACTTAGTGGGACGGAACGAATAGGGTTTGCCAACTACGGATCAGTAAATTTACAGATCTGCTGATCGTGTTTTTTGCCGAATTGAGCCGAAAGCGTACTAGTAAACACTCGTCGAGATGTGCTTGACATGCTTGGCAAAACTTCGCTGTGCTGTATTCGAAGTGTGCTTTACGTGTTGAAGCCTGCCAAACGTACATCAGAAGGGGCTCTGTCAATCCTGACTCGGCGCATAACCGCGGACTGAGCAGTCTTGGGAATGACACGGTTGTCCTCTCGAGGCCGCTGAACTTTACGGCCACCTGGATGTCACCCTTCTGGCTCCAGTATAAGAGGGAAACGAAAATATGAAAGAGAGCGAGAACTTCCCCCCTCCCCTCGCAGCACAATGGACCAGCTTCCTTCCATGGACAACACGTGCGTGGCTCTGTCATCGCCACATCTCGTCTTCACCTCAACCATACCTTATTTTCTCAGGTTCGGTGTTCTTTTCATCGGTGTTGTTGTTGCTGCAGTGTGAGTCGAACTGCCCGCTTGACTCTGTCCTGTTTTAATTTAACACGGGCCATCCCTTCGTACAGGCTATACGGAGGTGATCGCGAGAGAGCTTGATTTCCATTTCTCGCTAACACGATAATCGCATAGTGTCGTGCGCACAGGTTTTCTACTATTTCCAGCATTACAGCGAGAAGGACGGTCGAGGAATCAAGGCCGTCGTGTGTCCCGATAAACTTCCGTCCGCTTGTCAAGTTCTCACTTTACATAGGTCGTTTCTACCTTGATATGCGAGACAGTTCACCAGGCGTTCATCTCCCACGCGAGTATGCTCCTTCTAAGCCTCCTACTCATTTCCCGTCTCACTTGCATCCCAGCTTACACTTACGTCGTCACGTATTATTCCCAGCCAGAGAAGGCAGGGACCCTCGTTTGGTATGTTTCGCGTCCATCTCCCGCCGCCCTTTTCGCTCACGGTAGTTGACATCACAGGAGCCTCGCAGTAATTCCCTAGTATTCCCTTCTCGTGTCTCATCTTACTCACCATCCATGCTCAGGCCTAAGTAATACCCAATGTAAGTTTTCCGGTCGGGCGCTCTCGAGTTTTCCTCACCTCAATTGTTCAAGGCAATCACTGCCCTTCTCGTCCAATCGTGCGTGCACCTGTCTTTTTTCCCATATTCTGATCTGACACATTCCTAGTTTTTATGCGCTTCGCATATGGAAATGTCAGTGCGGATTTCTGGATGTTCCGTCAGTATTCTCACGCCCTCTCTAGTTAATAAGGGGAATTTGATCATCGCTGCAATCCTTGTGAGTATTTTCTTCACTCTCCACGTTTCCACCCCTCACTTACCGTCCCAAAGTTCGTAATCATTGTGGGGCAGTTCTGTATGCATGCTCGTAAGGCATTGGGGAAACCGTAGCTCATCTTCCCTTTTAAAATCTCAGTTGTTAACATTGGTGCGTCGATTGTCCTCCGGGATGAATGGTGCCGTTGATCTCCGTCCGTAACAGTATACGTTGCAATGGCGTAGGGTTTTCAACCCTTGTATTCACAATAATCTCACTCATTCCCGTAGTGTAAAACTGGCCACGTTCGCAGAACTCATCAAACTCAAGGTACGCCGTCCTCTCATACTACCTGACAAGATTTTCAACTTAGGAACCCCTTCAACCAGTCGCTTTCAATGGCTATTACCATGCTTGCAGGTGCCGCCATCTTGGATGGATCGATGCCGTTACTTCGATTGACACCCCCATAGCCGCAGGTGATACACTTATTACGATCATACTTTCTGTTTTGCTAAACAGAGCACGGGGTAATCTCCGACGGTAATCTACTTGCGCTCTGCTTTTACATCGGCTGACCACTTCCGTCAAGGTCGAACGCGATGATCAATATGCTGGTAAGGAATTCCACGGATTACCGACTCAAAGTTAACGCACTTTACAAAGATCGCATTCGCAATTCAGACGGGGATGCTGACCAGCCTTGCCGCAGTTTGCACCATTATTCTCGTCAGTCATCATATTTTGTCACATACGTACAATGTTGCTGATTCGGAACAATACAGCTGGTCGCCGTTCCAGGCACTCTCCTAGACGCAGTTCCTTATTTCGTGCTAGGCCGGTGTATGTGCATATGGGTTATGTGATAATGGAATAATGCTCACCTTGCCTCAGTGTATTGTAATTCGTTGTTGGCGATGCTCAATGCCCGTGACACGATTTGTGAGAGGGGGCACGGTAGCCTTGGCATATCTTTGCGTCTCACAGACAACCCGAGTTCATCGCGTGGAGATAACCGCAAGGTAGGTCGACCTGTGTCCCTCTTGTTTTCTGCCGTCGCTCACTAGATCGTTGGGTTAGGAAATCGACATCAAGGCCTTGATCGTTGGTGCCGAAACCCACGGATATATCACGGGAATCAAAGCCCACGATGGCGAGGACAGCTCGCCACCGTTCGTTCCCTCCAGGTCTCGCACCGGCAACTCTGAGGCAATTTAGGATCTCAAGTCGGGACGAGAGTCATCCTGAACGCCTCTCCGGGCAAATTTCATATCTTCGCTGCAGGGTCTGCGGAATGGTCTACTCCATTTACATCCAGACCATGCCTCCCTGGTGTTTGGTCTGTATTTTGACGTCACTTGTCCTGTGTTAATCCTTTTTGATACCTACTAGTTTACATCATCCGTCCCTATCTCGACCTCATATTCCCGGCTCGTGGACGTCCTGTTTAGAACAAGCAAGGCTATAATAGTAATAAGGATAGAAATAGAGTACATGCCATCCAAGCGGCCAGCAGATTGTGCGTGGGAGGGGGGTTAGCTGTCGTGTGAGGACTCCGTTGTTCGGGACTCGGCTCCCCCTTCACAAAAAGTTGGGAGACTTGGCGACTTATTCTATCTAGAGGAGCATTCTGTGACGTCAAGATACTAACTCCTCGCTTATTCAAACCCTTTCCGGTATAAGCTTATTTCCCCGCCTGCTCAGACCTTCTCACTCTCCCCGCCCGACGCGGCAACTAGACTCCAGTCTACTACGTGGCAACGAACTTTACCGACGATCGCCGCCTCCCCAGGGCGACGCTGTGAGGCGGCGGGCCTGACGGGTTCGCGTCGATCGATTTCGGCCGATCGATGGAGCTCGTCGAGGAGGTCGTCGCACACAGCAGAGAGTCTCGAGAAAGAAAGGGTACCGAACTCTGTTCGTTCCTTGTAGTACATAGTATCTATAGCCTGTATATATACTATGTGCTACGCTCTAATGATGTCATAGTTAAGTCCTGTGAAGTATCTAACTTCCGTGTGAAGTCTGGTACTCGAGTCCGTGGGTCCGGGAGGCCGGCGCTTACAGACGCTCGCGAGGACTGAACAACGTAAGAATCGACTTCAGGCGGAAAATCCGGCATTGGTGGGGCTTTCGGGGACACGGGCGCGTTGGGGGTCGAAGCAAGATGATGGGCTGGCTAGTCTCATATAGATATCTCCCCGTCCTCGACTTTGATACCAGAGATGGAACGATGCTCTTCTGTTTGCTCCCACTTACGCGCGGTGGGAAGTCATTCGAGTCCCTGTCAACGACGTCCACCGCCACCTCGGTTCGTTTGTCATGTTGGACGCTATCGTGACGATGCGGAGTGTGTTTCTTGTCTCGCGCGTTGTCGGAAGACTTGCGCGGCACGGCTCCCATCTCACAGAAGGGCCCGGAGGCCGTACCTACTGGGTCGTCTGTAGTCTCGTTTGTTGTCTCTATAGGCGTTTGTCGTGCGTGTCTAATTGCACGATATCTGGAGATGGGCCAGTAGATATACGTGTTTCATCCGAAACGATGAGGATACAAATCGATTTGTTGATGCATATAGTATACATGGTGGAATGCGGCACAGCTGCTTTTGACTCTGCGTGATGTCCAGTTTTGACGGGTGCGTCTGAATCATAGTCGCGGTAAGCAAGATATCAGACCAGCGAAACTCAGCTGACATTCCATTCGCATAGTAGCAATCCCTTGCTGCCCCACAGTATCAAGCGCAGCTGCACCGATGTCTTTGACCGCATAAATTACTACAAAGCCGCTCTCAGTTTCTATAACACGCAGACCGACCCTGCTTTCTGGGTGACTAATAACTCAATTGGAGGAAGGTAACGATTCGAGACTTCATCAAGCTAAACTGACCGCAAAATCGTAACCATGAAAATTTGTTTTGAGATCGATGCTATTACGAGCTATCTCAACTGTCCGGATGTGAGGGAGTTGCTTAGCGTTGAAATATCCACCAACTTCATTTCGTGCAGCTCGGGCTGTATTTTCTGGGTTTGTTGGGCATGTAGGTAGGTCCAGGGTCCAAGCGCAGCGCTACGTGGGTTAGTTGCTTGAGGAAGAGTCGGGAATATCGGGTTCACCGACATTTGTCTTCATGGTACTCGGGCCATCCTAGTTCTTTATCTACCTCGGAATACACGACTGGCGATGCAACACTGGGTACCTGGAATGGAGTGGACAAACAAAGTATTCGACTCACCTGCGGCATGCTTGGGCGGTCGGTGGCAAGAGGAACATCGAAGGCACAACAAGTAGGCAAAAGAGCTCGCTGCTAGATTACCTGTGGCACCCAGGAGCACCGTCGATAACTCGGTCAAACCTGCGAGTCGGGCCACAGCCGCAGTAAAAGATACATAAAACATCTGATTCCGCACCCCCCTAGGTATTGTAACATCGTTACAGGGGTGGATCACGTTACTCTGGATCCGAGCTAGCACATTTGCGAGTCTTCGATTGGTGGTGTCCAAGATCGACAGTGTCAACTCCCGACTTTCGATATCGGGGTCGAACTTCAAAATCCTGCCTTGAGGATCTAACGTGGGATGCCCTCTGGGCCCCGACCACGTGTGGGAATCTGGAACGGGGCTCGCCGATGGACCAGGGGTATTTATGAGTGTCGCTGCCAGCAGTGACAATCTGGGTTATCATTGGTTCTTCTCTGGGTCGACGTGAGTAACATCAGGGAGGTAAGGAGTTGAGGATATCTTTCTCGGGGTTCTGGATGAGAGCACGGGCGCTGCGGTTATGGACGAAGAGAGACTTAGCTCCATTTTCCGGGCTTCTTCTCCGTCAATCAGCGCTCAGCTTTGGCGGACAGTTTCTCAGAACGGTCTCCCCCGCGCCGAAGGTAATACTGGCGCTGATCGGTGACCGCGAGGGCCATCAGTAAAACCGAAGATTTGTCGCGGGCTTCCGTGCTGCCAACGATAGTATGGTAAGCTTAAGTATCAACAGCACGTACTGCTCTGCCGTCACGCTGTAATTCTCTGATGTAATTGGCCAGGATTTAACTCAAAAATGGCGTATTACTTGTGAAGTGTGGCAATCACACTTACACAAGGTCGCGAGCACGAAGGACGGGGCATCCCTAAAGGTGTCTCATATATCAAGTCATTCATTCTTGATCCCGAGGTCCAACATTTCACCGGTGACTGCCGTGTGAGAGGCTGGGACGCATCCGTAGCGTACGGTGCCAGCGGGGCGGAGTTTTTTAGCTATAGAACCTGCAGGGTAATTTGAAGTAGGTCAGGTACATTGGAAATTCAAGCAAACCCCGCATTGAAGCGGTCTCCACCCTTTGTAGTGTTGGCGGCTTCTAGACAGCTCCATCCCGCAGACAGGGGTAACATACAAACACCCCAGATGGCCAGGAGATACTCCCACAACACGATAGGATGACGGACGTTCGAGAAGCAATGAAACGCCCGCCACGGAAGCATCATGAGAGATCAGACTTGCGTGAACAACCCCCGAGTTGCGCGAACTGTAGAGGGGACGACCCCACGTATAGGTGTCCCTGAGACAGACTAATGGTGCAGCGGACCTGTCTCCCACCACCAAGACCGATGACACCTGCCAGAGAGGCATTAGACGGGGTTCTGTCAATCCTGGCTCGGCGTTCGCGCTACTACCAATACGGATGATCGACAACTGCGGATTGAGCCAGTGTTGGCCCGCCGCTGGCCATAACCCATCGCTTGCGGCTGCCGCCAGTAGAGGTTACCGGTTATAGCCATATGGCAAGGCGTCCGCTGGCGGTTCGGTCCTCTCGGGCGGCATTTGCCGGACCAATGGGACGCTCCAACGATTCGGATCAGTTCACACGTGACTATCTCGCGTCGCGAACCCATCTCCAGCAATTTTCTAGAAGGTTTTGCCACAGGGCGTGGGAATAAAGCTACAGCCAGGTCGCGGCTAGCAGCTGTAATTTGACAGGGGCAGTAGTCGGCTACTAACCTCTACCGGCAGGCACAACACTGTCGGGATCCGAATGGCACGGTTGCCCTCCCGAGGGTGCCTCCGCTTGAGCTGTATTTGAACTCTGCGGCCACCCGGATGTCTCTTTTCGGGCTCTAGTATAAGAGTAAAATAAAAATGAGAGAGAGGGTGAGAACTTGCACGATCCTTGTCTCATCTCTTCTCCAACCTCTTCCCCCTCCCCTCGCAGCACAATGGACCCACCTCATTCCATGGACAACACGTGCGTGGCTCTCCCATCGCCACATCTCGCCCTCACCTCAACTATACCTTATTTTCTCAGGCTCGGTGCTATTTTCATCGGTGTTATTGCTGCTGCAGCGTGAGTTGAACTACCCGCCGCTTGACTTTGTCCTGTATTGATTAACACGTCCCTTCGTACAGGCTATACGGAGGTGATCCCGAGAGAACTCGATCCCCATTTTTCGCTAACACCCCAATCGCGTAGTGTCGTGTGCCCAGGTTTTCTATTATTTCCAGCACTACAGCGAGAAGGACGGTCGTGGAACCAAGGTCATCGTATGTCCTGATAAACTTTCGTCTGCTTGTCAAGTTCTCACTTTACATAGGTCATTTCTACCTTGATATGCGAGACAATTCACCAAGCGCTCATCTCCCACACGTGTATGGTCTTTCTTGGCCTCTTGGATCTCATTTCCCGTCTCAGACATTGCATTCCAGCTTACACTTACGTCGTCACATATTATTCCCAGCCACAGAAGGCAAGGACCCTCGTTTGGTATGTTCCGCGTCCATCTCCCGCCGCCCCTTTCGCTCACGGTAGTTGACATCACAGGAGCCTCATGGTGAGTCCATATTCCCTTCTTGTGTCTCATCTTACTCACCATCCATGCTCAGATCCAAGCAATACCCAATGTAAGTTTTTCCGATCGGATTCATTTCGAGTTATCCTAACTCACAGTGTCAAGTCAATCATTGCCCTTCTCGCCCAATCGTGCGTGCGCCTGCTTCTTTCCACGCCTTCTAATCTGACGTGTTCCTAGCTTTTATGCGTATCGCATATGGAAATGTCGGTGCAGCATGTCAGGATGTTCTGTCGTTATGCTCACGCTCCTTTTAGTCGGCCAGAGAAATCTATTCATCGCTGCAACTCTCGTGAGCATCTCCTCCGCCCTCCACGTTCCCACCCCTCCCTTACCGTCCCAAAGTTCGCACTTATTGTGGGGCAGTTTGGTATGTGTGCTCACCAGGCACTGGGGAAACCGTAGCTCATCTTCCTCTCTTAAATCCCAGTTATCAGCATGAGTGAGTTTTTTGTCTCCCGCGATGAACGGTGTTATTGATTGCCGTCTGTAATAGTACACGTCGCGGATGGGTAGGGTTCTCGGCCCCTTTACCCATCATAAACTCACAATCCCATAGTTTCAAAATGGAAATGTTCACGGAACTCGTCAAACTCAAGGTATGTCTTCCTGTCATCCCACTTGACAATATTCTCAACTTAGGAGTGTCCGACCAGCGGCTCTCGTTGACTATTACTATACTGGCAGGTGCTGTCATCTTAGATGGATCGATGTCACTTCCCCGATTGACATCCCATAGTCGTATGTGACGTTCTCATTACGGCCATACTTTCTGTCTTGCTAAACAGAGCACGGAGCAATATCCGACGGTAATCTACTCGTGTCCCGCTTCTGCGTTGGCTGACCACTTCAATTAAGCTCGGACGCGATGATAAATATGCTCGTAAGGATTTCCGCGGACTAACGATTCAGGACTAATGCTCTCTCAAAAGATCGCATTCGCTGTTCAGACGGGGATGTTGCCCAGCATTTGTGCCGTCACCAACATCATTCTTGTCGGTCGTCATATTTGGTCAGATACGTGCAATGACTCTGATCCGGAACAATACAGCTGCTGGCCTTACCCAACACTCTCCTATTCGCAGCTTCATTTTTCATGCTGGGCCGATGTACGTGCATATGGGTCGTGTGACAGTGGGATCGTGCTCACAGTATCTCAGTGTATTGCAATTCGTTGTTGGCGATGCTCAATGCCCGCGACGCAATTCGTGAGAGGGGGCACGGTAGCCTTGGCATATCTCTGCAATTCACCGACAACCCGGTTTCATCGGGTGCGGATAACCGCAAGGTAGATCGACCTGTGCCCCACTTGTTCTCTACCGTCGCTCACCAAATCGTTGGGTCAGGAAATCGACATCAAAGCCTCGATCGCTGGTGCCGAAACCCACGGATATGCCGTGGGAGTCGATAGCGATGACAATTCGCCGCCGTTCGCTCCTTCCAGGTCTCACACCGATAAGTCCCAGGAGATTTAGGATCTCGAGTCGAGACGAGCACCACCCTAAACACCTCTCCGGGTGCATTTTGTGTCTCCGCAGGGTCTACGGGATAGTCTATTCCATTGAAATCCAGACCACATCTCCCTGGTGTTTGGCTCGGATTTTGACTGTTAATCCCTCCTGATATATACCAGCTCATATCATCCGTCCCCTGT
>Ga0307510_10009052_pt1 | contig 11855 bp, 5 predicted proteins | sample 12_EM_MG_FD_207224 | JGI IMG/M metagenome (GOLD analysis project Ga0307510, IMG submission 207224) | Populus trichocarpa ectomycorrhiza microbial communities from riparian zone in the Pacific Northwest, United States - 12_EM | ecosystem: Host-associated > Plants > Roots > Unclassified | place...
AAATTTGTGATTTATTTTTTTGAATTAGAAAGTTTTTTTTTTGTTCAATGTGCAGGGGAATAGAGAATTTATAATTTAAAAGAAAATATTTTTAAAAAGTAAAAGTAAATGAAAATTAACATTATATTAAATGATATGGCTAAATCACTATACTCATATCCAAAAAAACACTATTAATTAAAATAACATTTTGTGTTTTTTAGTTTTTATTTATTTATTTATTTGTTTGTTTCAGCCTTCAACAACCTAGCCGTCTCCTTCTCTTCTTCTTCTTCTTTTTTTTTTTTTAATTTCATCTTTTAGTTTTAGGTTATTTTGTGAATTATGCTTTATAATTTTTTTTTTATTCTTTTAGTTTTTTTACATACCAATCTTGTGGATTTAGTTTTTTTATTTTTTTTATTCTCAATATTACATTTGATTTGCTTTCTATGAATTTATTTCAATATCATGACCTAGCTCACAGGTTTAATAGGTCAGCCGATGTTGACATGAGTTAGTTTTTTTGATCACTTTTTTCTAATTGATTGTTTTTCGATTTAATCCTCAATATTGAGCTGGTTGAAAATTAAGCTTCATGATTATTTTTTTATTTTACTTTATATGAGGTTATCATGATCTTGTAATTTGGGTCGTGGATTTAGCAAGTTGATATGAGTTGACTTGGTTCAATTTTTAAATCATTTTTAATTGAATTTTTTTTTCAATTTTACCCTTTAACAATTCAATTTTTTTTTCAATTTCATCCTTTAATATTAGGTTTGTTTAGGAATTGAGCTTCATGATTTTTTTTAATATGCTTTCTATGGAATCATCTTAGTCTCATGAATTTAGTTTTTTTCTCCTCGATTTCAACTTTCAACATTGGATAAGTTGAAAATGGAGCTTCATAATTTTTTCTTATTTGTTCTTTATAGAGTTATCTAGGTTTCATGAGCAAGGTCGCGATTTTAATAGGTTAGCCCAAGTTGACTTGTTTTTTTTTAATTGATTTATCTTTTAATTTTATCCTTCAACATTGAGTTGATTGAAAATTAAGCTTCATAATTGTTTTTCTTTTACGGGGTTATCCCGATATTGTGATCCGGATTACGGGTTTAGAAGGTCACTCAGGTTGACTCTAGTAGTTTTTTTATCTTTTTTTTTTAATTTAATATTTGTTTTTTAATTCTGTCTTTCAATATTGGGTTGCTTAGGAATCGAACTCTGTAATTTATTTTGACTTATTTATATATGGTTATCATGGTCTTGAGTCGCAAATTTAACAGGATAATCAAGATCGATTTAATATGTTATTATTTTAATATTTTTAAAAAATAATATTTAATATACATCATATTTTAAGCTCATAATTATTTTTTTAATTAAACACGTTGATAATGCCTGGATATTTTTTTTAACATTAAAAATATTAATCAGACTCTTAGTGCAAGTAAATTCTATGAAGAGTAGAAGAGACATTAAATGACAGAGAAATATTAAGAGACATTTAGTTGTTACCATTTTTCCCAGAGTTTTTTTTTTTTAAAAAAAACAGGTGACAAAAATAATTTGCAAACTAGAAAAGTTGAAAAAATATTGGAGTAATAGAATAACTTCTGTAGTTGCGCTGCTCTAGCTTTGCAATTTAATTAGTGGCGCTGTAAAGAGTAACAAAAGTACCCTTAATATTTTTATCAATATATTTCCCTACTAGGAGTTTGAAAAATATATTTCAGAAGTTCTCCACATTTTTTCATTGTTTTTCAAATAAATAAAAAACATTAACAATATAAGCATTTTTTAACAATTTAAAAGATTAAAATTATTTTTTAATATATTTTCATATTTAGTTAGTGTCATAAATTTAATTCTTATTATAAATCTAATATACATATTTGTTTTTATATAGTTTTTAGGATAATTTTTAATTTAAATGAAATAAAATTAATATTCTACATGACATATTTAAATTATTAAAATGAATATTTTAAATTATGTTTTTGACTTTTTTATAAAAAAAATAGTTGTAATCTTGATGTATCTCTTATTTTATTTTTGATGACAAAATTCATTTTTATTTTTAATAAATGGACATGGTTTTCAATTTTTGATTGAAAAAGAAAAAAAGAAAGTAAAAAAGAGAAATAGTTTTTTTATTACAAAAGACACCATTAATTTTTTATAATAAAATTTGAAACTAAAATAAAATAAGTTACAATTGTTTTCAAGCTCACGTTTTTAGATTGGAATGTTTTTTTCATTAAATATATGAGTGGGACGAGATTATTACTAAAACAATTAAAAGGCATGAGGTTGATTTAACTATTTATATAAACAATAAATTATGTTAATATATTGTCTAAATCATTTGTTAATAAATTCGTTACGTGGCTCAGTTAGCTATCATGTGGAACTGTTGTCAAGATGGTATGGGCTGATGAAAGTGAATCTAGCCTGTTTTCTTTTTTATTTGAATATATATAATTGACTAGGTAACGCTGATGCAATTTTTTTACGATTTAATTTAAAATCCCAACTATATAAAGAGTTGGGATGAGATTTTTTTTATTATTTTTTTCATTTTCATCATTGAATTATTTTTTTTATTAAATTATCATTCAGTATTGAGTTAATTATGAATACGTATTAATAATTTTATCATATAATAAAATAAAAAATTTAACTCAACATAAGATTTCATGACCCGAATCATAGGTTTAATAGGTTGACTATGATGAATTATTTGTTTCATTTTTTCTTTTGATTCTTTTCTTTTCATTGAATTTACTTGATCAACAAGGTTATTTCTATACAACTCTCTCACGATTTAATTTAAGATTCGACCTAAGTAAATAGTTTGGTTGGGATATTTTTAAGTTTGTATCGTTATATCGAGTTCAATAACAGTATGAATTGTTTTTTGAATATTTAGATTTTTTTTATATTTGAAGAAATTTTAATATTTTTATCTGTAAAAGAGGTACTAAAATATTATGAAGATTGCTTTATAACCATATTTAAATTATTTAAATTATTAAAATGAATATTTTAAAATATATTTTTGACTTTTTTATAAAAAATAGTCTTATTTTATTTCTGATGAAAAAATTCATTTTTATTTTTAATAAATGGATTGGACTTTAGATTGGAATGTTTTTTTTCATTAAATTTATGAGTGGGACGAAATTATTACTAAAACAATTAAAAGGCATGAGGTTGATTGAACTAGTTATATAAACAATAAATTATGTTAATATATTGTTTAAACCATTTGTTAATAAATTTGTTACGTGGCTCAGTTAGCTATCATGTGCAACTGTTGTGAAGATGTTAATGGGTTCGAGTGGCAGCGCTGACAACATTTTCTGTTATGTGGCAATTCATTTACCACATTACTTAAAAAAAAAAAATAATAATAATTTGTGAGTTTTTTTTTTAATATACCTAGTTAAGAAGGTCACGTTGATGCAACTTCTTCACGATTTAATTTAAAACCCGGACTATATAAAGAGTTGAGATGTGATTTTTTTTATTATTTTTTTTCAATTTTATCCTTAAATTGTTTTTTATTAAATTATCATTCAGTATTGAGTTGATTATAAATTTATATTAATATTTTTATCATATAATAAAATAAAAAATTTAACTCAACATAGGATTTCATGACCCGAGTCATAGGTTTAACAGGTTGACTAGAATGGATTGTTTGTTTCATTTTTTCCTTGGATTTTTTTCATTGCATTTACTTGATCAACAAAGTTATTTTGAGAGAACTCTTTCACGATTTAATTTAAGAATCGAGCTAAGTAAAGAGTTTATTTGATATTTTTTTTTAAGTTTGTATCGTTATATCGAGTTGAATAACAATGTGAATGTTTTTTGAATATATAGATTTTTTTTATATTTGAAGAAATTTTAATCCAGGCCGCAACAAGAAAGCAATCAATAATCCAATTATCCTTCTTTTCCGATTCCCAATCACTTGACTAATTGAACTAATTTATAATAGGGCTCAAGTTTTTTCCTACACTAGCATAATAGAAAAAAAAAAAAATACTTTCAAACTAGTATAACTGAAAAATAATTCCCAAACTAACACGATAGTTGATACACGCATGTAGGGTATGCACAATTAAGTGTGAAGCTTATGTAGTATGTGCACAACTAACAAAATTCAATTCAAGTTTTTGCTCTCTCAATTAATTCATTTATAGAGGAGTTAAATTTTTTTTTTTTATAAAGATCCAATGAACATGAAATAAATCAAAATAATCTAACGACTAGAAAAAAAAAAGATGTTATGTAAAAATCAAAAAGAAAGAAAAAGAAAAGAAAAGAAAAGAAAACATGAACAAAACATCATAGATACACTAAAATTTTAATGATAAAATTCTCAATATCACCATAAAGATATCGACTAGATACACTAATAAAATTTTACCAAGAAAAGAAAAAAAAATGAATGAAACATCAAAGATAGACTAAAATTTTACTAATAAAATTCTCGATATTACTGGAAAGAAATATAATACATAAAATTATAATTATAGGTATCAGAAAACCAACTTACCTATTAGCCTCTTATCAACATCTTCAAAATTAACTTTCCATAATCTTTATAAATTTGTCTTATCGGTATTTTCCTTGTTATACGGAGAATTTCATCTCCGGAGAGCTTTTCCGACAAGAAGCTGGTCGATAAGCCAGCCAATTGTCCTTTTTTTTTCCAATTCCCAATCACTTGACTAATTGAACCAATTCATGGCAGGGCTCCAAGAAAAATGACTAAGCACCAGACACATCCTACTTCATCAAAACAACCGTGTCTCCTTAGCCATTTCATCGAAAGTGTCTTCTTCGTCAATATCAAGTCACCCATCTTTTCGCACATTCAGCTATTCAAATGTCCAAACAAAACACAATCATTAATTATTTAAAGCTCTTTTTGAAGACTAATTTTCCCCCAAGAGCATTGATCTAGCTCGCTCACCATTTGCACGAGCATTGCAGGTTCATAACCTTTTCGAAGACGAAAAAGAAAATTTGACTCAAAAATCAAGAAACTATGAAGAATTCATTTGTTTGGCCGGACGGTGCAACCACCATTTCATGATATATATTATTTAATACATTATAAAAAAAATTAAAAAACAAAATCTATTAATATTATAAACACCTTAACACTGAAAAAGAGAGAAGCAGAAATAATGAGTAAAGGTCAGAGAGAGAAAGAAGAGAGAGATTAAAGGGCCATATTCTTTTGTTTTAGTACACTTTTTGTGCCCTTTCTGACGTGGGATTTTTGCACAGCCAAATCACGAAGAAAAAAGTACGTGGCGCAGGGCTCTCGCATCGCATCTCCAAAACCACTTCCCTCCAAATACTTTCCCATCAGTCGCTCATGCTCTCCCCGGATATTCTTTCGAATGTACTCTTTATTCCTCTCCTCCAAATTATTATCAATTTAAATATTATCAAACACTTACTCCTATATTATTATTATTGCCATGAACTAGGATGCTCTTTGGTGTTCCTCGTTGTATTGTGCATTACCTGGACCCACCAAGTTGGTAATTTCAAGAAGTGGGACGGGAGTCGTAGCTATTTTTTCTTGTTTCTAAATTGTTTTTAAAAATTTTAAATTTTTTATTTATTATTAAATTTTTGATGTTTTTATATTGTTTTGATGAGTTGATATCAAAAATAATTTTTTAAAAATAAAAAATACTATTTTAATATATCTTTTAATAAAAAATATTTTAAAAAACATTCGCTATCTCACCTCGTAATATCCTTTTAATACGTGTGATGCTACTAGCTAGTGTAGTGATTTCAGTCGTCAAATGTTTGTAGTGAGGAGAAGAGTAGGCTAACATACCCTTGTCATTTTGGGGGAGAGGTGCTGACTCGAAGAGGGAGGCACGCATGGCACGCTCTTTTGAAGCATTTTGGAACTACGCTCTGCCTAGAAATTAAACCTGGGTTGTATCCACTGTATTTCACGATTTTTTTGCCTTTCTGTTTGCTTTTATATATATATATTTTTTTTTGAAGACTTTTAAATTTGTTTTTGATTTAAATTATTTTTTTAATATTATTAAATCGTTTTTATGTGCTAATATAAAAACTAAACTTTAAAAAATATTATTTTAATTTATATTTTAATAAAAATATTTTAAAAAATAACTATTATCACGTCGCTAAACATGCTATGAGCAGCCTATTGTATTTTTTTTTAATATATTTGAATTTGTCGGCATTTAATTAATTTAAAGTTCACGTTTGCTTATGGATAAAGTTCCTGCAACTGTCTTAAATTAGACAAATCCAATTTGACTGTTGAATATAGATGTAAGAGATCGATGCATCTTCTTTCATGCGAAACCATCTTCTGACTTTTATTTTTCTTTGACATTTTCACTCTTACATATAACCGAAAATACCTAATTTTCATAGCACGGTTTGTATGATAGATGGCATTTATAATAATAATTAAATGGAAAATACCTAAAGAAAAGAGTTAAGCTGAAGTTGACCCGACGGTTTAACTCAGCAAGTAAATTACTCGGTGAAAACTTGGTTTCATTTAAAAAATTTCCCTTCAAAACGACGTAGTACAGGCAGTAACCGCATGAAGTTTGCTTGTATCAAGCTATCAGTATATAAAATGTTACGTGGTTCAATTATTGGCAGCTCAGGCGTGGAAGGAGGCGGAGCCAAATAAACGAGCTTCTATGTTTTTCTTGTTTCCCTAAAAAATAACCATTGAAGTTTCGTTACGACACGCATACAGCACGCGCGTGTGGTGACTCCTTCTTATTATGTGCTACCTGTTGTTTCCTTCTCTTCTCTCCTTTTAAATTTTATTATCATTCCAATACTCTATATATTTTTTTTCACTCATATTATTTTATTTTGAACTTGCCGTCTGTTAATTTTTTTTTTTTTTAAATATTTCCACCTTTCTCTCTCTTTCCTTTCCGAAAAAGAAAAGAAAAGTCTACGAGTCGAGCTCCAAAAAACACTCTATAAATACCCATGGTCACCTTGCTACTTTTCTTATAACTACCAGCGCCACCCATTTTTTACCTTCCTTTCGGCAAAAGCAACCTCTCTCTCTCTCTCTCTCTCCCCCCCCTCTTTAACTGCCAAACAACAAAAAGTTCAAAAGCAGTAGCAGTACAGTACCTAACAGAACATCCCTCGTGATTCTCTCTAAAAATCTTCTCACATGAAAATTGACCACAACTCCACCACCTCTGCCACCAACGGAGGTGACACTACCGTCTTCAGGACTATCGAAGTGGCAGTTTTTGACCGCCGCGATCTCAGTCCACCTCCGGTCGTCGCTTCTCCTTCTCCGGTTGTCGGAGACGAACTCAATCTTATTCCACCTCTAAACTTTGCTATGGTAGATAATGGCATCTTTAGGTCTGGTTTTCCTGACTCTGCTAACTTCGCTTTTCTCCAAACTCTCGGCCTCCGCTCTATCATGTAAGCATTTTCTTCTTACTTTTCAGTTAGTTTTTTTTTTTTCCGTATAATATGGATTAGTGAAGCTAGGGTTTTTTTTTCAGATGTCTATGTCCTGAGCCGTATCCAGAGGCGACCACGGAGTTTCTAAAGGATGGTGGAATCAGGCTCTATCAATTTGGGATCGAAGGTTACAAGGTATTTAAGCTAGATCAACCGTCGTTTTGAATCTGATTTTTTTCAAGTAGTGGCTTTGGAGTTCACGTAATGATCTCGATCTTTCATTAATTTTTTTATTTGATAATGAAATTTAATTAGAATTAAATAGAGAATTTTATTCAATGTGGCCATGTGGGGACATGGAATATTAGGAGATTTTAGAAGAGGTTTTTTTCATGAGGTCCTGGGTTACTGCATTATTCACAACTTTTTTTTTTTTTTTTTATATGTATATATCAGAAGCCGTTCTTTTCTCTTTCTCGTAAGGTGATTGTTCAGAGAAAGAAAAGTATGGTTATCATCTCTATCTAGGAGTTTCTTACATGTGGGTAGTCCTATCCTTTCTATGTGTACATCTATACATTTCAGAAGTAGCAGCAGTTATGTATTTGACAAAAAGGAAATCATCAAAATAAGAAAAGTTGAAAAAAAATGAGAATCACTGTAATACAGAATCCTTTCAGGTGGTAGACATGTGAATTTATTCTTCTTGTTTTTTTTCCTGAATGATTAATTGCCACCTGCAGTTTTTCATTGAATTGTGATGACTGTATTATCTGATTTTGACAATACGCAATGCACTTGTTAAATTCGGTGGAGACCAAGTTTCTTGTTTTTGCTATAAAGGTTTTTAATTATATCCAACACTATTGATGACCTTAATTGTTTCTTATGCAAAATTATGTTTTTGTTCTATCTTGTTCCTTCTAGCACTTTTTCATAATAATTTTTTTATTTTGGTATTTTAAATTTATTTTTTCAAAGCCTGAAATCTATTTTGTTACTTACTATTATTATTTTTTCCGAAACTAGTTAAATTGTGGAAGAACTTTTGAAACCTTTTTTCTTTCTATATTTTTTCCTCCTGAGACGTTGCCAAAATTTTGATACAGTTCGAAGGCATGAATATTAAGCTCTTTCTCTAAATTCTTGCAATTGAAGAATCCTAAGATTGTTGGTATTTGTGGTTGAGATGGAAATAAGTAACAAGAAATACTGACATTTAGGATCATGAATATGTTATCGTCAAATGGAAACACAAATCATGGCTATTGTTATAGAACATATCCGAATCAGGTGAATCTAAATCTAATTCCTTTAGGGAATTGTGTGTACAAATCCACAAGTCCCTTCTGGCATCTTCTGGCCTTTTCAAAGAGTTACGAAGTTTTTTCGTATTTTTTTTTCAAAAAAAAAAAAGAGTTGCCAAGTTTGCAGATGATCATACTGGTCTCTACTTCAACTGGAACATCAAGAAATAACCTATAGATGAAGTGTAAAGAGGCTGGATCAGTTCTTATGCTTTTGAATTTTAATTTGATACACAATTGGATTGGTTAATATGCCTGTGTGTGAAGTAAAGTCATCTTTTATGCGCATTCAAACATTTAATACTTAGTGAGTTTGTCAAAAAAAGAAGAAAGTGGATCTGTTGTCAACTCTACTTGCAATTAGTTACTGATTGTTAGCACATCTATATTAACAAAATTGTATGCTCCAATAACTGATTTTGTTTAGAATTTAATATTTTATGGCTTGAATGGGTATTAGCTCTTCTGAAACTCTTCAAATTTGAATAGATTTTTGTTGATTTACCATGAAATTGTCTGGCTCTGGAGTTCACAACTTTTTATACCAGTAACTTAGGTCTACAACTTCTAGATAGTTGTCCTTCCAGGAGATGCAGTGTCCTTGGCTTCAAAAGAGAAATGTTTTCTGCAATAAAAAGCATTTTTCAGCATTTTGTTTATTCATTCTTAACATACATGTATGTAAGCAGCAAGGAGCTCTAAAATGTGAGAGAAATTTGTATAACCTAATAGTTGTCTTAGGTTAATGGCTACCAGTAGTGCATGACTACAATCCAATTTTAGTACAGTTTACCTCATTTCATGTTTGTTTATGTGTGGTTTTTGTCCATCTGCTAGAGTGCAATATTATATATAGATGTCTTCTGCGGGTTCGCATTTTTTATGAGATTGCTTTTGCTTAATTTGAATCAGAAGTTTGATTATCAAATACACTCTACCTTCCATCTATCATTATACACCCTAGTGGTATTCAAAATTACCGACAACTCAAATAGATTCGAATTAGCACACGGAACTACCCCCTACATGTCTCACAAATGCACATGTGCGTATAACGTTCCCGGACCCTGTACCATGTTCCGAACACTAACAAACATGAAACTGAATGTCTACTGGCTATGCTGTCTTGCTTCCGATAAGGGCAATGCTCGAAGCACACTATAGTCATATTATGGTAGTGGCGAGCCAGAAAAATTCTTGCATGCCAGTAATCCTTATGACCCGGTGCATGAACAATTGGATAAGGGCATAGTGTATATTTGGTCCCTGTGAGATGACTTTGCACAAAAAGGGTTCTAGGTCAAAACAAACACAAACTGCAATTTTGATTTGACCGACACAACACAAAATCATGTTAGAAGGCTTCCCTTGTGTGTGGGGCTTGTACAAAAAGTCAGAGATTGTCAATTAGTACATCGAATCAGTAGATAAATTAGGACAAGTTTGATGAAATTTGTGCATCATTTGCATGTTTGTCTCAAAGAATAACACTGGAGGTAACTTTTTTCATGGTTAATCTTTTTATTGATTATATTGGGGGTCTTGGAAGAGGTTTTTTATGCTGCCACGTGATGTTTCAATTATGCATCCAGGAGCCATTCGTAAACATCCCAGAGGATACAATTCGTGAAGCACTGAAAGTGGTCCTTGGTAATGCAAGCACATCCAAACTATCTTGTTTTATATCTGTCTTGATTAATTGCTATTATATATTTGAGGGATATAAAAATATCCTTTCATGTTTGTTTCCAATGCAGATGCAAAGAATCATCCGGTTTTGATTCATTGTAAACGAGGAAAGGTATGTCCTCTAGTGGTTTCTTGGAGTTCATACTTGATTCTAGGGTTAACACCTTCTGAGTTATGCTTGCTTTTCTTATATCCAGCACCGAACTGGTTGTCTTGTGGGTTGCCTGAGAAAATTGCAAAAGTGGTGTCTCTCATCCATATTTGATGAGTATCAGCGGTTTGCAGCCGCAAAGGCTAGGGTTTCGGATCAAAGGTTTATGGAGTTGTTTGATGTTTCTACCTTAAAGCATATGCCAATGTCATTTTCATGCTCGAAGAGGTAAACCACTAGCTGGACTAAATTTTTCTTGCTTATCCTTTCTTTGTTAGTGGAAGAGAATACTAGGTCCTGCTTTGGAATGAATAGGAAAGGTGGTGAGTTTCTGGATCCATTTCTGCGGCAAAAGGAATAACTCTTGGAGTTCAATCTGGATTTCTGCTTCAAGCTCTCTTAGTTAGCCTGTCTCAAGGTCTTAGATGACGATGAATTCTGAATATGAATAAAACAATTCCTGCTCTCCTCACCCTTAGCTGCTCCAGGCAATGATTATTTCAGGCCAGGCAGAGTGTACAATGATTTCGATCTGCTTAGTCAAAGATGGAAAGAAAAAGATTTTCTCCGTATAATGTATTTTAACAAATAATAGAATCATTGAAGCAAATAGATTCCATTAATGCTTAGCAGTGTTGAGTGATAGATCTTACTGTCTCTGGTGTAATATACGGCATGCTGATGATGGGATGGATGATAGACCTTTGTACAAACTTCCAATAAAAAAAGAACAAGAAAAAGAAAAAAAAGAAACATAGCGCTTCTGGTGATTGTTGGAAGCTCTTGCAGGGCGATAAATTCATGTCAAATAGAGGCATATGATTATTATGCTCAGGTTTGGCTTCCAGCTATTTGCAGAGGATATTGGTGAGTACAATAACCTAATTGCAAATCTTTTGAGATCCTTGAGAAACATTAGCTGCGGGCTTCTCTTGTAAAGCAAGTTGTAATACTTGAAGATTTTAACAGGCAAGCAGGGCTAGTGCAACTTTGGTAGGAATTACAACTTGAACATCCAGTGTTTTTTTTCAGAAATTTCAGCGATGAGTTATGCTGTCCAGTGCTCGAGGAATACTCTGGACCGAAATGGTTCTTGTGTTAAGAAAGTCCATCCATTTGGTGTTTTTCCTACATGGGAGGCCGCTGTGGAGGATGAGAAGGCACAAAATACCTTTTGCCTATAAGGTATTGTATGCTACCCAACTTATTTTTCAACCTACGTATAGTACAACCAAGTTGGAAATTACATA
>Ga0307510_10009053_pt1 | contig 11854 bp, 9 predicted proteins | sample 12_EM_MG_FD_207224 | JGI IMG/M metagenome (GOLD analysis project Ga0307510, IMG submission 207224) | Populus trichocarpa ectomycorrhiza microbial communities from riparian zone in the Pacific Northwest, United States - 12_EM | ecosystem: Host-associated > Plants > Roots > Unclassified | place...
TAGTTTAGAAGTTAGTAGTACTATTCTACTGGTAGTCAAAAACCTAGTAGTACTATTTTACAGGTAGTGCAGAAGTTAGTAGTAGTATTCTACAGGTAGTTCATAAGTTAGTAGTAGTATTCTACTGCTAGTCAATAACATAGTAGTAGTATTCTACAGGTAGTTGAGAAGTTAGTAGTAGTATTCTACTGGTAGTTGATAACCTAGTAGTAGTATTCTACTGTTAGTCAATAACCTAGTAGTACTATTTTACAGGTAGTTCAGAAGTTAGTAGTACTATTCTACTGGTAGTTAATAATCTAGTAGCACTATTTTACAGATAGTTCAGAAGTTAGTAGTACTATTCTACTGGTAGTCAATAACTTAGTAGTAGTATTCTTTAGGTTGTCAACGACTTAGTTGTACTGTGCTACAGGTAGCTTAGAAGTTAGTAGTACTATTCTACTGATAGTGAACAACCTAGTAATACTATTTGACAGGTAGTATATAAATTAGTAGAACTGCCTATACCTACCTGCTTATGTAAGTGTTAGTACTATTTTTACAGTAATGCAGTTCTTACAGCCCTGCTGAGCTTAAGTCCATTTTTTTTTCTCAACCTTGCTGTAACTCAGTATATAAAATTGGCGACATCGACTGTCCAGCCGCAATGGGACCGCATTAGGAAACGCCCCTTCTATATCTAGGAATAGGACTGCCGTGACTTTACCTGCCCTCCATGACGATTTTATGATATCCGCTATGAGGTGCATGGCGTCTGTCGTGGTGCGTCCGGGCCTACCTCCGAAGTGGTTATCGGGAAGTAGATGATGTTTTTCTGATATAAAGGTGAGCTGGTCCGCTATAATTGCTGTCAGCACCTTCCACATAGTGTTGAGGAGGGCTATCGGCCTATATACCTTCAGCACGTTGTATCTGGGTTTGCCTGGCTTGCGGAGAACAACCGTCGCGAATGTTTTCCAGGGCTTATAGGATAGTCTGTGTTTGTAGATGGCTTCGTAGATGCAAAGCAGGCTCCTAGCTAACAGATCTGCGCATTTGGTTAAGACGACGTTGGGGATGCCGTCTGGCCCCGGGGCTTTGAAGGGTTTCAGCTTCTGCAGTTGCCCCTGTATCTGCTCCACGGTAATTTTGATGTTACCCTGACATTGGTTCGGATAATCCTCCTTGTCATCCGAGTCTAAATTGGGTGGACTCGGTGGGAAGAACCCTTTGGCAAGGACGACGCCTTTCTCCTCGTTAGTTCTGGCTACTCATTCCTCTTCACCTACTTTGTATTTCAGCATAGGAATTCTCGCTTTGCCTCCGTCAGAGGCTGCGGCAGAAGTATATCGGTTCGCCGTCCAAATGTCCGGCTCTTCCGCTCTTTCCAGCCAGTCTTGCCAGTGCTGGTTTTTGTTATAAAGTAGGATACCGTCATACCTCTTCACAACCTCCTTGTGCTTGGCGTGTATCCTGTGACCTGGGTCGCCGCGTCGCTCATAAGACTGTCTGCCCATTTTGTTGGTTTTCCTACGGAGCTGGGTCAGCTCCTTAGTCCACCAACGTTTGGATTTCGGTGTGATCTCCGTTATCGGGACTTGGTCCCGAATTGCGGCTTGTATGGCTTCTGTTAGCTTAGCGCACCTTTCGTCTAGTTGTCGCTGGCAGATTATTGCCGAGCTTCGGTCGGTTGCTTCTAGGTGCGCGCTCAGTGCCTTCCGGAACTCGTCCCAATCCACTTCCCTGAAGTTCAGAATTGGATCAACCTCCAGTATGTTCACAACTAGGTTCAGCTCCGTGAGTATTGGCAGGTGATCTGTGTTAATACCCCTATGATCGGGCAAGGTGTTACACGTCGTCACCATATCTATGGAGTGGTCCGTGATGAATACATGATCTAACCTGCTCCAACGCTTTGTGGCGCTGTGGCAGTGGGTCGGTAAACCACGCGGTAGGACTAGTTTGAGGCTGGTTTCTGCCACGGCTTCGATCAGGATTTCCACTGCGAGCGTGGCCTCCTTAGTGAATAACCTATCATCGCCCAGGTCGTCCCAGTATGGGTGGTGTCTGTTAAAATCCCCCAGCCATACTGTGTGAGCATTTCCGCTCGCGTTGTGCCCGATGTTGGCTTGGTTGTCCTTGTGGTACTTTGTTAGTAACTTGATAGTGTTGTTGTGCTTACCGTCATTGTATATGTTAAAGAGCGTGAGTTTGCCCCACGCACCAGTGATCTGGATCACTGTGACGTCGCCCGACGGGAAGTCGAGTTGAGACCAGCTATCTGTACTAATCTGTGAGCGTATTAGTAACAGGGATCGTGTAGATTCCGGATTACTGGTGTGCGTTGAGGGGTAGATCGACGTCCATTCTTTAGCCGCAATGGACATGTTATTAAAGTTTATCGCTGGCTCCTGGATAGCCAATATGTCAATGTTCTCTTTTGTAAGTTTATTACCACTTAACAAGTCGTGCTGGCATGTGGGCGATTTGTTGACGTTTTGCTGCCATATTAATAATGTGTCTTTCACTGCCATCCTGGGGTATCGCGGGGGGTGTTCCAGTCGGTGTAGTCCAGTTCTGCGTCCTGATCTGGCCTGTCTGTGCACCAGAACTCGTCCTCGTCCTGGAGTTCACCCTCCTCCCTGACGCGGCTGATTGGGATGTGATTCGGGTTTCCGTGCGCTTCTTTGCTCCCTGCATTGCGTCTTTTGCCCCTGCGCTGCTGGCCTGCACCGGGGCCTGGGTGTCTGCCGCCTCCTATGGGTATGTCGTTGACTGCATATTTGGTCGGGAACTTGTCTTCTGTGGGGATCCTGTCTGGTCTGACTGTGAGTGACCAGTCGTACTCGGTGGGGAAGTATGGCATCGCATTCTCCGGGTTCCTTTCGTTGAGGATATGACATCTGCGAATGAATTCTGGGCAGTTCCTATTCCAACTGGCGTGTGTGTCATCCCCACAGGCGACGCAGTGCGTTTTACTTTTGTTTAGGCATTGGTTGGTGCGGTGTGTGTCTCTGCAGTTCCCGCATACCTCAGACTCTGAGGGGCATTCTGACGCGAAGTGACCCCAGCATCGGCACTTCATGCATTGGATGGGTTCTTGCTTCTGCTTCTTTGGTCTGACTTTTGTTCCGCAGATGAACAGTCTGTCTCTTATAATAATGTTAGCGAAGTCCACGGATGTGAGGGATATTATGGCGTAGGCGTGTGTTTGGTCTGCCCTTCTCCTCCCTATCGGTTTAATCCACTTCGCTTTCCTGACCGTTCCTTTATACAGCCCGTTTGTTTCCTCCAGTTCACGTAGGTGCTCGTCATTACCTGGCTTGAAGGTGGTTGGTACTCTTGGAACTATGAGGTTGTGTAACCTCTCCCTTATGTGCGATTCCGCGGAGAATTTCCCGGTGAATGCTACCTCGTTTGGCACGATCCTGAGCCATTTGGCCGCTTCTTTACTGTTCAGGGTGAGGAGTATCGCGTGTTTCCGGGCCTTAAGGGCTGCCAGGACCTTGATGTCCTTTGGCTTGTCTGCGTCCTCTATGGATTCTAAGATTTCGTTTGCCTTTTCTACAATGCTGGTAAGACTCTTATTGAGGATACTATCTGTCTCGTTGTCGAAGATATCGATGAGGATCTGCTTAGCTCTGCGGTCCATGTCGCTCAGGACCTTGGGGTCGGCTTTCGACTTGTTGGTTTGGGAGGGTCTGGACATTACGGCGTCGCGGTAGGAGTTGGCTTCCGACGCGATTTTGGTTGTGGTGTTGGTTACTTTATCCACCTTGTCGACCGTATCTTTGGCGATGGATTTTGCTTCCTCGACCTCTTTCAGCACCTTGGCAGTGTTTTCTTGGATCACATTGCAGCCCGTTTGGACGGCATTGATTTGGTTCGCGATCGCCGTGTACATATTTGCCAGATCTGCCAAAACAGCCTGACGAATGGCGCTCACATTATCATGCCCCTTTTCGTCTTTGCCCCTCAAGTTCTCGGCCTCTTCCGCCTCCCTGGCGAATTTAATAACATTCTCCAGGTCTTTCCTGATGGATGAGTCAAGTTTCTCGCTTTTATTGATGGCAGTGAGCATGGCCGCTACGACCTGGAGCGGGGGTGGCTGTGTCGTGGCAGTGACGCTTGGTTGAGTCGTGTCTGAGTTGACTTTGTCTGCCTCGTTTTTGCTAGTAGCTTTGTTCTCGTTCTCCTTCGAGTTGTTTGGCTGGGCTGTTTGGGGACCTAACGCCCGTGCTGCTGTGGTCGCTCAGGTTTGTGGTATCCTCCCTACCGCTGCTTGCGGATTGGTTGGGGTGATCCCCGCTTTTGGCGGAGGCTTGGACATGTCTGTGATTCGACTTGTCTACTTTTGATAGGAGTGATGTGGGAATAGTGTGTTTTTTAAGACTGTATCCTACTCTAGCTAACACTTTCTTTGGCGAAAATTTGCTGCGGAGGTGGTGGTTGCCAAAAAAGGAAGTCTCCCATTTATAACCTTTGTTTGGGTTCATTGTTTAGGGTCCTTTGTTGCATCCAAATCTTCATCATTGGAATTATAATTCTTAGCGAGCATGTCAGATTGGTTCATTTGTTCTGCAAGTAAGGTGTCAGTGGATTCTAGCTGTGTCGCAAGTGATATCCCTGCAGATTGCTCTAAAGATGGGACTTGTGTGGAAATGTATGATGTTGAGGTGTGTTAAGGTTTCAACGGGCCTTGATAGTACAACTTGTACTACAGTGCCGGACAGCAAAAGTCAACAAAAAATATTAATGATGTATTTTTGTTCAAAACACAAAATAAACACTACTTTACTTTTTGCAAAATTTGATAGTTGGCCAACCCTAAAGTTAGGGTTAATCAATTGAAAAGTATATGAATCGACACCATTTGCCCTTGTGAATCCAATGCCAATGTTGAAAAGGGTGAAAATTATCTGATAAGGGCGGGGCAAACCACATGATAATGAGTCTGGTGCTCCCACATGATATGACAATGGGCGCAAAAATATCAAAAAACAATGATAACTGATAAGTTAAACAGATAACGCGTGAGAAATGAAGTGCCTTCAACTGATTCTAAGAGTTTTATTATTTCGAAAATATTGAAAGAAAAGTTTAAATAAATATAACACTGATCACAAATAGTTAAACTGTCTCCCAAAATTCCACTGCAAGTTGAATCCCATTGATTTAATTTATTCCCATACATTGGCTAACTACTGGATACAGTACTGGGGATGGTGCAAGCAACAGTACAGAGATGTACCCAAAGACCATCTTGATGTGGCAAAATATGACTGCTTACCAAGTCTGACCAGGAAGGCGGCCAAGTGGGCCATCCATATGCAGAAATTGCACCGGAGGGTCGGTCCAGAAGCGATGATGCCATTATAAACTAGATATTATGTTGAAACCCTGACCCCAATAGTTGGCCACCCCAAAAAATATGCGGGAAAGCCCGTAAAGGGTGTTTTTGGATGTTTTCAGCCCCCCTGATCACAATTCTGAACTCTATTTTTCTGAAAAAGTTCTGGTTCTGGCGCTAGGAAACTTGTCAACTTTTGCTGTCCGGCACTGTAAGAGTGAACTGGTGGTGAGTACTTGAAGTGGTAGAAGTCTCTAGTGTTACTAGAGACGATTCTGAGAGGCTTATGTAAGAGATGAGGAAAGGGGAGGCACTTGGGGAGCTTTCAAGAACATTGATATTGAGAATCAAGTCAAGCTTAGGGCTTGACTGTCGAAATACAGGGCGCTTATATACAGGCACGACCGCGCACGGGCCATGGTCACTAAGGTAGGTACTTCTGGTCAAGAGGGGGCTGTCTGTATCGTATGGTACTCCGCGGACAAGTGCTGCGGTCTGTATGAGTCGAACAATAGAGAATGAGCAAGAGCAAATGATAAAGTGACAAGTTGCCTAATCCATCTTTAAGGGTCGAACAATGGCGGCAGGTCATTTCAAGAAGAGAAGCGTCGTCATGATGCGATGACGACCACAAGGTTTGAGGGTGATCCGAGGAGATCTGATCTCCGCGTGCCCATTCTGGTCTAATGGGCGTCTAGCGTAAGCAACTACCCTTTAAGGTAGTTTGTATTGATCGTGACCCAATTAAGGGCCATGTCACTATCTGTGTCATCTGCGGAGCTCTGCGTGGATGAGGGATTGTCTGCGGATCCTTCAGGAGAGGTCGACTGGTAGCCCTGACTCTGGGACGAGGTGCCAGCTATGGGTGACAAGGCAGAAGGGGTGATTGACTGGTAACTGCCTTCTCTACTGGTGCGTTGGCGTATGGGTGCTGAGGAGGGACTTGTGGGTGACAGGGAGTGCTTGCGGGACACAGGACTGCTGGGCTGAGTGAGGTATGCTTCCCAGGGTTCGATAGGGGACTCTTCTGGGGACAAGGTATGTGTCTGTCCTCCAGGGACGTCAGGTTCATAGTGAGTGACTGGTTGTGGCTCTAAAGGCGGCGCATCCTCCATGGGACTGTCTGGGTCTTCTAGTGGGTTCTCTACTGGGGGTGGTACTTGGTACATCTCCATTGAGGAGTATTCCTAACGATGGATGTTCCATGGGATGGGGACAAGGGGCTCGACTGGGGGCTGATCAAGGGGTGATGATGGTTTGGATGGTTCACTGGGCAGTAGCGGTGGCAGGTCTGGTAGGGATGATGGTTTCAATGGTAGTGGTTGCTTAGGCATGGATAGGGTGACAAGGGGGTCCGACGAGGATGAGAAAAATTGGGGTGGATCATAACAAGGTGCCAGTCCGACTCCGACTGCTATCATTTTGGTGTAGCCTGACTGTGCGAACCCAAGATACATGAGGTCGACTAATATGTAGACTAGTTGATGACTTCTTCTTCTTTGAGGATTTCATAGTAAAGTGGTTTGATAAGTATGAGGGTGAACTGATGGTTGAATGTGTCTGAGTCAGGGCTATGTGTTGGAGGGAGAGTAATCAATTGCGCACTTGGCTGCGTTGATATCCTCGATAGGACACTTTTCTCTTATCTTGACGGACAATTGACACTTCTCATATAGATGTATGTCGTAGCATTGCATGTGGACTCTTTAGCCTGTGATATCCTGCATTTTGCTACTTTTGCATTTATCATCTTCGTCGCTGCCCACTCCTTGAGTACTTATACTACGTAGTTTCTACCTGTAAACCTCAGTCTTCTGTTTCTCAGACTGAGGTTAGTACCACACGCATTTCTTGTCCATATACTGTAGCTAACTTTGACCCAGCATCTCATGTTCATTCTACAGGTACATAGCTTCGCAAATATAGTCTTCTGTTTCTCAGACTGAGCATCTCACGTTTGTTCTACAGATTATAAGACCTGGTTCTCTGTCATTCTGACTACGAAGCCCTTGATTGTCACTCTTCCCTGCTGTCCACTACACCATGTCTACTCCCTCCACTCCCGCTACTGGCACCACTGGCACCCCCGCTCCTCAGCCTGTTACCCCTGGCACTCCTGTGCCACAGACGTCTGGCACCCCTGTGCAGACTCAAAGCAGAAGCTCCCCCACTATGGGGAACACGTTGGTGAAGCCTTTCGTACCTGCTAAGTTCGACGTGCCACTGCTGGAAGACGATGGCAAGAACTATGACACCTGGTATGTAGCTCTGCAGCTCGCGTTCAAGAACTGGGACATCTGGCCTGTTGTCAATGGGACCAAACTTCGCCCAGATCAGACAACCGATTCTGCTGGCTACTCTGAGTGGGGCTTCAAGGATCGCAAGGCTAGACTCATGATGATCGCTGTGTTGAAGAAAGTCGGGCAGAAGTGCATCTATCATGCAACATCTGCCAAGGAGTACTGGGATCGGATCACCACTTGTTATTCTAGCACCGGCAGTGGCAATGAGTGCACTATCACTCTGCTGCAACAGTTCTTCAAGGCCTCCTTCATGGACACTAAACTGCTACAGCCCCAGATCGACAAAGTTGTCTACATGGCTCAGCAGCTCAAAACTCTTGGCTTCCCTATCATTGATCACCTCCTTGCCTTCTTGCTTGCCATCCAACTCCCAGATTCCTACACCATGCTTCGCACTATCATCACCAACTCCAACATGTCCAATATCACCAGTCAATGGGTCGCAGACCACATTATCAGTGAGGAGCATCATCGCCTTAACAATTTTGAAGGCAATGAGGCTGCTTTCTATGCTAAGGCCGGCAAGGGCAAGGGCAAATTGCCACAGATCACTCAGGGCAAAGGGAAGGACCTCAAGTGTACTCATTGCAAAAAGAAGGGCCACAAGAAGGTGGACTGCCGCAAGCTCAAGAAGGAAAAGGCAGAGAAGGAAGCAGCCAAGAATGCTACTGATTCTGGCAATGCTAACTCCACTTCGTTGACTTCCCCTTCTAGTGCTACAGCGAAGATTGCTGTGGCTTCCAAGCCTGATAATAACTCCACTGTTGTCTGACTCTTCCACACTGTAGCAGTCCCCTGCCGATCTTGCTCTGCCGAATGTCCCTCCACCACTTGTCAATATGTGCTGCAGGCCAAGATTGATTCTGGTCCTGAGAATCTCAAGGCCAGATTGATCATCAACTCTGGCACCTCTCACAATATGTGCGCACACCGCGACTGGTTTCACCACTACTCCCCTCTCCATTCCCCCATGGATATCGTTCTTGGCGATGACAGCGCCATTCAAGCCACTGGTGCCAGTCGCATCCCCATTCTCATGCACGCTAAGGGCAAGTCCTTGCCTGCAGTGCTGCAAGACGTTCTCCATGTGCCGGAACTCCACAGCAACCTGCTCTTGGTGTTGCATTTTGCTAAGCATGGCTCCAAGATATGGTTCGTTGGCAAGGGGTGCTCTATCCTTGACTGGCGCAAGACAGTTGCCTGTGAGGGCAACTTGCATGGAAACCTCTACGTTATATGAATCACCACCCTCCCTATCTCCGAATTGGCTCATATCACGGTCCTTGACTCTTTCCCTGCTGAGGGTGAAGACCCTCCTGAGGCTGCACTGATCGCTGATAACTTGGGATCCAGGGCTAGCATCAACATTTGGCACCAACGTCTCGGTCATCTCAATGCCAATGATGTTGTTCGCATGGCACGAAAGGGGTTGGCTTGCGGGATGGTGATCATCGGCAGCAGTTCCCCCTCCTCCCATATCTGTGAACCCTGCATCAAGGGCAAGCAAATGTGTGCCGAAATCTGAAAGGAAACAGACACGCATGCTGACCTTGTCTTAGGCCGCGTCTTCTTGGACATTTGTACTCTCTTCACCTCTTGATCTTGCCAAGGTTTCCTTTACTTTGTCACCTGGATCAACAACAAGTCCTGCAAGGTCTTCATCAACACGATGAAGGAGAAGTCCGAAGTGGCTCAGCATCTGCGCACTTTTGTTGCGCATGTTGAGCTTGAGACTGGCCAGAAACTCAAGGTCCTTCACTCAGATGGAGGGGGCGAATACACTGCCAGGGAGCACAATGGGGTAGCAGAATGCATGAACCGCACGCTTGTTGAGTGGGTCCATACAATGCTTGTTGAGGCCAAGTTACCTGACGCTTACTGGTGGGATGCCCTTTGGTATGCAACGCTTCTGCACAACGTGTCTCTGACACATTCTCTTAGCGACAGCATGCCCGAGGAGTCCTGGAGCAGGAACAAGCCTGACGTTTCCCGCCTCTGTGTCTTTGGTCACAAAGCCTTCATCCACATCCCTGACAAGCTGCATGGTAAGCTCTCAGTGAAGTCTCTTGTCTGCACATTCATCGGCTATGCTCAGCAGCACAAGGCTTATCACCTTGTACATCGGCCATCAAAACATTTCATTGACTCCCATGACGTTATCTTCAACAAGGGGGGGACCAGCACATCCTATGAACATGTTATCCTTGACACTGACGACACTGCCGCTCCTCTTGTAACCATCACTCCCATGCTGTCAACTTCTGTCCCCACTCCCGATCCTTCCATTTCCACACCCTCTCCATCCACTTCCACATCTGTCATGTCCACATCCACCTCCATGCCCGTTATCACTAATGTACAGCCCACACCTGTTGCCTCATGTCCCAAGCGCAACATTCGCCCACCTGTTTGGGACGATGACCCGCGCTACTCAGTATCATCCTACAACCGACCTCACCCTGCGGAGCAAGCCAATATTGTCCTTATGGACAAGACCAACGACCCACGAACGTTCGAGGAGGCTATGGCACGCAGCGATGCCGCCAAGTGGGATATGGCCTGCAAAGATGAAATCCACAACTTCCAGCAGATGGGGGTTTACGATGTAGTCCTGTGGCCAAAAGGCCGCAAGGTTGTAGGCAGTAAGTGGGTTCTTCGCATCAAACATGGACCAGATGGCCAGGTACAGAAGTACAAAGCACGCATCATTGCCCAAGGCTTTACTCAAGTCAAAGGCCTTGACTACAATCAGACTTTTGCCCTGGTTGTCAAGCTCTCAACCTTCTGCACCATCCTCACCATCGCCATCCAGCAAAATCTCACCATCCATCAAATGGATGTTAAGGCAGCTTACCTCAATGGCAAGCTCAAGGAGGAGATCTACATGGAGGCCCCTCCTGGTCTCGAGATCCCCAAAGGTATGGTCTTGTGGCTCAACCAAGCGGTGTACAGCACCAAACAAGGTGGCTGGGTCTGGTACAAAGATGTGTGCGGCACCATGGCAGAGATAGGTTACACGAGAATCAAGGCGGATCACGCTGTGTTCATACAGCGACATGGTGACATTCTTTCCATCATAGCTCTTTATGTCGACGATTTCAAACTTGTTGGTCCACCTGATTCAGATGACGTCCGAAAGGACAAGGAGACCCTTAAAAGGAAGTATCAGATGACTGACCTAGGGGAGATCTCCTGGATCCTTGGCATCCATGTCATGCAGGACCGCAAAGAGGGCTGGATCGTGTTGTCGCAGCAAAAATATTTAGAGGAGGTTCTGGAGCATTTCGATAAGGCTAACGTTCGCCCCATCAGCACCCCTTCTCTCCCTAACCATCATCTTGTCCGTCTCCCTTCGCCTGAGGTGGACATCAAACATTTCCAGCGGGCCCTCAGTGCCCTCATGTACCTCATGTTGGGGACACGTCCCAACATTGCTTACACCGTCGCAGCTCTCAGTTGCCATGCTGCCAACCCTGGCACCGAACACCAGCACGCCCTCGACCGTCTTTTCTGATACCTTCGCAGCACCCCAGACTACAAGCTTGTGTACCACTGTGGAGTTTCTGGGGGCGACTCTATTCTCAGGTACATGGATGCCAACTGGGGCAGCTACATCAACGATTGTAAGTCCACTTTGGGCTATGTTTTCACTCTCTCAGGGGGCGCCATCTCCTGGAGCTCCAAGAAGCAAAGCGCTGTTGCCCTTTCTAGCACCAAGGCCAAATACATCACTGGCGCGCATGCTGCCAAGGAGGCCATCTGGCTCGGACGACTCTTCACAGGCTTAGAGCAGCCATCATCTTTCCCCATTCCACTTCACATCGACAATCAGTCCACGATTGCTATCACAAAGAACCCCAAGTTCCACGACCGCACCAAACATATCGACATCTGTTATCACTTCCTGTGCCACATGGTCGAGTCCGGTGACATCACCCTTGACTACATGTCCACCAATGACCAACCTGCCAATGTCTTGACCAAGGGCCTTGCCCAGGAGAAGCACAAGAAATTTTTGAAGGAGTTGGGATTACGCTGTGCTGATTGAGGGGGCATGTTGGAGGGAGAGTAATCAATCGCGCACTTGGCTGTGTTGATGTCCTTGATGGGACACTTTTCTCTTATCTTGACAGACAATTGACACTTCTCGTATAGACGTATGTCATAGCGTTGCATGTGGACTCTTTAGCCTGTGATATCCCACATTTTGCTACTTTCA
>Ga0307510_10009054_pt1 | contig 11854 bp, 10 predicted proteins | sample 12_EM_MG_FD_207224 | JGI IMG/M metagenome (GOLD analysis project Ga0307510, IMG submission 207224) | Populus trichocarpa ectomycorrhiza microbial communities from riparian zone in the Pacific Northwest, United States - 12_EM | ecosystem: Host-associated > Plants > Roots > Unclassified | place...
TAAGCTTAGCCTTTTCTTTGTCCTTTCACTTTCAATAGTTAATCACATCAATCAATCCTTTGAATTGTGAGATATGCCTGCATTTAAAATGAGCATTTACCATAAATTAAAGCTATCTTATATTATCAGACTTGTTATTATAAAACATGCTCTAGTTAAGGAGTTATTGATACTTCAAGTGCAAAATGATGATATAAAACCTTGATAAAAATGCACTTTTAAGTACTAATAAGTAATGGATACTTGTTTTTCATCGTTATTTTGTTCAACTATCGATAGTCAATACAAAGTCTATGGGTTCCATCTTTCTTTCTTACAAATAGAATCAACGCTCCCCAAAGAGAATTACTGGGTCTTATAAACCCTTTGTCTAACAATTCCTCTAGTTGAGTCTTTAACTCGTTCAATTCTACCGGAGCCATCCGATACGGTTGTTGGGATATGGTAGTCCTGGTAGTTCTTCGGGAAACACATCTGGGAATTCCTTCACTATAGGAATATCCTTCAGTTGTGGACCTTCATCATCAAAGTTTAAGATGTATGCGAGGTATCTCATACATCCCTTTCTCAAAATTCTTTGGGCTATTACAACCGATATTAAGGCGATCGGTTTGAGAATTTTCTCTCCTTTGAAAATCATCCTCTCACCCTCAAGTGTTTGGAATGTAACAGTTTTAGCATAACAATCTATTAGGGCCTTGTATTTACTCAACCAATTCATGCCTAGGATGATGTCAAAATCATGCAACTCCAAGGGAATCAAGTCTACTTCTGTTTCATACCCATATAGACTTAGAGTGTGGTTGCGGTTTCTTTTCAAAGTGCTTTTTAATCGGAAATGTATCAAAAAAAATTATTTTTTAAAAATCATTTTTGATATCAGCGCATCAAAATGATCTAAAAACACCAAAAAATATTAATTTAAAGCAAAGAAAAAAATAAAAAATTTTAATTTTTTTCAAAAGCTCTTTTGAAACGCAAAAAAAAGGGGCCTAACCCCCACACCCACATACACAATATTTGTTTCAACCATGTTTCCCATTAGAGTTCCAATTACGAACCCCTTCTCTACTACTTCTACTCCCTTTCTCAATTTAGTGACAATTCTCCTGACAATGAATGAGTGGGTGGCACCCGGATCAAACAACACATGCACATTAAAATTATTCATTAGAAGCATACCTGCAACCACATCCGATGCAGACTAGGCCTCCTCCTGTGTCAATGAAACACCAAAAAATATTAATTTAAAGCAAAGAAAAAAATAAAAAAATTTAATTTTTTTCAAAAGCTCTTTTGAAACGCAAAAAAAAAAGGGGCCTAACCCCCACACCCACATACACAATATTTGTTTCAACCATGTTTCCCATTGGAGTTAAAATTACGAACCCCTTCTCTACTACTTCTACTCCCTTTCTCAATTTAGTGACAATTCTCCTGGCAATGAATGAGTGGGTGGCACCCGGATCAAACAACACATGCACATTAAAATTATTCATTAGAAGCGTACCTGCAACCACATCCGATGCAACCTAGGCCTCCTCCTGTGTCAATGAAAGACCCTTCCCAGGGTTCGATCATTTTGTGCCCTCGGTCTCCGTCGACTAGAGTTTGCTTCTGATTGAGAAGATCTCACCGACCTATTCACGGTGACTGACTGTTTGTGGCTCTTACTCGGCTACCTATAGCTCTGTACCTGTACAGTGTTCCTGTTGGGGAAGTCCTTCTTATAATGACCTCTTCTGCCACAGTTTTGACACCCTTGCCCCAGATACTGGCGATTCTTCCACCTATGACCTTCTCCCCTGCACACAAAGCATCACCTTGGGAAACTGAGCAGTCCCCAGGGTGTTATTGTCCATAGTTTACACAAGAAAGATAGTCAACACCCTTGCGGTCAACGGTCCCAATTGAAGAGTTTACCCTCGAGCGTGATTGCCCAACCATCATTCTCTCACCTGACTATTGGTGGGGCGGTACCATAGAACTCTCCCTTTTCCTATACTTCTCAAACACTCCACTTTTACCTTTCTTCAAAAGTGGTGGTCTGCCACTAAAATAGTCCCCATCTCTCTTTCTGCCTGTACCCTGATGTCCCCATTAGCTTTCTCCAATACAAGCTTCCAAAGCTTGTGTCTGGTCGAGATGTTAAGTTTTTAAGTCACTTTTAGAAGGTTTTTTAGGGTAAGTTAAGGACTAAGCTTTTATATTCTACTACTTTTCATCCACAAACAGATGGCCAAACTGAAGTTGTTAACCGAACTTTAACTCAGTTGTTACGAGCAATCATTAAAAAGAATCTTAAAAATTAGGAAGATTGTTTGTCATTTATTGAATTTGCATATAATTGTAGTGTGCATTCTACTACTAATTATTCACCATTTGAGATTATTTATGGGTTTAATCCTTTGACACCATTAGATTTGATTTCTTTACCTGTGGATGAAAGGGTTAGTCTTGATGGTACTCAAAAAGCACATGTGGTGAAGGATTTACATGTAAAGATTTGGCAACAAATAGAGAAAAAAAATAAACAATATGCACACAAGGCTAATAAAGGACAGAAATTGGTGAGGTTTGAACCAAGTGATTGGGTTTGGGTGCATATAAGGAAGGAAAGGTTCCCTGAACAAAGGAGATCAAAGTTGATGCCTCGAGAAGATGGTCCTTTTCAAATCATAGAAAGATTTAATGGTAATGCCTACAAAGTGGATTTACCAGATAAGTATGGTGTTAGTGCTATATTAAATGTTGCTGATCTTTCTTTGTTTGATTTAGGTGATGATTCAAGGTCAAATCCTTTTGAGGAGAGAGGGGATGATGCGATTCAAGCACCAAAGTATCCATTGGAGGTTCCGGTTGGTCCAGTTACAAGGCTTAAAGCTAAGAGGTTCAAAGAGGCTTTTGCTACCTTTTTTCTATCATAACTGAAGCTACAGGTCAAATTTTGAGGTCATTCTAGTTGGCATGGAAACTAGACTTCCATACCTTTCTAATGGTATATGGCACGCCTTCTAATTCTTTAAGACGAGAGATAACCATCCGTTTGAAATCGGGTTTTGCTGCTGCCAGACAGAATGCGGAAATAACCGAACTTGTCTTATTAAATTAGTTAGGTTATTAAAATTTCTTTATTTTATGAGGAAACACTTGTTTGGGTTTCAGACTTGTTTATTTTATTTATTTTAATTAGTTGGGCAAGTTTTAGCTTTGGTTGGTTATTATTTAAATTGGGTTTATATGTGACCCATTAGGAAAACTAGGGTTTTGGCTTAGGGTATAAATACTCTTGAGAATAACTTTCAGAACACTTTTTTTTGGCTAATAATATTCTGATTTTTGCCGACTTTTGGTTGTCAATCTTGGTTCTTGATTGAATTTTCAACTATTCAAAGAATTGACCAATCTTTGTTGTGAATTTATACTTCTTTTGCTCGTCTCCAAGTGCAGGGGTTGTGATTGGGATGGTTTATAGTCTTGTTGCCTTGGAGCATGTCTTCCATTGTGATGAACTCATCCTAATTTTAGCAAACTTGGGTTAGATAGATCTTGGGTTTGCGAATTCCATTAAATTCCGCTAGGGTTCGCATCAACCCTCGGGTATGCTTATTTGGATCATGGTCTTCTCTACCTTCCTAATCCATCTCTCGGCTATCTCTGCATCTTGTTCCCCCATATATGGTTCACAATCCATTTCCCTCATACTCTTGACTAGTCGCACCAGTAGCATCACACTATCCATGGTCGTGCCATTCACAAGGGCTACCTGTGGAATCTGTGTGGCAGGAGTTGTTTGTGTCACCAAACCAGCCATGCCCTCCATCATTGCTTTAACTATTTGTACAAGGAGTCTTGCGTTTACATACTACGAGGGCACACCAGTTCGAATAGTCGACAGTTGTGCTTCTGATCTTTCTTGCTGCTCTGCTGCAACTGGGGGTACTTCCTCTGTCTGGTTAGACCTCTGATCTTCCTCCGCTACCACGGCTCCACCCTGCAAGGTTTCAGGTGGTATTACCGGAGCATGAGATGTTGTATCATCCAATGGATCTTCATCTTGCCAACCTTGGGCACCTTGGTTCCCGCCCCTCCTTTCTAAGGAGGGCGGTTTAGTACGTGTTCCTTGTTAGGTGCGCACCATCCTGAAATTTATCACAATAACACAATTATCAATGATCCTCAGGATCCAGACCAAGAGCTCTGATACCAAGTGTAACAACTCGGATTTTCAAGCCCAAAACAACGAAATTATATATATATATATATACACACACTTGACACACTTCATGTTGGTAATTGACATACTTGTTCCCTCTCATTATCCAAATACAATCCAAACACCAACATCAAACAACATTTCATTTAAAAGTGAATCTTACATATACACATAATATTATATTTGCATGATTATAAGTTTACATTAAAAATATACATACATAGACATGAGTTTGCATTCCTATCCTACTAATAGTCATCACGAATTTAGGCAAAAATATCTAATAATAGTTATACATTCAGTACATCGATTTGTAAAAAATACATCGTGATTTAGAGTGCAACTACATGATTCCTTGCAAAAGTAGGTTCCCGTGTATTGGGTTTTCTAGGCACCTCGTTGGTGTGACGTCCCTGCTACAGTACAAAACATTTATAAGAATGCAATTACTTAATAATAATAAGCAGTCTGGCAGTTTAATGAAGCATTAACATTATCCCATGTTTAAAGTGTAACATTCGTAGTTGCTTTATGTACTTGGTATGCACAGCTTGTAGTAAATATAAATGCATCATTCTTGCAATCAACTATAATCTTAAATTCGGCTATCCTCTTAAGTCATCATTAGTCGAGGTTAACAATTCAATTGTCCTAACCATCCACTTTGGATGCCATTAGTCGAAGCTAACTAATCATTTATGTCGGTCATCCATTCGGATGCCATTAGCCGAAGCTAATCAATCATTTGTCTTGGTCATCCCTTCGGATGCCATTAGCCAAAGCTAATCAACCATTTTTCCCGGCCATCCATTCGGATGCCATTAGCCCATTTGGCAGTTTGATATCTATACTAACACAGTACAGTAACAATTCATGATAGAACATTTCATAAATCAACGTTATGAAAAAGGAAGGTGGAAGTCACCTACTTGCTCCACCTGCGGGTTGTCCTTGTCTTGATGATGGTCCGATCCCGACCGCACCACCTAAGACATCAATGGTTACAAATCAGTACATTTGTACCTTTGAATCACATTCATCACCATACTTATTTCAAGATTTCATATGTCCACATTCAAGTGTTCCACATTTTACACCATCATACAATGAAATTGTTACGAGCATTTGAGTCATTTTTGCTAGGGAAGCCTATTGTAGAAATCAGCAACAAAAACTAATTCGCTGCAGGCCGCGCAATTCAGTGGCGAAAACTGATTCGCTACAGGCTGCATAATTCGACAGCAAAAATTGTTTCGCTGCCGACGCCACAATTTCGACAGCGAATGCTACTTCGCTACAGCCCACACGTGACACGATCAAAGAGTTGATGTCTTATCCCAAGTGTAGGAGTGTCAAAGTAATAAATAACCCGGTAAGACCGGGGTCGATCCACAAGGAGGTCAACTATATAAATTACAAATAATATATATATAACAAAACAAAGAATTAAATAGAACTTTGAGATGTGAGATTAATGTGAGGATTAAACAATAATAAAAACAATTGTCAAGGTTAGAGGATCCACTAATGGTATTAGAAATAAGTATAGTATAAACTCTTTTTATTACTCAACTGGAAACCACACACAAAGGAGGTTCCAATCGGATGATTTATCCTTAATAGTTCATTATAAATTTTTAACATGATCATATTAATTATCTTATATAGTAACACCATACTTTAAAATATTATCAGGAATTTATGATGCTAACTTATGTTAACAACAAATCAAGTTCCTCTCATAACAACGATGTCGGCCGAAGACTATGAAGGATCAAGCATTTATTGTACCAAGTGTTATACAACACAAATCTAGATTAATTATTTAACAAGTAAGGTATTAAAAATTAGTAAGATAAAAAGATAAGACATATTAATAATAAACTTTCTTGGATATAAACATTGAAGTCCATGTTGAGTTTATATTATACATATTTGAACACCATTAGTGAAACCTTTTCACCTTGACATAATTAACAAGAAATTGTGTGTCAAATTTGTGAAACTAATGAACACTCAACCAATGATTGTCCAACTTTGCCTTCTTTTAAATAATGTCTCCATGAACAAGCTAAGCTAATTCATACTCGTAAACGTACAACCCTAGTTGAAGAAATCATCCAAATTTTAGTTGGAAGAGTAATAACAATAATGCACAAACTTCACAGCTACCGTTTCAAGCACACCATAATTTTCAAAATTCTCATGAATATACACCTCCTTATGATCCCCCTCCTAGAAAAAATCTTGAAGATACATTGCATGCATTCATTGAAAAGCAAGAGACAATCAACACTCAAAATGCTCAAACTATGACAGATTTGAAAGATACTCTTGCAAAGTTCACATCTGCTCTTAGTTTTCAGGATAAAGGTAAGTCTTCATCTCAACCACAATAAAATCTCAAAGGGCAATACAATTCAAGTGCAAGCAGCTCCGTAAGTCAACACATGGATCAAGTCAAATCAGTCACTACTCTCCGTAGTAGTAAGGTTATTGAAAAACCTATTCTTGAACCTTGTGCGAAAGATGATGAGTTAATCTCTGAGGGTAAGGAAAGGGTTGAACCTGAACATTGTAAAGAAAAGATTGATTCCCCACCAGCGCTTCCATTTCCTCATGCCATGACCAAACAAAAGAAAGTTAATCACAATTCTGAAATCTTTGAAACTTTCAAACAGGTAAGGATCAATATATCATTGTTGGATGCTATTAAATAGGTACCTTCTTATCCTAAATTTTTGAAAGACTTGTGCATTGTGAAGAGAAAACTGAGTGTGGAAAAGAAAGCCTTTTTAGCCGAACAAGTAAGTGCCATTCTTCAAAACAATAATGCTTTGAAATATAAAGACCCTGGTTGTCCTACAATTTCATGTTTTACTGGAGAACATAAAATTAAAAAAGCTTTATTTAATCTTGGAGCTAGTGTGTATTTTGTTGTCATGAATACACAACATGTTGAAGCATGTAATTCAATTCCTATTATTTTAGGGTGTTCATTTCTTGCAACTTTTAATGCATTGATTAATTATAAGAATGGACCGATGAAGTTATCTTTTGGAAACATGACATTGAAAATGAATGTTTTTAACATTTGCAAGCAACTTGGAGATGATAATGATTTACAGGAAGTGGATTTTATTGAAGAGTTAGTTAATGATCAATTTGAAACTACTTTGAGTAAAACTGATTTCAATGAATCTGAAGATTTGCAAATGCTTTATTCTCATAAAGAAATCAAGGACAAGAAAGACACCGAAAATGTTGTCGCGGATCATTTGTCAAGATTGACAATAGATTCGATATCTGACATCACACCAATCAATGATTACTTCCCTGATGAATCTTTACTTTCTGTTGCTACAATGCCTTGGTTTGCTGATTTTGTCAATTTTCTTGCAAAAAGAGATTATGTGCATATGTAAAAACTGCTTTTAATGAAATGTCGATTGATGATTTGTGTATGGATTGTACCTCGATAATGAGTGGAAACCGGTTTATCGATTTCCGAAATGATGTTGTGTAGAGAAAAAAAATTTACTGTTTTTATGGCTTGGAAAAGTCAGGTTGTTGCAATTAGCTTCAGCTAATGGCATCCTCAATGGATGAACAAGATGAATAGATTATTAGCTCTGGCTAATGACATCTGAAGCGAATGGTTGGGTTGTGATTGATAATTAGCTTCGGCTAAGGGCGTCCTAAGAGGATAGCCGGATTGAAAAGTTATGAGTTAGTTTCAATAATTGATGCATTCATGTGTATTATATTTTACGTGTACCAAGTAAATGAAAGAACTATGATCTTTATGCTTTAAACAGAAAATAATGATAATATTTATTTGCTTATTATTAATTATTTATAATTCTTGTAAATATTTGTATTATAGCAGGGACATCACACCAACAAGGTGTCTAGGAACTCCATTTCACGGGACCCTACTTTTGCAAAGGATCATGTAGTCGCATTTTAAATCACGATGCAATTTGTATGAACAAAATGTATTAATGTATAACTATTACTTGGTATTTTTGTTTAAACTCGTAATGACTATTATTAGTTAAGTATGCACACTTATGACTACGTACATATATTATGATGTAAACTTGTATTTATGCAAATGTGATGTTTTGTGTATGTGTGAGAACTACTCCTTATTAAATGTCGAGTGATGTTATTGCATATGGATTGTGCCACGATAATGAGTGGACATTAATTTATCAATTTCCATAATGATATAGTGATAAAAAAAACTGTTGTTTTGGCTTTGAAAAAGTTGGGTTATTACAATTTCATTATATGATTTTCATTTAAATAAAATGGATGACATTGTGTTATCTATCATCGTTTATGAAATGCATGAGTTATGATCCATAGACTAAACATTTGACTATTACTTATTGTGCATTATACATTGTCCGAAGAACATTACCAAGAACTATACCAAAATAAACAAATAAATATTTGTTTTATTATAAGACAATATGATGTTTATCATCATCATCATGATATACGATGATCATATACGCTGAGATTTATTAATGATGATTAAACAATCAAAACGAAAATGATTTACAAACAAACTAATTATACTATACACCAAATATTGTGATAGCTTACTATACATTTAATTAATATTTCCTTCCCTATCTTCTTCCCATTCCCTTCCTTTTTCTCTTTCTTTACTTTTTTTTCCTTACTTTTGACCTTTAAATTTAAACACATAAATTATTATCCATGTACTAAAAGTTGAGTTTAATGTAGCATTGCAATAGGGTTCAACAGAGACGCCCCCACGTTTTGCATTATGTTCTTACAACAGATAGAACAGTGAATTGTTTGATTTGCCCTTTATTGTAGCGATTGTTTTGTAGCATTGCAATAGTGGCATGACGAGAATGCCCGTGGAAATGGTTTGTTGTGGGATATTAACGACGCCGTTCTGAGGATATGAGCAGTGTTTTGACGATAATGCACTTATTGTTTCCTTTCCATCTTTCCCTGTGTTTTCATTTGGTCCCTGAAGTTCGTATACTCAATTTTGGTCCATGAGTGTAAAAGTGACAAATTCCATTTTGGCCCCTTTTTGTGACAGTGAAAGGAGAGAGAACGGAAGAAGAGGAGTAGAAGACCGGGAGAGAGAGAACTCATGGTCAGGCCGTTAATGGCAGTGGGCGGCTGCGCTTTTGGTGTAAAAGTGTTGCCAGTGAAGTGGAGACTCCATTGATACATGCAGGGACAGAGATATAATTATTTATTATAAGGTTAAAATTAATATAATAAGATATAATATTAGTTTTATTTTATTATACATGAGTTATTAAATAAAACCTATATAATTTAGCTTTATTCAAATTACTTACTACAAACATATAATAATCTTATTATAATATAAAAACTACAAACATATAATAATTTTATTATAATATAAAAGGTTTAAAGCAATATCAAATTTAGTCAAAGCAATGAAGTTAATTTCATCTTCATAATGTATCCATCACTTTAATGTTGTTGGTCTTTATATCTATCAAATATAAACATACAAAGTATATAAGAAACATTAGTTAAAGCGAAGTATTATTTATGTTTGATAAACTTTGAAATAAAGCAAAAAATAATAAAGAATGATTCTTACATATTTATTTTAATTGTGCTCGTCGTTCTTTTATAAAATAGAAATCATCGATTATCATATCAATTGTGAATCTTTCAGCAATTTGTTTTCTATATAGACAATCAAATAATTTACAAGAAAATCATTCTTCATCCGATTGCGAAGTCTTGTTTTAACAATTTTTATCGCTAAAAAAACTCGTTCAGTAGTTGTTGTCGAAACAAGAAGAGTCAAAACATGTCGAATCAACCTGTCAACTAGTGGATAAATTGTTGATTTTTCTGTTTCAAGCAATCCTTGACATAAATCAACAATCGATGACATGTACTTTAACTTTGGATGATTGGGTACATGATTGGATGACATGTTCTAAAATCAAAACATATATCGTGAGAAAAAATTGATAATTTTGGTGTCTCTATTTAAAACAAAACATAAAAAAAATCTAAGCATAATCAAAACAAACTAATAAAATATATCTAATTAATTAGAAAAAAAAATCACCATAACAAGAATTCAAAAAATAATTGGTAGAACTAGTAGATCTGAGAAACAAAATTAGCAAAAATGGTGGAATTATAAAAAAACCTCATCAAATTATTAACAAACATCTCAAAATAAAACAAAAATAGATTTTAAATTTAAGTTACCTTTTTTTATTTTATGAAAGATAGATTAATTGATGGCTCTACTTCAATTTTTTTATAAAAAAGTTTTACTCATGATTTGTGTTTTTATGGGCTGCAAGATTTATATTAGGTCTACATAAAGTAATGACCTTATATTTTTTTTCTTTTCACGTCAATAAAGAGTAAATAAAAAATTAAAAGTAAAGTTACATTTAATTATTATTAATAAGGCCATCTTTTTAAAATAAAAAAAATATAACACCTCCAGCTCACACTTAATTACCTAATAAAAAAATTTAAAATGTCTTTAGGGCCTAGATCTCTTACCCCCTTACTTCTGTCCCTGGATATAAGTGACTATATATTAACTCTGTTAATGACGGACTCAAAATCTAGATCTAAAAATACAAAGAATCAATTTTATCTCTAAATCTTTTATTTTTTAGGACAAAAAACAGTTATTGATGTTAGATTCACTTTTTTGTTGAGTTTTTTTTTTTTTTTTTTTGCTTTTCCAACCTTGATTTGGCTGCAAAACCGGTCAAAATCATCAGCACCAGCAGCGGTGGCTACTAGTGCGTGAGGGAAGAAGATGATCTCCTGTTTTTTTTTTTTAATTGGCCTGGCCTAGCGTAGCCCGCCTTAGGCGGGCCAGCCAACCCGCAGGCCAGGCTCGGGACACTAGGTCCATTTTTGTCTCTCTTTTCTAAAAAACATGTGCTTCATTTTTCAAAAGCTTTTTTATATTTTTTCCTTTTCATTTCATTTTTTTATTGCAATTGCTAATTGAGAAAATGGTTAGAAAAGAACAGTAAAAAGGCCATTGTCTCTCTTCTCCGTATATACAAGAGATCCTTTCACTTTGCTATGTAGAATATGACAAGCGATAATAAAATGTAAAAACCAGCTAAAATCCCAAAACTTTTTTTATTACTTAGTACATTAGTAGTCACAAGCAAAGAGACTGCATACCTATCAAGCAATACAATAGAAAATAGAAATTTCATAATGTATATTAATATTGATTCAGATCAAATGCAATCTTTTTTCTTCTTTAGATCTCTATTTCTGCCTTTCCTTTTTAGGGAAATGTTTTTTAATATTTAAAAATTATTTTATTTGATTCAGGTAATCATGCAATTTTTTTATACTAAATATTAAATTTATTTATAAATAAATTTAAAATATCATAGCATTTGAATAAAATAAAATAAAAACACGCAAATAAGGATAACTTTCTCTTGCAATTTTCTTATGCTAAATATAAAATGTTTATACAGGCATTAAAAATTTTGATTTTACTCAGATTAGTCAAAGAGAATATTATCTTTTACATATATTTTTTTTCATTTTTTGTTCTTACAATTTTTTTATAGAATTAATGGCTGCTAATTGCAG
>Ga0307510_10009055_pt1 | contig 11854 bp, 18 predicted proteins | sample 12_EM_MG_FD_207224 | JGI IMG/M metagenome (GOLD analysis project Ga0307510, IMG submission 207224) | Populus trichocarpa ectomycorrhiza microbial communities from riparian zone in the Pacific Northwest, United States - 12_EM | ecosystem: Host-associated > Plants > Roots > Unclassified | place...
AGCTCGGGCTACTCAAAGAGGATATGCCGACGACGATCAAGGGCGATAATGACGGATCAATAGCTATGGCCCAGAATCCTCAATTCCACAAGCGAACGAAGCATATAGCCGTTCGGTGGCACTGGATCCGAGAGCTGGTACAAGATGGTACCATTAGCGTTGACACTTGTCGCGATCCCGATCAAACTGCGGACATTCTTACGAAAGCCCTACCGCGCCCAAAGCACGCAAAGCACGTTGAAGAGATGGGACTCGCCCCCGCTTGAAGGGGGGTGTTGGGATTCGGGTCGGACGTTCGGACAATCGGACGCAAGTCCGAGCGGGATCAACCGTGTAGTAGCAGCCACAGCCCCTATCTTATCGGGATGACAATACTTATAGTACCATACAGAAGAATAGAGAACAGTAGGAGAGTGGGCGATCCCCACTCCAGTTCGTGTGCGCCCCCGTTAACTTCACGCGCCAACACAAGATCGCGGCGTCACTCGTTTTCAAAGGCGCGGTCAACTCGGACACCAGGCGAACACGGGTTCGATGACCCTTACGCGAAGCGTCACACACGACGACTTCGAGGAGTTGAGGAGTTGGAGTTGAAGGTTCAGATGTTCAGATCGCGTTCAGAGCCGGTGGCCCGCTCCGTTCATTTTCACAGTCCGCCCGTTAATTCCGCCTCCCCTGTCGCCCACCACCTAACGCTAACGCACACCACACGCACGAACAACGTTTCCAAAACTGAAATGTCCTATAAACTTTGGTGCCTTGTCGACGGCGACAGCAACGTTTTTCATGTCTTTCCCCCCTCGACTATTAGCGAGTTGAAAGAAATGATCCAAAAGAGGACCAAAATCGATCTTGCTGCACACAGACTCAACCTCTGGAAGGTGCGTTATTTCTAGTGATACGTTTTGACATTTTGGGGGACACCACTTCACCCGTAGGTCGATGTGGACTTTGATGGGATAGTGGATGATATATATGCTGGCAAATATCGGTTCAGTACCGCAAACCAGCAACCATTGCAGGATATAAAAGATATTTCTGAAGTGTGGCCCCAGCCGCCTTCCGATGACCAACTCCACGTTTATGTCACTTTACCGGCAAATATGGGCAGCCCAACCCCTGTTGACACGATCGATGAGTACTTCATACGTCTCTTTACCCCGGCCCACGACATCTGACGAGCACTCGTACCAGCTCCACAGGATGAATCCCCTTCCAAGCGAGGGTATTTGGCCAATGTCTCCAAATTCCCCTGGTTAGAGAAGTTCACTCGAAGATCTGGAACAGGAAAGAGCTTGAGCCGGACCTTTTCCGAAAGGTCGAGGTCACTGAAGCGCATTATACTGAGTTACAAAGGCGCCTGAAGGAGCAACACCCCGATCGTGACTTCCCGGAATACGATGCCAGGCGACATAATGTCCAAAGTGTTAAGCTTGATGTCCTTCGGTTGATCTTCCCGGCAAACTCACCACGACATCCCGACAACAATGAGGATCGAGTAGATGATGACGATGCCCCGGAGGCAAGCGACAGATCTGAGATGGACGTTGATGAGCCAGAGGCAAGCAATGACGGCGGATCTGAAACCAATACAATCTTCCCATCCACTCTCCACTTTCTCGATTTGTCAATATTGCGTCTCAAGGCACACATATCCGACCGCTTACCCTTGCCACTTCTCCTTCGTCAAGAATATGATTATATCTCGACGCTGATCGAGAATGAACCTCGAAATCTTTACGGTTCGGTTATAGTTAGTGGTCAACCCGGAACGGGTGAGGTCCTTGTCTCCCTGTCTCACAGGATCTAACCAGCTTGCCGATATCAAGGTAAGACCGCATATCTTCACCTTAGGATCATCCAGTTCATGATCGAAGGTCGTCCATTCCTGTTCCAAGCCTTGGACGGAACTGTCTATCATATCAATGAGAACGGTGTTCAGGCGATCCGGTTCTGGTCGCCAAATGAGGAGATTGTGGCCTTCGTTGACGGCGACGAGAACAATCACACACCCAACCTTATGCTCCGCTGTGAGAGTGTGCAGATTATCCTGGCGTCGACCCTAAAAGGTGCAAGAGCAAAATGGACAAAGCAAGCAGGTTTCATTAAGGTGATTGTAACTGAACTATGGTCGCCCCATGAGCTTTTCCTAGCTGGGTTTGTCTTCGGGTTACTTCTTTCAACTCTCAACTGATGCACTTCTTTAGGATATTCCTTTATCCCCTTGATATCTCTCCCGAGCTGCTCAAGAAGTCGACCTCGTATTTCGGCTACAATCCTCGTCGATGCTTTAATTCTGCCACCTCCGTGAAGAAATTGGAAGAGACGAAGGAGGCGATCAAGTCGCGAATCACAAACATTACATTCGAGCAGAGCAATATGGTGCAGGTGTTATACTCGTCTCGAACGGGTGACAGCGGCGTCTCCCATTCAATTTTTGAACTTTCTCCGAATGACGAATTACGCCTCCTCGGACTATGCAAGTTTAGCTATGTCTCGCCATGGGCTTTGGATCACTTTCTCAAAGCATACGAAACTCGACAGGCTGCTGCGGCCACTGACTTCTACCGTTATATTTCAGGAATACCTGATGCAGCGTCGCTCTGGGGCCATGTTTTCGAAAGGCTGGTGCTCAAGCACTTGTTCGGTATTGATGCCGAACACAAGTTTCCGATGCGTAGGTTGTCCAACCCCGGGCCAACGACGTGCACTTTTCGTGGTCGTATTCCACGTTTCAACTTTCGACGGAAGGAGGACTTTATCGGTGCAATCACCAACGCGGTTCAGAACGAAAATCCACTGCGTTTGGTACCATCACTTCATCACTTTCCATCCGTTGATTCGATCGTCTACGACCCGAATGAAGCCCTCACCTGTATTCAAATCACGGTCAGTAGCCAACACCCTGTTCGTGTCTCGGGTCTCCAGCGTATTCAAAGTTGGCTCGAACGTGGTACACTGCTTGCGGATCTCCGCCCTTCAGAAGATAGGCCATGGCGCGTCATATTCATTGTGCCGTCACACGGCGAGACGTCTTTCGAATTGCAATGGTTGGAAGGTGATACTGCCCTGGGCGAATGGGCTGGAAAGGTGCACCAATATGTATTGGGGCTGGATGTATTCAGAAAACCAGAGTAGTGTTTAGTTTGGGTGGTTGGAGCCGATTCGACAACATGTATATGTAGATGAATTTGGTCGTGGTCGTGGATTGAACTTGAATCAGTTTGAGAAAGTCGCTCAACAGAATTTACGGTTTTCTGGTAATTCTCTCATTCCTGTCTTTATTTCTTCGCTGTTGACTCTTAGCTCCCCTGCTGTCGAATCCCACGCCTAGTCACAATTGAATGTGCAGCTGATTATCCTTTCTGGGCATCCATAGGGATTGTCACAGGTTGAGTAAACCTGCTGGGTTGTAGGTAGGGTAGTTGATGGGTACAGATCCCACCCAAAACCTGTACCCTCTTTGACTTGCAGGTATTGCAGGTATTGATGCCCAATGAGGAATCTGTTGATGCCATGTGACCCAATTTGATGTGGGCTGACATGGATGGTAAAAAAAACTGACTCCGAGGGGTGCCAGCCCGCATACCTCACTTTCAAGACCATTGTGATGAGCCCTTTCACCCCGTCATGCGGCCCCTTTTTTCGCAGCAAGATGCCCTAGCAGTGCTTCAGGACGTTCGGTTGTTTTCAGAGGTCGATATCATGGACCATGAATGCAGGCTCGGTTTTCATGGATGGTGAATGAGACAGTTGGGGTGGGGTGAATTCGCAGTGCCGGGTTGAGAGTCGGTAAAGTTGGTAAACCCTTGTAGACCTTGATGGTCGGTGGCGGGGCTAAGATACGGGCGGCAAGTCACTAGACCTCGGAAGGTTGCGACACGACCTATCGACACATTACACTGGCAATGCCGTGGCTTGTTCAGTTTTACTGTACGAGTCAAAAGAAAAGACAATTGCCGCGTTTGTGCCTTTGTTGTAATTTATGACAAAAACTGCCTGACAACCAACGACTTAAAAAAACCGTGCCGTAAGATTAATACTACTGTAACCTGTAACAATCCTAAGGCGCGACCTCAGTGCCAACTGAAGTTACGCCGCTTGTGTTCTTGTTCTGACTTCCGTCTGCAATTACTGCAGTACCAGCGCATTATCCGGGCAAGTCTGATTGAATCTGTTCGTGTCAAATCCGCAGTAGGTTCTGCCGGTGTATCAACCTTCGAGCCGCCTTAGAGCCGCCGAATCTGAATTGTACTGAATGGGTATTCTTATTTGTGGCGATTTCGCTGCCTTTCTGGTCCACTCCCGGAGTACAACTTTAGCCCGCGCTTTTTCGTTTCAAGGGTTGATTCGAGCGTTGACTACATCAGTTTGAGGGTCCCCATGCCTTCTCGTGTCCTCACTGGGGCGGCTTTACTACTACTATTTGCTGTTCCCTTCTTGCCCCTCGGAAAAGCTCAACAAGCTTTTTATCCAGTGGCGATTCCCCTCGCAGTCCGTTCTCCATATCTCAGTTGTTGGCTCCCCCTTTCGAATGGAACTGCATGGGACCGAACCCTACCAACAACGTCTGATCTTTCTCAGGTGTGTTAATTTCTTCACCCCGTGGCGATGCCCTCATCCCATCTTTTCCAGGATCTTGGTTGGAGCGTTCTTGTGCACGTCGACAGCCTCACCTACAGGTTCCTCGGGGCACCTGAAGAGCCTTTCGTTAATGTGAATGTCACGGATATGGTGGTTACGCCGACCCAAACCGTGATCAGTGCACAAGCCGGGCCCATGCAAGTTGACCTTACCTTCATAAATCCCATCGAGGTTCGTCTTGAGCCGTCAATCCCCTTCAGCGTTCACCTGTGTATCCATTATAGCCTGGTGATTGGGTCAAGCAATCGATACCATTCTCATACCTTTCTTTTACTGCAATATCCACGGACAATCAAGCCCACAAGGTTCAAGTGTACTCTGACGTCACTGGAGGTGCGCGATTTTGTTCTTTGGCGTATAATATGTTGCGTTACAATTACCGCAGAATGGATGTCCGGCGATCGTAGCCAGTATATCCAGTGGAATGTGACATCAAATACCGATGTTATCTATCACACAGTCACGCTCCAGAACCCGGACTTGTTTAGCGAGGTTGGCGCGCAGGCGGAATGGGGTACGTTGTACTATGCTATGAAAACTGTGAGTGACGATGGTCTTTCCATTTTCGTTACTCATAGTCCTTGGTCTAGGGAAACAGTATCTCGTACAAGATTTCTAATGATACCACTGCCCGCCGTTTATTTGACACTCGTGGAGCGCTGGACAACCAAGTAAATGCGACCTTCGGTCCCATTTCCGATAACCCTGTCTTTGCCATATCGTGCGACCTAGGTACCATTCAAGCCACCCCAGCTCCTGTCGTCTGGGCAATCGGCTACACCACAGATCCAGCAATCAGTTATACAGACCAATCTGGCTCTCCTCCGGAGACGCGTAGCTTATATTATAAGCTACAATATTCTGATGATGCGTCCTTGGTTATTGTTTGCACTTCTTAGGAACGTATTCGATCTAATGTTTCAAAGTCAGATCTTTGATTTCCTGAACGACTTCAGCAACGCTTCTTCGAGGGCCCATCAGCTCGACCTCAAGATACTCCAGGATGCCGCATCTGTCTCCAATCTACTTGGAGATTTGGTTTCCACTGCAGTCGCCCAAGTATATGGCAGCACACAGCTAACGGTTGGAATTGATACAAGTGGCAACCTCAATAAGTCGGATGTAATGACGTTCATGAAGAATATCGGTGGCACGGTAGCTAAGTGAGTAACCCGAGTTCGTCCTCTTGTTATACGAGCAACTAAATTTGACCTCGTGGAGCCGGGTAAACCCTGTAGAGACGCTATATGCCGCTTTCCCTGCGTTCATGTACATCGACCCGAACCTCGGCGTACCCCTCCTTGATCCTCTATTTCGGCTTCAAGCACATGCTAACTATGCTATCCCATATGCTGCCGCTGATTTAGGTGCGTGTGCGTCTCACCGATAATACCAAGTGTCATGTGTTGAGGGCCCCGTAGGATCGAACTACCCCAATGTCACCGGCATCAAGTCGGTCCACAACCAAGAGATCGAACGTTGGTTTACGATTTCTCTCTTGCTTTGGGTTTCTTTTAATCATATCTGGTGCACAGAGTCTGGGAATATGCTGATCATGACCTATGCTCATGCTCGTGCAACCGGAGATGGAAGCCTCATCAGTAGATATGTTAGTCGGTGCCCTTGGTCAAGTCCATATAAGGCTGACCGACTTGCACAGTATCGAGTGCTGACTTCATGGGCCGATTATCTGGCAAATACACTATTGTTCATTCATGATCAGTATGTTTATCTTCATTAATGTACTTCCCAACGCTGACAGTGATCAATGGCGTAGGTCATCTGCAGATGGCTTGTCGGTCAGTAATCAAACCAATCTTGCTATCAAGGGCATAATTGGCATCCAAGCCATGTCAGAAATGTGCTTAATCCTAAACCAGGTAACTGAGGCTAACAATTACTCCGTTCGTAAAATTCTTTTAGCTATTATACTGTGAGATTGACGCGCCTGTAGACTACAGCTACACAACTTTACCGCCAATGGAAGAGCATTGCATTAGGCAACGACCAGCACGTACTTGCGGTGTATGGTCAACCCGCCTCGTGGACGTTAGGTTACAATTTATTCGCCGACATATGGCTAGGCACTAACTTGATAGAACCATCGGTCGGTATCCACGTATTGTTTTTTCGTCCCAATCTCTTATCATTCTCCAGATATACGACAACCAAAGTAGTTTCATCAACAACCTCCTACTGGATCCAGACATCAGCGCTTTTGGTTTGCCCGTTGATAACCTTAATTCGAGCACACCAATTACAGTATCTAGTTAGTGAATCCATTTTCTGTATCCCCCCAGCTGACCGTCTTTACAGGCTGGAACCTGTTCGTCGCTTCCATGACGTCAGATAACGATCTGCGCTCAAGCCTTATTGGGAGGATCTACAATCGGTCTCATCTCCTCTCAACCGCGGGAGCGTTCCCTCTGGTCTATGACAGTGCAAATGGTTCGGAGATTCAGGGCTCTCGGGGCTCAGAAGTCCTGGGAGTGTCCAGGTGAAGCCCTTTCCTAATTCCCGTCCAGTGTACTAGTATCTGAAGTGATTACCCTTACTCGATAGCCCGGCGCAAGGCGCGATGTTTGCGCCATTGGCCCGGAAGTTCGTGCAAAACCGCTCCATTTCCTTACGACTGACCCAACTCCTTGTTCAGCGCTCCGGTCCTTCCGATAAATGGTAATACGACGACGACGACAAGTACATCAGAGTCATCGAAAACATCGCACGTCGGCGAGATTGCTGGCGCCGTCGTAGGAGGTCTTGCGATCTTGTTTACTGCGATTGGTGTTCTTGCGTTCATGCGGCGTCGACGCCGACGCAAAACGCGTAAATTCGTCGGACCTTCATCCGCAGGCGCCAGGATCGAAACAAATTCACAGATGAGGGCCACACCTCCCACTTTAACACCCCCTAGGACAACACGGTGGCAACCTGTTCGTCGCGTGGTGTTCCGAGATTCGCAGCCCAGGACTCCGAATCCCGTACAAGTGGCACGCGCCACCACTGGCAACGTTCATGAGTCTCACCCTGAACCCCCGCCCCAACGTCTATCTACGCCGTCACTTTCGTCCATCCCAATCGGTTTATCAGCAAAGGAGCTGGCGCGGTTGCGTGCGGAGACTTTGCCCTCTGCCCCTCTGGAGACGTTACAAGATCCACAATCCGGCCAACCCGAAGCGGTGTCTGTCGTCACCAACGTCCACGAGCCTCCCCTCGCACCGCTAACGCCGCAGCGGCGGCCACCCTCGCCGTCAATGTCGTCCGCTCCGATTGGTTTATCCGCTAAGGAGCTCGCGCGGTTGCGCGCGGAGACTTTGCGCTCTCAACAGATTCAGGTCCCCAATGAATCGATCGAACCTCAGCAGTTTGAGCCCGTCACCGCCACAGTACCGGTGGTTACTACGGACTCTACGGACTCCGAGTCGGAACAGGATACAGCGATCCCACCGTCCGAAACTCGAGAACTACGGACCGTAGTCGAATCTCTGCAGCGCGAGGTGCAACGACTCCGTGCAGAGAGGTTCGATGCACCACCGAGTTATACAGAGGGCGGTACATGAAAATGAATGTGTCTGGGGATCGCAAATCATGTATCCCGGATGCATGATGGGCTAGTAAGGTATCTTTTTGGTTCTCTTTTTAGCGGGGGCCAAGTTGTTACAGGGCTGCGTAGAACTACATTCTCGGCCATATGCCAGTGGGTCCACCCTGTCATGGTCACAGTCCATTGGAATTGGAACGATGTTGTCTTTAAGCGTGCTACACTCGTGCTACTTGGGCAGTTTGGCGAGAAAAAAATGTCAGCAGGGCCACAAATCTTGTAGGTGTATGGGACACGTGTTTTATTTATCACTGGCACGCGCAGGTAGCTATTCAACACCCTTACCATGTCTTGGGCCGAGTTGACTGTATACAGTAAGTGTCCCATGGTGCCGACGGCGGACAATTGCGCAAAAAAATAATTGCGCGTCACCACTCTTCTCTTTCTCTTTCACCTCAACAACAACCACGACATTCTACCATGGAAACGAAGGATATCCAACTGTGGTGTATACTCGTCGACCATCAAGTTAACGATCTCATGACAGGACCCCTCCTTGTAGACATACCTCCTGGAGCCCCTGTCGCCACCTTGAAGGAGAAGATCTTGCTCGAGATGCCGTCTCTACAACACGTGGATGCTTCAAGTCTCACAGTGTGGAAGTGCCCCGGCCTAATTATATCTGAAGATGATAAAGATATCTTAGAGGCACGTATCCACAGGCTCGACATTTCTAAAGAGGAGGCCCAGAGGCTTTTTGAAGTGAGAAGGGTGTCAAGCCTCAGCATGGCCCCGGGTGAGGCGCTGTTGGTGCAGATGCCTGGTACGTATTCCCATTCAATCCTTCTGTATTTAAATGATTTACCACTGCCATTATGTGTGCCATAGCGAGCCGCGAACACAAGCGCAAGCGGGATGCCGTTATAGAGACCGACATTCCGTCGGGACTCAAACGTTTGAGGGCAGAAACTTGCAAGGGGTCACCATCATACCTGGCTCTACCTCTCGAATTTAGCAAAATTTCGGGCCCACATCATACCATTGCCTGCAACCGCCCGTTCGAGGTTGACACGATCCCTCTTGTGTTATTCCACAAGGCCTTTGGGATCTTCAAAGATAGATGCAAAGCTGCCCCTTCGGAGCGAGCACTCGCTTTACTTGAGGAACTTACCTTTAAGGCATGCGAGTGGTACCAAGACGAGACCAAACAGAGGTCAGCGATCCAGTCCGTGTTCTCGGAGCACTTGGGCCTTGACTTCCCATTCCTGGCACCGAATTTACAAGCGACGGGGCCCCTCATGGGTGTCGTTATGCCGCCAGCAATCCGAGAATGCAAGTATGATAAAGATAAAGGACATGCTCTGAATCGAGCCATCCTATACTACTGTAGATTTCTATGCGTAGCGCTGGCCGACCCCCATCGCTTTCATAACCTCAAATCATCTTTTCCATGCATTCTCATGGTAGACACGGGTATGTCTGCACTTTGATCATCCGCTCACGTGCTCATGGGATATGCAGGTTCGGCAATGGGATTCTATGGGGCTGCATGGGATGGCGAGCGTGTGAAGGTCGAGCCTCTCGCACCGGGCCTTGATCTAACAACCCATTGGAAGGAAATAGATACCAGGTGCGCGATCGCATCTTGCTTCGATGCATTGGTCAATGCGATCGCGAATATCCAAGCGCATTACGAGTCCATCGACGCCGAGGCCCGGGCGACCCAACCCCGTTTGGAGTATGAACTCCATGTTCACAACGCTCGTAGGTACCCGTTCTTGACATCCTATGACGACCATGGACAGGAGACAAGTTTCACGTATGATGAACGGCTTGATGAAGACAAGCTAATCTTCTCTGCCACCGTCAACCAGCCCGGCTTTGGGGAGTGTATTGTCAAGTTCACATGGCAGTATTCGGAGGCCGCGCATACTTATCTCGCATCCCGCGGTATGGCGCCGAGGATTCGGAAATGTATTCGAATCTCTGCGGACTGGACTGCGGTTATCATGGATAAGTCGAATTATCAACTACTCTTCAACTTGTCGCACTTGAAGCCTGACCAGGAGGAGAGGGTAGAGCGCAAAGTAAAAACCATTGTTCGAACGCTGCACGAAGGAGGGTTCGTTCATGGAGATATCCGGAATACCAACATTTTCGTCAACCAAGCATCACTTACATCCGACGATGTGACGGTTCACTTGATTGACTTTGATTGGGCAGGGTATGATGGAGAGGTCAAGTACCCAATGGAAATAAACTGTAGGACTGTGAGGCGTCCGGAAGGGGTCAAGGGTGGGAATCTTATCACTCAGGAGCATGACAATGAGATGGTATCTTATTTGTTTGAAAAATAGTCATTTCACCACAATGTACTTTTTGCAAATCGTGGGTAGATACTGTACCTCAGCCCATCAACCTCCCCTGCACTTTGTCTTCCTCGCTAGTTCATATCCGACTCCAATATCATTCTTTCTGCAACGACCAGCTGATGTGCCAAAACTATCTCCACCACCATCACCGCAAAGCTCTGGGCGGTACTCCTTGACATCATCCCTTACCTCACATAAACGACGACTGGTAAAACCGCCCGTCGGCCTCGCGAGGCGTCGTATGCGTCTCGCCGAGGTTGAAGAGGGACTTTCCCCGACAGCAACGTACCAGATGAGCCCCGAGAATGAGTTCTGGTATGGTGACTGTGGATATACGACCGATGCAAACGTGGAGAAGATGTATAGGATGCCACAAATTCCGATCGGAACGGTGGTACTAGTACTGACACCAACTGCCATGTTGATGTTCAGCACAAAGTCCCCGAGCCCCACGAAGAATAGGAACAGGGAGACATGCAGAAGACCAGGCACGGCTTCCGCTACGGCGGGCATGTACCATTTTTCACAGCCATCATGCAAGTACTGTCGAAGCCGAGCACTCTTGAGGGGATCGCTGTACCGTTGGAAGACGTGCAAGTAATCCCGAACCCACTGTTGGACAAGTATCGCGAGGAGTGCGGCGAAAAGGCTGAAGACGAGGGCCATGAACCAGAAAACATTCACGCGGATGTCAGTCGATAATGGGCTGAAATCGGGGTAGGGCGGCGGAGGGGAAGGGATGGCGATCTACGGGGCAATCGAGGAGATTTGCTGAGAAATCTGAGCGAGCATTGCGACGTTTTGTTGCAGGTAGTAGGCCATTTGATCTGCAGGGTTCACTTTCAGATTCTGCTTGTTGTCGATTATAAATGAGGTGAGAGAAGCTGAAAATAGACTGGCCTGCGGGAATGTGCATCAGCACTGTCAAGTCGGTCATGGAAGTGAGTGGACAGGATCTGAACGAACGAATATTAAGACACCATCCATGTCGTCCTTCAAGCTCTGGATGCGTGCTTCATCGTGGCTCTTAGCTTTGTAAGGTATGCATGCGCTGTAGCCTCGGAATTGACTCGTTTTGTCCATCGCCGACACGCCCGACACGCCCGATGCCACAGGACAGCGAGCGCGTGTCCACACCGCTCTAGGAAACATCGCCGTCTCTCCATTCCTCGGACTACCCCTCACCCTCATCGTCGCGCGCTCATCTCCCAGAGTCTAGAACAACCCATTTTCTTAGAGTAAGGACCTAGTCTAGATTGTTTATAGTTACCAGCCCCGATATAAATATCCGCGCGCA